>Ga0134125_10002434_pt1 | contig 22088 bp, 20 predicted proteins | sample KB31751_FD_96464 | JGI IMG/M metagenome (GOLD analysis project Ga0134125, IMG submission 96464) | Terrestrial soil microbial communities with excess Nitrogen fertilizer from Kellogg Biological Station, Michigan, USA - KB3-175-1 | ecosystem: Environmental > Terrestrial > Soil > Unclassified ... | reverse complement strand
CGGGGAAACGGAAGCCCAGCGTGGTCAAGGTGTCGAGCACCCGGTGGTTGCCGGTGAAGGTGCCGTAGACCGTTTCTATTCCCACGATGGCCACGATGATGGAAGGAGGCACGCCGGTGCGCGCGCTGGCGGCGTCCAGGCTGGCCCGGTTGTCTTCCCAGAACGCCACGCCGCGCCGAATGCGCACGGCATCCACATGGCGCTTCCGGTAGCTGGTCCATGCGCGGCGCAGCCGGCCTTGCGGGGTGGGCGGGGGCGTCATCAGGCGGACGGCCTGCGCGTTGTACCGCGCGCTGCGCAGCAGGGTGGTGACTTCGCTCAGGGGAATGGACTGGGCCTGGGACGTTTCCCGGGCAAAGCGTTGCAGTTCGGGCAGCAGGCGCCCATCGGGCTGAAGGAAATCCCCGCGTGCGGATTCCCCGGTGGCGGGGGCGATGGCGGCCGGGATCTGGTTATTCGAAAGGGGAAGCCGGTTCTGCCCCCCGGTGCCCGAGCCCCCGCTCGTGGCGGCACAGCCGGACAGAAAAAACGACGCTACGGCAACTTGCAAAATACGGGTGGGTCTGAACATAATCGCCCTTATGGAGACGCTCTATATTACCCATCCGCTATGCCGCCTGCACGAGATGGGCGCCTGGCACCCCGAGTCCCCGCAGCGCCTGGATGCCATCGGGGATCAACTGGTCGCCTGCGGCCTGATGGACTATCTCGTCCCCTGCGAGGCGCGCCTGGCCTCTCCCGCGGATCTGCTGCGTGTGCATGCACCAGACTATCTGGACTATTTGAGCCGACACGTTCCTGAGCGGGGCTATTTTCCGGTCGATTCGGATACGATCATGAATGCGGACACACTGGGCGCCGCTCACGCCGCGGCCGGGGCCGGCCTGACGGCGCTCGATCGGATCCTGTCGGGGCAGGCGCGCACGGCGTTTTGCGCGGTCCGGCCGCCCGGGCATCATGCCCGGCCCGGCCAGGCGCTGGGGTTCTGCTTCTTCAACAATATCGCGGTGGCTGCCCGCTACGCCTTGGACCATCATGGGGTGTCCCGGGTGGCCATCGTGGATTTCGACGTGCATCATGGCAATGGCACCGAGGAAACCTTTCTGCACGAAGATCGTGTCATGATGTGCAGCTTTTATCAGCACCCATTCTTTCCCGATCTGCATGCGGCCGACCCGGGGCCCAATATGATCAATGTCCCCGTGGACGCGTATTCGGCCGGCGACGTGATCCGCGACATCGTCAGCCGGCAGTGGCTCCCGGCCTTGCGGCGCTTTCGCCCCGAGCTCATCCTGATCTCGGCTGGGTTCGATGCGCACCGCGAGGACGACATGGGCGGCCTGAAGCTGGTGGAGGCCGACTATGCCTGGATCACGGATCGCCTGGTCGAACTTGCGGCGGACTGTGCCCAGGGGCGTATCGTCAGTTTTCTCGAGGGCGGCTACGCCATGTCGGCGTTGGGCCGCAGCGCCGTGGCGCACATTCGTGCGTTAGGATGCTATTGAATCAGGGAATGTCGAGTGAAACGTGCGGCATGCCAGCCATCAATTTTTTTCTTCCCATTCTGGAGTAAGCCCGATGAAGGTCCTGGTACCGGTCAAGCGCGTCGTTGACTTCAACGTCAAGGTACGCGTCAAGTCCGATCACACTGGCGTGGACGTCGCCAACGTCAAGATGTCGATGAATCCGTTCGATGAGATCGCCATCGAAGAAGCTGTACGCCTGAAAGAGAAGGGCGCGGCCACCGAAGTCGTGGCCATTTCCTGCGGGGTCGCCCAGTGTCAGGAAACCTTGCGCACGGCTCTGGCCATCGGTGCCGATCGCGGCGTGCTGGTTCAGACCGACGTGGAGCTCCAGCCCCTGGCGGTGGCCAAGCTGCTCGCGGCGATTGCCCGCAAGGAAGCGCCGCAGCTCGTGATCCTGGGCAAGCAGGCGATCGATGACGATGCCAACCAGACCGGCCAGATGCTGGCCGCGCTGCTGGACTGGCCGCAGGCGACCAACGCCAGCAAGATCGATATCCAGGGCGATCGCGCGCAGGTCACGCGCGAGGTCGACGGCGGCCTGGAGACCGTGAGCCTGGCGCTGCCCGCGGTCATCACGACCGACCTGCGGCTGAACGAGCCGCGCTACGTGACGCTGCCCAACATCATGAAGGCGAAGAAAAAGCCCATGGAAACGGTATCTCCGGCTGATCTGGGAGTCGACCCCGCGCCCCGCCTGAAGACCCTGAAGGTCTCCGAGCCGGCGGCACGCTCGGCGGGGGTCATCGTGCCCGACGTGGCCGCGCTGGTGGACAAACTGAAGAACGAAGCGAAGGTGGTGTAAATGAGCATTCTGGTAATCGCGGAACACGATAATGCGCATCTGAGCGCGGTCACGCGCAACGCCGTGGCGGCGGCCGTGGCGATTGGCGGCGAGGTCCACGTTCTGGTGGCCGGGTCGAACGCACAGGCCGTGGCCGACCAGGCTGCGCAGCTCGCCTCGGTGGCGAAGGTCCTGCTGGCCGATGGGCCGGCCTTGGCCGACGGGCTGGCGGAGAACATCTCGGCCCAGGTGCTGGCGCTGGCCGATGGCTACAGCCATATTCTGTTTGCGGCCACGGCCGCTGGCAAGAACGTGGCTCCGCGCGTGGCGGCCAAGCTCGACGTGGCCCAGATCTCGGACATCGTCGCGGTGGAGTCGGCCGACACGTTCGTGCGCCCCATCTACGCGGGCAACGCGCTGGCCACGGTCCAGTGCGGCGACCCGAAAAAGGTCCTCACCGTGCGCACCACCGCCTTCGACCCGGTGGCGGATCACGGCGGCAGCGCAGCCGTGGAAACGGTGGCGGCTGTGGCCGACTCGGGCCTGTCCTCGTTCGTGGGCCGCGAGCTGGCGCGAAGCGATCGGCCGGAGCTCACGGCCGCCAGCGTGGTGGTCTCGGGCGGACGGGGGCTGGGCAGCGCGGAAAACTTCAAGATTCTCGATCCGCTGGCCGACAAGCTGGGGGCGGCGCTGGGGGCATCACGCGCGGCCGTGGACGCCGGTTATGCGCCCAACGATTGGCAGGTGGGCCAGACGGGCAAGATCGTGGCCCCGCAGCTCTACGTGGCCGTCGGCATCTCGGGGGCCATCCAGCACCTGGCGGGCATGAAGGACTCCAAGGTCATCGTGGCGATCAACAAAGACGCCGAGGCGCCCATCTTCGGCGTGGCCGACTACGGCCTGGTGGCGGACCTGTTCGAGGCCGTTCCGGAGCTTGCAAAGGCGCTTTGATTTTCCGCTCGTCGCGCGGCCTCTTCCCGGCGCGCATCGTGCGGGTGTCCGTTTTCACGCACAGGAGCAGCCATGACGTTTCAGGTTCCGGTTCGGGATATTCGCTTCGTGCTGCGCGAGCTGGCCGATTTGCCCGGCGTGCTGGCGCTGCCCGGATTCGAGGGCATCAGCGCGGATCTGGTGGACGCGGTCCTCGAGGAAAGCGCGCGCTTTGTGGAGCACGAGATCGCTCCGCTGAATCGCTCGGGGGATACGCAGCCCGCACGCTGGCAGGACGGTGAAGTCCGGACCAGCCCTGGTTTCCGCGATGCCTTTCGGGCCTTCGTCCAGGGGGGCTGGCAGGGCCTGTCGCATGCGGCGGACTGGGGCGGCCAGGGCCTGCCCAAACTTGTGGCGGCACCCGTTGTCGAAAGCCTGAATGCCGGCAACTTGTCCTTTGCCCTGTGTCCTCTGCTGACCGATGGCGTCATCGAAGCCCTGTCGCTGGTTGGTACGGCCGAGCAGCAGCGGCAGTTCATCGGGCCGTTGATGGAAGGCCGCTGGACAGGCACGATGAACCTGACGGAGCCCCAGGCGGGGTCCGACCTGGCTCTGGTCAGGACGCGGGCCGTGCGCCAGGACGATGGCAGCTACCGCCTGCAGGGCCAGAAGATCTTCATCACCTATGGCGAACATGACCTGGCCGAGAACATCGTCCATCTGGTGCTCGCGCGCACACCCGATGCGCCCGCGGGCGTGAAGGGCCTGTCTCTCTTCATCGTGCCCAAGTTCCTGGTCAACGCGGACGGTACCCTGGGTCTCCGCAATGACGTGTATTGCGCGTCTCTGGAGCACAAGCTCGGCATTCATGGCAGCCCGACGGCAGTCCTGCTGTACGGCGCCGGCAAGGGCGCGGTCGGCGAAGGCGCGGTCGGCTACCGGATAGGCGAGGAAAACCGTGGCCTGGAATACATGTTCATCATGATGAACGCCGCGCGCTACGCTGTGGGTCTGCAGGGAGTGGCGCTGTGCGAGCGTGCCCTGCAACAGGCGCAGGCCTACGCAGGCCAGCGCCTGCAAGGCAGCGCCCTGGGAGATCCGGCGGGACCGGTTCCCATTGCGCGTCATCCTGATGTAGCTCGCATGCTGGGCATCATGCGAGGCCTCACGGAGGGAGCACGGGCCGTGGCCTACGTCGCGGCCAGTCATCGTGACTACGCGGCGCATGCGGGAGACGAATCCGAGCAGAGCCGTCACAAGGCGGTTTACGAATATTTCGTACCGATCGTGAAGGCCTTTTGTACCGAGTCTGCCGTCGAGGTCGCTTCACTGGGCATCCAGGTGCATGGCGGCATGGGGTTCATCGAGGAAACGGGTGCTGCTCAGTATTACCGGGACGCGCGCATTCTACCGATCTACGAGGGGACCACCGCCATTCAGGCAAACGACTTCGTGGGCCGCAAGCTGCTGCGCGACGGCGGCGCGGTGGCGCGCGCGCAGATCGAGGCCCTGAAGGCCGGCGTCCCGGCATTGCGCGACGTTCAGGGACAACATGCCCCCGCCTTCGGTCTGCTCGCCGACCGACTCCAGACAGCCGGGCAAGCCTATGCGTCAGCCGTGACCTTTATGCTGGACCATGCCCGAGCCGACGTCCGGGGTGTGTTCACGGGCAGCGTTCCGTGTCTGATGCTGGCCGGCACGCTACATGCTGGGTGGCAGCTTGCACGGGCCGCTCTGGTGTCGGCGGCCGCCATCGAGACGGGATCGACGGACCCGTTCTACCCCGCGAAGATTGCGACGGCGGTGCAGTATGCCGCCCATGTGTTGCCGCGCACTGCGGCGCTCGCCGACGCTGTCGAAGCGGGCGTCGTGGCCGATCGTTATGCCGGCGCGGCAGGAGAACATAACAGATAAACACATAACTCTATTGTATTTAATACGCGGTCTATATTCTGACAGAATCTTAAGTGTCGATTCCCGATGTTTCCCGGCGGCGCCGGGAAACGGCTACTTCAGTCCTATTTACGGAGTTTTCACATGGCTACGCTTCGTCTGGGCGATATCGCCCCCGACTTCGAGCAGGATTCCTCAGTCGGAAAGATCAAGTTTCACGAATTTCTGGGTGACGGCTGGGGAGTGCTGTTTTCGCATCCGGCGGACTTCACGCCGGTATGCACCACGGAACTGGGCTATACGGCGATCGTATCGGGCGACTTTGCCAAGCGCAATGCCAAGGTGATCGCCGTTTCCGTGGACAGCCGGCAGTCCCACCTCGACTGGATCAAGGACATCGATGACACCCAGAAGACGCACGTCAATTATCCGATCCTGGCCGACGTGGATCGCAAGGTCGCCACGCTGTATGACATGATCCATCCGAACGCCAGCACCACCGCGACCGTGCGCTCGGTCTTCATCATCGATCCGGCCAAGAAGATCCGGCTGATCCTGACCTATCCCGCCAGCACGGGCCGCAATTTCGACGAAATCCTGCGGGCGCTGGATTCGATCCAGCTCACGGACAACTACAGTGTCGCCACGCCGGTCAACTGGAAGCAGGGTGAGGATGTGATCATTGCTCCTTCGATCAAGGACCCGGCCGTGTTGAAGGAAAAGTTCCCCAAGGGCTACACGGAGGTTCGTCCATATCTGCGCACCACGCCGCAGCCGGACCTGTAACTGCGTTCTTGAGCCCGGGCGGTCCGTCGAGGATCCCCGCGGCCGATGAGAGGGACGGCCCGATCCCCACGAAGCATAGCTTCGTGGGGATCGTCCTTTCGGGAGACCCGCCGGGCAATCCCCTACTTGCGCCATCGACTGTTTTTTTATACAGTATATGGAAATACTGTACACAACTACAGGCCAGCGCTGCGGCCGGCCACAGGAGATCATCATGGCGAACACTTTGGTCTGGGAATCGGCGGGGGCCGGATACGCGTGGGGTGGGCGCTCGCGGGCGACGTCCGCCGCGCGGGCCCGGTCAGGCCGGGGTGTCGTCTCGGCACCGGCTGCGGCGCTCCGTGCGCCCGCTCGCCGCCCGCGCAGCTACCGGCGGCCCTTGGCGTGGCGGCATCTGATTGGCCTCGCGGGCGACGTGGTCATGGTCGCGGTCTGGGCGGCCATGATCCCGGGACTGATGTGGGTGGGGGCGGCGGCTGGATTCTGACCGCGTGCTGTCCTATAATCACGTGTTTATCGCATCCTCTGTCGCGGCCACAATTTTATCCAATGCCGCGGATATGATGCCTGGAGCCTAGTGTGAATCTCATCGAAACCCTGGAACAAGAAGAAATCGCGCGCCTGTCCGCGGGCCGCACGATCCCCGAATTCGGCCCCGGCGACACCGTCGTGGTCAGCGTGAACGTCGTCGAAGGCGAGCGCAGCCGCGCCCAATCCTACGAGGGCGTCGTGATCGGCCGTCGCAATCGCGGCCTGAACTCCGCCTTCACGGTACGCAAGATCTCCTCTGGCGAGGCCGTGGAACGTACGTTCCAGCTGTATTCGCCGCAGATCGCCAGTATCGAGGTCAAGCGCCGTGGCGATGTGCGCCGTGCTAAACTTTATTATCTGCGCAGCCGTACGGGTAAGGCCGCTCGCATCAAGGAAAAGCTGGTCCGCAAGGCCGTCTGATTCCTCTGCGATCGTCCGTGTCAAAGGCACCCGACCGGGTGCCTTTGTCGTATCCGGAGCGTCATGCCGCTGACTCAACCTTCGCCTGTTCATCGCGCGGCGGCCTTCGACCCGAAGGCCCAGCCGGTGGTGCCGGGCGCATCGCTGCCAAGTCTGCCATCCGCCTATCTGACCCTGGACCACATTCGTCGGGCCTTCAGCCAGCCTTCGCCCTGGGAGGTCGAACCGCTGTTTGCCAAGGCTTTTGAACCCGAGCAAGCGGCGCATGCACGGGCACGCCGCGCGGCGGTATTGATGCCGCTGGTCCAGCGGTCCGACGGCCTTCATGTGGTGTTTACCCGCCGGTCCGAACATCTGCACCATCATGCGGGCCAGATCAGCTTTCCCGGCGGATGCATCGAGTCGGGCGATGCCGGACCGGTGGCCGCCGCGCTGCGCGAAACGGATGAGGAAATCGGGGTGGACGCTCATTTCGTCCGGATTCTCGGGACGCTGCCCACGCTGTTGACCACCACAGGGTTCCTCATGACCCCCGTAGTCGCCGAACTCGAGACGGGGTTTCGCATTCGCCCCCAGGACAGCGAGGTTGCCGAAGTGTTCGAGGTGCCCCTGGTGGTGCTGATGGATCCCTCCCGCTACGAGCTGCGGCACCTTCAGAGCCAGAGTGTGGAGCGGTATTTCTACGCGATCCCCTGGGAAACGCATTTCATCTGGGGAGCGACGGCGACCCTGGCGCGCAATCTCTACCACTTCCTGGCGGCTTCGTTCTCGGCCAATATGCGCTGATACAGGGCGTGGCGCTCCGGCGTGATTTCGCCGCGAGCCATCGCCGCCAGTACGCCGCAGCCCGGCTCGTGGCGATGTGTGCAGTTGTAGAAGCGGCAATCCGTGATGACCCGTGTGAATTCCGGAAAGCCCTGTTCGATTTCGTGCTGGGTCAGGTGCTGCAGGCCGAAAGCCTGGAAACCAGGCGAGTCGATCAGATCGCCGCCACCGGGCAGCGGGTACAGGCGCGTCTGGGTCGTTGTGTGCCGCCCGGTGCCCAGCGCCCTGGAATGTTCCTGGGTGGCTGCCTGGGCGTGGGGCACCAAGGCGTTGAGCAGCGTGGATTTGCCCATGCCGCTTTGCCCCAGCAGCAGCGTGCTGCGTCCCTGCAGCCAGGCGCCCAACCGGGCGTGCACCTGCTCCGCATCCAGCGCGCACAGCTCCACGATGGGGACCCCCAGGGCGGCGATGGCCCGCAACCGTTCCCGCGCACCGGCGATGGTGGGCAGGTCGGCCTTGTTCAGTGCGATCCGCACGGGGATCCCCGCGCTGCCAGCCGCCACCAGCGCCCGGCCCATCAGGTCCGAGGAGAATTCCGGCTCCGGGGCGACGATCAGCAGCAGCTGATCCAGGTTGGCGGCGAATTGCTTGCTTCTGGAGGCGTCGGACCGATAGAGCAGATTGCGCCGGGGAAGAATTTCGGTGATGACGCCTTCGTCGCGCCCTTCTGGCAGGACCCGCACCTGGTCGCCGACCGCCGGGCCGGCCTTTTTGCCCCGTGTGTAGCAGTGGCGCAGCTCGCCGGGTCCGAATTGCACGCCGTAGTGGCGCCCGTGGGCGGCGATCACGCGGCCCTGGCGAGCATTCTCAGGCATCGTGCAAGTGCGCAATGCGCACCGCTGCGGAGGGGTGGCTGTCGTACCAGGCCGAATGTAGCGGGTCCGATGTCAGCGTGGCGGCGTTGTCATCGTAGAGTTTCACCAGCGCGCTGCCCAGTGGAGCGGCGCCGCATCGATCGACGGCGTAGCGGTCGGCCTGGAATTCGTCGCGCCGCGAGAGCAGGCTGGCGACGGGTGTCACCCAGAACGTGAATACAGGCATGACCAGCATGAACAGCACCAGCGCCAGGCCATCGTTCGGACGCCCCAGTTGGGGAAGCACGCCCAGCCCGGTGTAGAACCACACCTGTGTGGCAAGCCAGGCCAGGACCTGCAGCAGCACCCCGGCCGTGATGAAGCCCAGCAAGATGCGCCGCAGGATGTGATGGTGGGCAAAGTGGCCGAGTTCGTGTGCCAGCACCGCCTCGACCTCGTCGGTGTTCAGCCGCGAGAGCAGCGTATCGAAGAACACGATGCGGCGATGCCGGCCGAATCCCGTGAAGTAGGCATTGCCGTGCGCCGACCGGCGCGAGCCGTCCATGACGAACAGGCCCGACAGACCGAAGCGGCATCGCTGTGCCAGGCTATGGATGCGCGCGCTCAGTTCGGGGTCGTCCAATGGGGTGAAGCGGTTGAACAGTGGAGCGATGAAGCTGGGGTACAGCCACAGGACGAGCAGATTGAAGGCGACCCAGACCCCCCACGCCCACCAGGCCCAGTCCCTGCCCGTGGACCCCATGACCCACAGGATCGCAGCAAGTAGCGGCACCCCCAGGACCAGCGTCACGGCCAGCATCTTGAGCGCATCAGTCACGAACAGCCGCGGCGTCATGCGGTTGAAGCCGAAGCGCGCCTCTACGTGAAAGGTCTTCCAGGCGGAGAAGAGCAGGCCAACGGCGCCCAGCAGAATCAGCACCACGCCGACCAGCGCCATCTGGCGCCAGAGTTCGGATTCGATCAGGCGTCCCAGCCAGAGGTCGATCGCCTGCAGTCCGCCCAGCAGTGTCAGGGCCAGCAGAACGGCTGCTTCGATGATCCGCTCGATCACGGACAATTGGGTGCGAGCCACCGTGTAGTCGGCGGCACGCTGGTGGCTATGCAGTCCGATGCGCCCGGCAAAGGCCTCAGGGATGTCGTCGCGGTGAGCCAGTACGTGACGGATCTGCCGCCTGGCGAGCCAGTAGCGCACCAGCAGGTCCGCGAGAAGGCAGACAAGAAACAGGATAGTCAGCAGGTCCATGCAGCCAGTGTGCGAAAATCGGTGTTTTGCAAGCAAGGATTATAGGGTATGGCTGCGAATGATCAGCGCCTGATCTGGCTGGATATGGAAATGACGGGCCTGGACCCGGAAAAGGAGCGCATCATCGAGATTGCGCTCATCGTGACGGAAGCGGATCTGACCGTCGTGGCGCAGGCTCCCGTGCTGGTCATCCACCAGAGTGACGCCGTGCTGGATGCCATGGACAAATGGAACCAGTCCACGCATGGCAAAAGCGGCCTGATCGGGCGCGTGAAGGCCTCGACCCTGACCGAGTCGCAGGCGGAGGATATCCTGCTGGAATTCCTCAAGCCGCTGGTCCCGTCCGGCAAGTCTCCCATGTGCGGCAACACCATCGGCCAGGACCGCCGCTTCATGGTGAAGTACATGCCGCGCCTGGAGGCTTTTTTCCATTACCGCAATCTGGACGTCAGCACGTTGAAGGAGCTGTCGTTGCGCTGGAAACCGGAGGTCTATCGCAGCTTCGTCAAGGCGGGCAAGCACGAGGCGCTGGCCGACATCCAGGAATCCATTGACGAACTCAAGCACTACCGTGAACATTTTCTCAAGCTCTGACGGGGCGAGGCAGCGTGTCCGGGACCGGCCCTTGCGCGCGCCGGGGCGCGCCGTCTGAGGAGAAGCCATGAACGCGCCAGCCATTGCCGGCATTGGGACGGACCTTCTGCGGGTGGCGCGGGTCGAGCGCATCTATGCCCGCCACGGGGAGCGGTTCGCACGTCGGGTACTGGGAATCGACGAGCAGCAGGTTTATGAGCGCAGGCGCCTGCGGGATCCGCGCCGGGGGATCCTGTATCTCGCGACGCGATTTGCAGCCAAGGAGGCCTTTTCCAAGGCGATCGGCCTGGGCATTCACATGCCCATGACTTGGTCGCGCGTGCAGATCCTCAATCGTCGTGGAGGCGCGCCCGAAATCCACCTGGCGGGACCGCTGGCCGATTGGTACGATGCCCGCTTTGGGGCTGCCCATGTCTCCATGACCGACGAATCCGATATCGTGGCCGCGTTCGTGGTGGTCGAGGCGCGGCCGCTGCTGTGAGTTCCGGGAGACTCTGATGACGACAAGGATGGCGCCGGGTCCGGTGATGGTGGATGTGGCGGGGCTCGACCTGAATGGGGCGGAGCGCAGCCGGCTCAGGCACCCCCAGGTGGGCGGGGTGATCCTGTTTGCGCGCAATTTCTCCGACCGGGCGCAACTGACCGAACTGTGCGCCGCGATCCATGCGGCGCGCGACGAACCGCTGCTCATTGCGGTCGATCACGAAGGCGGGCGCGTCCAGCGCTTCCGCACCGATGGGTTCACGCCCATTCCCGCGATGCGCTCCTTGGGACGGTGGTACGAGCGAGATCCGCACGAGGCGCTCGGGGCTGCCACAGACATCGGCTTCGTGCTGGCCAGCGAGCTGCGGGCGTGTGGCGTGGATTTCAGCTTCACGCCGGTCCTGGACCTGGATTATGAGGTCAGCGAGGTGATCGGCAACCGCGCCTTCCACTCCGATCCCGCCGTTGTCGCCCTGCTGGCCCGGGCGCTGGTGCTGGGACTGGCACGCGCCGGGATGTCCGCTTGCGGCAAGCATTTTCCAGGCCATGGTGCCGTGGCGGCCGATTCCCACGTCGATATCCCCGTGGATGACCGCAGTCTGGACGAGATCCTGGAGGCGGATGCGGCCCCGTACCGCTGGCTGGGGGACCTGTGCCTGCCGGCCGTCATGCCCGCGCATGTCATCTACCCCCAAGTGGCTCCGGAGCCCGCCGGTTTTTCCCGCCGTTGGGTAACCGACATCCTGCGCGGACAGTTCCAGTACGACGGGGTGGTTTTTTCCGACGATCTCACCATGGAAGGAGCCCGTGTGGCGGGGGACATCCACGCCCGCGCGCAAGCCGCTCTGGCGGCGGGCTGCGACATGGTGCTGGTCTGCAATCGTCCGGATCTGGCCGATGAGCTGTTGGCCGGGCTGGCCGACCGTGCGCTGGATGTCCAGTCGGTGCGCCGGATCCGGCGCCTCATGCCTGCCCGTCCGGCCCCCGACTGGATAGGCCTGCTGTCCGATACGCGATATCTCCGTGCCCGAAGCCTTCGATCTGAAAACCTTTCTGGCTGACCTGCCCCATTTGCCAGGCGTCTATCGGCACATCGATGCCGATGGCGAAGTGCTTTATGTCGGCAAGGCGCGCGATCTGAAGCGTCGCGTGAGCTCCTATTTCCGCAAGACCGGCCATGGCCCGCGCATCGAGCACATGCTGGCCCGGGTGGTGCGCACCGAGATCACCGTCACGCGCTCGGAGGCCGAGGCGCTGATCCTGGAAAACAACCTGATCAAGCGCCTCAAGCCCAAATACAACATCCTGTTCCGGGATGACAAGTCTTATCCATACCTCATGATCACGGACCATGAGGCTCCGCGCATCGTGTATTACAGGGGCAGTACGCGTGGCAAGGGCCACTTCTTCGGACCCTACCCGAATTCCTGGGCCGTGCGCGAAACCATCCAGATCCTGCAGAAGGTCTTTCGCCTGCGCACCTGCGAAGACAGCGTCTATGCCCATCGGACCCGGCCTTGCCTGCTGCACCAGATCGGGCGCTGCTCGGCGCCTTGTGTGAATCTCGTCTCGCCGGAGGCCTATCAGGCGGACGTGGACCGCGCGATCCGTTTTCTCGAAGGCCGTACGACCGAGGTGATGCAGGACCTCGAGTCGCGCATGATGGCAGCGGCGGCCCGTGAGGAATTCGAGCAGGCCGCTGCGTTGCGCGACCAGATGCGGGCGCTGGCCAATGTGCTGCAGCAGCAGACCATGGAGCAGGTCGGGGATGATAGCGTGGACGTCATCGCCGTTGCCATTGCCGGCGGCCGGGTGTGTGTGAATCTGGCGATGGTCCGTGCCGGCCGGCACCTGGGTGACAAGCCCCTGTTTCCCACGCAGACCCAGGACGAATCCGCCGAGGAGGTCCTGGCGGCGTTCGTGGCCCAGCATTACGCCGACAATCCTGCTCCGCCGGTGCTGGTATGCTCGCACCCATTGCCGGAGCCCGAACTGGTCGAGCTGCTGGCGCAGCAGCAGGGGCATGGCATCCGGGTGCTGATTCGGCCACAGGGCATTCGGCGGACGTGGCTGGAACAGGCGGAGCGGAACGCGCGGCTGGCGCTCGCGCAGCGCCTGACGCAAAGCAGCGCGCGCGAAGCCCGCACCCTGGCGCTGGCGGAAGAACTGGATCTGGATACGGACGAGGATTCGCTGGAGGCGCTGCACATCGAGTGCTTCGACATCAGCCATACCGCCGGCGAGGCGACCCAGGCGTCGTGTGTGGTCTACGAGCACCACGCCATGCAGCCGTCCCTGTACCGTCGCTTCAACATTGCGGGGATTACGCCGGGCGACGACTATGCGGCCATGCGCCAGGCCCTGAATCGGCGCTATGCGCGCGCAGCGGACGATCCAACGCTCATGCCGTCCATCGTGCTCATCGATGGCGGCAAGGGCCAGGTGGAGATCGCCCGCCAGGTCTTCGTGGAACTCGGCCTGGACGTGGGCGTCATTGTGGGGGTGAAGAAGGGCGACCACCGCAAGGTCGGCCTGGAGACGCTGGTGTTCGTCGACGGCCGGCCGCCCGTGGCGCTGGGTGTGGAGTCCGCGGCGCTCATGCTGGTCGCGCAGATCCGGGATGAGGCGCACCGCTTTGCGATCACTGGCATGCGCGCCAGGCGGGCCAAGGCCCGCAATGTGTCTCGCCTGGAGGAAATCGAAGGGATAGGCAAGCAACGGCGTCAGCGGCTGCTGGCGCGTTTCGGCGGATTTTCCGGCGTGGTCGATGCCAGCATCGATGAACTGCAGACGGTGGAAGGCATCTCGGAGGAGCTCGCCGAGCGTATTTACCACGCCTTGCGCTGATAGGGGATGCTTGAGCCCCGCAGCGCTTCTCCGGCCCTCCTTGCGGTAGTATTGCATCTATCATGCCGTTCAACTTCCCCATCGCCCTGACCTGGCTGCGCATTGCCATGATCCCCCTGCTCGTGGGGCTGTTCTACCTTCCCGAGACATGGCTGGCGATGGGTATGCGCGACATGGTGGCGGCGGCAGCCTTCATCGTGGCGGCGGTGACCGACTGGCTGGATGGGTGGCTGGCCCGCCGCTGGAATCAGACCTCGGCGTTCGGCGCCTTTCTGGACCCGGTGGCCGACAAGCTCATGGTCAGTGCCGCGCTGCTCATCCTGGTGGATCTCGGCCGTGTGGACATGCTGATCGCGCTGGTCATCATCGGACGCGAAATCACGATTTCCGCGCTGCGCGAGTGGATGGCGAAAATCGGCGCCAGCAGCAGCGTGGCCGTGCATTGGCTGGGGAAATTCAAGACGGCCGCCCAAATGGTCGCGATTCCATGCCTGTTGTATTGGCAGCCGTTGTACCGCGTACCCACCCGGCTCTTCGGAGGCATCCTCATCGTGGTGGCGGCCATCCTGACGGTCTGGTCGATGTGCTATTACCTGAAAAAGGCGTGGCCCGAAATGCGGGCCCGCGTCTGATTCGGGGGGTTACCGGCCAGCGGCGTAGCCGCTTGGTTCATTGCCGCAGCGTGCGAATCTGGCCGACCGATTCCGGATCATGGTTGGCGCGCCAGGGATTGATGTCCAGCCCGCCGCGGCGGGTGTACCGCGCATAGACCAGCAGCTGCTCCGGCGCGCAGCGCCGCAGGATCTCGCCGTAGATCTTTTCGACGCACAGCTCATGGAATTCCCGATGGCGCCGCAGCGAGACGATGTATTGCAGCAGGCCGGCGCGGTCGATGCGTGGCCCCGCGTAGCGGATCTGCAGGCTGGCCCAGTCGGGCTGGCCCGTCACCGGACAGTTTGATTTCAGCAGTTCCGACACCAGCGTTTCACGTACGAAAGGAGCCGGCTGCGCCTGTTGCAGGAATTCGGGATGGGGCGCCGTCGCGGGCTCGCAGGCGACCTCCTGATCGTCGATGCAGGTTCCCTGCAGCGGCGCGCAGCTCAATTCGAAGGCGGGACGCACCGACAGAATCTCGATATGTACCGGCTTGCCGCAGGCGCGCGACAGGTCCGTGTACATGCGTTGGCGGGCGACGTCCGCGTAGTCGAAGCGCTCCTCGTTGAAGCTGTTCAGATAAAGCTTCAAGGATTTGGATTCGATCAGCCGGGGCGTGTCCATGGGAATGGTGAATCGGCCCATCGCCACGACGGGCTTGCCGTTCTTGTCCAGCCACGACAGCTCATAGGCATTCCAGATGTCCGCCCCGTGGGTGGCTTGTGGCAGATCCAGCGATGCGCGCGTCTGGGCGCGTTCGATGGGGAATAGCAGGTCCGGGTCGTAATGGTCCGAGCCGTGCGCGCTGCGTCCGAGCGGACTGTCCGCAAGAGGAGATGAGTTCATGGTCGTATTTTACGGCGCGCCCCGCCGGGGCCCACCGCCAAGCCTGCGATTTTCCATGGTGAAACGCCTTGTCCGTGATGTGGAAGCTTAATGTTGCGGCGCCACGCGTCTTGTTTCGAGAGGAGGAATTTGATTCCATTACATGAAATTATCGTTCCAATTATTTGATATAGATGACATAAATTTATTGTCATCTATAAGATATAAGTCATGTGTGCGCTGCGTCATTCTCGTAGACTGGTTCCAACGGTTTTCGATTTTTTCCACTAGGAGCAACATCATGACGACTCGCGAAAACGAAGTGCGCGCCCTCCAACGCCAATGGGCGGAAGACCCCAGGTGGCAAGGCATCAAACGCGGCTATAGCGCGGATGAGGTGGTTCGTTTGCGGGGTTCCGTGGTCGAGGAACATACGCTGGCCCGGCGCGGTGCCGAGCGCCTCTGGGCGCTGCTGCATACCGAGGATTTCGTGGCCGCGCTGGGCGCATTGACGGGCAATCAGGCCATGCAGCAGGTCAAGGCCGGTCTGAAGGCCATCTATCTGTCGGGCTGGCAGGTCGCCGGCGACGCGAACGATGCTGGACAGATGTACCCCGACCAGTCCCTGTATCCCTCCAGCTCGGTGCCGTCCGTCATCCGCCGCCTGAACAATGCGCTGACCCGGTGCGATCAGATCCAGTGGATGGAGGGCCGCAATCCCGGGGATGATGGCTATGTGGATTATTTCGCGCCTATCGTGGCGGATGCCGAGGCCGGTTTCGGCGGGATCCTCAACGCCTTCGAGCTGACGAAGGCCATGATCGCAGCCGGTGTGTCGGGGGTCCACTTCGAGGACCAGCTTGCGTCCGTCAAGAAATGTGGCCATATGGGCGGCAAGGTGCTGGTGCCCACGCGGGAGGCCGTTGCGAAGCTGGTGTCGGCCCGTCTGGCGGCCGATGTGCTGGGCGTGCCTACGCTGCTGGTGGCGCGCACCGACGCGGAGGCCGCCAGCCTGCTGACCAGCGATATCGATGAGAACGACCGGCCGTTCGTGACCGGCGAACGCACGCAGGAAGGTTTCCATCGCACACGCGCCGGACTGGAGCAGGCCATCGCGCGGGGACTGGCTTATGCGCCTTACGCCGATCTGATCTGGTGCGAGACCTCCACCCCCAACATGGAATACGCCCGCAAGTTCGCGGAGACCATCCGGCGGCAGTTCCCCGGAAAAATGCTGGCTTACAACTGCTCCCCGTCGTTCAACTGGAAGAAGAATCTGGACGATGCGACCGTGGCGAAATTCCAGCGCGAGCTGGGATCCATGGGGTACAAATTCCAGTTCATCACCCTGGCCGGATTCCATGCCCTGAACTACAGCATGTTCGATCTGGCCTACCACTATGCGCGCTCGAACATGACGGCCTTCGTCGAGCTCCAGCAAAAGGAATTCGCGGCCGCCGACCGTGGATTCACCGCGGTGAAGCACCAGCGCGAAGTGGGCGTGGGGTATTTCGATGCCGTGACTCAAGCGATCGAGGGCGGGCAGTCTTCCACGACGGCGCTGGCCGGTTCCACCGAGGAGGCCCAGTTCGGCGCAGCCGCGGCGGCGCGGGCGGCCTGATACGGCCCAACCGTTTTACCCGCCGTCAGTCTCCGCGAGCGCCTGTAGCGCGTGCCGGTCCAGGATATGGACCTCGCGGTGCCGGACGTCCAGAATGCCGTCGCGCGTGAAGCGCGACAGAAGCCGGCTGACGGTCTCCAGCGTAAGCCCGAGGAAATTGCCGATTTCCTCGCGGCTCATGCGCAGGATGAAGGCGCTTGGGGAGTAACCCAGCGCCTGGAATCGCTCGGACAGGTTCAGGAGGAAGGCTGCAACCCGCTGTTCGGACCTCAGGCCGCCCAGCGCCAGGAGCAGAGTGTGAGAGCGGTTGATTTCCTTGCTCATCAGACGCCGCAACTGGGTTTGAAGAATCGGGAGCCGGGACGCGATCTGGTCCATCTCGTCCAGCCGGATGACGCAGACCTCGGAGTCTTCCAGAGCGATGGCGTGCGAGACCTGGGTATTGTCCATCAGGCCGTCCAGACCGAGGATCTCGCCTGGCAGCAGGAATCCCGTGATCTGAGCCTGTCCGCGCCTGTCCTGAATCTGGGTCTTGAGGGAACCGGAACGCAAGCCGTAGATGGCCTCGGAGGCGTCGCCCTGCTGGTAGAGCGCGCTGCCCTTGGGCACGCGGATGCGTTCCTTGATGAGTTCGTCCATTTTGACGATCTCGTCACGCGCCATGCCCAGCGGCAGGCAGACGGTGTTCATCATACAGGTGGAGCAGTGCGTCGAGTCGGGAGCGACCACGATGCGCTTCTGCAGGCGTGCCCGTACGGCGGGTCCGAAAGGCGATGGATGCACGATGGTTCTACCTGAAGGAAACAGGCACACCCGGGATGTCGCGGATGGGCGGCGGAGCGTCATGGGCCCCGACCGCCATTTTATGATCCAGATCAAACTTTGTGCATGGGGTAGCGGCCGATCTTGTGATTTGTCAGCTTTTTGACCGAGGAATCGTGAAAGGATTCTGACGTTCGGATACAGTGGGACATGCAAAGGGCCTGGTATCACGACAGGTCAGTTTCGAGTCACGAGAGACGGGGAAATCATGAATCTCTACAAGACCTTCATGAGGCAGGTGCTGCTTGCAGTGCTGGGCCTCGGATTGATGGCGCCAGTCTGGGCGCAGCACCATGGCGAAGCCGAGCACGCTGCCAAGAGCGGCGGCGCCGTCAGCTACCGGCCCGATGTGACGTTCACGCTGCGCACCGCGATTGCCGACGGCAAGCTGGTGTTCGTCGGCGACCGCGGCCCCATCGACAAGCAGATCAACCCCGACCTGAAGGTGCCCGAGGGCGCGGTGGTGCAGATCAATCTGATCAACGGTGACGGTGCCACCCACGATATCGCGGTCCCTGATTTCGGTGCCCATTCGGATCATCTCTCGGGCAAGGAGGCGGCCACGGCCATTGTGTTCCGCGCCGGGAAGAACGGGACCTTCGAGTACTACTGCACCTTGCCGGGCCACAAGGCGGCCGGCATGGTGGGCAAGGTGATCGTGGGTGAAGCGTCCGCGCAGCCACAGGCCCAGGCTCCACAGATCGCCCACGATCCCCACGACGTCGGCGTTCCTGTGGGCAAGCGCGCGCCACAGGACGTGAAGGTCGATCTGCTGACGACCGAGGTCGAGGGGCGCCTGGCTGACAACAGCACCTATCGGTTCTGGACCTTCAACAACAAGGTGCCCGGGCCTTTCGTGCGGGTCCGCGTGGGCGATACGGTGACGATCAACGTCACCAACGCCAAGGACAGCACCCACATTCATTCCATCGACCTGCATGCGGTGACCGGACCCGGTGGAGGCGCGGCCGTCACTCAGGTGCCGCCGGGGCAGACCAAGTCGTTCCGCTTCAAGGCCCAGCACGCCGGGCTGTTCGTGTATCACTGCGCAACCCCCATGGTCGCGCAGCACATCACCAACGGCATGTACGGCATGATTCTGGTGGAGCCCGAGGGCGGCCTGCCCAAGGTCGACCACGAGTTCTACGTGATGCAGGGTGAGCTCTACACCGCCCAGCATCACGGCGCCAGCGGGCCGCAGGAGTTTTCGCTGGAAAAATTGCTGGCCGAAAATCCCGAGCACGTCATGTTCAACGGATCCATGGATGCTCTGACCAAGATCTACAGCATGGAGTCCAAGGTCGGTGATACCGTGCGCATCTTCTTCGGCGTGGGAGGGCCCAACCTGACTTCCAGCTTCCACGTCATCGGCGAAGTCTTCGATCGCGTGTATGACCAGGCGTCACTGACGAGCAAGCCGCTGACGGATGTACAGACCACCCTGGTGCCGCCGGGCGGCGCGACTATGGTGGAGTTCAAAACCGACTTCCCGGGCCGCTATCTGCTGGTGGACCACGCGCTATCGCGCGTGGAAAAGGGCGTTGGAGGGTTCCTGACGGTCAAAGGCAAGGCCGACCCGGACATCTTCCATAGCGACGAGCCCATCGACCCGCACTCGGGTCACTGATCCTCGACAGGGAACCGCGTTTCGGAGCTCCCCTGCTGATAGACCACGACGCACTCCCGACCGCGCTCCTTGGCCCGGTAGAGTGCGTCGTCGGCCGCATGCAGCAAGGCGGCGGCGGTCTGGAAGTACGACGTGCCCTCCATGTGCGTCGCAATGCCGGCCGAGAACGTCACGGTGCCGCTGGCACCGCTTCGCGTATGGAAGGGCGTGTCGCGCACGCTGGCCAGCATGCGCTGCACGATCGCCGTGGCCTTGAAGGTCCCGGTGTCCGTCAGGACCACCACGAACTCCTCGCCGCCATAGCGAGCCACCGTGTCCGTCTGGCGGGCCTCGCCCTGCAGGCGCTGCGCGACGGAGGCCAGCACCTGATCGCCGATGGCATGCCCGAAGGTATCATTGATGGCCTTGAACCGGTCCACGTCGATGAAGGCCACGCTCAGCGGCAGATGCTCCCGGGTCGCACGGCTGAATTCGCGCTCCAGGGCCGCATCCAGGTAGTTGCGGTTGTAGAGGCCGGTGAGTGAGTCGCGCTGGGTTTGCGTCTCCAGGGTGGCGATCCGGGCTTCCAGCTCCTGGGTGCGGGTGGCCGGATCCGCTTCCTGGGAAAGTTGCAGATTTCGCACCGCCAGCAGTTCGCGGGCGCTTTCCTCGACACCGCGGATCATGCTGGGATCCACCAGCTGGGTCTCGAACAACGCCTCCATCTCGGGGATTTTCTGAATCATCGCGGTGATGACGTCGCGGTAGCTTTCCAGGCTGATGGCCAGCAGCTTGTAGACACTGTCATGCGCGCCCTCCAGCGCATCGGGCATGGATTGTTCCTCCAGCCAGGCGTCCGCGATTTGCGCGGCAGCGGCTACGTACAGGGGAAGCTGGCCGCCTTCGACCGCAAGGTTCTCATGCGACAGCATCAGTGTTTCGTGGCTGAGCCAGGCCGATTCGCAGACACGATCAGGGAGACCCCAGATTTTCAGCAGGTGGGCTCCCGCCTGCGCGTGGGTAAAGCCGAAGCGCACCGCTTCCTGGGCCAACAGATCCTTGTGGGTCGGGCTCTTGCGGTACAGCGCCGCATAGGTGTCGCCGAACATCGCGTCCATGGCCAGCACGCCGATGTCCTGCAGCAGTCCGGCAAACAGGAAATCCTCGGGTTGCAGCTCGTCCATCTCGGCCGCAATGGTCCGGCAGGCCAATGCCGTCAGCAGGGCGCGCCTCCAGTAGGCACTGGTGTCGAATCCGGAACTGTGCGGCTGGGTCAGACATTCGCGCAGCGAAAAGCTGAGCGAGAGCGCGATGGTGGCATTCAGGCCCAGCAGGCCCATCGCCTGGGAAAGGTTGGAAATGCTGCGCCGGCGCCCATAGAACGATGAATTGGCCACGCGCAGCAGCTTGCCGGCCAGTGCCGGATCGTAGGTGATCTGCTCGGCGAACTGATCCAGGGTGGCCGTATCGTCCCCTGCCAGCTCGACCAGTCTCAGGGCGACGGCGGGCAGCGTGGGCAGCCGTTTGCAATATTTCAGTCGCGCGGTCAGATCCGGCACCGCCTGGGGGTTTGTCACGTTTTATTTCCTTTTCCACCCGGTTTTCGTATTGTGAAGGTGTTCCTGGTGTTACAGGTGGTCTTACATGCACAACTGAGGGTGATTTTGATGAGGCTGCGGCCGGATGCGGCCGGGATGTTGTGAGAACGCAACCAGTGCAGGGCGTTGATCCGGATCCCGGGATGCACAAGCTCAGTGTTGGGGAGTGCGCGCGAGTCCCGCCTTGCCGGGCAAATGGGTGTGAAAATCCGGCTTGGAATTTAGGTCCCGCGTGTGCTAGCATCGATGCATGCACGCGATTTCGTACTTTTTCAGCTTTTTTACGTTTCCAATGCCGCTGGCGGAGGAAGGGAATCGTTGCATCAACAGGTAGTCGAAAATTTCCCAGAAAGCCGCCGGCGGTGCCAGGCGGCTTTTTTATTTGCCCCCGCATGCATCCGGCCCAACAGGAGCTTTACCGTGTCACACAATACTGACGACATCCGCATCCGAGAGATCCGTGAGCTGGCCCCCCCGGCGCATGTGATGCACGAATTTCCCTGCACGTTGGCCGCCTCGGCCACAGTGCATGGCTCGCGTCAGGCCGTGCACGACATTCTCCATGGACACGGGGATCGTCTGGTCGTCGTGATCGGTCCGTGCTCCATTCATGATCCGCAGGCAGCCATGGAGTATGCCCGGCGTCTGGCCGAACAGCGCATACGCTACGCGAACGACCTGGAAATCATCATGCGCGTCTACTTCGAGAAGCCGCGCACCACGGTGGGCTGGAAGGGGCTCATCAACGATCCCGCGCTCGATGGCAGCTTCGACATCAACCAAGGCCTGCGCACCGCGCGGCGGCTCCTGCTGGACATCAATTCGCTGGGGCTGCCAGCCGGCTGCGAGTTTCTGGACATGATCACGCCGCAGTACATCGCCGATCTGGTGTCCTGGGGCGCCATCGGCGCGCGCACCACCGAAAGCCAGGTCCACCGCGAACTGGCCTCGGGGCTGTCCTGCCCCGTGGGCTTCAAGAACGGTACCGACGGCAATACGCGCATCGCGGTCGATGCCCTGAAGGCTGCTGCGCACTCGCACTATTTCCTGTCGGTGACCAAGGGCGGACGCTCGGCCATCGTCTCCACGCGCGGCAATGAAGACTGCCACGTCATCCTGCGCGGCGGCAAGGCCCCCAACTACGAGGCCGAACATGTACAGGCGGCGGCGGAAGCGTTGGAAAAGGCCCATATGCGGCCGCGCGTCATGATCGACGCCAGCCACGCCAACAGCAACAAGGACTACACGCGCCAGCCTCTGGTGATCGAGGACATCTGCGCTCAGGTCG
>Ga0134125_10002433_pt1 | contig 22095 bp, 18 predicted proteins | sample KB31751_FD_96464 | JGI IMG/M metagenome (GOLD analysis project Ga0134125, IMG submission 96464) | Terrestrial soil microbial communities with excess Nitrogen fertilizer from Kellogg Biological Station, Michigan, USA - KB3-175-1 | ecosystem: Environmental > Terrestrial > Soil > Unclassified ... | reverse complement strand
GCCCGGAGCGGTGGCCGACGTTTTCCTCGATATCGACAGGGCGCGCGATTGGGACGACTTCAAGCGCGCGATTGCCCGTTTCGGCGGCCCGGGCCAGAACTTCGTCTATGCGGACGTCGACGGCAATATCGGCTACCACGCCAGCGGGAAGCTGCCCATCCGTCGGACTTACTTCGGCGATGTGCCCGTCGATGGAAGCGTCGATAAGTACGAGTGGGACGGATTTATTCCTTTCGATCAACTGCCGGAATCGTTCAACCCGAAGAATGGCTTCGTGGTCAGCGCCAATCAGAATCCGTTCCCGGCCGGCTACCCGTATCACGTGAACGGCGAGTTCGATTCGCCTTACCGCGCGCGCCAGATTCTCGACATGTTGAAAGCGTCCGGAAACAAGCAGAGGCCGGAGGACAGCCTTCGTGTCCAGAAGGACGTCTACGGTGGCTTCAACCACTTCCTCGCAAAGCAACTCGTGGCGGCGTATGGCGACCGCAAGGGTCCGAGCAAGGTGTTCAGCGACGCCATGGCCATGCTGAAAACCTGGGATGGACAAATGGATCGAGACCGGCCCGAACCGCTGATCGTCACGCTGGTCTACCAATATCTGCGGAAGGCGATCGCGGAAAGGGCGTCGCCCGGCAACGGCTCCGTCTATGAAGCGAAGATGGCGCGGGCCGTGATCGAGCACCTGCTGAAAGCACGCCCGGCGGATTGGTTTCCCGACTACAACCAGTTGCTGCTGCAGTGCTTCTCGGATGCGATGGAGGAGGGTCAGCGCATCCAGGGGAAAGATCCGAAACGCTGGCGATGGGGCAAGTACATGTACCTGAAGATCGATAACCCGGTCGTCACCCGCGTGCCATGGATCGGAAAGTACTTCGATATCGGGCCGGTCCCGATGAGCGGCGGGTCGACATCGGTGAAGCAAACCACCCTGAAACTGGGGCCGTCGGAGCGCATCGACTCATCGCTCGGCGACTGGGATGAGTCGCTGGGAAACCTGCCGATCGGCGAATCCGGCCACATCGCATCGCGACACTATCGGGATCAGTGGGACGCCTATTACAATGGGCGCAGCTTTTCGATGCCGTTCAACAAAACGGAAGTGAAGAGTACGGTGAGATTTCTCCCGAAGAAGTAGGGCGCCGGCGATTCCCGATCGGGACATCCGGCGCCGCAACGGTTATTTGGTCTTGTCTTTCTTGGGCTTCTTGGTTTCCTTACGCTGGTTCATGCCTTTGGCCATTGATTGTTCTCCCTTCGCTCAGGTTAACGCGTCTCGCGCCGGAAATGAAGATCCTCCTCAGGGAAGGATCTTCAAGCTCTCGACCTTGATCGTGTCGCCTTTCACGTCACCGGTGACTTCGACTTCCAGATCATCGAGCTTCGCCGATGCTTTGATCGCCGCGTAGGCTTTGCGGTTCCCGGCGGGGTCGAACTTGAGGAACTTGTTGTCCTCGGTATAGACGCCGTAGCCGCTCTTCTGACATTGCGGCATGAGCGCGCATTCACGAGTATGGGCCTCGGCGACGATGCGGCCGCCTTCGAGAAGACCGGAGGCGCCCGAGATGCGCAGATCGGCTTTACCCGAACACATTTCGTCCATCAAAATGCCCTTAACATCCTGCGGAGGGTTAGCCGCCACGAAACCACAGGTGAGGCTCGCGATGACCAGTAAACGCGGTAGTCCGTCCAATTCTTTTTACGCTCCTTCCCTGATTTTTCTTTTATATCCGTGGGAGGAACGATGTCAAGTTGGGCTTCCGCGAAAGCTGCGGCCAGGTCTGGTAGAATCCCCGACATGAAGATGTCGGCCGTTCTCGCCCTCGCTCTGATGCTCGGCGGCACGTCGTCTTTCATTTCCGCGCAGCGCTCGTGCGACCGGCAATGCCTGGACAGCTATGTCGACCGGTATCTCGACGCGATGATCAAACACGATCCGAAACTGGTCCCGCTGACGAAGAACGTGAAGTTCACGGAGAACGGACAACGCCTCGATCCGGGCGACGGTTTGTGGCGCTCGATGTCCTCGAAAGGCAAGTACCGGCTGTTCGTGACCGACGTCAAGACGGGCGAAGTGGCATTCATCGGAACCATCCGCGAGCAGGGGCGAAAGGCGGGTGAAGAAGTCGGCGTCGTGCTCGGGCTGCGCCTCAAAATCGCTGGCGGTCAGATTCCCGAGGTCGAAACGCTGGTTGTGCGCAACGAGATGGCGGCGAAGAATTTCGAAAAGATCGGCACCCCCAATCACCTCTTCCAGGAGGCCGTGCCCGCCGCCGAGCGCATGTCGCGCGAGGACCTGATCAAAACCGCGAACCTGTACTTCAGCGGGATGCAGCAGAACGACGGTAAGGGCGTGTATCCGTTTACGGACGATTGCACCCGGATCGAGAATGGCTCGCTGACAACGAATGTGCCACCGAAAGACGGAGCGCCTGTGCCCGATCCGAAGACGGCGACAAACTACTCCGCGTCGTGGAGTTGCAAGGAGCAGTTCGAGTCAGGGCTGCTGCACTTCGTGACGCGCATTCGGGACCGGCGCTACGTCGCGGTCGACCCGGAGCGCGGCATGGTGTTCGCCTTCGCCTTCTTCGACCACTCCGCCGGAGACACCCGCACCTTCCAGACGCCCACCGGACGCACAGTTACGGCCGGCCCCAATCAGCCGTGGACGTGGGAGATTGCCGAACTCTTCAAGGTCGAAAAAGGCAAACTCCATCAGATCGAGGCGATCCTCGATCGCTCGCCTTACGGGATGAACTCCGGGTGGAGCAACTGGGAAGACGGGCTGTCCACCCGGGCTCGCGATATTCAGTAGCGCTCAGGCTTTTTTGCGGCGGACGAATTCCGCGGCGGCGTCCATGCCTTGTGTGCGTTTGATCTGCTGGAACTCATCCAGCACATTGCGGACGGCTTTCGAGCGGACAGCAATTTCGTTCGGTTTCTTTTTCGGGCCAGGTTCCGAGATCGCCTTCTCGCTGACTCGTTGATCGATCGCGCGATTTTTCGCGATGCGGTCCGCAAGCCGCTCGGCGGGCGTCATCTCGCTCCAGGATTTAACCATGTTTTCAGTTTACGGGATGGCCTCGTTTCAACCCCGTCTCGCCCGGCAGCCGCGGCAGCGATATTGCCCATACGGCAGCGGCCTCGATGTCCGGGTACGTGACACGGAACACCACGAAAAAGGAAATCTTCGAGGCAGAACGCCGCAAATTCCTGTTTCATATGCCGAAATTGGGGAATGATTTTTGTGAGCTCGCTCGAGGACACGATTGATCTCATCGGGAAATCGGGCTTTGGTACCAGTTTCGGATGCGATATCAGCAACGAGGCGTCCCGCAGGAGTGCCGGCGCTTCGAATGCCGCCTACAAACCCGAGTAATAATCGTAGCCTTGCTCGTGCCAGTAATCCGCCGGGCGTTTGTCTGTATACTCCACGCTGCCGATGCGCTTGATGTTCTTGATCCCGTACTTCACCGGCACAACCAGCCGCAAAGGGGCGCCGTGCTTGTCGGTCAGCGGAGCCCCGTTCATTTCGTAGGCGAGCAGCGTCTGCGGATGCAGCGCGCTCGGCATGTCAATGCCGACGTAATAATCCTTGCTCGGAGTGCGCATGCCGACGTACGATGCTTTGGCTGAGCCGGGAGCGAAGTGCGAGGTGAAGTCGGACAGGCGCGCGCCGGCGAATTGGGTGACGGTGCTCCAGCCTTCGACGCACTTGAAATCGATGATTTCTTCATAGCGAGGCAATGCCTGAATATCGGCGAGCGTCAGTTGCCTCGCGCTTCCGTCGTATGCCGTCACGTTCAGACTCCAACCCGCCTGGTCGATCGGTTTTTCCATGCCGATGTCGCCATTCACCTTGATCTTTCCAACGGCGGACGCAGGGTACGTCTGGACCAGGTGCGCATCGCTGTACAGCGTGTTGCGAACCACACTCTCGTTGAAGCCGAGCACACGCCGCAAGGGACGCGGGAGCTCATCCTCGAGCGCCTGGCCGTTGAGCCAATACCAGCCGGCCACGGCGCCCACAGCGCCTGCCCCGAGCGCAATGAACGACCGGCGCGAGCGGCGCGCGAGTTCCTGTTCCGGAGTCAACCGCGTTTTCGAGTTAATCGCCATGCATCGCCTCCACCCGAGCTGCCGCGCGGTCTTTTGACAGTGGCGCGGGTTCCACCAGATCGTAGCCGCAAACCATGGCACGGAAGTTGGACCAGCCCGCCCGGACCACCTGCGCTATATGGATGACGAAGAAGACCACGTATCCCATCGTCAGCCAGAAGTGTTCCCACCGCGCCCATTCATATCCGCCAAGCAGAGCCGTAAGCCAGTGCAGTTGGGCGGGCTTGAAGATCGCGAGGCCCGTCGCGAGGCTCAGCCCCCCCATCACGACGATCGCGGAATACGTGATGCGCTGCGCCGCGTTATAGCGTCCCTGTGGCGGAAGAGGAACCTTGAAACCAGCCTCGTGCATGGCTACCTGGAGGGCCTGGCGAGGAGAGTCACGGTCCGGCAGGAGCGCCCGCCATTCCCCGGAAATGAGCGTATACAGCACGTAGGCGATGCCGTTGATCGCGAAGAGCCATGCAAAGAAGAAATGGAGCGCCATGCCAAGCGCAAGTTGATATCCGATACCCGTTCCTTCGTAAAACCAATTGGGGAAGAAGTGGAACAGGGTGACGCCGCCAAGCCCGATCCGATAAGGGTCGTACGCCCAGTAGATCAACAGGCCGCTGAAAATCATCGCGCAGAGAAGCGGAACATTGAGCCAGTGGAACCACCGCGACGCCAGCTTGTGTTTTTCTTCCAGAACTTTCACAGCGCAGACACTCCGCATCCACGATTCTATTCCTTTGGACGCACCCGGAGCCGCGGCCGGTGCGCGAAGGTGCGTATCTCACGGAAATGCGCCGGGACGAGCCCCGCGCGCTGGCACGTGGAACGCTCTGGGGCGCCGCGATCCTCAAGCCACAAGCTGAAGCCGGGGCCACCATTGTACGGCCCGGTACGTCCCAGGGACCGCGCCGGCGATTCAATACCAGTCTGGCCCGGTTGCTCCGAAAATGAAAAAGCCGGAAGAACCCCGAAAAAGCAGGGGTTCTTCCGGGCGGAGGGCCTTGTTCCGGCCAGGCGAGCTATGCGGCTTTACGCACAGGAGGCCGGATCGGCATCGATCTCCGCTGCGGCATCTCCGCGAGATTCGCCGCCGGGACCCGGAGATTCCGGTCGCGCACGACCGGCCCGAAATACTCGTCGAGAGGGAAGAGAGCGTAAGGCTGGAGCTCCCGGAACGCCCGCCCGAGTTTCTGCTGTATCCGGTAGACGGAATGGAAAAAGAGACCCTTGTCCATCTCCAGACGCCGGCAGCAGAGCCTCCAGTCCGCGCCGAGCAGGAAATGAAAGCGGAATATCTTGTATTCGAATTGATCCAGCACCCGCTTGCTGACGAGGTAAAAATCAGCCACATATTCCTCGTCCTTCCGCCCCCTGTTGTGCCGCCGTTCTTGCCCACCGAGAAACTCCATTCGTGCATGGCTCATGTGCTTCTCCTTCCGCACACAAGACCGGAATCGCGAGTAACAACACCGGAATATTTCTCTCAAAACACAGTTACACGGCACATCAGACAGCTTTCTATTCGTATTTCTGGCGCGCAATCCAAGACCTTGACAATGCGCGCAGGACTCTTTCGCCACCGCGATTGTTTCCGAACGATTCCAATCAAAAGTCACGAATGTTTCCTTCCCTTGGTACACAAATCCACAAATCCACTGATTAGAAATTTCTCTCATTTTTCTGATTCGCCAAGGAATTTTCCGAGGGAATCAGGTGATTTTTCTTACTACGCCCAATATTCACAGGGCACCGGGACTGTTATTCACGTTACCAGGGGTGCCCCTGGTGACGGTAAAATAACGGACGTATTTCTGGCAGAAATATAGGCGTGTACTTTCAGGAGATGCAGCGGCAACTCATTGAAATCGCTCGGGAACGTGTTCACGCCGGCGAATTTTCAGAACGCCGTCTCGCCCACCTTTGTGGGTTGTCGCAGCCCCATATGCACAATGTTTTGAATGGGATACGGCTATTGTCCAACGAAGCGGCGGGTTCCCTGATGCGCGCTCTCGACATGGAGATTCCCGATCTCGTGGCGCGCATTTCCGCTCAGAGCTCCTCAACAATTTCCATCGTCCCGATGTTGCGTGGGAGGATCGGGCCAGGCGCGGACGCGGACCTCGCCTCGCTTCGCGGGTACTTTCCATTTCCGGCCTCGCTGGTCGCAGGGCTCGTGAGTGCCGTAGCGGCTGTGCTGGCGCCCGATCTGGTCCTGCCGAAGGAACTGGCGGCGCTCGATATAGTGCTGATGGATCAAAATCCCTCTCGGCGCGCGGCGCCCGGCCCCGGCCTTTGGGTCGTTGCCGAAGGCGCCGGTCTGCGGGTTCGCTATCTCCTTCTCGAGAACGATCGCCTGCGATTGGGCGATGCAGTGGTGCGTGACGAGCCCGAGCGGTGGCCGTCAATCCCGGTGCATGGACGGAATATTCTGGACATAGTGAGGGCACGCCTTGTTTGGATGGGCCGAGAGATGGAAAAAGAGCCGGCCGGACCGGCTGACACGGCTGGCCAAAGCGATCGAATCGATCGCTGAGTCGGACCGCAGGCTGATCGATGAAAGTACGCGTGTGGACGCGCTGCGTTCGCGCGGCGCTCTCGATCTGCACCGGATCTGTAGTCTTTTTGTGGATCGAGTCAACGAGAAGCTGTCTGACCCGGCGATTCTCCTCGACCCGGCTGTCTTCGAGGAGTCCAATTACCACGACGGCGGGCTGAATCTTTTTCAGATCAATTTACGCGGAAGAATCCTGCAGATTGAATTCGGGCCTACGGCAGACCTTTACGAGGACGAGGATTTTCGGAAGCCTTACGTGCTGCGCGGCGCCGTCCGCTCTTTTAATCAGGATCTCCTCGACCATGGCAGTGTCGAGGAGCAGATGATTTTCTACTGCCCTTCCGGCCACGGCGCTCGCTGGCACTTCTTCGATGCCCGCACATATCGGAGCGGTCTCGTCGGCGAACATTACCTGATTACGGAAATGGAACGGCTCCTGTGAACGCCGAATGGTTCAGCGCCTGCGCCCGTTCGCGCCAAGTTCCTCATAGACTTTCAGCACTTCCTCCGCCGTCCGCGCCCAACTGAAACTGGCCGCCTGCCTGCGGCCTTTGACAATCAGCTCTTCGCGGAGCTGATCGTTGAGAAGCACTTCCGTCATGCCGCGCGCGATATCGAAGACGTTTTCCGGATTGACCAGCATGGCCGCGCCGCCGACAACTTCCGGCAGGGAGCTGACGGATGACGCAATCACGGGCGTGCCCGACGCCATCGCCTCGAGCGGTGGAAGTCCAAAGCCTTCATAGAGCGATGGGAAGACGAAAGCCGTCGCGAGCTCGTGGAAAATGCGGAGCGTATCGAAAGGAATAAAGCCGAGAAAACGGACGCATTGCTCCACACGGCTATGAATGACGGCGCGGCGCACATCGGGATGCCGCGAGATTTCGTCACCGATGACGATCAGACGCAGATCGCGATAGCCGGCATGGCTCTCAAGATTGCTGCGCGCCACCGCGAACGCTTCGATGAGCCGCGGGATATTCTTCTGCGGACGTATTGAGCCGGCGTAAAGCAGAAAGGGATACCGGATCTGGTAGCGCTCGAGGATGCGGTGGCGCTCCCGCGATACCGCCTGCGGCCCAGCCGGGCTGGTGGCGGGCGCCCTCCTCTGCAGAAACAGCGGATCGGGCGCATTGTAGATGAGCCGGACGCGCGCCGCGGCTTCCGGCGCGAGATTCATGACGTCACGCTGCGTGGCGCCGGATACCGCGATGATGCGATCGGCCCGCGCCAGCCCGCGGCGCAGCCGGAAGCGATGGGCGGCGTGCAGCAGGCCGGTGGCATCGTCGTAGAAAATGCTCGCCAAATCGTGAATCGTGACGGCATACGGCTTGTCGAGAAGCAGCGGCACACGGTGGAACGGGATGTGTGTCACATCAGTGCGCAAACTTCGCAGGAGGCGGGGCAGCGCGAAATGGTCAAGCCGTGAGGAATCCCGGCCCGGGTAAGGGCAGACCTGAAAATTCGCAGGCAAGTTCCCGAACTCCGGCCGGTCTTCCGGCGCGCTGATGATGCTGTAGTGGTGGCCGCTCTCCGCAGCCGCGAGCGCCTGCAACAGGTTGCGAATATAGGTGCCGACGCCGAAATCGCGGATGCGCCGGGCGTCAATCGCAATGTTCACGGCTGTTTCTTACGTTTGGCGATTGGCCGCGCCGCTGGAAATGCCGGCGGTCTTCCACGCGTAGAGCGGAAAACGCGCCGTCAGGTCCTCGACGCGCTGCTTCACGGCCGCGATGACGGTGTCGGACGTCACGTTGCGCAGGACCTCCGCGATCAGCGCCGCTACTTCGCGCATCTCGGCTTCGGCGAACCCGCGCGTCGTCGCCGCCGGGCTGCCCAGCCGTATCCCGCTCGGATTCAACGGCGGATTCACGTCAAACGGAATCGCATTCTTGTTCACCGTGATACGCGCGCGGTCGAGCGATAGCTCGGCTTCTTTGCCGCGCACACCACGCGAAAAAACGTCGACCAGCATCAGGTGCGTATCAGTGCCGCCGGAGACCACGCGGAAGCCTTCCTCCCGCATACCTTTCGCAAGCGTGGAGGCATTCGCGATCACCTGCTTCGAGTACGCAAGGAATTCGGGCTGCATGGCCTCATGGAAGCAGACTGCCTTGGCGGCAACGACATGCACCAGCGGGCCCCCTTGCGTGCCCGGAAAAACCGTCTTGTCGATGGCCGCGCCGTACTTCTCTTTTGCGAGGATGATGCCGCTGCGCGGTCCCCGCAGTGTCTTGTGAGTGGTCGACGTAACGATGTCGGCGTACTCGCAGGGATTGGTATGCAGGCCGGCCGCCACAAGCCCCGAGATATGGGCCATGTCGACCATGAGCATCGCGCCCACGGAGTCGGCGACCTGACGGAAGCGCGCGAAATCAAGCTTGCGCGGATAAGCGCTGCCGCCCGCCACGATCATCTTCGGCTTGTGTTCATCGGCGAGCTTCGCCATCTCGTCGAAGTCGATCTGTTCGGTCTCTTTGTTCACCTGGTAGGCGGCGACATGGTAGGTCTTGCCCGAAAAGTTCAGCTTGTGGCCGTGGGTCAGGTGTCCGCCATGGGCGAGGTCGAGGCCCATAATCGTGTCGCCCGGCTGCAGAACGGCCGCATAGGCGGCCTGGTTCGCCTGCGATCCGGAGTGCGGCTGCACATTGGCGTACTCGGCTTTAAAGAGCTTCTTCGCGCGATCGCGGGCGAGGTTCTCGACTTCATCGGCGTATTCGCAGCCACCGTAGTAGCGCTTGCCCGGGTATCCTTCGGCGTACTTGTTGGTGAAAATGCTGCCCGTCGCCTGCAGCACGGCTTCGGACGTGAAATTTTCGCTCGCGATCAGCTCGATTTGTCCGTTCTGCCGGCGCGTTTCCTTGAGAATCAGCTCACTGATGGCGGGGTCGACCTCGGATAGAGGCCGAGCCATGGACAGCTGTTCCCGGGAAATGTGCATGAATAGGCCGATTTTAGCATCTGTCAGCCGCCCCCCGCGCCGGACTTCAGGCAGACTTTAAGCGGAGTTCCCGGAGTGCATCGGCGGCTATCCAGCGCGCGGATTTCGTATCCTGAGCCCGCACGCGTTCGGCGCAAGCGATGGCCGCGGGCAGCAGCCGGGCGTTCCGTTTGCCTATATTCCGGAGCGCCCAGTTGACGGCTTTGCGCACGAAATTACGGTCGTCGAACGCGTACTCTTCAATGAGCGGAAGCGCTTCAAGGAATGGCTGATCGCCTTCCTGCTTGCGATGGACGGCCGCGCCCGCCAGAGTGGAGAACGCGGCGCGACGGACAAATTCCCGCTTGTCGGCCGCCCACTTCGGAATCTTTCGCCAGACGTACGGCGTTCGGTCGAAGAGTTCGCAGCAGCATGCGTCGCACACGCTCCAGCAGTCGAGTTCGCGCGCCCAACGATCCATTGTCGAGCGCGTGATCGTTTGCGGATCGCCAATCAGAGCGGCCAGAATACGTGTTTCCCGGATGCCGGTCCGCCACAGTTCTTCCGCGAGCGTCTGATCCTTGCGCCTGCCTGGGCAGAGGCGGCGCGCGATGGCCCGGATCGCTGGTGTGTTGAGCCCCAGTGCGGACGATGTCGTAATGCCGAAGCGCGCCATGCCAGCGAGATTTTCGGGCCTCGCGAGCGACCGCATCTCGCGGATCGCCTCATCGCAGCGCGCACTCACGCAGTGTGGACTTGCGCCAGTTTGGCAGCGCTGATGGCCTGCCCGACATGTCGCTGGCCGTGCTCCGCGATGTGGATCGCGAGACTAATCGCAGTTGTCTGCAGCCGTTTGCGGCCGATCTCGCGCACGTCGCCATAGTGTCCCGGCGCCATCGTCTGCACGAGCGTTTCGTATCGATCCAGCGCCTCGCCAACCGCGGCGAGCAATTCACCGGCCGATTCCGTACCGGAGCCTTCCGCCTTCATTGCGGCGATTTGGTGCTCGTTGAGCTGATTGCCTTCCAGATACGTACAGAGACGCTGGGTGCTCCCCGCAAGATGCTTCACGTGGAAGCCGGCCGAGGTCATCCCATTGGGTTTCGCCCAGAGTTGTGCCGGCGTCAGCGGCGCTATCGCCTGCTCGATATCTTCGCGAATGTGCTCGCTGGCGCGCAGCAGATGTCCGATGACGGGGTCAACGCCGGGGACGATTCCGCGCATCCACGGCTCAGGTAAAGGGGGTAACGGGCGTTCGGGTGGATCTGGCATCTTCATCGTCTCCGTTCTCTATCTTGTCAGGGCAATCGCCAGCATCAGGGCACGCTGAGTGCCGAGATACGAGTCGGTCGTATCGAAGCTCTCATCGAGCGCATGAGCGCCCGTGCCGCGTCCGCCGCCGCCAATCGTAATCGCGGGGATTCCCAGACTCATCGGCACGTTCGCGTCCGTTGAGCCTTCCCGTAAATCGCCGGTCGAGCCGAAGAGCCTGGTAACCTCGATAGCGGTTTTCACGATCGGCGAGTCGGCAGGGGTGACGCCGGCCGGGCGATAGCCGACGATTTCATTCGCGACCGTGATCACGCCCCTCCCCTTCCAGCGCTTGTTCTCCTCATCGACGGACTGCTCGACCGCGCGCTTGTACTGGCTGTTCAGGGTTTCCAGTGCGCTCTTGTCGGACGAGCGGAGATCAACCTCCATCCACGCCTCGTAAGGGATCGCGTTGACAGACGTTCCCCCGCCGACACGCCCCACATTGAACGTCGTCTTCGGATTCGCGGGAACTTCAAAGCCGTCGATCTTCGCGATGGCGCGGCCCATGGCTTGAATCGGATTCACCATCCCGAAAGCGCCGAAGCTGTGTCCGCCGGGCCCTTTGAAGGTCGCGCGGTAACGGTAGCTGCCGACTCCCACCGCGATGATGCTCAGGCCCAGACCGTCGACGGAAACGAATTTGTCGATCTGACCCTTCACCGTACCGTTGAAGAGCTCTTTGGTGCCGCGCAGGTCTCCGAGTCCTTCTTCGCCCGTGTCCGCTGCGAACGTGATCGTGCCGGCCGTCTGGACTTTGGCATCGTTCAGCGCCTGAATGACCCCGAGCATCACAGCGAGTCCCCTGCAATCGTCGCCGATGCCAGGCGCGCGCAGGACGTTGCCGTTGCGTTTCACCTTCACGTCTGTGCCTTCGGGAAAAACCGTATCGAGATGCGCCTCGAAAAGCAGGTTCGGATGCGCGGAAGCCCCCGGCCGCACGCCGATTACATTGCCGGCTCTGTCGATCCGGACGTCCTGCAATCCCTGCTGCCGGAAAAGACGCTCCAGCTCCCGCCCGCGTGCTTCTTCATGGAACGGCGGCGCGGGAATTTCGCAAATACGAATCTGCTCCTCGATAAAGTGCGGTTCGTTACGTCTGGCCGCGTCAAGCGCCGGATTGGATTGCGCGCAGAGGACGGCGGCGACTGCGAAGAGCGCGCCAATCCGCAAAGGGATCATGTTTCATTATTGCCGTCCGCTTTCATTGCTGCCGTTTACCTGGCCCATTGGCATTGCGCCGTAATTCGTGGGATATTTTGCTTGATCCCCGAGGAGGGTTTCCGGATGGCGGCACGAGTCAGCCTGGTGACGGCGGTCTTCGCATGCACAATCACCGCGCATGCCCAAACTGCCGGGCCGGCCGCATGGAAAAACGACCTGACCCCGATCGCAGCGTCTGACTGGAATTACGGCTTCGCCGCGCACTTGCTGGAACGCGCCGGATTCGGCGGCACGCCCGATGAAATCGAGGCGCTCGCGCGCCTGACGCCACAACAAGCCGTCGCTCGTCTGGTCCGCTTCGAAGGCGCCGACGCGAGCCACTTACCGCCGTTCGATGAATCCGGAATTCACGACCCAGGGCTCGAACCATTTCCTCCGAGCCGGCCAGCCGTAACCGATCTCGCGAAGGAGAAAGGTGAGGCGCTCGGGATCAAAGTCAAGACCGGCGGCAATCGCCGCATGCAGCCGATCGTCGACGAGTTCTTCTACTGGCTGCGCGCGAGTGTGCTCGAAACTAATCGTGTGGCGTACTGGTGGGCGAACCGGATGCTGGTGAGTCCGCGGCCGCTGGAAGAGAAGATGGCGCTTTTCTGGCACGGGCACTTCGCGTCCAACGAGGCGAAAGTGCGCGATTATCGCAAGCTGCTCGGCGAGCTGGAGATCTTCCAGAAGCAGGGCACAGGCAACTTCCGCGACCTGACTGTCGCGGTGGCCGAGAGCCCGGCGATGCTTTCATTTCTGGATGCGGGCGTAAACGTAAAGGGCGCGTCGAATGAAAACTTCGCGCGCGAAATCATGGAGCTGTTCACGATGGGCGTCGGCCATTACACTGAGACCGACATCCGCGAAGCCGCGCGCGCCTTCACCGGCTGGAACTTCGACGATGTGAAGTTCGTCGTCAACAAAGACCAGCACGACGATGGCGAGAAGAAGTTCCTCGGCAAGACGGGACGCTTCGATGGTGTCGACATCATCGATATCATCATGCAGCAGCCTGCCACGGCCGATTACATCGCGGGCAAGATCTATCGATTCTTCGTCCGCGAGGACCTGCGGCCCGAATTCCAGAAGCAATTGGGCGCGGTGCTGCGCGATAACCACTACGAGATCGCGCCGCTGCTCGAAAAAATTTTCCTCTCGCGCGACTTCTACAGCAAAGCGTCGGTCGGGACGCGCATCATGGGACCGGTGGAACTCGCGGTCTCGACATACAAGAAGCTGGGGCTGACCAATGTGCCCGGCGTACCGGACTTCAACAACGAAACCGGCGCGCTCGGACAGCAGCTCTTCTCACCGCCCACGGTCGCCGGGTGGGCCGGCGGACAGAGCTGGATCACCCCCGGCCTGCTTCTCGAACGCGCCAACTTCGCACGCGACGTTCTGTTCCCGGACATCAGCTTCCTGCCGCCCGATCGTTATACAGGCGGCGGCGAGATTCGCCGCGTTGCGGAGCGCCTTCGCCAGGGTATGGACATCTCGACCGCGACGATGGATGACAGCAAGAGCGGCGACCGCGCGGAATCCAATGCAAGGGCCGACCGCGACGAGGACTTCAACACGCGCTACGGCAGCTTCCGCGGCTCCCAGATGGCCATCGAGCGTGTAAAGCCGATCCCGCGCGAGACAGCACATCTGAATCTGGCGAAGATGATCATGGATGCAAGGGCACGCAACACGACCGAGGCCGTCGATTATCTGGTGCATCGTTTCATGCGCGTCGCACCGGATGACTCGGTCAAAAGGAAGCTGGTCGCGTTTCTTGACAAGGAACTGGGCACCTCTGACATCGAAACCGCCCACACTTATATGGAGCAGCCCCTCCGGCTGTTGCTGCACCTGATCATGAGCCAGCCGGAGTACCAGTTGAGTTAGGAGACGGTTATGGGGAACAAACGATTTTCGTTTTCCGAAGCCACGCGGCGCGATCTGCTGCGCGCTGGCATGTATGGCGTCTGCGTGAGCGCCGGTGCATCGATCCCCGTGCCCGCTTTCGCACAGGCCGCGGCGCGCGCGCAGGCCGATGGGAAGATTCTCGTCATTCTTGAGCTTTCGGGCGGCAACGACGGACTCAACACCCTCGTGCCTTACGGGGACGACGCGTATTACAAGCACCGTCCCAATCTCGGCATCCCAAAGAAAGAAGTCCGTCGCATCGACGACCACTTCGGCTTCAGCGCGGGCATGGTCGGTTTCGAACACCTCTACAAAGACGGCAAGCTCGCTATCGTGCACGGCTGCGGATATGAAAACCCGTCGTTTTCCCATTTCACTTCGATGGCCTATTGGCACACAGCCGCGCCGAACAGCGGAGAAGAGTACGGCTGGGTCGGGCGTTTGGCGGACACCATGGCTCCCGCCGCCCCGCCGAACTTCCTCGTCAACATCGCCGCCCGCCAATCGCTGGCGGTGCGCAGCCGCAAGCATGTGCCCGTGGTGTTCGACGATCCCAACAAATTCACTCAGGAAAAGTTTTATGACGAACGGCCCATGCTGGATTCGGTTGCGGACAGCGGAGGCGTCGATAACCCCACACGCCGGTTCCTGCTGGAAACCGCCCGCAGCGCAAAGGATGCATCCGTGCTCGTGCGGCAGGCCTGGGCGAAATACAAGTCGCCGGTCGATTACGGGATCACCGGTCTCGATCTCCCGAAAGTCGTCGCGCTGATCGACGCTGGAATGCCGACACGGCTCTACTACACGTCGTACCGGAATAACGCCTTCGACACGCACGTCTTCCAGAACGACACTCACAAACGCCTGCTGACGTACGCGTCCGACGCGGTTTCGGCATTCCTCAAAGACCTCGACCGGATCGGCCGCGCCGACGACGTCGTGGTCATGATCTTCTCGGAGTTCGGCCGGCGCGTGCCCGAGAACGTCAATCTCGGAACCGATCATGGGACGGCCAATCTGATGTTCGTGGCCGGAAAATCGGTGAAGGGCGGACAGTATGGCGCCATCCCGAGCCTGATGAAGCTCGATGCGGGCGACAACTTGATCCACACTACGGATTTCCGGCGCGTCTACGCGACCATGATCTCTGGCTGGCTGGGCGTGCAGGATACCAAAACGCTGCTGAACGGTGACTTCGAACCGTTCCCGATGTTCGGCTGAGGGGCGCTGTGCTGGCTCAGGCCCCGAGCAGCAGCCGTGACTCCAGCTTCTCGCGGTGCGACTTCGTCAGCGTCAGTTCGGTCCCATCCCGCAGCACCACCCTGTAGTCCCCCCGGAACCACGGCTGCAATTCCTTGATCCGATCGAGATTGACGATCGCCGAGCGGTGCACGCGCAGGAACCGCGCCGGATCGAGCCTTGACTCGATCTGTCCCATAGTCTCCCGCAGCACATGCGTATCTTTCCCGCAGTGCAGGCAGACGTAGTTATCTGACGCTTCGATCCAGTCGACATCGTCGATCTTCACGAAGACAACGCGCCCGTTGGTCCGCACCGCGATCCGATCGGGCGCGCGCCGGTTGGTCGTAAAGTTTTCAAACATCGCCCGCAGACGATCGTCGGAAGACTCCGAGCGATCGCGGGCCAGATGATTCTTCGCACGATTGAGCGACTCCCGAAAACGCCGCCGGTCGAACGGCTTCAACAGGTAGTCGAACGCATGCACCTCGAACGCGCGCAGCGCGTGTTCATCGAATGCCGAGATGAAGATGACCAGCGGCCGCGAATTCTCGATCGCGCGCACAACATCGAACCCGTCCAACTCGGGCATCTGGACGTCAAGGAATATGATGTCCGGACGCTCGCGCGACAACGCCTGCAATGCTTCGTTCCCGTTCTCACATTCGCCCACAACATCACACTCGGGCTCGAGAGCGAGCAGGCGGCGCAGACGCTGCCGCGAAAGCCGCTCGTCGTCAACGATCAGTACCTTGAAGCGCTGCATTTTCTCCTTCTCTCGGTTTTCCGTTCGGCGGTATTGCCACAGTCTCAACATGCTTCCGGAAAGGCAGCGTGATCCGGACCTCCGCGCCCCCCGTCTGCACGTCGCGAAGCACAAGCGATTGCTTCTCGCCGTAGAGCGACTCCAGCCGTCCCCGCGTGATCGCGAGCCCCATGCCGGTGGATTGAGCACCGGCCTCCTTCAACCCCACGCCGTTGTCGCTCACGCGCAGCACCAGCGTTTCCCCGTATCTCTCCGCCGCAACCGCGATCCAGCCTGGAGCGGACCGCCGGCCCACGCCATGCCGGATGGAATTTTCCACGAGCGGCTGCAGCACCAGATTCGGGACCATCGCATCACGCAGTTCCGGCGGCACGTCGAAGTGAACGCTCAGCCGGCTTTCGAAACGCGTGCGCTCAATCTCCAGATAAAGGTCGAGTATCCGCAGTTCCTCGCTGAGCGGCACTTCATGGATCGTGCTGTTGGCGAGGAAAAGCCGCAACAGTTCGCTCAGCCTCGCGATGGTGCGTTCCGCGAGATCGGGGTCTTCCTGCACCAGAGCCGATATCGTGTGCAGCGTATTAAAGAGGAAGTGCGGATGCAGTTGCATCTTGAGCGCCCGCAATTGCGCCTGCACGAGTTGTGTCTGCAGATTGGCCGCATTCACAAGCCCCTGCTGGTAGCGCCGGTAGTAAACGATTGCGTGCTCGACGAGGATGATCACGGAATACAACAGCGTGCCGGTGTCGAAGTTCTGCTCGATCGAGCGCAGCAGCTTCGGCCAGGTGAAATCGCGAAACGCCGAATTGGGTGGCGCCATCACCGCGTCAAACAGTGTTTTGGTAAAAGCATTGATCAACGTCAGGGCAACGAAATGGACCAGAAGATTCCGCGTCCAGTGATTGCGCTCGATGCGGAAGCGCCGCGCCAGCCACAGAATCAGGGGCGTCAGCAGCAGCCAGAGCCAGGCAAAACTAACCTCGAAGCGCAGGCTGTCCAGCCATGACATCGGCTCCTTCGTGAACGAATACCAGTAATGGGTCTGCCAGGCCGAAAAGAGCCCGTAGGCCGTCCAGACGGCAAAAAGCGCTCCGGCTTTGATAACCATCGCTCGTGAGGCCGTCTGGCGCATAAGGCTGTATCAGGTTGATACGTTCGAGGATGCGGTTCGTTCCGTAATGGAGGCCTTGTTTTTGTGAAATTATTGTACCGGTTTGGCCGGCCCCCAACTCAGAACAACACCTTCAGAGCCAGCTGAATAGCCCGCGGATTACTCGTGAACACTGCCTCCGGGTTCGCGAAGATCGGCTTGCCCGGCGTCAGATAGTTGACAACATTACCGCTGATATTCGGCACCGATGGGTTGTCCACGCGATTGATAAAGCCGGGGACAAACTGGGCATGATTCAACAGGTTGAAGAATTGCGCGGAGAACTGAATTGTCGTTCTCTCGCGAACATTGAAATTCTTGAGAAGGTTGAGATCGATATTGTCAATCGGCCGGCCTGAAAGCGTGTTACGGCCGCCATTTGCATAGGCCCCGGCTCCCGCCTGTATGTATCTGGCATTCGGATTTTGCGCCAGATACGCCACCACCTGTCCGGCACTGTTGGTCAGTGGGGTCACGGCGCTGCCCACTCCATCGGCCCCCGCGGGATTCACGATCGTGCGGTCCGCGGCCGCATCGCCGTTGAGATTCGAATCCGTCTGGCTCAACGCGGTGACATATTCGGGGCTCTCATACGTGAACATCGGCGCAATGGACCAGTTACCCGCGACATTCCTCACCAGCGGACTCGCCTTGCGGAAAAACGGCACGTCGTAAACGGCCGCAAACGTCAGACGATGGCGGTGATCGAGCGCCGACGAAGACTTGTCGTTCGCGAGATTCTGGAAGTCTTGCGGACGCCGCGGCGTCAGCGCCGTCGTGTTGAAGTCGGCCGTGCTGTCGTCGATCAGATGACTCCAGGTGTATGCGCCGATAAACTGCAGGCCGTTGGAAAAACGCCGGTTCAACTGCAGCGCCAATCCGTGATATGTTGAATTCCCGATTGGCGAGTCTTCGACGAGCGTGGCGTTGGTGAACCCCGCCGCCGCGAACTGTGGCAGGACGTTGGAGATGCTCCCCAGAGTGCCGAGCGTCGAGGACAACGCATCGAGCGCAGCCTGGCTGGGCGCCTGCAGGTAGGTCGGCAGAGAGTCCGCCTGTGTCACCGGCGCGAACTTCGACGGCCGCGTCTGTACGTTCAGATGAACGCCGCGGGTAGCGAGATAGCGGGCTTCGAACGTGTAGTCCTTTGCGAACACGTGTTGGATGCCGGCGTTCCACTGGATCGAGTAGGGCAGCTTCTGGTCCGGAATAAACGCCGACGTGGCATTCCTGAGCTGCGTCACCGTTCTTGAAGCGCCCGGCGTGCCCGGCACAACTCCGCCGCTTCCGAGGAAGTTGGGCGCGTTTGTGCTCGAGATGTCCACCGTGGTGACGAATTGCGGCGGCAGCGAGTTGATGCCGATGTTGTCGAACATCACGTCGTATGCCATGCCGAACCCGAACCGGATCGACGTCATGCCGGATTTCCCCGGCGACCACGCCAGACCCACGCGCGGCGCGAAGTTCTTCTTCTGCGTATCCGGCGCTTTGAAGACGAGCACGCCCGGCACGCTCTGCGGCGCGTTCAGAGCTTCGAGACTGTTGGAAAAGGCTTCTGTCGTGTATTCGTATCGCAAGCCCAGGTTGAGCGTCAGGTTGGGACGCACCCTCCATGTATCGTTCCCGTACCCGTAAAATGCCCAGTTGTCACCGTAGTAAGTGGAATTGCCGAGCGTGCGCTGTCCGAAGAAGTCCGGCGCGATGTCGTGCAGGAAACGATCGAGGCTGCTGTATTGATAATTGCCGCGCGCGTACTGCACGAAGTTCGTGGGCGCGATGGCGCGCCGTCCGTCGAATCCGAACGAGAGCGTGTGCGCGCCTTTGGTCCAGGTGAGGTTGTCGGTGAGTTGATAGGTATTTTGCAAGCTGGCCTGCGGCGAGACCGGGTTCGGACCGATTTGCAGGCCGCCCAGGTTATTGATCACCAGGTTGGGAAACTGATCGAGCCCCGGAAATTTGAAGTTCCCGGTCGGCGTCACCGAATCGGAGCGGTTAAAGCCCAGCCGCAGCTCGTTGGTCAAAGCGGGCGTGAGGTTGTGATACTCCGAGATCGTCGCCAGATGATAGTTGCTCGGCGCGATCTGGAAAAACACCGGCAGGTTAGCCTGGTGATCGAGAGTCACGATGCGGTTGAAAATGTAGCGCGCGCGCACCTGATCCTTCGAAGACGGATTGTAGTCCGCGCTCGCGACGGCGTTCGTATTGTTCTGATAGTTCGGCGCCACAATCGAGAGCTGCCCGACTTCGATGGACTGCCCGCCTACTACCGGGAACAACGCGGCATTCGAAACCGGCGCGGCCGCCTGCGTAACATACTGCTTCAGGACTCCCAGATTGGTCTGGCTCAACCCTGCGATCCCGGCCAGCGCCGCGTAGCCTTTGGCCGTCGGAGCGAGCACCTGACCGGGCGTGGTCGATTGCCCCAGGGGATTGTACTCGTAGTTCCCGAAAAAGAACAGCTTGTTGCGCAGAACCGGGCCGCCGATCGTTCCGCCAATTCGGTTCTGGTCGAAGCGCGGGTTCTTGAAGATGCCGGAGTTGGCGAAGAGCTGATCCAACGCGTTCAGGTTCCGGTTCTGGAAATACTCGTAGGCGCTGCCGTGGAAGTCGTTGGTCCCGCTCTTCACGATGATGTTGAACTGACCGCCGGAGGAGTGGCCGAACTCCGCGCTGAACTGGTTCTGCAGCAGCGTGAACTCTTCGGTGGCGTCGTTGGGCACGACGAGCAGCGCGCCCGTGACGCTCTTATAGTTGTTGTCCACCCCCTCGATCGTGAAATTGTTGTTGCGCGGGCGCTGGCCGCCCACCGATGGACCGCGGCCGACATTCAGTCCGCCATTCGAGCCGACACCCGCGTTCAACAAGGAGAGATTGAGTGCGCCCAGCCCGATGCCGGTAGTCGGAAGATCGCGCGATTCACGCGCATTGAACGAGCTGCCGATCGTTGCGCTCGTTGTATCGATCACCGCCGCGGCGTCGGTAACGTCCACCGTTGTCGCAATGGCGCTCGGTTGCAGAGTGGCATTGAGAGTCGCGATCTTGTTGACCTCGACGAGAACGCTTTTAGTCATCGCGGTCGCAAAGCCAGGCGCCGAGGCGCTGACGTCGTACTCACCGGCCGGAAGATTCGTGAAACGGTACGCGCCGCTTTCACCAGCCCTGGTTTCCGATTTGAAGTTGGTCGCCGGGTTGACTGCCTCGACGGCCGCTCCGGGCAGGCCCGATCCGGACGCATCCAGCACCGTGCCAACGAGATCCCCACTGATTGCTTGTGCAAGAAGGCTGGGTGACAACAGGCCCGGCGCAAACAAGCCGAGCGCGATGCCGGCTGCGCAGACAGGCAGAGACATCCTTAACGACCCATTCGGTTTCACTGACATTTCCCCCAAACGCGCGACAGGAAGGGCGCCGCCTGCGAGCCGGGCGGCGCGATCGCGCTTTTCAAGGCGAGCATACAGCCTGAATCGTCGCCCCGGCTATTTGAATGGGGTGAAAACTCCCAATAACGGGGCGAACGCGATCAATAGCGGGGCAAACAAGCACGGCGAGGATGATCGCACTCCGCCGGAGAGCCTTTAGCGCACTGTCACTCTGCGCTTCAAGTACACCAGCGCCAGGAGACTTGCCGCGCAAAGCAGACCGGGCCGGGGCTCCGGGGCCCCCGGTGTCTCGCCGGTAACAACCACATCGTCCACGAACCACTCGGAAGGAAGCGTGGCGCCTTCGATCGTCAGCACATCGCTGCCGGTTCCCGTGAAATTGAACGCATACGCCAGAAATGCGTTGGCCGTGCTCGAATCCAGCGAGAGCACAACCTGATCGTTGATTTTCAAATCGAAAAATGCGCCTTGATCGCTGCAGCAACCACCGTAATTCACAAAAAGACTTCCGGAGTAGGGTGCGCCCACAACGTCGGTGATCGTCTGGCTTAGCGCCGCCAACGCGTCGCCATCGAGATTTCCTATCGCCAGGCTGTAGGCGCCATTGTGGGGAATTTGCCGCACGTTGTTGAAGCCCAGCGGGCTGTCGAACGCGTCGTTCGAAAACCAGCCGTTGGGGACCTCGACGCCGTTTGAATCCAGATATGTGCCGAGTTCGAATCCGCAATTCTGAACCAGATTGGACGCGACCGCTGTGCAGTCGGTGCTCTCGGCAAAAGCGGATGCGCCGGCGAACGACATCAATGCGGCGGCCATGGCAAGGCGATAATAGATCTTCACGTTTTCCTCCGATCGACGTGACGCTGCTATCGAAAATTGAGTATAGAATCAATCCGCCGCGGGTGAGAGTTTTCGAACAAATTAGCAGGTTTAAAAAATAACAATTAAAACTCAGGACGAAAGCTGGCTATAGTATTTTTAAATACACATACTCGCCAGCATTCCCGCGCAGCGAGCCCTCCACACCACGCTCGAAAAATTTTGCCGTGGAACGTGATCGAATACGGGCAGGCCGAACTCGCGCACCTCTCGATTGCGGGCGCCAGTCAGCCACCACTTTCGCCTCGTCGGAGATGCGCCTTTTCGGCCTCCCCCCGGCCTCAATGAAGGGTTTCGATATTCACGACCTGCGTCAACCCTTCGTGCGTCTCGTCCCCGCACCGGACTTCCTCTTCTTCCCGTCCACACGAGCGTTCGCTTCGATTCTCAATTGCCACGCAGTCCTCAGCGCGCCCGTCAGCACGTCTTCGCTCGCGGCGGCAAGCCGGATATGTGTATGTCCTATGCGTCCGAATCCGCCCGGAATGGGCAGGAATATTTCGGGTGCCTCTTCCACGAATGCGGACTGCACTTGCGGGGTCAGCGTCAGATTTCCGTAGCCCTGAGCCACAGAGGCCAGCCCCGCGAACCTCCGGCCGCCGACGCGAAACGTCGGCTGGCCCGCATGGATATCCTCTTCAACCCCGTCGAGGCTGAGCGCGATTCTCT
>Ga0134125_10002432_pt1 | contig 22096 bp, 27 predicted proteins | sample KB31751_FD_96464 | JGI IMG/M metagenome (GOLD analysis project Ga0134125, IMG submission 96464) | Terrestrial soil microbial communities with excess Nitrogen fertilizer from Kellogg Biological Station, Michigan, USA - KB3-175-1 | ecosystem: Environmental > Terrestrial > Soil > Unclassified ... | reverse complement strand
TCGCACGGCTTCAACTCGGTGCACGGGCGCATGCCGTCGGTCCTGACCGGCGCCAACCTCGCCAACCGCGACCTGATCTATCTCGGCGTGTCCGGCGACGGCGATAGTGCCTCGATCGGCCTCGGCCAGTTCGCGCACTGCCTGCGCCGCGGCGTCAACATGGTCTACATCGTCGAGAACAACGGCGTGTACGGCCTGACCAAGGGCCAGTTCTCGGCCACCGCCGACCGCGGCTCGAAATCGAAGCGCGGCGTGATCAACACCGACAACTCCATCGATCTCGTGGCGATGGCGCTGCAGCTCGGCGCCTCGTTCGTCGCCCGCTCCTTCTCCGGCGACAAGCACCAGCTCGTGCCGGTCATCAAGGCCGCGATCGCGCACAAGGGTGCGGCCTTCATCGACGTGATCTCGCCCTGCATCGCCTTCAACAACCACGCCGGCTCGACCAAGAGCTTCGACTTCGTGCGCGAGCACAACGAGGCGGTGAACCGGCTCGACTTCATCTCGTCGCGCATGCCGATCGAGGTGAAGCAGGAGCCGGGCACGGTGGAGATCGTCGAGCAGCACGACGGCTCGAAGATCGCGTTGCGCAAGCTCGCCGCCGACTACGACCTCACCGACCGCACCGCTGCGCTCGGCTTCCTCCAGCATCACGCCTCGAAGGGGCAGATCGTCACCGGTCTCCTGTTCGTCGAGGAGGAGTCGGAAGATTTACACGCGCATCTGCGCACGGTCGAGCAGCCGCTCAACGCGCTCAATGCGGGTGAACTTTGCCCCGGGCAGTCGGCGCTGGACAAGATCAACGCGTCATTGCGATAGCCCCCATTCGGCCTCATGGTGAGGAGTGCTGCGCGGCAGCGCGTCTCGAACCATGGGGCCGCCCCATCCTTCGAGACGCGGCCTACGGCCGCTCCTCAGGATGAGGCGGAAAGGACCCTCATGAACCTCCGCCCGCTCGGCCGCTCAGGCATCGCCATTGCGCCTCTGGTGCTCGGCGGCAACGTGTTCGGCTGGAACGTCGACCAGCAGACGTCGTCGGCGATCCTCGACGCCTTCGTCGACGCCGGCTTCAACGCGATCGACACCGCCGACAGCTATTCGCGCTGGGCGCCGGGCCATGAGGGCGGCGAGTCCGAGATGGTGATCGGCCGCTGGCTCAAGGCCGGGGGCAAGCGCGACAAAGTCGTCATCGCCACCAAGGTCGGCTCCGACATGGGCGAAGGCCGGACCGTGCGCAAGGACTACATCCTGCGCGCGGCCGAAGCCTCGCTGCGCCGGCTCGGCGTCGAGACCATCGACCTCTACCAGACGCATTTCGACGACGAGGTGACGCCGGTTGAGGAGACGCTCGCCGCCTATGCGCGGCTGATCGCCGACGGCAAGGTGCGCGCCATCGGCGCGTCCAATATCTCGCCGGCGCGGCTTTCGGCCTCGCTCGCCGCCAGCAAGGCGGGCGGCCTGCCGCGCTACGAGAGCCTGCAGCCGCTCTACAATCTCGCCGACCGCAAGGGCTTCGAGACGGACTACGCCGCTGTGTGCCGCGCCGAAGGCATCGGCGTCATCCCCTATTACGGCCTTGCCGCCGGCTTCCTCACCGGCAAATACCGCACGCCGGCCGACGCGCAGCAGAACCCGTCGCGCGGGGGCAAGGTGAAGAACTATTTGAACCCGCGTGGCCTGGGGATCTTGAAGGCGCTCGACGACGTCGCGGCGCGGCACGATGCGACGCCGGCGCAGGCCGCGCTCGCCTGGCTGATCGCGCAGCCGGCCGTCACGGCGCCGATCGCCAGCGCCACCAGCCTTGCGCAGTTGAACGACATCATGAAGGCGCCGCGACTTAGGCTGTCGGCGGACGATCTCGCCGCGCTCGACGGCGCCAGCCGCTAGGCCTCAAGCGGCGCGCACCGCCGGCTGCTCGAACGGCAATTCGCCGGAGACGATGCGGTTGCGGCCGCCATTCTTGGCCGCATAGAGCAGCTCGTCGGCGAGCGTCAGCAGCGCATTCTCGTCGCTGACGAAGGCGTCGGCCGTGGCGACGCCGACGCTCAAGGTGACGCGGTCGCTGTCCGGCGAGGTCGGGTGCGTGATCGCCGCGCGGTCGATCGCGACGGCGACGCGGCGCGCCAGTTTGGCGGCGGAACGCTGGTCCATGCCGGGCAAGAGGCAGACGAACTCCTCGCCGCCATAGCGCGCGACCAGCGCTTCCGGCGCGGCGACACAATCGACGAGCGCGCGGGCGATGCGGCGCAGGCAGGCGTCGCCCTTCTGGTGGCCGAAGCGGTCGTTGTAGGCCTTGAAGTGGTCAACGTCGATCATCAAGAGCGACAGCGGCCGGCCTGCGCGCGCGCAGCGGCGCCATTCGCGCGCGATCGCCTCGTCGAAGCTGCGGCGGTTGGCGATGCCGGTGAGCGCGTCGGTCGCGAGCAGTTGCTGCATCACCAGCTTCTGCGCGTACTGGACGCGCTGGCCGCGCTGCAAGGCGTTGGCCGCGGCAAAGCCGAGGCCGTTGCCGAGCACGATCCACAACAGGCCGAAATAGACATGCTCGGGGCCGAACGGGCCGCCGTAGAGCGCGAACCACCACACGACCGAGATCGCGGAATAGAATGTCGCGAACACGATCGCCGCGACCAGGCGGACCGGCAGATAGAGATAGATGATGAAGAGCGACGTCACCATCAGCGGCAGCCAGTTCACCGCCAGCACCGGCTGCAGCGTCATGATCGTGAAGCGGGTCAGGACGGCGACGGCGCCGACCGCGAGCAGGCCGATCTCCAGCGCCTGCGGCGACTTCATGCGCAGCAGCACCACGGCGCCGGCGCTCGCCACGATCACCGGAACCAGCGGCGGCAGCATGCCTGTGAGGGCGCCGTGGCCGCCGAGATGGGCGATGAAGCGTCCGATGATGATCAGCGCGCCGGCGCCGGCGATGAAGCCGAGCAGCACCAGCACGCGGCGGCGATCGTCGCGGAAACGGCTCTCGAGGAAGGACTGTTCGACGAACGCATCCACGAGCCGCGCCGTCCAGCGCGTCACCGCGACCGGTTTCAGCTCGAGTTGGCTTTCGTCGAAAGCGGCTGGAAACGCGCCTGAATGCGTGATCATCAATGTCCGTCCGGTCCCGGACATAGGTATAGGGCGATAGCCGTTGACAAAGCCCTAGCGGGTTGTGGCGGGAAATTTAACAGCCGCTAACCATACGGCCGGTGCCGATCAGGCTTTTCAGGCCCGGCAGGACGGCCGGCCTGAAGCGCCGATGCCGGTCATGCCTCGGCGGCCCGCTTTTGCTGCTCCTCGTCCCAGGTGGGCTCGAGGCCGCGGCCGGTCTCGAGGAAGCTCTTGAGGCTCGACAGCACCGCCGGCCAGCCCTTGGAGATCATGCCGAACATGCGGCTGCCTTGCTCGAACTCGTCGTGGGTCACGGTGAGCCGCGTCTGATCCTTGAACGGTTCGAGCACGAAAGTGACGCGCGACGGCTTTTCGTCGGGCAGGTCCTTGTAGAGCGGCTTCCAGCCGTAGACGAGGCGGCGCGGCGGATCGCTTTCGATGATCGGGTCGTCGTGCGCCTTGCGCCCGGCCGGGTTGAACGCGGTCATGCGCCCGCCGGCCTTCGCGCCGGCCTCGACGCGATAGCCGAACCAGTATTTCTCGGTGAGGTCCGGTTTCGTGAGCGCCGCCCAGACCTTCTCCGGCGGTGCGGCGATGTAGGTGACGTAGACGAAGGCCGGCCTGGTCATAATGGTTACTCCTTGAATGCGACGTCGCCGGTCTCCAGCAGCGACTTCAAATTCGACACGACCTTCGGCCAGCCGCCCGACACCGCGGCGATGAACTTGTCGCCTTCGCCTTCGAGCACGTGATGGATGGTGAGCTTGACCGCCTTGCCGCCGAAGTCCGGATAATATGCGGCCAGCTCGATTTCGAACGTGCAGCGCGACGAGCCCTCCGCCTTCAGTTCCGGCTTGAACTCGTTGCGCCAGCGGATGACGAGGCGGCGCGGCGGGTCGGCCTCGAGGATTTCGCCGCTGTCGGCGACGCGGCCATCCGCGAACCGCAGCGCCCAGGGCGAGCCGGCCTTGAAGTCGCATTCGGCGGTCATGCCGAACCAGTATTTGCGGATCGTGTCTGGATCGGTCAGCGCCGCCCACAGCTTTTCCGGCGTGGTGCGGATGTAGGTGACGTAGACGAAGCTCGGTTTACTCATCGGACTGCTCCAGCGCGTTCTTCATGTCGGCGAGCGCCTGCAAGCGGCCGCGCTCGAATTTCCCGATCCAGCGCTCGCCGATCTCGTGGATCGGCACCGGATTGAGATAGTGCAGCTTCTCGCGGCCGCGCTTGACGGTCGCGACGAGGTTCGCCTCCTCCAGAATGGCGAGGTGCTTGCTCACCGCCTGCCGCGTCATGACGAGCCGCGCGCAGAGCTGGCCGAGCGTCTGCCCGTTCTCGGCGCGCAGCCGGTCGAGCAGTTCGCGGCGGCTTGCATCGGCGAGCGCCCGGAACACCGCGTCCATGGCGTCGATCGTCATGGACCCTTATATGCAACCTTTTGGTTGCCTGTCAAGCACCCTCGGCGCGGAACCGGGTTCCCGCCATCGCGTTGCTGTGCGCATGGCGCGGAACGGCAAACCCGGCGACGGCGGCAATGGCGGGGCGAAAGGCCGCCGCCGCGGGATTTCCGACCACGAGGTGGAGGACGTCGAGGAACTGTCGACGCCGCGCACGCCGGTCATCTACGAAGTGGTGCGGCGGCTGGGCGACGAGGAGATGGAGCGTCCCCTCGTCTCGCTGTGGTGGTCGGGGCTCGCCGCCGGCCTCTCGATCAGCTTCTCGCTGCTGGCGCAGGCAATCCTGCGCGAGCATCTGCCCGACGCGCCGTGGCGCGACCTCATCGCCGGCTTCGGCTACAGCCTCGGCTTCCTGATCGTCGTGCTCGGCCGCCAGCAGCTCTTCACCGAAAGCACGATCACCGCGGTGCTGCCGGTGCTGAAGGACTTCTCCGCCGGCAATGCCTGGCGCATGGCGCGGCTGTGGGCGATCGTGCTGGCCGCGAACCTCGCCGGCACGCTGTTCGCCGCGGTGTTCTGCACCTATTTCCCGGTCATCCCCGATGCGCTCACCGAGGCCATGCTCGCCATCAGCCGCGAGATGGCGAAGCTCACCTGGTGGGAGATGTGTTTCCGCGGCGTGTCGTCCGGCTTCATCATCGCCGCGATGGTGTGGATGCTGCCGGCGGCGGAGAGCGCCAAAGTGCCGGTGATCACGCTGATGACCTGGCTGATCTCGGTCGGCGGCTTCACCCACGTCATCGCCGGCAGCATGGAGGCCTATCTTCTGGTTTTCGCCGGCGACTGGGAGTGGTGGCGGTTCGTCACGTCGTTTTTCGTGCCGGTGCTGATCGGCAACATGGTCGGCGGCACGGCTTTGTTCGCGCTCATCTCCTACGCGCAGGTGATGGAGGAGATCTGAGACTCACTGATTGACGCAGGTGCCGACATAGGCGTTCGGATTGCCGGCGCCGGGCGCGCTGCTCTGGCCGACGCAACGCGTCGCGCGGTCCTGGAACGTCTCCGTGCCGTTCGGGCCGGACGGCGAGATCACCGGCGACTGCGGCACCACCTGCCCCGTCTGCGGCACGACCAGCGGCGGCGGCTGGCGCGGTTCCACGACATGCCGATGCTGCTGCGGGATGGGCTCAACGCGATTGTGCGAGCCGCGTGGCGATTTGTATTTCGGCGGCAGCCACGGCGTCGGCAGTTCCTCCGGATATCCGGGCTCGGGACGCATGATGTTGTAGTCACGCTCCGATTGCGCATGCGCATAGCCCGGCGCGAACAGTGCGGCAGCCATTGCCATGACGAGGATCGGGCGCATGGGACTCCACATAGGCATGCGCGCGGCCGGCTTCTACTCCTCCGGCGCGTCGACGATCGGGTCGTAGCGGGAGGCGTCGAGCCCCAGCAGGTTCCACGATTGCTCCATGTGCGGCGGCAGCGGCGCCGACACGTCGATGACGCCGCCGCGCGGATGCGGCACCGCGATGCGCCGCGCCAACAGATGCAGCCGGTCCTGGATGCCGCCGGGGAACTCCCAGTTCTCGATATTGAAGTATTTGGGGTCGCCGACGATCGGATGGCCGATATGCGCCATGTGCGCGCGCAATTGGTGCGTGCGGCCGGTGACCGGCTTCAGCGACACCCAGGCAAGCTTCTGCGCCGAGGTCTCGACCACCGCGTAATAGGTCACGGCGTGCACGGCGTCCTTCTCGCCGTGCTCGGCGACGCGCATGAACGAGTCCTCCTCGACCTCCTGCTTGGTGAGATAGGTCGAGATGCGGCCTTGCTGCGGCCGCGGCACGCCGGCCACCAGCGCCCAGTAGGTCTTGCGCGCCGAACGGGAACGGAAGGTCTTGGCGAGCGCGGCCGCGGCAAACCGCGTCTTGGCGACGAGCAGGCAGCCGGCCGTGTCCTTGTCGAGCCGGTGCACGAGGCGCGGGCGCTGCGCGTCGGGATGACCGCCGCGCAAGGCGCCAAGCATGCCGTCGATGTGCCGCGTCGTGCCGGAGCCGCCCTGCACGGCCAGGCCCATCGGCTTGTTCAGCACCATCACGTCGTCGTCCTCGTAGAGCGTGATGCCCTTGAGGAAGGCACGATCCTTCTGCGCCTGCGGGGCGTCGTCGCGCACCGGCGGCGGCGCCAAAGTCAGCGGCGGAATGCGGACCGACTGGCCGGCCTCGAGCCGCGCCTTCGGCTCGGTGCGGCGGCCGTTCACCCGCACTTCGCCTTTGCGGATAATGCGCTGGATATGGCTGAAGGACAGGCCGGGAAACCGCGCCTCGAAGAAGCGGTCGACGCGCATGTTGTTCTCGTCGGCGGAGACCGAGACGGTCTGCACGGCGGTCGGCACTTCACCCTCCCCCCGCGAGCTCTTGCGAGCGGCGGGGAGGGTCGGCGGCATCCTCTCTCTCTCTCCGTCATCCTGAGGTGGCCGGCGAAGCCGGCCCTCGAAGGAGGACGGCGTGTCCACACGGCGCACCGCCTGCCGCTCCAGGTGATGCCCGCCGCCGCCCTTCGAGGCGCGCGACGCGCGCACCTCAGGGTGACGGCTCGCAGGCCGGTCGTCGTCCCGTTGAAACCGACGCGGTCCTTTGCCCGCGCGCTTCCCACCCTCGCCTTTGCCGAAGCGCGCGGCGCCGCGCGTGCCCCGCGTCTGCTGCCGCGGACCCGCCTCGCGCCGTCCGCCGCCCGGCTGGCGCGGGCCTCCTTTGCCTCGACTCATGTCCGTCCTTTGAATGTCATTCGCCGCCGCGCTCTTTGCGCAGCTTGGCCCAATAGTCGAGCCTTTTCCTGATCTCCCGCTCGAAGCCGCGCTCCGGCGGGTCGTAGAACTGCTGCCGCGGCAGCGCCTCGGGGAAATAGTTCTGGCCCGAAAACGCTTCCTCCTGATCGTGGTCGTAGGCGTAGCCGCGGCCGTAGCCTTCGTCTTTCATCAAATTCGTCGGCGCGTTGAGGATATGCTTCGGCGGCAGGAGCGAACCCGCCTCCTTCGCCACCTGCTTCGCCGCGCCATAGGCGACGTAGGCCGCGTTCGACTTCGGCGCCGTCGCGCAATAGAGCACGGCCTGCGCGATGGCGAGCTCGCCTTCCGGCGAACCAAGGAAGTCGTAGGCATCCTTCGCCGCATTGGCGATGACGAGCGCCTGCGGATCGGCAAGCCCGATATCCTCGATCGCCATGCGCACGACGCGCCGCGCGATATAGAGCGGCGGCTCACCGGCATCGAGCATGCGCGCGAGATAATAGAGCGCCGCGTCGGGATCGGAGCCACGCACCGACTTGTGCAGCGCGCTGATGAGATTGTAGTGGCCGTCCTGCGCCTTGTCGTAGATCGGCGCGCGGCGCTGCACGATGTCCTGGAGCTTCTTCTGGTCGAACACCTCGCCAGCGCGGGCGGCGCGCCACACTTCCTCGGCCAAAGTCAGCGAGGCGCGGCCGTCGCCGTCCGCCATGCGCACGAGCGAGGCGCGAGCATCGGCATCGAGCGGCAGCGGCCGGCCCTCGATCTCCTCGGCGCGCGCCAGAAGCTTCTCGACCGCCACGGCGTCGAGCGAGCGGAACACCAGTACACGGGCACGCGATAACAACGGCGCGTTCAGTTCGAAAGACGGGTTCTCGGTCGTGGCGCCAACCAGGACGATTGTGCCGTCCTCCATCACCGGCAGGAAACTATCCTGCTGGGCGCGGTTGAAGCGGTGAATCTCGTCGACGAAGAGCAGCGTGCCCTGCCCCAGCTCGCGGCGGCGCCGCGCCTCCTCGAACACCTTCTTCAGGTCGGCGACACCGGTGAAGATCGCCGAGATCTGCTCGAAGTGCAGGTCGGTCGCCTGCGCCAAAAGCCGCGCCACCGTGGTCTTGCCGGTGCCCGGCGGACCCCAGAACACGAGTGAGCCGAGCGAGCGCGTCGCGAGCATCCGCGTCAGCGCGCCGTCCGGCCCGAGCAGATGGTCCTGGCCCACGACCTCGTCGAGCTTTTGCGGACGCAGCCGGTCGGCCAAGGGACGCGGCGCGTCCTTGTCGAGACCGGCGGCCGCGAACAAACTCGGGCCGCTCGCTTTGCCGCGGGGCGCCATCAAATGCCTTCTTCCTTCTCCCCGCTTGCGGGGAGAAGGTGGCGAGGACCGCAGGTCCGAGCCGGATGAGGGGCGAGACGCATATCGAGCACCAAAGTAGCAGCCCCTCACCCGGCGCGCTATTCGCGCGCCGACCTCTCCCCGCAGGTGGGGAGAGGTGAAGAAGGGAATTACCCGCTGAACACCGCCGAAATCCGACGGCCGCCGCGCTGGATGGTGACGCGCCACGACCGCGCCGACGCCTCGCTCACCTTCTCGAGGTCCTGCGTCCGCTCGATCTTCTCGCCGTTGACGTCGACGATGACGTCGCCGGGTTGGAAACCGAACCGAGCCGCGATCGAATTGTCCGGCACGTCGAGCACGACGACGCCCGAATCGCCGTTCTGGATCTGCAACTGGTCGGCCAGCGCCGGCGAGAGATTGGCGACGCGGGCCCCGGTGAAGGGCGAGCGGCCGCGAATGGCGATCTCGTCGCGCGGCCGGTCCGGCGCCAGTTCGAGCGCGACGCTTGCCGTGGTCTCCTTGCCGCCGCGCATGAAGACGAGCTTGGCCGTGCCGCCGAGCGGCTGCGTAGCGAAGCGATAGTCGAAGGCGTTCGGATCATCGACGCCCTGCCCGTCGACCGAGACGATCAGATCGCCGGCCTTCAGCCCCGCTTTCGCCGCCGGGCTGCCGGGCAGCACATTGGCGACCAGCGCGCCGGCAGGGCGTTTGAGGCCGAGGCTGTCGGCGATGTCCGGCGTCACGGCCTGCAGCTTGGCGCCGAGCCAGGGCCGCTGCACGGCGCTGCCGCCGCTCCTGGCCGAGGCAACCACCACGCGCACCATGTTGGCCGGAATGGCGAACCCGATGCCCTGCCAACCGCCGGAGCGCGAATAGATGGCACTGTTGATGCCGACGAGCTTGCCCGCCATGTCGATCAGCGCGCCGCCGGAATTGCCGGGATTGATGGCGGCGTCGGTCTGGATGAAGAACTGGTAGTCGCTGGTGCCGACCTCGGTGCGGGCGAGCGCCGAGACGATGCCGTGCGTGACGGTCTGGCCGACGCCGAAGGGGTCGCCGATGGCGAGCACGACGTCGCCGACCTGGAGCGCGTCGGAATTGCCGAGTTCGAGCGAGGGCAGGCGCGCGTTGCCATCCTTGATCCTGAGCACGGCGAGATCGCTGCGCTTGTCCTTGAGCACGATCTGCGCCTCGAACTCGCGCTTGTCGTTGAGCGCGACCTTGACCTCGTCGGCGCCCTCGATGACGTGCACGTTAGTGACGATCAGGCCGGACGGGTCAACGATGACGCCGGAGCCGAGCGAGCGCTGCACCTGCGGCCGGCCGCCGGGCAGGCCGCCGCCGAAGAATTGGCGGAAGATCGGGTCGTCGAACAGCGGATTGCGGTTCTGCACCACCTTGGCGGCGTAGACGTTGACCACCGCCGGGGCGACCTTCTTGACCAGCGGCGCGTAGGAGAGCTGCAGCTCGGCCTGCGAGGCGGGCACGCGGCGCTCCTGCGCCCAGACCGGGCTGGCAAGGACGGCGGCGAGAGCGGCTGCAAGGGTCAACTGCCTGATCATGTCTGTCGGGGTCCTGCGGCGGGTTCCACCTGATATACGGGGTGCCTTGGCCGAATAATGGCGGCCCGGCGCCAGCCTATGCAATAACGCCGCGCGCGAACACGAGGAACGCCTCCGGAGCCCCCACCCCATGAAAGCCGTCGGCTACACCCAGTCCCTGCCCGTCAGCGACCCGAACGCCCTCGCCGACTTCACCGCCGAGAGGCCCTCCCCCGGCCCGCGCGACCTCTTGGTCGCGGTCAGGGCCGTGTCGGTCAACCCGGTCGACACCAAGGTGCGCATGCGCGCCCGCCCAGCCGCCGGCGAGCCGCCGAAAATCCTCGGCTACGACGCCGCGGGGGTGGTCGAGGCGGTCGGTTCCAGCGTGACGCTGTTCAAGCCGGGCGACGAGGTGTTCTACGCCGGCTCGATCGCCAGGCCCGGCACCAACAGCGAATTCCACCTGGTCGATGAGCGCATCGTGGGCAGGAAGCCGAAATCGCTGTCATTCGCACGGGCGGCGGCGCTGCCGCTGACCTCGATCACCGCCTGGGAGATGCTGTTCGACCGTTTCGGCGTCGCGCCCGGCAAGACGCCGGACGGCCGCGTCCTCCTCGTCATCGGCGGCGCCGGCGGCGTCGGCTCGATGATGATCCAGCTGGCGAAGAAGCTGACCGCGCTGACCGTCATCGCCACCGCCTCGCGCGCCGAGACGCGCGACTGGTGCGTGAAGCTGGGCGCCGACCACGTCATCGACCACAAGAAGCCGCTCGCCGGCCAGCTCAAGGCGATAGGTCACCCGCAAGTTGCTCTGATCGCCGGCATTTCCGGCACCGACACGTCGTTTCCGCAGGTTCCGGATATCATCGCGCCGTTCGGCAAGTTTGCGCTGATCGACGACCCGAAGGCGATCGACATTGGGCCGCTCAAGCGCAAGGCGGCCTCGGTGCACTGGGAATCGATGTTCACGCGCGCGATCTTCGAAACGCCGGATATGATCGGGCAGCACAAGCTGCTCAACGAGGTGTCGGCGATGATCGACGGCGGGCTGCTGGTGACGACGGCGGCGCAGGAGCTCTCGCCAATCAACGCCGCGAACCTGCGCAAGGCGCATGCACAGATCGAGAGCGGCACCACCATCGGCAAGGTGGTGCTGGCGGGGTGGTGAGGCTGCTTCTTCACCTCTCCCATAGGGAGAGGTCGGCGCACGAAGTGCGCCGGGTGAGGGGTTACAACGTCCGAGAGTCAGGCCCCCCTCACCCCAACCCTCTCCCCAACGGGGAGAGGGAGTTCGCCGTGCCTGTGGCCGCCCCTACTCCTGCGCCGGCACGGTGCGCAGATAGGCGATGATGTCCCTGATGTCGCCGTCGGTCATGTGCGCGTAATAGCCGAAGCCCATCGGCGGCTTGAGATGCTGGCCGTCCTTGTCGACGCCGGTGGTGATCGCGGTCTTGATCTGCGCGTCGGTCCAGGAGCCGATGCCCTTGGTCTTGCTCGGGGTGATGTTACGCGAGACCGACTTCCCCCACGGCCCGGGGAATTCCATGCCGCCTTTGCCGTAGTCCTTCCAGTCGTGCCCCTTCGGGCCCATCGGCGTGTGGCACTCGAAGCAGTGGCCGATCGTGACGAGGTAGAAGCCGTGCTTCACCGGGTCCTTCATCATGGCCTCGGTGTACTTTGCCTCGGCGCCGGGCGGGGTCTGGGACTTGGCCGGGAAGCGGTAGACCGGGTCCGGCACCTTGTTCTTGATCGGCTGGAGCGTGCGCAGATAGGCGACGATGGCGTCCATGTCACGGTCGGTGACGATCTTATAGAAGCCGACCGGCATCACCGCCGCGATCGGCACGCCGTTCGGCCGCTCTCCGGTGCGCAGGAGATGCTTGATCTGGTCGTCGGTCCAGGCGCCGATGCCGGTCTCCTTGTCCTCGGTGATGTTCGGCGCGGTCACCTTGAACGGCGGCTCGTCCCACGACAGCCCGCCCGAGAAATGCTTACCGGGAATGTCGCCCTGCGGGCCTTTCGGCGAATGGCAATTGCCGCAGGTCAGGATGGTGTTGACGAGGTAGTCGCCGCGCTTGACCAGATCGGATTGCGCCTGCGCGGCGCCGGACAGCGCCATTGCCAGCCCCGCGGCCAGCACGAACGTGCGAACCATTGTTGTCTCTCCCCTGCCCCTGTTCCGGGACGCGCTTCTTGTTGCAGGGAGCATGCTACCGCGACTTGGCGTATGTCGCCAATGCGGCGTTCCGCCGTGCACAGGCACTCGCGGGTTCCACCGGCCAACGAAAAAGGGCGGCCTTGGCTGGCCGCCCTTTCGCTATTCCAAAACCCGGCTCGGCGATCAGGCCGCGGGTGCGGTCTCCTCGGCGGCGGCCTTGACCTGCACCGGCCCGGAGTCCTTGCCTTTGGCCTCGACGTCGCGGTCGACGAACTCGATCACCGCGCGCGGGGCGTTGTCGCCGTAGCGGAAGCCGGCCTTCATGATGCGGGTATAGCCGCCGTGCCGCTCCTTGTAGCGCGGCGCCAGCACCTCGAAGAGCTTCTTGACCTGCGCCACGTCGCGGATCTCGGAGATAGCCTGGCGGCGCGCGGCGAGGCCGCCCTTCTTGCCGAGCGTGATCAGCTTCTCGACCACCGGGCGAAGCTCCTTCGCCTTCGGCAGCGTCGTCATGATCTGCTCGTGCTTGATCAGGCTCGCGGCCATGTTGGCGAACATCGCCTTGCGGTGAGCGGGCTTCTTGCCGAGCTTCCTGTGAACCTTGCCGTGACGCATCGATACAATTCCTTATGTCTCTGTGTCACGACGGTTCGCCGGACAGGATGCGGGTGGGCTTCCCGCGTTCGCCCAATCAAAGCCGCAGCCGAAGATGCTGGCCGCAGCCGAAACGTAAGTCTTAGTAGTGATCCTCGAAGCGCTTGGCGAGCTCCTCGATGTTCTCCGGCGGCCAGCCCGGCACTTCCATGCCGAGATGAAGGCCCATCTGCGCCAGCACTTCCTTGATCTCGTTGAGCGACTTGCGGCCGAAGTTCGGCGTGCGCAGCATCTCGGCTTCCGTCTTCTGCACGAGATCGCCGATGTAGACGATGTTGTCGTTCTTCAGGCAGTTGGCCGAACGCACGGACAACTCGAGCTCGTCGACCTTCTTGAGGAAGGCCGGATTGAAAGCGAGATCCGGGATCGTCTCCGCGGCCTCCGCCTTGCGCGGCTCCTCGAAATTGACGAACACGTTGAGCTGGTCCTGCAGGATGCGCGCCGCGTAAGCGAGCGAATCCTCGGGTGACACCGCGCCGTTGGTCTCGATGGTCATGGTCAGCTTGTCGTAGTCGAGGATCTGGCCCTCGCGGGTGTTCTCGACCTTGTAGGAGACCTTTTTGACCGGCGAATAGAGGCTGTCGACCGGGATGAGACCGATCGGCGCGTCCTCGGGACGGTTGCGCTCGGCCGGCACGTAGCCCTTGCCGGTGTTGACGGTGAACTCCATGCGGATCTCGGCGCCCTCGTCGAGGGTGCACAGGATGAGGTCCGGATTGAGCACGACCACGTCGCCGACCGTCTGGATGTCACCGGCGGTCACCGTACCCGGACCCTGCTTCTTCACCACCATGCGCTTGGGACCCTCGCCCTGCATCTTGATGGCGATGTCCTTGATGTTGAGCACCATGTCGGTGACATCCTCGCGCACGCCGGCGATCGAGGAGAACTCGTGCAACACGCCGTCGATGTGCACCGACTGCACCGCCGCTCCCTGGAGCGACGACAGAAGGATGCGGCGCAAGGCGTTGCCGAGCGTGACGCCGAAGCCGCGCTCGAGCGGCTCGGCCACGACCGTCGCGGTGCGCGCGGCGTCCATGCCCGGCGTCACGTTGAGCTTGTTCGGCCTGATCAATTCCTGCCAATTTTTCTGAATCACGTCTTCACCTTTCCGCGGCGCAAGGCTGCCCCTCGCGCAACCCCACCCGCCATGTGGGGGACATCTCAGGCGGACGGCGGACGGCCCGGGGCACGTCCGCCTCTCGAATTAAAACTCAGACGCGACGACGCTTGCGCGGCCGGCAACCGTTGTGCGGGATCGACGTCACGTCACGGATCGAGGTGATCGTGAAGCCGGCCGACTGCAGCGCGCGCAGCGCCGATTCGCGGCCCGAACCCGGACCCGACACCTCGACCTCGAGGGTGCGCATGCCGTGCTCCTGCGCCTTCTTGCCGGCGTCCTCGGCCGCGACCTGCGCGGCATAGGGCGTCGACTTGCGCGAGCCCTTGAAGCCCATGGTCCCCGACGACGACCAGGCGATCGTGTTGCCCTGGGCGTCGGTGATGGTGATCATGGTGTTGTTGAACGAGGCGTTCACGTGCGCCACGCCCGAGGCGATGTTCTTGCGCTCGCGCCGGCGGACGCGGGTGGCTTCCTTACCCATTCTCGATCCCTTTCACGGCGCTGCGTTCGACGCGCGCCCAGTTCAAACTGCGTCCGATCAGGCGGTCTTCTTCTTGCCGGCGATAGTCTTGGCCGGGCCCTTGCGGGTACGCGCATTGGTGTGCGTGCGCTGGCCGCGCACCGGCAGGCCCTTGCGATGGCGCAGGCCGCGATAGCAGCCGAGATCCATCAAGCGCTTGATGTTCATCGCGACTTCACGGCGCAGGTCGCCCTCGACCATATGGTCGCGGTCGATCAATTCGCGAATCTGGAGAACCTCGGCGTCGGTCAGTTGCGACACCCGCCGTTCCATCGGCAGGTTGAGGGTGGTCACGATGTCCTTGGCGGTCTTCTGGCCGATGCCATGGATATATTGCAGCGCAATAACGACGCGCTTGTTGGTCGGAAGGTTGACGCCCGCGATACGAGCCACGACTGCTCTCTCCTGTTAAGCCTGTTGCCGGCCGGCGGCGACGAGCGCGCCGATTTCTTGTGGTCCCGCAAAGGGATGGCACAAAACAGTGCACGACACCCGGCCCCGCCGCTCTGGGACCCGGCATCGCGCCAAACTCCTGGATACCCCGGTTATTAGGGGATTCATCTGGCCCTCGTCAAGCGTTTGGCGCGGGTTTTGCGTGTTCCTGAGCGGCCGGCTGCACGGCCCCTCTTGGCCGCCGGACGGCCGGCCTTCTTGCGCGAGGCGGCGGCAGCTTTCGCGGTCCGCTTGCGGCCTTTGCGGCCCGCCGGACGGCCTGCCGCCTTGGCGCGGGAACTCTTGACCCGCCGCTTGGCCGCCCGGCCCCGGGCGGTCTTGGCCTTGGCCGCGCGGCCGCGGCTCGCCCCGCGTCCGGACGTCTTGGCCCGGGCCCGGGAGGGGCGTGCCGGCGCCAGCAGGGCGTCGATCGCCTTGGTCACCGCATCGATGGGCGCCATGCCGTCGACGGTCTTGAGCTGCCCCGTGCGGGCGTAATAGTCGGCCAGGGGGGCCGTCTGGGCGCGGTAGGCCTCGAGACGCTTCTTGAGCGCCTCGGCATTGTCATCGGCCCTGACCTTCTCGCCGCGGGCGGTCATCTGGGCGACGCGCGTCTCGATACGCTTGATCAGGATGGTCTCGTCGACTTTCAGCTCGATCACGCCGTCGAGCTTCAACCCGCGCTCGTCCAGCAGCCGGTCGAGCGCCTCGGCCTGCGCCACGGTGCGCGGGAAGCCGTCGAGGACGAATCCACGCCTGGCGTCCGCCTGACCGATGCGGTCGGCGATAATCGCGACCACCACCTCGTCGGGGACCAGATCGCCGCGGTCCATGATCGCCTTGGCGCGCAAGCCGACCGGCGTGCCCGCCGCCACCGCGGCCCGGAGCATGTCGCCGGTCGAGAGCTGCACGATGCCGTACTTCGCCACCAGCCGCTGCGCCTGCGTGCCCTTCCCCGCCCCCGGCGGGCCGAGCAGGATCAGTCTCATCGATTGCGCCCCCGCAATTTCGACCGCTTGATCAGACCTTCGTATTGATGCGCCAGCAGGTAGCCCTGGATCTGCGCGACCGTATCCATCGTGACGCTGACCACGATCAGCAGCGAGGTGCCGCCGAAATAGAACGGCACCGCGGCGTAGGAGATCAGGATTTCCGGGATCAGGCACACGATCGCCAGATAGAGCGCGCCGACCACGGTGATGCGCGACAGCACGTAGTCGATGTACTCCGCGGTGCGCTCTCCCGGCCGGATGCCCGGAATGAAACCGCCGTGTTTCTTCAGGTTGTCCGCCGTCTCGGTCGGATTGAACACGACCGCGGTATAGAAGAACGTGAAGAAGACGATCAGGCCGATGTAGAGAATCAGGAACAGCGGCCGGCCGTGACCGAGCAAGGTCGTCACCGTCGTCAGCCAGCCGGGGCCCTGCCCCGCGTTGAAGTTGGCGACCGTGGTCGGCAACAACAGCAGCGACGAGGCGAAGATCGGCGGGATGACGCCCGAGGTGTTGAGCTTGAGCGGCAGGTGCGAGGACTGGCCCTCGAACATGCGGTTGCCGACCTGGCGCTTGGGGTACTGGATCAGCAGCCGGCGCTGCGCCCGCTCCATGAACACGATGAAGGCAATGACGGCGACCGCCATCACCATGACGATGAGGATGAGGCCGGTCGACAGCGCGCCCTGACGGCCGAGCTCTAGGGTGCCGGCGATGGCCGACGGCAATTGCGCGACGATGCCGGCGAGGATGATCAGCGAAATGCCGTTGCCGATGCCGCGCGAGGTGATCTGCTCGCCGAGCCACATCAGGAACATTGTGCCGCCGGTCAGCGTGATCGTGGTCGACATCAGGAAGAAGACGCCCGGATGCGACACGACGTTGCCGGTGCCTTCCAGACCGATGGCGATGCCGTAGGACTGCACCGCTGCCAGACCCACTGTGAGATACCGCGTGTACTGGTTCATGATTTTGCGGCCGGCCTCGCCCTCTTTCTTCAGGGCCTCGAGCGTCGGCGATACCGTCGTCATCAGCTGGATGATGATCGAGGCGGAGATGTAAGGCATGATGTTCAGGGCGAAGATCGCCATCCGGTGGATGCCGCCACCGGAGAACATGTTGAACATGCCGAGGATGCCACCCGACTGGGTGTTGAAGATCTGCTCCCACGCGGCGGGATCGATGCCGGGCAACGGGATATAAGTGCCGAGCCGGTAGACCAGCAGCGCGCCGACCGTGAACCAGATGCGCTTCTTGAGCTCTTCGGCCTTGGCGAGCGCCGAGAAGTTGAGATTGGCCGCCAGTTGTTCCGCCGCCGAAACCATCGTTCGCTCCTGCCGCCGCGCCCGCCTCGCCGCCGGCTGCCCGGATCGGGCCCGTTCCGGTCGACACAGGCCCCTACATAGGCACTGCGTCACTCGTTCAATAGTCGGAAAGGTGCGGCCCGACCGTCGCGGCCGGTCGCGCCTTCCTATTCGGCCTCGGCGGCCTTCTTCTTCGGCTTCTTCGCCTTCGGCGCTTCCTCGGCCTCCGGCGCCGGCGCCAGGATCTTCACCGACCCGCCCGCCTTCTCGATCGCCTCGCGCGCCGACTTCGACGCGCCCCAGACCGCGAATTCAGCCTTGGCCTTGAACTCGCCATTGCCGAGCAGCTTCACGCCGGCCTTCTCGCGCCGCATCAGACCGGCCTTGACCATGGCGGCGGCGTCGATCGGCGCCTTGATGTCGATGAAGCCGGCGTCGATCGCCGCCTGCACCTTGCCGAGGTTGACCTCGTTGAGCTTGACGGCGAACGGCGTGTTGCGGAAGCCGCGCTTCGGCAGGCGGCGATGCAGCGGCATCTGGCCGCCCTCGAAGCCCTTGATGCGCACGCCGGTGCGCGCGGTCTGGCCCTTGCCGCCGCGGCCTCCGGTCTTGCCCATGCCGGAGCCAATGCCGCGGCCGATGCGCATGCGATTCTTGCGCGAGCCGGCATTGTCGGCGATCTGGTTGAGTTTCATCGTCCTGTCCTCGACCTCTCATTTGTCATGGCCGGGCTTGTCCCGGCCATCTCGATCAGCGAGGCACTGCCCGCTCGATCGGGGTCACCGGGACAAGCCCGGTGACGACAGAAATCACTTCTTCCCGCCCACCACGCGGACGAGATGCTGCACCTTGCGGATCATGCCGTGCGTCGACGGATTGTCCGGCAACTCGCGCACGCGGCCGATCTTGTTCAGACCGAGCCCGACCAGTGTCTGGCGCTGGTCGAAATGCTTGCGCAGCGGGCTCGCGATCTGCTCGACCTTGATCTTCTTTGCCTGGGCCATGGATTACTCCGCCGTCGCTTCCGCCTCGCCGCCCTCGCGGCGGCGCGACTGCAGCGTGGAAACCTTGATGTTGCGGCGCGCAGCGACCGAACGCGGCGAGTCCTGATGCTTCAACGCATCGAAGGTCGCGCGCACCACGTTGTACGGGTTCGACGAGCCGAGCGACTTGGCCACCACGTCCTGCATGCCGAGGGTCTCGAACACGGCGCGCATCGGGCCGCCGGCGATGATGCCGGTTCCCGGAGGCGCCGCGCGCAGGAACACCTTGCCGGCGCCGTGACGGCCGGCGACGTCGTGATGCAGGGTGCGGCCCTCGCGCAGCGGCACGCGGGTCAACCCGCGCTTGGCGGCTTCAGTGGCCTTGCGGATCGCCTCCGGCACCTCACGCGCCTTGCCGTGACCGAAGCCGACGCGGCCCTTCTGATCGCCGACCACCACCAGCGCGGCGAAGCCGAAACGACGGCCGCCCTTGACCACCTTGGCCACGCGGTTGATGTGGACAAGCTTGTCGATGAACTCGCTCGGCTCGCGCTCCTCGCGCTGGCCGCGTTCCCGATCCCGTCGCGCTTCACGTGCCATGTGTTTTTTCCCTTCGCATCATCTTATCCGAAAGCCGGTTCCTACTTTTCGGGATGATGCGATCTTCCGTTAGAAGTTGAGTCCGCCCTCACGGGCGGCTTCGGCCAGCGCCTTGATGCGGCCGTGATAGATGTAACCGCCGCGGTCGAACACGACGTCCTTGATGCCCTTGGCGGCGGCGCGCTCGGCGAGCAGCTTGCCGACTTCCTTGGCCGCCGCGATGTTGGCGCCTGTCTTGCTCTTCTCGCGCAACGTCTTCTCCAACGACGAGGCCGCGGCGAGCGTCTCGCCCTTGATGTCGTCGATGAGCTGCGCGTGGATATGCTTGGACGAGCGGAACACCGACAGGCGCGCCCGGCCGTTCTTGATGCCGGCAAGCTTGACCTTGCGTCGCACCGACGCCGTCCGCCGCGCGGTCCGGTCCTTCAAATTCGTCATGGCGCAAGCCCTCTACTTCTTCTTGCCTTCCTTGCGGAAGATGTATTCGCCGGCGTACTTCACGCCCTTGCCCTTGTACGGCTCGGGCGGACGGAAGCCGCGCAATTCCGCCGCCACCTGGCCGACCTGCTGCTTGTCGATGCCGGTGATGACGATCTCGGTCGGCTTCGGCGTCGCGATCGCGATGCCCTGCGGGATCGGAAAATTGACGTCGTGCGAGAAGCCGAGCTGCAGGTTGAGCTGCTTGCCCTGCACCGCCGCGCGATAGCCGACGCCGGTGATCTCAAGCTTCTCCTCGAAGCCCTTGGTGACGCCGGCGATCAGGTTGTTCACCAGGGTGCGCGAGGTGCCCCACTGCGAGCGCGCGCGCTTGGTCTCGTGACGCGGCTCCACCTTGATCGCGCTCTTGTCGAGGCTGACGGCGACGTCGTCGTGCAGCACGACCTGAAGCGCACCCTTGGGGCCCTTCACCTTGACCGTCTGCCCTTCCACGTTGGCGGTGACGCCGGACGGGACGGAGACGGGACGTTTTCCGATACGCGACATCAGAACACCGTGCAGATGATTTCGCCGCCGACATTGGCGTCGCGGGCGTCATGGTCGGCCATCACGCCCTTCGGGGTGGACAGGATGGCGATGCCGAGCCCGTTGTTGATGCGCGGCAGCGCCTTCACCGAAGCGTAGACCCGGCGGCCCGGCTTGGAGACCCGCTCGATCTCGCGGATCACCGGCGTGCCGTCGAAGTACTTGAGCTCGATCTCGAGCTCGGTGCGGCCCGAGGCGTGCGCCACGTTGGCGTAGCCGCGGATGAAGCCTTCGGCCTTGAGCACCTCGGCAACGCGCTCGCGCTGCTTGGAGCCGGGCATCGAGACCTTGGACTTGTTGCGCATCTGCGCGTTGCGGATGCGGGCGATCATGTCGCCGATCGGATCGTTCACAGACATCTCGGCGCCCCCTTACCAGCTCGACTTCACCAGGCCCGGAATGAGGCCTTTGTTACCGAGCTCGCGCAGCGCGATACGGCTGAGCTTGTGTTTGCGGTAGTAGGCGCGCGGACGCCCCGTCAGCTCGCACCGGTTGCGGATGCGGGTGCGCGAGGAATTGCGCGGCAGTTCGGCAAGCTTGAGTGTCGCGGCGAAACGATCCTCCACCGGCAGGCTCTTGTCTTGGACGATGGCCTTAAGCTTGGTCCGGCGGCTGGCGAACTGCTTCGCCATCTTGCGCCTCCGGTTGTTCTTCTCGATCGAACTCTTCTTCGCCATTCGATTAGCTCCTAACGGTTCCGCGTTTGAGGTCGCGCTGATCGCGCCTCACTGCCGGAACGGAAAATTGAATGCCGTGAGCAGCGCGCGCGCCTCGTCGTCCGTCCTGGCGGTCGTGCACACGGTGATGTCGAGGCCCCAGCTGTCGGTGACCTTGTCGAAGTCGATCTCGGGGAACACGATGTGCTCCTTGATGCCGAGCGAATAGTTGCCGCGGCCGTCGAAGCTCTTCGCGTTGAGCCCGCGGAAGTCGCGGATGCGCGGCAGCGCGATGTTCACCAGGCGGTCGATGAAGTCGTACATACGCGCCTTGCGCAAGGTGACCTTGCAGCCGATGGCCTGGCCGTCGCGCAATTTGTAGTTGGCGATCGACTTGCGCGACTTGGTGATGACCGCTTTCTGGCCGGCGATCAGCGAGAGGTCCTGCGAGGCGTTGTCGACCTTCTTGCGGTCGGCCACGCCTTCGCCGATGCCCATGTTGAGTACGACCTTGGTGATCGTGGGCACTTGCATCGGGTTCTTGTAGCCGAACTTCTCGGTCATCTGGCCGCGCACCACCTTGTCGTAGTGCGTGCGCAGGCGCGCGACATAGTCCGACCGCTCGCGCGGCGCCTTGGCCTTGGCCTCGCCGCCCTCTTTCTTGGGCGCCGGCTTTGCAGCCTTCGGCGCCTTCGGAGCGTCGCCCTTCGGCGCGCTGCCCTTGGCCTTCTTGTTCTCGGTCTGCGTATCAGCCATCGATCTCTACCCCGGAGCGCTTCGCGAAGCGCACCTTCTTGCGGTTATCGCCCTCGCCGACGAACTTGAAGCCGACGCGGGTGGGCTTGCCGTCCTTGGGATCGGCCAGCGCTAGGTTGGACAGGTGCACCGCGCCCTCTTTCGAGATGATCCCGCCTTCCTGTTGCGGGGTCTGGCGCTGGTGGCGCTTGACCATGTTGACGCCGCGCACGAGCGCGCGGCTCTCGGCCGGGCGCACCTCGACGACTTCGCCGGTGCGGCCCTTGTCGCGGCCGGTGAGGACGACGACCTTGTCGCCTTTACGGATCTTGGCGGCCATCAGAGGACCTCCGGCGCGAGCGAAATGATCTTCATGTGGTTCTTGGCGCGCAACTCGCGCGGCACCGGCCCGAAGATGCGGGTGCCGACCGGCTCGGCCTGCGCGTTGATCAGCACGGCGGCGTTGCGGTCGAAGCGGATGACCGAACCGTCGGCGCGCTTGATGTCCTTGGCGATGCGGACCACGACGGCCTTCATCACGTCGCCCTTCTTGACGCGGCCGCGCGGGATCGCCTCCTTCACCGAGACGACGATGACGTCGCCGATGGTAGCGTATTTCCGCTTCGACCCGCCGAGCACCTTGATGCACATGACGCGGCGCGCGCCGGAATTGTCGGCGACGTCCAGGTTGGTTTGCATCTGAATCATGATGCGGCTCTTTTCTTCGTTGCGCGTTCCGACGCTTT
>Ga0134125_10002429_pt1 | contig 22111 bp, 31 predicted proteins | sample KB31751_FD_96464 | JGI IMG/M metagenome (GOLD analysis project Ga0134125, IMG submission 96464) | Terrestrial soil microbial communities with excess Nitrogen fertilizer from Kellogg Biological Station, Michigan, USA - KB3-175-1 | ecosystem: Environmental > Terrestrial > Soil > Unclassified ... | reverse complement strand
GGTTCCGCCATTGGCCGAAGTGGCGGCTTTGCCGTCGATAGGTTTGGTCACGCAGAAGACGCCGGTCGGCGTCTGATAGAAAACGCGGTGGCGGTCGACGAAGCCCGGTCCGACGCCAAGCGTCGCGAACAGCGAGTCATAGAACGCCTTGGCTTTTTCCAGGTCGTTGGTCCCGATCATCACATGTGAAAACATTCTTTCTCCCTGCCGGTTGCGCGGTGCCGTTTGTGAGCATCGCGCCGACTCTCTACCCGATCCTTCTTCGACACGCCAAATGACCTTCCCCGTCATGGCCCGTAACGGCGGCCATCCAGGCAATGACTCGCCACACCGGCGGGCGTAAAGTCACGCGCAACCGAGGAGGGCAACATGAAATCGACAGCTTTGGGTTTTTTTCTCATCCTCTGCGCCAGCGGCACGGCGCTTGCGCAAGTCAATGCGCCGGACTTGAAGTGGGGACCGGCACCGGCCGTCTTTCCCAAGGGCGCCGAAATGGCGGTGCTTCACGGCGATCCCGCCAAGGCCGGCACATTCGTGATCCGTCTGAAGATGCCCGCCGGCTACAAGGTACCGGCGCATCATCATCCGACCGATGAGTATGTCACCGTGATCAGCGGCGATCTTTTGCTCGGCATGGGCGACAAGCTCGATCCCGCCAAAGGTGCTGCGCTTGCGCCGGGCGGTTTCGCGGTGGCGCCGGCCAACATGAATCACTTCGCATGGTCGCAATCGGGCGCGGTGGTGCAGGTTTCTGCCGAGGGACCGTTCGCGCTGATCTATGTCAACCCGGCGGACGATCCGACGAAGAAATAGACGTCCACTCCAAATCCCCGTCATCGCCCGCATGAAGCGGGCGACGACGCGTTTTCAAAACTTCAGAACCACTTGGCGACGCCGCCATGGTGCGAGCACGAGCCGGAGTGCGTCTTCGACATCGTGTAGGTGCCGTCCTTGCACTGACCGGTCGCGCCGGCCGGAGCGGCACCACTTGCCGCGCCCATCGCCGAACCGGCCATCGGCTGCGCCGGTTTCATCGTCGTCGGCGCCATGGCCGGCGCCGCCGCGGCGGCGTTGGAACCGCCGGAGAGGCACGACTTCGAATAGTCCTTGTAGGTCGTCGCCTTCTTCTGATCGGCGGACATCGCCTTCCAGCCTGCGGCGCACGTTGCCATTCTGTTTTGAGATGCCGTGGTGGCGGCCGAAACGGCCATCGGAGTCACAAGCAGAGCCGCCGAGACCGTCAGCAAAAGTGCGAATTTGCGCATGCGCGAACCTCCCCAGTCGTTTGCGATCACGACCGGAGCATGGCTCACACACTATGACTTTACAACGTTTTCATACCCATTTTGGGTTGCCTCGCGCTATTTGAGTGCGAGAACGACCGCGCCCGAAACCGGGTCGGTGACGCCGAGACCGCCGCCCAGATCTTCGAGCGTCTGGCGGAAACTGTTCAGCGTTTCGATCATGTGCGGCCGCGCCTTTCCAAGCGCCTCCATGTTGGACCATTCGCCGATGATGCAATAGCTGTGGTCGCCGGTCTTGATCAGGTTGGCATGGATGAGCCCGGGCCAATCGCGGTGGGCGCTGCGATGCGCCTCGATGAATTCCTGGTCGCGGCCGGGCTTGACGCGAAATCTGACGGCGTTGAATGCGCTCATGGCTGTCTCCGTTTCAGTCGCGCTGACGATGATGCGCCTCAGCGCCGGGCCGCGCAACGCACGTACGCGTCGCCATTCGACGATTGCGCGCGCCCGGGCTATAGACGGTCCCTTCGTTCATCGGATGCCCTGCCCATGAAAACCGTTTTCCGCCTGCTCCTTCCAATCGCGCTTTCACTCCTCAGTGTCGGCGCGCAAGCGGAGGCGCTCACCAAGATTCGCTTCGTCACCGACTGGAAGGCACAGGCCGAGCATGGCGGCTTCTACGAAGCGCTCGCCGAAGGCTTCTATGCCCGCGCCGGTCTCGATGTGAAAATCGTCGAAGGCGGACCGGCGGTGAATGTGCCGCAAATGCTGGCGGGAGGCGCTGCGGATTTCGGCATCGGCTCGAACGGCTTCATCGCCTTGAACCTCGTCAAGCAGAACGCACACATCAAGGCGGTGATGGCGATCTTCCAGAAGGATCCGCAGGTGCTCATCACCCATCCCAGGGCCGATGTGAAGAAGCTCGCCGACATGCGCGGCATGCCGATCATGATCTCGGACGCGGCGACCGTGGCGTGGTGGCCGTGGTTGCGCGCCAAGTACGGGTTCAGCGATACGCAGATCCGCAAATACACCTTCAACCTGGCGCCCTTCCTCGTCGATCCGAAGGCGATCCAGGAAGGTTATCTCTCGAGCGAACCCTACACGATCGAGACGCAAGCCCATTTCAAGCCGCAGGTTTTCCTGCTCGCCGACAACGGCTATCCCGGCTACGGCAACATGGTGCTCGTGCCGCAGAAATGGATCGACACAAATCCGAAAGCCGTTCAGGCCTTCGTCACCGCGACACAAGCCGGCTGGCTGCATTATCTGAACGGCGATCCTTCGCCGGCCAATGCGCTCATCAAGCGCGACAATCCGGAGATGAACGATGCGCTGATCAAGCAGGCGATCGCCAAGCTCAAATCCTACGGCATCGTGCTATCGGGCGATGCGAAGACATTCGGCCTCGGCACCATGACGGATGCGAAGTGGAAGGCGTTCTTCGACACGATGACCAAGGTCGGGCTCTATCCGAAGACGCTGCCGTATAAGGAGGCGTATGACCTGCGCTTCGTCCACGCCATGCCGGTGAATTTCGAGTAGGCGCCGTCATTACGGACGGTGCGGAGGCACTGCCACCGCCGTGTCATTGTAAACTCTGTGAACACATTTATCAGTGGAACCGGCGGCGGATTGGGAAAAATCCTTTATTTTCAAGGTTAATGGTCTGGCACGAGTATTGCTTTGAAATGACCCAGACCGTCTGGGGAGGGACTCTATGAAATTTGCCACGACGCTTGCAGCCGGATTCATCGCGGCCACGGCGAGCCTGATCGCATCGCCGGCTTCCGCCAATTTCATTTTCCTCTTCGATGAAAACGGCAATGGCTGCGTCGCCAATGCCGATCACGTCTGCACGACGCCATCACCGGGAACGCTCGAAGCCGATCCGACGGGCCGCGTGGCGGGGAACGTCCTTGTGTACACCCTGCCGGAGACGGTGGGTGAAGGCGACGTCGGCATCGGCGAGTTCGGGACCGGCATTCTGTCCGACGTTCTGACCTTTACCGATGCGAACGGCGGCCTCGACGGGTTTGGCGACCTCCTCATCTTCTACTCGGCGCTCGGCGGCGGCGAACTTGCCGATTCCGGCTTCCCCGATTCCGACTTTAGTATTGTGACCAATGAAAACGCTAATGGCTCGTTCACCTATTCCGTCGGCAACATCTATATCGGCGAAAGCCCGGAAGGCGTGCCGGAGCCGGTGTCGCTTTCGCTCTTCGGCGCGGGTCTTGTCGGAGCCGCAGCGCTTCGCCGCCGCAAGAAGAAATAGATCGTCGCATCCTGATCTGCAGCACGGCGCCTTCGGGCGCCGTTGTTGTTTTTGCGTGGGCGCGAGGCGGAACGTCCCGGTTTCGGCATTGCGGGCGGTTGCGCTAGATTTCGCCGCCGCCCTTCTGGAAAGCCGCCGAATGTCCGCCGCGCTCGAAGCCATCCGTCCTGTCACGCTGGCCGAGATCAAGGAGGCCAGAGCGCGGATCCAAGGCACGATCGTGCGCACGCCGCTCATTCGTCTCGAACTCGGCAAAGGCTATCCCGACATCCGGCTCAAGCTCGAGAACCTGCAGCCGATCAATGCCTACAAGCTGCGCGGCGCGGCCAATGCCGTGGCGATGTTGAGCGAGAGCGAACGCAAGCGCGGCGTCTGGACGATCAGCGCGGGCAATGCGGGACAAGGCGTCGCCTATGCCGCGCGACAGGCGGGCGTGCCGTGCACGGTGGTGGCGATCGAAACCGCGCCAAAGGCCAAGATCGAGCGCATGCGCGCGCTCGGCGCCAAGCTCGTGCTAGTCCCTTACGAGGTCGCCTGGCAGGCGCTCGACGAGCGCGCCTACAAAGGCGTCGAAGGCACCTTCGTGCATCCGTTCGACGATCACAATTTCATCGCCGGGCACGCCACGATGGGATTGGAGATTCTGGAAGATGCGCCGGACACTGCGGCAGTGATCGCGGCCATCGGCGGCGGCGGACTTGTCAGCGGTGTCGGCAGCGCGCTCAAGGCGCTGAAGCCCACGGTCAAGGTCTTCGGCGTCGAGCCCGAGACTGCCGCGCCTTTTGCGCTCTCCTTCGCCCAGGGGGGTCCGAAAATCTTCACCGACTGGAAGGCATCCTTCGTCGACGGCGCCGGCGGCCAAAGCCTTTTTCCCCGCATGTGGCAGCGCATGAAACCGGTGGTCGACGGCGCGCTGGTCGTCACGCTCGAAGAAACGCGCCAGGCGATGCGTGTGCTGGCGGAAAAGAGCCGCGTGGTCTCCGAAGGTGCGGGCGCCCTTTCCGTTGCAGCCGCACTTGGCGGAAAGGCCGGCGCGGGTCCCGTCGTCGCCATCGTCTCGGGCGGCAATATCGATCTCAAGACATTCTGCGAGCTGATCGCCGCTTCGGCGTGACGAGCCAGGCTCAATTCTCATCCTGAGCTTGCCGAAGGATGAGGGTCGAGTGTGGCTCCTTATCCAGAGCTGGTCGAAGGGCCACCGCTTGATTTGCGGCTCAAGCACAAGCAGTTTCGCGCCATGCCGCCGCTTCTTTCGCTCAGCGCCATCGCCAAGACCTTCGACAATGGCACCAAGGCCATCGGGCGCCTGGACATGGACGTGGCGGACGGCGAGTTCGTCTCCCTCGTCGGGCCCTCAGGCTGCGGCAAGTCGACGGCGCTGCGCATCATTGCGGGCCTGCTGTCGCCGGATCAGGGACAGGTGCGCTTCGGGACGGAAAAGCCCGAGATCGGTTTCGTCTTCCAGGAGCCGACGCTGATGCCATGGGCGAGCGCGCTCGCCAATGTGCGCTTGCCGCTCGACCTGGAACACATGAACCGCGCCGAGGCGGATGATCGCGCGCGCAAGGCGTTGAGGCGAGTCGGCCTTGGCGGTTTCGAGAAGGCTTATCCGCGCGAACTTTCCGGCGGCATGAAGATGCGCGTCTCCATCGCGCGCGCGATCGCCGCCGAGCCGAAGCTGCTCTTGATGGACGAACCGTTCGCCGCCCTCGACGAGCTGACGCGCCAGGCGCTCAACGACGATCTCCTGACGCTTTGGCGCGAAGACGCCCTGACGGTGATCTTCGTCACCCACAGCGTCTATGAGAGCACCTATCTCTCGAGCCGCGTGGTGGTGATGACGCCACGCCCGGGGCGCGTGGCAGCGAACATCGCGCTTTCGCCGCCGCGCGAGCGCGACGCGCATTATCGCCTCACGCCGGCATTCACCGATGCCGCGCGCCAGGTCTCGGCCGCGCTCAGGGAGGCGATGGCGGCATGAGACCCGTTCAGGCCCGTCGCTTACTGCGCCCTTTGGGTTTGCGCCGTTTGACGGCTTTGAGCAGCGTCTCGTTGATGCGGCCCTGCCAGCCTGGGCCGTCTTCCTTGAACGCCTTGATGATCACCGGATCGAGCCGAAGCGAAACATGCTCTTTCGGATGCGCGAGCTTCGGACGGCCAAGGCGCGCGCGCAGATTTTCGGCCGCTTCCAGAAGCCCGGGAAAAACCTCCAACGCAGGACGGGCACGGCGAAAATCTTCCGCCGTCCATTCGGGATTTTCCTCGTCGGGCACACCGTATTTGGGTGGCCAGTTCTTCTTCCTAGCCATGCAATCTCCGCTCCTTCCGGTTCGCGAGACGGAAGCTCAATATTCTTGTCACGCTGCCGCGATAGACGAACGCGATCGAATGAAGCGCCCCTTCGAACCTCACAAAAGCCCGATATCGCTCCTCGCCATAGTCGAAGCGCAGATCGGCAATCGTCACGGCATTCGCCCAATCAAGCTTCTCGACCTCAGCGAAATCCAAGCCGTGCTTGGCGAGATTGATGGCGCGTTTCGCCTCGTCCCATTCGAATTCCATGGATATTCTGTAGCACGGAAAATCGCAAGCGGATTATTTTACGTGCTACAAAAAATCGGAGTCCGGGCTTGAATCCCTGGGCCAAATACATCGTTCCGGCGGTCGTCGGCATCGCCGCCCTCGCCCTTTGGCAGTGGAGCGTGCGCGCCTCGGGCATCTCGCCTTTGGTGCTCGCGGCGCCGTCCGATATCTGGGCCGCCTTCCTCGACAATTTCGCGGAGCTGATGAGCGCGCTATGGACGACGCTGCGCGTCACGCTGATCGCGTTCGCGTGCGCGACGCTCGGCGGCATCGCGGTCGCCATCCTGTTCAGCCAGAGCCGGCTGATCGAATTTGCGCTCTACCCCTTCGCGATCATCCTCCAGGTCACGCCCGTCGTCGCCATCGCGCCCTTGCTCCTGATCTGGATCGGTTACGACAACATCACCGAAGTCCTCGTCCTCCTCGCCTTCATCATCTCCTTCTTCTCCATCCTGTCGAACATGGTCGTCGGGCTGCGCTCGGCCGATCACAATCTCGTCGACCTCTTTCGCCTCTATGGTGCCTCGCGCTGGCAGATCTTCTGGCGGCTTCAACTGCCCGGCGCCATTCCGTATCTTTTGTCCGGCATGAAGGTTTCGGGCGGCCTGGCGCTGATCGGCGCGGTGACGGCCGAGCTCGTGGCAGGCTCAGGCAACGACACGGGGCTCGGCTGGATCATCACGCTTGCGGGCCGCAATCTCGAGACCGCGAAAGTGTTCGCCGCACTCGCGCTTCTTTCGGTGCTCGGCATCGCGATCTTCTTCGCGCTCACCGCGCTCGAATGGGCGCTGCTCCATCGCTGGCACGAAAGCGCGGTCAAGAAGCAAGCTTAGCTCGCCGTTCGTCTCTGCACGAGCTTCATGGTCGACGTCGCCTTGGCGAGCACCTCGCCCGCCTCGTTGCGGATCAAGCCTTCGAGAAAGGCGATCGACCTGCCGCTTCGCTCGATCCAGGCTTCGGCGATGATGAGACCGGGCGTTGCCGGCTTCAGGAAGCTGACCTTGATCTCCAGCGACAAGGGATTGGCCGCGTCTTGCGACTGCGCCATGACGACATGCGCCATCGCCGCGTCGATCCAGCCGGTGACGAAGCCGCCCTGCACGATCCCGCCCGAGTGGCACATGTCCATGCGGGCGCGATAATGGATCACCGCGCGCCCTTTTTCGCCGCGCTCGACCACTTTTTCCATGCCGAGCGCGCTCGCCACGCCGTGCGGCCTGTTCTGGGGTTCGTTCATAATCCGGGCGACTCCGCTTTCGAAAGATGGACCGGCGCCGATTCGGCCATCATCAGCATGGCGATGACGCTGAGCGCCGTCGCCAATAACAAGTACCACGCGGGCGCCAGCGGGTTTTCCGTCACATGGATCAGCCAGGCGATGATCGGCTGCGTCGTGCCGCCGAAGACGGCGATGGAGGTGGCATAGACGGTCGCGAAGATTCCACCCCGCACGCGTTTGGGCAGCGTTTCGCCGAACGCGACATAGAAGGCGCCCGAACTGATATTGAGCAGGATCGAGAGCAGCGCGGTGCCGACGAGAAGCGCCATGGTCGAATGCTGGTACACGATCAGGAGGAAGATCGGATAGACCGAAAACAGAAAAGCAAAACGCGGGATGAGCATCAGACGGCGCCGGCCGTAGAGGTCGGAGAGCCAGCCGCCTGCAAGCGACGCGATCAGGCCGAAGAGCCCGTTCACCAAGGTCGCCGCAAAGGACGGCGACGCCGCCATGTTGAGCGTCGTGCGCGCAAAGGTCGTCATGTAGTTCAAGACATAAGTCGCGACGGTTCCGCCCATCAGGATCAGGAGTCCGATCACGACGGCGCGCAGATGATCGCGCAGGGTCGCGAAGAAGCCGCCCGTCTCATAGTCGGGCAGATGGTCGGGCGCATGCAACGTCTCGGGCAGCGAGCGGCGGATCATGAGTCCGAAAGGCAGCGTCAGCGCGCCGAGCAGAAAGGCGATGCGCCAGCCATAGTCGTCGAGCTGCACGGCGGAGAGAATCAGCGCCAGCACGACGCCGACACCGCCGCCCACCATGCTCGAGATGCTTTGGCTGGCGCTTTGCCAGGAGGCGTAGAGTCCGCGGTGCCTGAGCGGGGCAGCTTCGACGAGGTAGGCCGTTGTCGGTCCGACTTCGCCGCCAAGCGCGAAGCCCTGCACCATGCGCGCCAGAACCGCGAGGATCGGGGCTGCGATCCCGATGCTGCGATAGGGCGGAATCAAGGCCAGCGCGAGGATCGCCGCGCCCATCAGCGTGAAGCTCAGGATCATCGCCGGTCGCCTGCCGATCCGGTCGGCATAGCCGCCGATGAGGACGCCGCCGACCGGGCGCAGCAGAAAGCCCGCGCCGAACGTGCCCAGCGAAGCCATCAGGCTGGCAAACTCGCTGTGCATGAAGCCGCCGGCACCGGTCGGGAAAAAGGCATGGCCGATCTGCACGGCGAAGAAGGCATAGGTGGTGAAGTCGTAGAATTCGAGCGCGTTGCCGATGACCGCCGCGGTCACATGGCGGCGCTTGATGGGCGGCGGCTCCACGGCAGCGTCTATCTCCGACATCAGGCGCTCCAATTCTCGAGCGTCAGACCGGGAATGTCGGCAAAGTCGCTGGCGTTGTTGGTCACGAGAATTGAGCGCGTACTGATCGAGTGAGCGGCAATCATGCGGTCATAGTCTCGCCCTCGCGACCAGCCGCATTGCGCGATGATAAGGCCATAGGCCCGCGCCGCATCGGCATCGAACGGCAGCACCGGAATGTGTCTGACGACTGAATCGAGGCGCGGCGTACGGACCGCCGTCAGCGCCGGATTCTTGTAGAGCCCGCGCTCGAGCTCAACCAAGGTCAGCGCGGACATCGCAACGCCGGTCGCATGCTCGGAGAATTTTGTGAGCACGTTCGACTCGCCGTCGCGCAATGCGATCGCAATGTTCGTATCGATGAGATAGGCCACGTTGCGCGATCAATCCCTGCCACGATCGGGCAGCTCGATCGGCTCGCGTGTTTCGATTTCGCCCGGCTCAGGAAGACGGCGCAATTCCGCGACCATCGCCTTCAGGTTCTGGCGCGTCGGATAGATCGTGATCACGTCCCCGCTGCGGGTGATTTCGAGCTCGGTGTCCATCGCAAAGGCGATTTCCGCCGGAATGCGGACCGCCTGGCTATTGCCGGACTTGAAAGTCTTCGTGCGCATGGCCAAATCTGGCATGCCTTCGGACTCGCGTCAATACATGTATATACATCGGTAAGGCATTGTTACTTATGCGATTTCTCCTGCCGCCTGAAGTGGCGGAACGGCCCTGCTCGCCCGCCGTTAGGACCTCGTTAGCCATTGCGTCCCTACGCTGACGCGACTTTGGAGCATCCGCCATGCGCTCAAGCCTTCTTCTCGCCGCCGCATTCGCTCTCGCCACTACTGCGTCGCACGCGGGCGATCTTGCCGACGCCAATGCCGCCTTCGATCACAAGGATTATGCGACCGCGTTCGCGCTCTATCAGCCCTTGGCCAAGTCCGGCACGGCAGAGGCCCAGAGCGCGATCGGCGCGATGTACTTTTTCGGCAACGGCATCGCGAAGAATCCCAGCCGCGCCTATATGTGGTTCGATCTTGCCGCGCGCTCGCCTTCGCCTGTTGCGACGGTCGCCGCCACCAATCGCGAGATCGTGCGCCGCCAGATGGCCGCCAGCGAAATCCGCGACGCCGATGCCATGGCCGCGCAGTGCCTCAGTTCGCGCTATGAGCAGTGCGGCTTGACGCATTTCGCCGCGCGCTGATCCAACCCGCCTAAGGCTCCGCGAGGTGCTGTCCGTCGGGCAGCGCGATCAACCTCTTGGGCACGAACAAAATCGCAGGCAGCATCAGCGCATAGACGATCGTCGTCGCCAGCACGCAGACGGCAAAGCCGCCGTGATGCTCGTAGAGTTCGGTGCCGAGCAGATTGCCGAAATTCTGTGCCAACGCGTACATGCTCCAGGCGAGCATCATCAACGTGCCTTCCAATCCCCTGGGACAGGAGCGGATCAGAAGATCCATATAGGCCGCCGTGGCGATACCGCCCATGAGGCCCATCGGCACCCCGGCCACAAGAACCGCATTGGCGGAGTGGATGAAGAGTAGCGGCAGCATCTGCGGTACCGCGATCGCCGTTCCCAACCACAAGAGCTTGGCCAACGGATAGCGCGGGCTCAAGAAGCCGAACAGCACAAAGGTCGGCGCGAAAGCGATGGAATAGATCGCATTGTAGGCGCCCCATTGCGCATCGCTCGCATGCAGCGTGTTGGACATGAAATACTGCAGGACGGTGCCCGTGGCCGGCGAGAAGTTCCACATCAGGAAAATCCCGAGCGCCGGATAGATCGGGCGATGGCGGATGAGCCGCAAAAAGTCGGCACTGAGATGTTGCGGCCGGCGCGTCTCGCGCGGCAGGTCGGCAAAGACCGCGGCGGGTTTCAGAAAACCGTACGCCGCGATCAGCAGCATCAGCGAAGCCACCGACAGAAACAGCGTTCGGACCGCACCTTCTGTGCTCATCGTCTCGAGCCGATCACTGAGAATGCCACCCAGCAGCAATGCAACAAATGTCGTGACGGTGCCGGAGAAATTCCAGAGCGAACTGATCCGGCCGGACATGGCGAAGTGCTGCCCGATCACCGTGCCAAGTCCGTTCCATCCGGCCCACAAAAACAAAAAAGAGATCGTGCCCAGAAGCGCAAGGGCCAGGAGCATCGGCTCGCTGACGGGAACGAAGGCGAAGACCGCGAAGACGAGCGCGGAGGTGAGGCCGAACAGGATGTAATAGCCCCTGTCGCCGATCCCGAACGGGCTCCAGAAATCGCGCACCACGCCGAACGCGAAGGAGAAATAGGCCGGGATGCCGGCCCACAAGACGAACGTGGCAAGCGCGTTCGCCGACAGGTGCAGCTTGTTCTTGAGCACGAAGGAAAGCGGGATGACGTGGAAGCCGACCGCCGGCGAGACGAAATTCAGCGCCACCATGATGAGGCTGCAATAAAGAAGAATGGTGGTGCGGTTCGCGGTGGTCACCGCCTGCGGTTCCGCAAGCGTGATGTCGTTTGCCGGACTATCCATGCCGCAGCCGAGAACTGGCCATTGCCCGCACCTTTCCTGCTCCATCTTCGATATTGGCCCAAAGGCGGCAAGATCGCTTTTCACAGCGTATCGATGTATTTATGAAAAAATCACAGAAATTTTGTGTGGAGTATTGAAGTTTGTCCCCCGGCGTGTGATCTAAGCCCTATGGCCAAGGTCGCCGATCCACAGATGCTGACTGCGAACCGCCTCGTCGATGGCGACGTCCTCTATTGGCATGACGGCGACTGGGTTCTGGCGCTCAAGGAAGGCGACATCTTCGACGATCCGAAGACCGCCGATGCGGCGCTCGCCGCAGCGCAAAAGTATGTGACGGAAAACCGGGTGGTGAATCCGTATCTCTTCGATGTGCGTGTCGACGCGAAGGGCATCCACCCCGTCAAGGAACGCGAGATCATCCGCGCGGCGGGGCCAACCGTGCGCGACGATCTCGGCAAGCAGGCATCCGGCCTCGGTTCGAAGCCTCCGCCACGCATCGTCGAAACGCCCGTAACCTCCATACCGGGGAGGGACAACGATGTATCGATATGACGAGTTCGATGCCAAGTTCGTGGCCGAGCGCGTGGAGCAGTTCCGCGGCCAGGTCCAGCGCCGGCTGTCGGGCGAGCTGAACGAAGATCAGTTCAAGCTGCTCCGGTTGATGAACGGGCTTTATCTGCAGCTGCACGCCTACATGCTGCGCATCGCCGTGCCCTACGGCACGCTGGCCGCCAAGCAACTGCGCATGCTGGCGCACATCGCGCGCAAATACGATCGCGGCTACGGCCATTTCACAACGCGCCAGAATATCCAGTTCAATTGGCCGAAGCTCGTCGACGTGCCGGACATTCTGGCCGACCTCGCCTCGGTCGAGATGCATTGCATCCAGACCAGCGGCAACTGCATCAGGAACGTCACCGCCGATCATTTCGCCGGCGCCGCAGCCGACGAGATCGAGGATCCGCGGCCCATCGCCGAGATCATCCGGCAATGGTCGAGCCTGCATCCCGAATTCGTCTACCTGCCGCGCAAGTTCAAGATCGCGGTCAGCGCCTCGCCGCACGATCGCGCGGCGCTGCGCTTTCACGACATGGCGCTCGAGATCATCAAGAACGAGGCCGGTGAAATCGGGTATCGCGTGCTCGTCGGCGGCGGCATGGGGCGCACGCCCTATCTCGGCTACGTGGTCGGCGATTTCATCGCCAAGCCCGACATTCTCGCCTTCCTCGAAAGCGTGATGCGCGTCTACAACCAGTCCGGCCGGCGCGACAATCTCTATAAGTCGCGCATCAAGATCCTTGCCGCCGCGCTCGGGCCCGAGGAGATGCGCCGCCAGGTGATGCGCGAATTCATGGAGATCAAGCAGAAGGGCACACTCCAGCTTCCAGCCGAGGAACTGGCGCGCATCGATGCCTATTTCGCGCCGCCGAAATTCGAGGCGTTGCCCGATGAGATGCCCAAAGGCGGCAAGGATTTCGAGAATTGGCTGAAGACCAACGTCCATCCGCATCGCGCGCCCGGCTATGCCATCGCCACGATTTCCTTGAAGCCCATCGGCGGCGTGCCGGGCGATTGTTCGGCCGAGCAGATGGATGCGCTCGCCGAGCTGATGGACACGTACGGGATGGACGAGATCCGCGTCAGCCATGAGCAGAATCTCGTCTTGCCGCATGTCAAGAAGCGCGACTTGCCCGCGATCTTCGCCAAGCTGAGCGAGCTTGGCCTGGCGACGCCGAATGCCGGCCTCATCACCGACATCATCGCCTGCCCCGGACTCGATTATTGCGATCTCGCCAATGCGCGTTCGATTCCGATCGCGCAGGACATCGCCAAGCGCTTTGCCGATCTCGATCGCCAGCACGAGATCGGCGAGCTCAAGATCAAGATTTCGGGCTGCATCAACGCCTGCGGCCATCATCACGCCGGTCACATCGGCATCTTGGGCGTCGACAAGAAGGGCGTCGAATATTACCAGCTCCAGCTCGGCGGCTCAGGCGCCGAGGATGCGAGCATCGGCGACATCATGGGACCGGGCTTCGGCGAGCACGAGATCGGCCCCGCGGTGGAGCGTGTCGTGAAGGCCTATCTGACGTTGCGAAAGGACGGCGAACGTTTCCTCGACACCTATCGCCGCGTCGGCATGGAGCCGTTCAAGAACATGGCCTATCTGGATCAGCTCTATGCCGCTCATTAAGTTGGGCGCGCCTCAACACGACACGTTGGGCGGGGCGGCGCACGACGCCGCGATCATCGCCGATCCGTTCACGACTCTCACCGACGACCAGCCGCTGCCGGCGGAGGGCGGCGCCATCGTCTCGCTCACCCGTTTCCGGAAAGATCGCGACGCGCTCCTGGCGCGCAATGCGCCCATCGGGGTCTTGCTCACGGCGGACGAATCGCCCGAGCAACTCGGCGACGACGTCCATCGTCTTTCGGTCGTGGTGATCCAATTTCCCAAGTTCCGCGATGGCCGCGGTTTTTCCTGGGCGCGCATGCTCAGAACGCGGCTCAACTTCACCGGCGAAGTACGCGCCTCCGGCGATTTCCTCTACGACCAGATCAATTATCTCCTGCGCACCGGCTTCGACGCGTTCGACAGCAACTTCACGCTCGAAGACCTCAATCGCGCGCGCTTGGAGATGAGCTTCGCCTATCAGCCGAGCGCCGACGGCAAGAAAACCATCCGCGATCTGCGCAGCGGAAAATAGGCCAGCTAACCGACCGCGAGGGACGGCGCGGCAGGGCCTCCTATGGGCTCGCCTTGCGACATTGCGGACGGCGCAAGCAGCTCCTTTATGCGCAGTCGCACAAGAGAAAAGTCGTCGGCGGGAAGGACTTCCAGATAACCGACGCCGGCCCTGCGCAAGGCTTCTTTCTTGATTGCGTCGCGCGCGGGCGCTGTTCCCCGGTAGTGGCCGGCTCCCTGGTACTCGACCGCGAGAACAGGCCGACCGCCCCTGTCGACAATAAGAGCGTCCACTCTCTTGCTGTTTATCGATCGAAAGGCGTTCTCGCTGGGCGACTCCAGCACGGCGCCCAGACTCGTTTGCGCGAAGACGCGGTGCCCCTGCCGCAGCGAAGCGATCTCGTCTTCGATAAGCTTGAACACCTGATATTCGCCCGCATTCATGACGCGCCGTGTCCTGAACGGTGCACCCATGACGGCCTGCAACTGCTGACTGACATCCAAGGGATTGAACTTCGGCGCAGGCATGGCGCGAAGATTCGGATGGCTCGAACGATAGCGCTGCCGAGGGGAGCCGGATCGGGTCGCGTATCTCACGAAGGCCACGAAGACCACGAACCCAATCAGCGTGACGAGCGCCGCAGATTGCAAGTCGGCCAACGACTCAGGCATGTCGCGATCTCCCAGCAGTTCGGTGAGATACCGATTGGTCGTTCAAGGTTAGTGCGTCGCGATTAAGGGAGGGTTAGTGAAATCGCTGGAATAGCGGGAATCCCAGGCGGTCGCGGCGCGCCTCACGACGGCGCTGGGGCCGCCGCCGCTACCGCCGCCCGGTCCTCATTGTCGCGAGATCACAATGCTGATAGTATTACCTGCAGTTTACTAGGTATTACTTTCATGACCACCACGACCGTTACCAGCAAGGGCCAGGTCACCATTCCCAAGCGCGTGCGCGATGCCGCCGGATTGAAGCCGGGGACGAAAGTGACGGTCGAGTTCGACCATGGCGCTGCCGTCGTCAGCCCGGTGAAGAAAGTCCCGGACAGAGAATTTGAAAAGCGGCTCCGCCGGGCGCGCGCGAAGTTCGACATTGGCGGAATGACGACGGATGAGTTCATGAAGCTGATGCGCGGTGACGAATGATACTCGTCGATACCAACATCCTGATCGATATCTTTGCCGAGGACCCAATCTGGAAGGACCGTTCGCTTGTCGCGTTGCGTCTTGCAAAGGCGCGCGACGCACTTTCCGTCAACGAGGTCGTTTATGCAGAGCTGGCGCCTGGCTTTCCAAATGTCCTTGAACTGGACTTGGCACTCGATGCTCTGGCCGTTGCGACTGCGCCATCGCCAAAATCAGCGCTGTTTCTGGCCGGACACGCGTTTCGGCGATATCGCCGACAAAGCGGCACAAAAACCGGCGTTCTGCCGGACTTCTTCATCGGTGCCCATGCGGTTGTAGAAGACGCGCAACTTCTCACGCGCGATGCTCGGCGCATCCAAACCTATTTTCCGACGGTCGGCATCATTTCGCCCTGAAGCATGGCGGCACGGGATAGGCTTTGGTTCAGGTTTGCGCTACGTCTTCGCCACGCAACGGGGGAGATGGCGATGGATGCAGAAAGCCTGAAGACAAACATCAAGCGCTGGACATTGTTTCTCGGAGTCCTGCAGATCACGGTCGGCTGCGCCGTCGGATTCATTCCGCCCGCCGCCGTCGAATGGTTCCGCGGCATCGTCATGGCGCATATCGAGTTCACCGCCAATGGCGTCTTGATGGTGGCGTTCGGCTTCCTCGTCGCCCAGCTGGCGCTGGGGCGTGCGCTGTTGTGGGTGTGGTTCGTCCTGCTGCAGATCGGAACCTGGACCAATGGCGCCGCCGGCGTCGCTGCGGCGTTCATTGGCGCATCCTCCAAGTTGATGCCCACGCTCAACGAGAAGTTTCCGCCGCCCAACGGCACCGACAATCCGCTGGTCTCCGGCCTGTTGCAGCTTTGCGGCGTCACCATCATGGTGGCGCTTCTCATCACACTCTACGGACTGCTGCGTGCGAAACCTGCCAACGCATGATGGTCGCACCATGAGATTTTGGGCGACGCTCCTCGTCTCATTCGCCCTAACGGCAGCGCCATGCTCAGCGGAAACCACGCCGCTGAAGGCGCACCCGGCGCTGTGGACCGTGCACGGCAAGTCGAGCACGGTCTATCTCTTCGGCTCGATCCACTTGCTGCCGCCCAATCTCGCGTGGCGCGACGAGCGGATCGACAAGGCGATCCGCGCCGCCGATACCTTTGTCTTCGAAACCGCGCTCGATTCCGATGCGGCCAAGAAATATTTTGAAGCCCATGGGTCCTTGCCGGCCGGCCAGTCGCTGAAGGCAATGTTGCCGGGCACATCGCAAGACGATCTCGAGGCCGACATGGCCTCGGTCAATCTTCCCGAGGCGCGCTTCGACACGCGCCGACCCTGGGTGGTGAGTGTCGTGCTCGAAACGGTCCGCGCGACCGAGATGGGTGCGTCGCCGACGTCGGGAGTCGATTTCACCATCGTGGCGGACGCTCAGGCGCACGGCAAACCCATCCGCTATTTCGAAACCTTTGAACAACAGATGGCACTGCTCGCACCCTCGGACCCCGCGCTCGAGCTGAAGACCTTCGAAGCGTTCCTCAAGGACTTCCGCAACGAAGGCCACATGTTTCCCGACATTGTCCGCGCCTGGTCGGCCGGCGACCAGGACAAGCTGTCTGCGCTGACGATCGAAAGCATGGCGTCGGATCCGGAGACTCGAAAACGACTGGTCGATGATCGCAACAAAGCCTGGATCGCACCGATCACGCACATGCTGGACAGCGAAAGCGGCACCTTCCTGGTCACGGTCGGTGCGCTGCACATGCTCGGTCCTGAAGGCGTTCCGGCGCTCCTTCGCCAACGTGGCTACAAGGTGGACGGGCCGCAGTAGCGGTCACCTTGCGAATAATCCGGATTATTCGTATTATTCAGATAATCCGGAGAATGTTCATGGTCACGACGACAGCGCAGGACTTTCAGCGCCACATCGGCGAATACCAGCACCGCGCGCAAAGCGAGCCCGTCGAGATCACACGGCATGGGCGGCGGGAATTCGTCATGATGTCGGCGGAGCGCTACGACTGGCTGATGGCGGCGGTCAAGCGTGTTCATCGTACGGAAGATCTGCCGGAAACCATCGTCAAGGCGATCCGGAAGGCTAAAATGCACTCCCGCCACAAGCATCTGGATAAACTCCTCAAGCAAAAATGAGCTATCCCAAGCCCGAACCGGGTCTTGTGTTTCGTTACGACTACCTCTGGAAACGCGAAGCAAAGGCGGGAAGGTCCACGAGCAAGGATCGCCCTGCGTGCCTGGTTGTCGTCACCGACTCGTCCGTCGATCCGCGCGTCGTGGTTATTCTGCCGATCACACACAGTCGTCCATTTGGCGGAAGCGTCGGCGTCGAAATACCTCCAGTGGTGCGGCGCAATCTTGATCTCGACGACCAGAAGTGCTGGATCGTCGTCTCAGAAGCCAATGTTGATAAATGGCCTAATGCCGGGATTACTCGAATTCCGAATTCCCATGCGGCGTTCTCCTATGGCTTCTTGCCGCCGGGTCTATTCGCCGAGATCAAGAAAGCCATGCTCCGGCACCTGGACCTGCGCCGAAGCGTTCGTCGCTAACAGACGCACTTGCTTAACGACCAAGACCGCTTGACCCCCCGCCCCCTTTGCCGCAAAGAGACGCCGTCACTCACGAGGTGTCTTCGCTTGAACGCACCCACGCGCATCGACGCCATCCCGCGCTTCGCCTCGGTCGAGAAGGCGATTGCAACGCTGAAGCCCGGCGAGCCGCTTTATTGCATCTTTCCGGAGAAATTCGGCGCGGCCGCCAAACGATTCCTCGACGGGTTTCCCGGCGATCCGCTCTATGCGATCAAGGCCAATCCGGCGCCGCATGTGCTCGAACAGGTGTGGGCGGCGGGCATCCGCCATTTCGACACCGCTTCGGTGCCGGAAATCGAACTCGTCAAGAGCCGCTTTCCCGACGCGCATTGCCACTTCATGGCGCCGGTGCGCGCGGTCGGCGCCGCCAAGCTCGCCTTCGAGAAATATGGCGTGAACGACTATGTCGTCGACTGCGACTATGAACTCGACAAGCTCATCGCCGAAACCAGGCAGCCAAAGAAGCTGCGCATCTTCGTGCGCATTGCGACGCCGCTCGGCGGCGCCGTGCTCGAGCTGTCGAGCAAGTTCGGCACCACGCCGGCGGAGGCGGCGAAGCTTCTGAAACGTGTCGCGGAATTCGGGGCGCAGCCCTGCATCACCTTCCATGTCGGCTCGCAGTGCCTGTCGCCTTTTTCCTATGCCCAGGCGATCGAGATGGCGCGGCGCACGGCGTTGCTCGCCAAAGTCGAGATCGCGGCGCTCGATATCGGCGGCGGTTTTCCCGGTCCCTATCAGGGCGACGACGTGCCGCCCTATCACTGGTACTTCGACACCATCAAGGAAGCGCTCGAGACGCTGCCCAATCCTAAGATTCCGGTGATCTGCGAGCCGGGGCGCGCGCTGATCGCCGAAGGCATGTCGCTGATCACGCAGGTCATCCTGAGAAAGGGCGACCGGCTCTACATCAACGACGGCGTCTATGGCAGTTTCGACGAGCTGACGCTGCCCGGCTGGAATGCCGACTATCCGGTGCGCGTCTTCACGCTCGACGCCAAGGGGCGCGCGTTGCCGCTGCCGGGCGCGACGATTCCCTTCCGCGTCTATGGCCCGACCTGCGATACGCTCGACGTGTTGCCGCGGCCGTTGATGCTGCCGGCGAATATCGGCCCCGGCGACTTCGTCGTCTTCGACGCGATGGGCGCCTATTCGGTGGCGGTGCGCACCAGCTTCAACGGATTTTTCCCCGACAGCTGGGCGATGATCGGCAACTGACGAGAACGAAGCGATGAGCGACGCCGTCGAACCCTTGATCCTCGATCTCCTGGAATGGGTCGCAGGCGGCGAGCGCGGCTATCTGGAGACGATGGATGCCTGGCGCACCTCGTGCCCGAGACTGCCGGTATGGGAAGACGCCAATGCGCGCGGCCTCGTCGCGCGCATTGTCCGGCGCGGGACACCCTTTGTCGCCATCACGCCCGCCGGCCGCGCCCTCCTCGTGCGCGCGAAGCGACGCCCGGCGTTAAGCTCTTCTTAGCAACCGGCAACTCAAGGCAAACGAGACGTTAAGAGCTCGGCGCTAGCATGGCTCCTGTCTTTGGAGACGCGCATGCGCACGGCGAAAGAACGCCTCAGCCATCTTCTGGAATTGGCCGCCAAGGGCGCGGCCGAGCGCGCTGCACTTGCCGGCGAAGTCGCCGACTTGCTGCACGATTGGCCTTCGGCGTATCCGGCTCAGATGCGCGCCGGCTTCGAGGCCTTGCTGGAAAAGATCGCGCGCGAAGTCGACGAGCCCGCCAGACGCGCGCTTGCGAGACGGTTCGAGGAGAGCGGCGATGCGCCGCTTTCGCTGCTCAACGAACTCTTCCTCGCCTCCTCCGCCACGATGCAGGACGACATCCTTCGTCGCAACGACGCGCATGCGGCGGGCGTGCTCGCCACCATCGACGGCGCGATGCTTGTGTCGGCGGCCCGCAAGCGTGGCGACTTTCCCGCCGCCCTCGCGCGCGCCGCCCGCTTGTCGCGTGCCATGGCCGGTGAGATCATGCGCGACGCGTCTGGCCGCGCGCTCGCCGTCGTCGCAAAGGGCGGCGGGCTGGAGCGTCCGCTCCATTCGGCCATCTGCATCTTGGTGCTGCCCGCGCCCAATATCTTTGCGGCGCTCACCATGTTCGATCGCGTACCGCAGAACGGCGCGGCCCATTTGCTCAGCGCCTGGCGGATCAGGCTCGACGCCTCGCTTGCCGCATGACGCGACGACGTAATCGCCCCGCGTAATAATATATCGTATAAAATACTTGATCCTCCATAGTAAAACGACAGAATAACACTCGAATAATATTGGATTTCCATACATAAAGACTCTGTAACGTAAATCTATATTTACATTATATTTGATTGCTCCCAAGCTCTCTCAAAGGGCGGGGGCTCACATGAAATCCATCAGAATTTTTGTCGCGCTACTCTTGTGCGTCGGCTGCGCTTGGCGATCTCGAAACAAAACGGCAAACGCGCCCAATCTTCTTCGTGGCGGCCTGATGGCAGCCAACCTTATCGCCATTGTCGCGATGGGCGGTTGCGTGAATGCCAGTGGCTTTTCCGACGATCCCCTGAGGCCCGACGCCGCGTCGATCAAGAGTCTGAAGGATCAATATTGGTCGACGGAGATCGAGAATTGCTACAGAGAGCGAAAATGCACCACTCCAAAACTGGATAGCGCCGAATCCATTCGCGACTACATCGTGCTCGGACGCATGCACGTTTACCGCATCGAGTTCAGTCTCCTGGTGCGTTCCCTGAGTGGCGGCAACAATATCATTTCCGTCGGCAGCGATTTGACCGCACTGCTCCTCAACGGCATCGGCGCGACAACGGGAAGCGCGGCGACCAAGGCCGCTCTTGCAGCAGCATCCGGCGGAGTGCTGGCCGCAAACGGTGCGGTCGACAAGGATTTGTTCTATTCGAAGACGGTACCGGCAATCATCACCCAGATGGAGGCCAACCGGGCAAGCGCAGAGGCAACCATTTTCAATGGATTGAAACTGCACGACGACCAATACGATCTCGGCCGCGCGACACGCGATCTTGACATTCTAAACAACGCCGGAAGCCTGAGCGATGCGGTAAGCAGCATTACTCAAAAGGCAACAGACGAAAAGAAGACGGCGCAGACGGAAGACTGGACGGCGCCCTTCAGGGACACGAAGGATTGCGAGACCGCAGACTGCAAGGCGATCCGCGCGTGGTTGCTTAAGGCGGATTCCAACATCAAGGACTTCAACAACTGGTGCAAAGAAAACGTACCTGAAAAATACTTGAATGGAATTCCGGCCACCGAGGCAGTCGCCGATACGCCGGGAGAGGTATTCGATGTCCTGCGTTCGCAAGTGATCAAAAAATTATCTATCCACTAGCGGAGAACTCCATGATCTGCGGCACCTTCACGAAGCGCCAACTGACCAAGAATGAAGCCGATCTTACCGTCAAGCTGTTCAAGCTCAACAATCCGCCGCCCACCAGCGTAACCGAGACCCCGGACGGCGCCGGCACCTACACAGTCACGGCTACCTGGCCGCCATGCCCCGCTGGAACAACACACTCTGTCGACGGCGCGAGCAACTGACGCACTGCTTTCACGCATGAACGTCGTGGCGTTCGCGCGTCTTGGCGAAGCCGATCTTGGGAAACTTCTCGGCGACATAGCCGAGCTCCCAGTTGCTCTTGGCGAGGAACACGGGCGCGCCGTCGCGGTCCGTTGCCATGCCGCCGCGGTTGGCGGCGACGAACCTTTCAAGTTCGGCATCGGCGCCTGAGAGCCAGCGCGCAGCTTCGTATGGCGCGGCTTCGAGGTCGGCGTCGAGGCCGTATTCGCTGTTGAGCCGCGACTTCAACACGTCGAGCTGCAACGGTCCGACCACGCCGACGATCCATTGCGCGCCGATTTGGGGCTTGAAGACCTGCGTCACGCCTTCTTCGGCGAGGCTCTCGAGCGCGCGCGTCAGATGCTTCTGCTTCATCGGATCGCCGAGACGCACGCGGCGCAGGATTTCGGGCGCAAAGTTGGGAATGCCGGTGAACACGATCTCGCCGGTCTCGGACAAGCTGTCACCGACCCGCAGCACACCGTGATTGGGGATGCCGATGATGTCGCCGGGAAAAGCCTCGTCGAGCGTCTCGCGCTCCTGCGCGAAGAACAGGATCGGATTGTGGATGCCGATCGCCTTCTTCGTGCCGGACTGCACGAGCTTCATGCCGCGGCGAAAACGCCCCGAGGCCAGACGCAGGAAGGCGACGCGGTCGCGATGATTGGGATCCATGTTGGCCTGGACCTTGAACACGAAGCCGGTGACTTCGTCGTCGTGCGGCTCGACCGTCCGCCCGCGGGTCGGCGCCGGTCCCGGCGGCGGCGCATTCGTGGCGAGCGCCGAAAGCAGCGTACGCACGCCGAAATTCTTCAAGGCCGAGCCGAAATAGACCGGCGTCTGATGGCCTTCGCGATAGGTGCCGTGATCGAAGCGCGGCAGGCCGGAGCGCGCGAGCTCGACATCCTCATCGAGCTTG
>Ga0134125_10002428_pt1 | contig 22112 bp, 14 predicted proteins | sample KB31751_FD_96464 | JGI IMG/M metagenome (GOLD analysis project Ga0134125, IMG submission 96464) | Terrestrial soil microbial communities with excess Nitrogen fertilizer from Kellogg Biological Station, Michigan, USA - KB3-175-1 | ecosystem: Environmental > Terrestrial > Soil > Unclassified ... | reverse complement strand
CGCTCAGGCAGGATAAGGATCAAAATAATGGCGAGAAAGCTGCACCCTATCGGCAGAGTGCCCCATAGCAATCCCTGCAGCCTTGTAGGAATCGCCTTGGGATCGATGATCACCGGCTTTGCCGGGGGGACGTCGTCCTTTGACCAAAGAGTGATCAATCCGTTGTCGTATTCCTCGGTCGGGCGCCAGCCGGCGAATGACAACAGTGGCTCATACCAGCGATCGCGCACAAAGATAAAGCGCAGCCCGTATCTGTCTGCATGCTTAAGGATCGCCAGCAGTGAGTTCATGCCCGCGGTTCCGAAGTATTTTGCGCTGTTTAGTTGCGCTCCTCCGTAGCTTGTCAGCTCCGGCAGCAGACGCGCCGAGTTGTAATCTCCGTCCACCGTTTCTGCTTTCGCGTAGGTGTTGACGCGTGACATCTCCTGTCCAAATCCGAGGGTGATGTACCGGAAATCGCTATGGTTTTCGCGATTAAGAAAGTCAATCATCGGTTGCACATCGAAAGCTGTTCCAGCCGCAATCGGATGAAACGTTGTCCAGGCCACCGCCACGGCGCAGGTCGCGGCAGCGGCAGAGAACAGGCCAATCATCGCCTTACGTCTGTACTTATCGATGAGCGCCTCCGCCGCAAGCCCGGCGAAGGGAAGCGCCATTACGCAGCCCCAAAGCGTGAACCGCTCATAGGTGAGGATTTCGAACAGTCTGCCGAGCACTAATTTGGGCAACGGAGTCGTGCCGCCAAGACTGAGAATCAACGTGAGCCAGAAACCAACGAACAGTGGACGCAGCCGGCGCCGCGTTGATCCGTAATAAAAGGTCCACGGGAGGGCGAGGATCAGCGCGCCATAAGGAATGATGAAGTAATTAATTCCCCATTCGGGATTTAGCAAATAGTTCAACCGGCTCTGGTGGAAGATCGGCACCTGCTTGACCGGATTGTGCAGGACTGCGGCAAAAAACGGATACAGCACAATTCCGATCAGGATCATGGCGAGCACGGCGAAGACGACGGCGCGAACGATCACGACGCTTGCCGATGCTCTTTGCCCCGAGGCTGCATCAGTCTGTCCGTCGACGACAGCCAACCAGATCACGGGAATCGCAAACAAAGGCGAGCCCAAAACTAACGTTATGTGGTGCGCCGCAGCCGCAGCTGCGCCCACTGTGAGTCCCTTCAGCAGTGATGGGACACTGCCACGCCGAATCCAAAAATACAGGTAGGGAATGGCATTCAGATACAGCGCAGCGGAAGCAGTGGTCGAAAGTTGTCCCGCCTGATACACGAGAAACGAGAGGGAGCCGAGAAAGACGCTGCCTAAAGCAGCGAAGCTGGCTGCGCGTTCGTTTACCCACAGCTTCGAATAGCGATACACCCCGACCGGAACCAACAAAATTATGATGAACTGCACGGCGAGGTACGCAAGATTTAATCCGAGGACATGCGAGAACAATGCGATCCACTGGTGCGGCAGCGGAGGATACATTGTCTGTGAGAATCCCGCATACCAATGTGTGTTCCATGGATCGAACCAGTGCCGCGCATAATGGGCCGCGAAAAAGATGTGGTAATTCGCGTCATACGACCGAAGCGGCAACTCCATCAGAATTAATGGCAGATGGACGGCCACTGCCGCGAGAAGAATAAATGCGAGCGGAATTGGCCTGGCGTGGCTACTGAGAGTCGCCGGGTCCTCAACGTAGGCATGAGAACGACTCTCACGAGGAATTTGAATGGAGTGGGCCACGAATTTTCGATTCCCGAACTGCTGGCCTGAGTTGTCTTGCAATGCGCCATCAAGTTTTGTTTGCGAAGTCGCACAACTCACTCAAACCCATCGAAGGAAAGAAGATGTGACGCCATCGTGACACCAACCGGTGTCCTTGAAATAGGCTTTCTTACCCCTACAAATCCAGCAGTTCAGACGACCAGCTTGGCGAAATCGGCATCTTTGATTGAGAGGCTGAGTGTCTCTCGCGTGCACAACGCTTGCAGCATCCATGATTTTCAGATTCTGTTGTCGCTTGCTTCTGCTCCCCGGCACGCTGATGCTGCTGGTTTCGTTCGCGCATGCGCAGACGGTCGAAATTGATGGACAACGCGTAGAACTAGGCCCGAAAGCTCCCAAGCCATCTGCGCCCCGCTCTGCGTCTCGTTCTAGCGGCGTGAAACCGACTGCCAATACTCCTTTCGGATGGGGATCGAATATCGGCATAGCCCGAGAGACTCGCGCGGCGGGTCAGGCGCTCAAATCGGGAAATTTTTCCGAAGCACTTTTTTTTGCGCAGCAGGCGGCGAATTCTTCTTCACGTGATCCCAACGCATGGTTCCTGTTGGGGTATGCAGCACGGCTTGCCGGACGCACCCAGGTTTCTATCGACGCCTACAATCACGGTCTTCAGCTTCAACCTGGATCTATCGACGGACTCTCCGGATTGGCACAGACCTATGTCAAAGCCGGCAATAGCGAGGAAGCCAAGAGGCTGATTGTGCGGATTCTAGCTGTCGATCCCAAGCGCGAGAACGAACTATTGATGGCCGGCGAATTGTTCCTGCAGTCCGGAGATAGTGAGCAGGCACTCTCGTTTCTGCGGCGCGCAGAGTCGATGCATCGGGCATCGCGTACGGAAATTCTGACCGCGACTGCTCTCATGCGTCTGAAAAAGCCTGATGGCGCGCGCGCGATGCTCGAACGGGCGAAGTCGCATGCGGCGGGTTCTCCGGAGGTCGCTCGAGCATTTGCCGCATACTACCGCGAAGCCAGGAACTATCCTGCTGCGATACAGACGCTCGCCGCAATTCCACATAAGAGCGCTGACCTGCTCGCCGAGCTTGCATGGACGTACCAGCTAGGCGGTGACAACTTGAAATCCGCGCAAACGTACTCTCTCGCTGCCGACGCGGACCCGAAGAACGTTCATTATCAACTAGAGACGGCATCAGCCTGGCTTGCCATCGATAAAGCTGACACAGCTAGTCGTTATCTGGACCGTGTAGGCCGCCTCGAACCCAATCACTACCGTCTCCATGCCATTCGCGCCGAGCTTGCACGAACGCAGGGGCGCGCTGCAGAAGCCGCTCACGAATACGAGCTTGCTCTCGCCAATATTCCCGAATCGGTGCCGGAGGGTCCCTTGTATCCGCTGGAGCTGCGGATGAGCCTCGCCAATTTGTACGAGAACGAGAAGAATGACGCCTTCCGCAAGCAGCAAATGGACCTGGCATGGAATTCCATTTTGAAACTGGACATCCAGGGAACTGACCGCCCCGAGTTTCTGCGCCTCCGTGCGGCCATACAGGCTGGTCGCGGCGACGCTGCCGGCGCCGAGCACGACTACAAGGCAGCACTCGCACTCGCTCCGAACAATTCCCAAATCATGCTGGGTTATGCAGCGCTCCTGTGGCGGATTGATCGCAAGAGCGATGCTCGGCAAATGTTCGCATCGGTCCTAAAAGTGGACAGCAAGAACCGATACGCGATGATGTCCCTGGGCTATCTTGCACGAGATTTCCGAGAGAATCGTGAGGCCGAACGGTACTTCAATCGAGTCGCATCGCTGTATCCGAAAGATTACGAGCCTTATCTAGCTCTCGGCGACCTGTACGTGGCGGAACGGAAGTCTGACGCTGCACAGAACAATTACGAAAACGCGTACAAGTTAGCGCCGCGTATGGCGCTCATCGTCGCCGGAGGAGCTAACAACGGAATCGAGTGTCACAAATTGGATCTGGCAGGAGCCTGGCTCACGCGCGCAGTCGGAGCAATGAACGATGAGCCCCACGTGATGCGCGAGCGTGAGCGCTATCTGACATGGACCGGCAAGTACGAAGAATCAGCGGCCATCGGACGCAAAGTGATTCAGTTCATGCCTGCCGACCGAGATGCTGCTGTCTACCTCGGTTATGACCTTTACAATCTCGGCCGTTACGACGAACTGCTGCAGTTGACCTCGAAATACGAAGTGGTTCTGCCGAAGGAAGCTAATTTTCCCTTGCTTTCAGGATATGTGAAAAAGCACCGCGAACTGCTTCCTCAAGCCATCGATGACTTCACGCGTGCGATGGAGCGCGACCCGCAGATGGTGGAAGCCTATGTGAACCGCGGTTACGTGCTCAATGACATGCAGAATGCCGAAGAGGCGGCAGAGGACTTCAATCATGCGCTGAAGCTTTCGCCCAATGATGGAGTAGCCCATCTGGGGATTGCATTCTCTTATCTCGAGCTGCGACGTCCCAAACTGGCACTCGAGCATGCCGAAAAAGCGCGCAAGCTAATGGGAGATTCGGCGCCAACGCACTTGGCGATGGCGGGAGCTTATCGCCAGCAGCAGCTTTTCGGCAGAGCCGCTGACGAATATCGCGCTGCGCTCAAGCTCGCTCCCACAGACCAGACCCTTCATCTCGCCCTCGCCGACGTTCTCTTCCACGAGCATCGTTACAACGACTCGGCCGACGAATACAAAGAAGCGTTGGCTGCTTCTCCGGAGGATCCATTTCTCTACGCGCAGCTTGCCAATACATATGCCCACCTGCGAGACCGGCAGCTAACGTACCAGTATGTGTCCGCCGCGGAGCAGGAGGGGGCGGAAGACTCGTCAGTATTGCAGGCAACAGGCGGAGCGCTGCTCTCGCTTGGCGATCGCGATGCTGCGCTCGACCGCTTTCGTCGCGCTCTGGAGTTACCGGATGCTGATCGGTTCTCGATCCGCCTGGGCCTCGCTGAACTCTTCGTGATAGATGGACACTTCGAAGAGGCACGCCAGCAACTTGGTGTCGGTTTAGTCGAAGCTCGTATTGGCGATGCTCAGCCAATCACAGCCGAGCAGTTCGCTCAAGCCGCGAGCCTGCTGCTAAGCATGCATGATTTCGATACTTCGCGCCGACTCTACACAGCGGCCGAAAATGCGGGCGCCGACGCGCGCGTCGTAGCCGTAGGTGTAGCGAACACGTATCTCGCCGAAGGATTCACACAGAAAGCAAAATCGCAGCTGCTGGCTCTCGGAGACCCCGCAGACCTGCAGGAGAATTACGACTACCAACTGGCCATGGCGAATGTCTTTCGGCAGGAAGGCAACAGCACGATGGCTCTTTCCGCGATGAGCCGAGCTTCAGCTCTCGTCGCCGATGATGAAACGGTTCGCCGCGATGAATTGGATGTGGCCGCACAAGCAGGACTGCCGGTAAAGGGAGGATTCAACGTAATATCCGATTCGTCGTTCTCGCCGATCTTCGAAGACGCAACCATCTATCAGCTTGACGCTCGGATGTTCGGCGTCTCCAATCCCAGTCAGCTTCCAAGGCCGCGTTACTCGTACGAAAGTCGGAGTACCGCATACTTTCGCGCGCAACCTGAGGCGTTCCCACTGATCACAGGATTTGTCGAAGAGCGGAACGCGCGCGGCGAGGTTTCTTTCCCGAGCGCCAATACGATTCTGAATCGCGACACCTATGACACCACGGTCAATTCGACCTTAAATCCAGTGTTGCGCATCGGTTCGACAAAACTGCATCTGAGCGCCGGGTTGCAGTTTACCGTCCGCCGGGACAAAGCCTCTCCCACGGAATTAAATCAAAACCTCTTTCGTCAGTTCGTTTATCTGACGACAAGCCCAATTTCCAATTGGCTGGAGGTCAGCGGCGATCTGATTCATGAAGCGGGCCCGTTTATCCTCCAGCCCGACAGTTCCAAGGACGATGCCGCGCATCTGCGTTTCCGTGTCGGCAGGCCATGGGGAAAAACTGCCCTGATTACCGGTTACGGCATACGCGACCTGCAACTTCATCCAACTATTCGCGAATATTTCTCGACTAACGCGTATGGCGGAATTGAACACACCTTCAATCGGAACTGGAAAGCAACCGGCCTCGGCGAACTCATTAGATCCTGGCGAGTGCAGGACACAACTTACGCAATCGCGCAGGCGGTGCGACCGTCACTGGAAGTGGAATATCGGCGTAATAGCCGGTGGAGTTTTGATGGATCCTTTGCCATGACGCGTGGGTTTGGGATGCATAACTACGACAACGTTGAAGGCGGATTTCTTCTTTCGTATACCAGACCATGGCGTGGAAGAGATGCCGTATTACCGGATGCGACGGTGGACTATCCGCTGCGCTTCTCAATCGGAATGCGCACTCAGAGCTTTTACGATTTCGGAGCTGGATCGCACAACACGATCGTGCCGGTATTTCGTATCAGTTTGTTTTAGCGCGGTACCAATGTGGGATTAGGAAAATACAAAACGAACCTGGGGACCCGATGAAAATCTGCTACGTGAGCACCTTTCCTCCAAGCGAAAGAATGCTGAATGAATATGCGTTTCACATCGTCAGGACGGTTAAAGACGATCCTTCGAACAGCATCACAGTGCTGGCAGACGAGCAGGCGTGCCCAGTTCGGGAACTTGACGGATTCAATGTAGTCCGCACCTGGCAGTTCAACAGCCTTTCTAACCCATTCCGCATTCTCGCCAAGGTCCGCGAGCTGAAGCCAGACGTAGTCTGGTTCAATCTCCTGTTTGCAACGTTCGGGAATCAACTGAATCCTGCCGCGGCCTTTTCAGGTTTGCTCGCGCCAGCGCTCGTACATGCTGCGGGATATAAGACTCACATCACTTTGCATCATCTGATGGATCATGTGAACCTTGAAGACGCAGGTGTACGCAACCGATTCCTCTATCGACTCGCCGGATGGGCGGCCACTAAGGCGCTGCTTCAAGCAGATTCCGTGACTGTTCTTTTGCCGGGTTATCGAAGGACGTTAATTGAGAAGTACAAAGCTAAAAATGCTTATTTCAGTCCACATGGGATCTTCTGCTCGCGTCCCGAGCCACCTAATATGGAGCGACGTGGCAATCCGGAACACCGCCTTCTCGCACTCGGACACTGGGGTACCTACAAGCGCCTTGAGATGCTGATGGACACCTTTCCTCAGATTGCGGCTCAAATTCCCAATGTGAAACTGATTGTAGCGGGCTGCGATCATCCCATCACGCCGGGATATATCGAATCCATTGCGCAGAAGTATCGACATGATTCCCGCATCGAGTTTGCAGGATACATTCCTGAAGAGCAGATTCCAGAGCTATTCCGGAGTACTTCTCTGTTGCTGATGCCGTATTCTTCTTCGACCGGATCGAGCGGAGTTGCTCATCAGGCCGCCGAGTACGGTGTGCCGATTATCTGCGCTGATCTAGCCGAGTTCCGCGAGATGGCGGAACAGGAGGGGCTGGCAATTCAGTTCTACGATGCAAGTAACAGCTCTTCTTTTGTTAGTAGCGTCGTCGACCTGCTCAATTCGCGCTCACGTTTAGAAGAAATGTCCCGGCGAAACTATCAAGCGGCAGAGCGCATGACGTTACCCTTCATTGTGCAGGGCTACCTTGAGCTCTTCAGAACCAGCATGCGAAACAAGAGTCGAACACGCGAGTTCACGGAACCCGCGGTAGTCGCATCCCCAGCCGTCGCTCCTCGTGAATCAGACACCACCGTACAAGCATTCGACTAACAGTTCCGCAATCGCACGGCAGTTGTCCTACGCGAAGACTCCCATCGAAATGGGAGGTGCCCTCCAAACGGAGGGCACAATTGCGGTGACGTTGGTTGCGGATTCGAACTCTACAGGCTTTCAACGCCCATAAGAGACTGCGTTCGACATCTGATCGCGCAACGATGGCTTGCCGACTGCCTTGACGTAGAGCGTATATGCAGCGTGCGGCAGCTTAAATCGAGATAAATCCAGCGTGCGCGTGCCGGCAGGAATATCGCCGAGGCTGCTGAGATTCGTCCCGTCCTGGGAAATAAAGACGGTGTAATGATCGATTGTGTTTTCCTGGCCGTTGATGCTCCAGGTCAGTGTCGAACCACTGACCTGTGCCGAAACGCTGACACAATTGTCAATTCCAGTCTCAATCGCGGTCCCTTCTTCGTAATCGTTCCACGTAACGATCTGCATGTAAGGAAGGGGCTGAGAGGATGAATAGTACTTGTTCGCGAGTGCAAAAGTATTGAGCCACTCTTGACCGCACTGCTGATCGAGAAAACGATTCTGTCCCCAGGCAGCAAGGGAGTCGTTGAAGCCTTTGCTTACGAAACCGTAGGTGGGCTTATTTAGCACGAGAGCATTGGAATAGAAGTAGTCCGCATAAGCTGGCGGCTGATCGGGACCCCAGGCGTATGCGCCGCTTGATCCTGTAGCGGTAAAACCGCTCACATTACGAAAGATGAAAGCAGGTCCACCCTGCACGGCGGCAAGCACCGCGTTCCAATCAATGGGAAAGGTCTCAAGACCAAAAGGAAACACGACGGGCTTTCCGTTCAGGCGCATATAGTTCGGCGAAGCAAAGTACATGCTCGCCGCATAATTGAGGTCGGCGATGAGTTTGGCTGTAGGATCGACGACGCCACTGTACGCGCCCGAGTCCGGCATCAGAGCGAACTCAAAACCAGGATGTTGCTCTACTTCTTTCTTCAATCCTTGCGTAGGCTGATCCAGCGTTGCTGCCGAGTACCAATCCACAATCACTCCATCGATACCGCGGCTCAGCATGTCGTTGACTTGGCGCTGAAGTTCATTTGAGTCACCGGATGAGTAGCCGACATTGATGTGACTCGCATTTCCCCACCAAGGCACCCAATTTGCATAAATCTTCGTTGCCGAGCCCGCATACAACAACGAGCCTATGGGCAGTTTGGAGACGTTGCCGGCAGCGATATTGCCATTAGTGGTGCCGGAAAATGCATCCGCCGCGCTTGTGTTATTGCCAGTTTCTACTGCGAGTGTGGTGCTGGGACTTGGCACGTCCGAAGTCGGAGTCGTCGTGCCAGAGCTGCTGGAATCCGTCGTCGATGAGCTTGGATTCGGAGAGGAAAACGCGCTAGAAGCCGCTCCGGACCCACAACCAGTGAGCCAGAGACCGATGATCAAAATAGCTGCTGCATTCCCTAGTACCCATAAACGCAAATCAAGACTCCTCGCCGGAAGTGCCGACGTAGGGTCACACTATTAGTTCCAATGGGTTACATCGATTAACTGAACACCCTAGTACTATTGGAAATAACTCTGTACGGGAAAAATAGGGGATTCGCCTGCCGGAACGGTGGAGGCACATAACCTGAACGAAGTGATGAGGGCAGTGGGAGCGATTGACGCGGGATGAGGAAAATGATGCCCAGAGAAACCTTGTCGAACGCTTAGCGAACCTCGCAAACTGATTTTGAACCTGCGCAGAGAGAGTTACTCACGTAACCCCCGCTTGGGTTCGGATGTAATTTTCGAAGCCACGAATTACAGGGGAATGTGAGCCTTCCTGTACCTTTTGGATAGCAAGGCAGGCACGCATCATGCAGACCGCAGCTCTTCTCGTATCCGACGACCTTATTCTCCGCAGCGAGATAAAGCCGGTGCTGAACGAAGCAGGTATTGTCTGTCAGTGTTGTGAGATTGCGAGCTTTGACCGTGTAATTGCGCGCGGCAAGATTGAATGTATTTTGCTCGACATCTCCGATCCGGCGAAGTTTTCAGATGTGATAACGAAGCTGAGAGCTGAGAAATTCAATCGCTATGCCATCGTTCTGGCGCTTGCGGACGATGCGCACCGAGCGGTTTTATCCAAGATTTCAGGAGTGAACTTCATCGTTTCGAAGTCTGCGCGGCTCTTGCCCGAGCTGAGGCAAGCGCTTAATTCGGCGCGTGCGCTGATCATTCATGAAAAACGCCGTTACTATCGCCATCCAGTTGAGCTGATTGGGGAAGTGTTCTGCAACGGGCAAGCTGCCAGTGTCAAAATCATTGACCTCAGCGCTCGGGGAGCCTGTCTTGACTGCAATGGCTTGTCAGTAACCAAGACGCTACAGCTTGTATTCGTTCTTCCTGGAATGAGCCAGAGACTTGAAATCGGTGCAGCCGTAGCATGGACTAAAGGTGCGACTGTTGGAGTCGAATTTACGAGTGTAACGAGTGACTCCGAGAGAGCGCTAAAGGCTTGGTTGCGAGAGAAAGAGGCTGAATCTCCTGCTCTTTCCTGGCGTTAAAAAGCTGCCGTCGACATCGCAGCGTAATCATTTTCCTCCTGAGAGCGATTCCGAGCCCTAAGAGCGCATATGGGATCTTCCATTTTTCCACTGAATCTGGATGTCGTTAGTAGTGTGTCCTTTCCATCTCCACGGCACCGTATCCGCGTTACTTCTGGGAGCCGAGAAGTTACCAAACGCTAAAGGAAGCGGTCAATTGAAAGGCGCTAATGACCATAAGCGTCTTCGCCGGGACCTGATCCATGCCGTCTCGAACGCTATGGTACGTGACTCACTCAATAAATATGGGTCTTCTACCGGCGATTTCTTACCTTCGTAACTTGTTTGCCATGAGTGACTTTGAGACGATGACCCGACGGTAAATGCATCCGTGTTGCCGATGAGACTCGGAGCCCTCCCCTCGATTCGGCTGCCCTGGCTTGATGCCAACGCCTAGGTTGCCTGCGTCGGAAATGACCGGATTGGCTCAGTGCACGCGGAGCGTTGGGGAGACTTCGAGAATGGCCACGGCAGTACCAGATCAACTCGTAGATGCAAGTTCGCACATTTCCGACGTCTATGCTGGCTACGGCGTTCAGATGAACGCCTTATCAGTAGAGGAACTGTTTGAACTGTATGAGCGCTCGGGCTTTCTATATCCGGAGAAAGCGGCGCGCCTCCGCCCGCACATTACAAAGATAAAAGATAACTGGCGCCGCATGCTGGCCTCTGAGGATGCTCTCGTCTCAGTTCTCACCTCGGGTGATTCGTACCATGGCATTGCGTCGCTCACCGTGTGGCGAACTGCGCAGCGCGGTTCGACGCTGCAGCATTTGGTCAGCGAAAACAATCCTTTCGCCTCACGCGCGGTGATGCTCGCGTCCGGCGCTGCAAGCATGGAGAACCGGAACGAAGATTCTGGACAGAACTGGTTCCGTCCGCAAAATCGATTTCCCGCTCGGGTATTTGGATCAGTGGTCGAGGCGGTAGGCCCGGCTCGTTCCTCCGTACAGCGACTCAGCTACTTTGCCTTATCGCGCACACTCCCATATGTCCCGAGTCCAGACGTCCATGTCGCCGCCTACGACGGGCAGCAGAAGGCAACCCTGTTCGCACTCGCCGCGGCTGTCCGTGGACAAATCTATGTCGTCGCTGAGGGTCTGGCGGGAGACGTGGAGTTTGCTGGCATCAATCAACTCTATCGTCGCGTCGGTCTGCGCAGGACAAGACACGTTTGGCTCGCATATAGAACGCGTACCCAGGAAGTTCTTGGGGCAGTCATCGCCTATCGTGGACCGTTAGGAGTGAATTTCAGTTATCTCGAGAATCGCTGCGATCTTCTGATTAGTCATAACGTTTCCCAGGCTGAGACTACTGCGGTCGCACGTGCGCTGCTGCGCGCCGCGGTTGGCGCATACCAGGACTTCGAACTCGAAGAAATTCCTTTGATCGCCGACGACCACTCGGCCCAGGCATGTCGTCAATTAGGAGCAGAGTTCCTGCGCCACTACTGCCAGGGAATTTGGCTAAAGGATGGGTGCTCGGCCTTTTATCACCACATCGACGGTTTCTACTCTCGCTTGCTGCAGCGAGCGGAAAAACAGAGCGTGCGAGAAGCTCTTGTAGGAAGTCGCCAATGACGAATACCGCATACGCAGCTGACTACATCATGGACGATCCACGCGAGGCGATGCGCCTCGAGATGAAAGTGGATCCCGTTGCCTGGGTGCACAAGTATGTAGCCGATCGTGTTGCTCCAGGTTTGGAAGTCCTCTCCGTAGGTTGTGGCCCCGGATTGATGCTAGGTGAAATTTCCAGGCTCGATCGTTCGATTCGCGGAACTGGAATTGACATCAGTGTTAGCCGGGTGCAGGCGGCGAAGCAGAAGAATGCAGGCAACCGACAACTGAAGTTCGTGTGCGGCGATGCGCAGGAAATGCAGTTTGCCCGAAACAGTTTTGATTTCGTCTACTCCCGCATGCTTTTCCAGTACTTACAAAAGAAAGAGCAGGCAATGGATGAAATCGTTCGTGTCTGCCGGCCTGGTGGCACCGTATTGCTGCAGGATCTCGATGGCCAGCTTTTGTGGAATTATCCCGAAGAGCCCGCCCTCCAGAGTGCTCTTGAGCAAGTGCTCGGAGTGCTCGGCAAAACGGGCTTTGATCCATTCGTAGGTAGAAAACTCTTTCGTCTGGCGCAACGCGCAGGTCTCGAAAATCTTAAAGTCCAGGTGGAGTGCTATCACCTCATTGCCGGCGAGCCTTCTCCCGCAATTCTCGAGCAGTGGAAGTTAAAACTGGATATAGCTCTGCCACAAATCACTCACGTCTTGGGAAGCGAACGCAAAGCCCAAGAACAGGTCGACAGATTCATCGAGTACCTTTCGCGACCTGACACTCTCACTTATTCCAATGTGTTTACCGTGACCGGAGAGAAACCATTTTTAGAGTCGTACCCACAAAAGGCCCCAATTAAAGCATGAAGGGACAGTAACTATGTCATCCACCAACCCCCAAACCGTTCGATTCATGAGACAGGTGCTTGCACTTGTCCTGCTGTTTACGACGAGTACGTTCGCGGCGCCGCAGCAGAGCGATCTTCCTGACGTCACCGCCATGAGCATGGAAGATCTCATGAATATGCAGGTCACCTCAGTCTCCAAACGGAGCCAGAAACTTGCCGACGCGGCAGCCGCTGTGTTCGTAATCACACAGGACGACATCCGTCGCTCCGGAGCGACCAGCATACCCGAGGCATTGCGAATGGTGCCTGGAATCCAGGTGGCCCGCATCGACGAGAACAAGTGGGCGATCGCCTCCCGGGGATTCAACGGACGCTTCGATAACAAGCTGCTGGTGCTCATCGACGGCCGCAGTGTCTATACGCCTCTCTTCTCCGGAGTGTATTGGAACGTTCAAGACGTAATGCTCGAAGACGTGGATCGCATCGAAGTCATCCGCGGCCCCGGTGCGACACTGTGGGGTGCGAACGCGGTTGATGGCGTAATCAACATCATCACGAAGTCGGCACAGTAGACGCAGTCCGCCGTAGTGACTGCAGGTGACGGAACGGAAGAACGGGGAGCAACAAACGTTCGTTACGGTGGAAAGCTAAACAAAGATACTTACTACCGAGCCTACGGCAAGTACTTCAATATCGGCCCTTCAAATTATCCGGGTACAGATCTTACTGCGAACGACAACTGGGATGCCTGGCGCGGCGGCTTCCGCACTGACTGGTCGCCGTCCGGACCCGATTCGCTGACGCTGCAGGGAGATGTCCATCGCAGCAAATTTGGCGAAACTCTGACCATACCCTCGCTGGCAGCTCCGTTTAGCGACACTTTCCCGAATCAAGGCAGCTTCAGCGGTGGAAACATTCTGGGACGCTGGAACCACTCGTTCGCGACCTCAACGATGTCGTTGCAGATGTACTACGACCATACCAAGCTCATCGACGATTCTCTGTTCTCTGATCGGCAGAATATCTTCGATATCGATTTCCAGCATTCGTTCCACCCTGGTTCGAACCATGAAGTGGTGTGGGGACTTGGCTACCGCGCGATCAACGACAACAATGATTCGAGCTTTACGGTTGCAATACAACCGAACCAGCTCACCCTCAATCAATTCAGCGCTTTTGCTCAGGACGAAATCAGCTTTGCCGACCGGCGTCTGCGTCTGACGCTGGGCAGCAAACTGGAACACAATCAATTTACCGGCTTCGAAGTCGAACCGAATGCGCGCCTGCTGTGGAATCTGACCAAGACGCAATCGGTGTGGACTGCGGTATCGCGAGCGGTTCGTACGCCCGCAATCACGGAAGAGGGCCTGCAATTGAACTCCCAGGTGATTCCGCCGGGCGGACCTGGCAATCCGGCTCCATTGCCCGCGGTCGTCGCCATATTGGGAAATCATGATTTCAAATCGGAAGACCTGCTGGCATACGAACTGGGATATCGCATGCAGGTCTCGAGCAACTTTTCAGCTGATGTTGCGACTTTCTACAACCAATATTCCCATTTGAGGACCGCAGAGCCAGGTCAGCCCTCTGTTGAAGGCAGTCCTATTCCGACCGATGTTCTGGTTCCGTTCTATGCAGCCAACAACATGGGCGGCGGTACTTACGGTGGAGAAATCTTCGGCGATTGGCGAGTACTGCCCAAATGGCGGCTCCTCGGCTCATACAGCTATCTGCAGATGAGTCTGAGAAAGAATTTGAACAGTCTTGATCCTCTTCCAGATAACCCGGCGGGATCGAGTCCCCATAATCAAGTGTACTTACGATCCTCTTTGGATCTTGGCAGACATTTTGAGCACGATTTCATCGTGCGTCACGTCGGTAGTCTGCCAGGTTTGAGCATTCCTAGCTACAACTCGGTCGACATGCACCTGAGCTGGAAGGCGGGATCTGGCTTAGAGCTCTCTATTGGCAGCCAGAATCTGCTCAACAATCGCCACGTGGAGTTCCTGCCGGACTTCATTAACACCGCTCCCACAGAAGTGAAGCGCACCGTATATGGGCAAATTACGTGGAGAGTTGACTAACGCAGTAAGCAGCCTTTTATTCATTGTTCGGCGATAGAGTTTCGCCAATGCAGAATAGAGCGATCATGACAGTGCGGCGATTGATCATTTTTATCGTGATGATGATGCTGGGTCAGGCCTCGTATGCCTGGGCACAGGACAGCGAAGCATCATCGGAGTATCTGATCAAAGCTGGCTACATCTATAACTTCGCTAAGCTCGTTGAATGGCCGGCGACTGCCTTCGCTCAACCCGATTCTCCTATCGTGATAGGGATCGTCGGCAATGATCCCTTTGGTCCAATCATTGACAAGGTCCTCGAAGGAAAGAAGGTCAACGGGCATCCATTCCTGATCAAGAGATTGAAGCCCACAGCTGACGTTAAGGAGTGCCAGATTCTCTTTATCGGCTCGTCGCTCGGATCTCACGTAGCTGACACGATCCGGCTAACGAGAGGGACTCCCATACTTACGATCAGCGAAATTCCCGGCTTTGCTGATCGCGGCGGAATCATCAATCTCACTCTGGAGCAAAACAAAGTCCGCTTCGAAGTAAACGTGGATGCGGCAAAGGAAGCCGATCTTAATATCAGCTCCAGACTATTGGTATTGGCGAAAGTCATTCAGCAATCTGGTGATGGAAGGAAGACGGAATGAAACTCCAGAACCTCTCCATCAAGCGGAAGCTGATGTTGATCACGATGCTGACCAGCAGCGTCGCTCTGCTGCTTTCTTCGGCCAGTTTTCTGATCTACGATCTGATCTCGTTCCGACACTTACTTACACAAGATTTAGAAACACAGGCGCAGATCATTGGTTACAACAGCGCCGCCGCGATGGCGTTCAAGGATGAACCTGTAGCCACTGCGACTCTGGCAGCATTGAAGGCCAAAGAGGACATCGTTGCTGCGGTACTCTACACCCCCGATGGCAAGATCTTCGCTCAGTACGTTCCTGGCGACAAGGCTGCACCAGCAGTCGTTCCACCGAAGCTTTATCGAACAGGCTATCGCTTTGAAGGTGGATACTTTGACGTACTTCACGATGTAACTCTGAACGGAGAGCACGTCGGCACCCTCTTGCTACGTTCCGACATGCGCGAGTGGTCGCGCCGCGCCAAACGCTACGCTCTTATATTTTTCATCTTCGTCTTCGCCTCGGGCTTGTTTGCCCTGCTGCTTTCCTCGAAGTTGCAGCGAATGATTTCTCGCCCAATTCTGCAACTCGAAGACACCATAAGGATCGTCTCCGCTAACAAGAACTATGAAATACGTGCGGAGAACACATATGGCGATGAAATCGGCCGGCTGATGGACGGCTTCAACAACATGCTCGCCGAGATTCAGCAGCGCGATACCGCCTTGCTGAATGCCAATGATCAGTTGCATGCCAGAACCGAAGAGCTCGAAAGGGAAGTCGCTCAACGACAGCAGGCACAAGAAGAGCTTCTCAAAGCCAAACACGCGGCTGAGGAAGCGAGTCGAGCGAAGAGCGCTTTCCTGGCAAATATGAGCCATGAGCTGCGCACGCCGCTAAACGCAATCATCGGCTACAGCGAAATGCTGGAAGAGGAAACGCGCGAATCGGGCAACACCGAAGCAATTCAGGACCTACAGAAGATTCAGACAGCCGGCAAGCACCTGCTTTCATTAATCAATGACGTGCTCGATCTATCCAAGATCGAAGCTGGAAAGATGACGCTCCATCTGGAAATCTTCGACGTACCGCCGATGATTCGCCAGATTGTTACGACGCTCGAACCCGCAGCCACCAAGAATTCCAACGTGATCAACGTGCGCGTTGCCGAAGGCGTCGATTCGATGCGAGCTGACATAACCAAAGTCCGTCAGATTCTGGTCAACCTTGTCAGTAACGCTTGTAAGTTTACCGATTCGGGAACAATCTCGGTAAATGTAGAACCCATCACCGCAGAAGGTCAAGACTGGATTCGTTTCGAGGTTTGCGATACCGGAATTGGTATTACGCCGAAGCAGCGGAAACAGCTATTCCAGGAGTTCGCTCAAGCCGATACGTCGATCTCCCGCAAGTATGGCGGAACGGGACTTGGTCTTGCGATCAGCCACCGTTTCGCGCAGATGATGAACGGACACATCGATGTGGAGAGTGAGCCCGGCAAAGGCTCGACCTTCACGGTCCTTCTGCCAGTTGAGGTCAAGAGCGAGGGACAAGAAAGCCCATCGTCGGAAACGACCTTGGAACCCGCAAAGCCGCCGCGGCCTGGCGCGAGCAATCAAGACACAATTCTGGTCATCGATGACGACGCGACTTGTCGCGACTTGATGTCTCGTTCTTTGAACAAGCTTGGCCTGAATGTAATTCTGACCGGCAGCGGCGAAGAGGGAATCGAGCTGGCCAGGCGGATGCGTCCGTTTGCCATCACGCTCGACGTCCTGCTTCCCGACCGCGATGGATGGTCAGTGCTTCACGAGCTTAAGACAGATCCGGAGCTCTCCAGCATTCCTGTAATCATGCTGACTATCATCGACAACGAATCTTTGGCGCTCAGCATGGGCGCTTCGAACTACTTAGTAAAACCGCTCGATCGTGAGCGACTCGCGGTACTCATCGAAAAGTATCGTGCAGGCCGTTCTTCTAAATCTCCGAACAGAAATTCAAGTAACCGCACAGCGGAAAAGCGCGAAGAGTTGGCGCCCACCAAGGCGTGAAAGGGTAGTTATGCCAAAAATCCTGCTGGTTGAAGACAACGAAATGAACCGCGATATGTTATCGCGCCGCCTGCAGAGAAAAGGCTATGCAGTAGTGATGGCCCACGACGGCGAACAGGGACTCGAGTTCGCAAGATCGGAAAGTCCCGATTTGATCCTCATGGATATCAGCCTTCCCAAAATGGACGGCTGGCAGGTAACGAGGTTCCTTAAGAGCAACCCGGAGACGAAGGGAATACCGGTAATCGCGCTCACCGCGCATGCGCTCTCCACGGATCGGCAGAAGGCATTTGAAATCGGCTGCGATGACTACGACACCAAGCCGGTGGAATTCGGGCGGCTGAGCGAAAAAATCGAGCACCTGCTCGTGGAGAAGAGCGTGTCATGAAAACCGAGCAGAGCAGATTACTCATCGTTGACGACAACGAAATGAATCGCGACATGCTGGCACGCCGGTTGGCGCGGAAAGGCTACGTCATTGACGTGGCCGAGCATGCGCGCAATCTCCTCGAGCGCGTGGAAAAAGACGCCGTCGATCTCGTGCTGCTCGATATCGAGATGCCCGAGATCAGCGGACTCGACGCCCTCAAGACTCTTCGCGCCGCGTATTCGCCGATCGAACTGCCCATCATCATGGTCACGGCAAAAGACCAGAGTGAAGACGTCGTACGCGCACTCGATCTCGGAGCCAACGACTACGTAACCAAGCCCATCGATTTTCCTGTCGCCCTGGCCCGTATTGGAACACAGCTGTCCCACAAGCGCGCGCAAGAAGCGCTGAGAGAAAGCGAGCAGCGCTATGCGCTCGCTGCGCAGGGCGCCAATGACGGACTCTGGGACTGGAACCTGGTCGACAATAACGTCTACTACTCTGCGCGCTGGAAGTCGATGATCGGATACCAGGAGCATGAAATCGGTGAGAGCCCCGAAGAGTGGCTCGGACGCATTCATGACGCCGATCGCGATCGCGTGGCCGAGGAAATCGCCGCGCATCAAAAGCGTTCCACGCCGCATTTTGAGAGCGAGCATCGCATGCTCCATCGCGACGGAACCTTCCGCTGGGTCCTGAGCCGCGGCCTGGCTGTTCACGACGCAGCCGGCAAAGCGCTGCGCATGGCGGGATCGCTGACCGACATCACCGAAGCCAAAGTTTCGGATCCGTTAACTGGTCTGCCCAACCGCCTCCTATTCATCGACCGTCTCGGACGAGCGATCAAGCACATCAAACGCCGCAAAGACTCAATCTTTGCAGTGCTGTTTTTTGATCTCGACGGATTCAAGATGATCAACGACAGCCTCGGCCATCTCGCCGGCGATCAGCTGCTGGTCGGCGTCTCCACTCGCCTGGAAAAATCTCTGCGTTCAAGCGACACGGTCGCGCGCTTCGGACAAGGCTTCACCATGGCTCGCCTGGGAGGCGACGAATTTACCGTCCTGCTCGAAGATCTCAAAGATCCCAACGATGCGAAGAAGGCCGCCGACCGCCTCATGAAAGCGCTCACGTCTCCCTTCAGCATCGGAGGCAAGGAGGTCTTCACTTCGGTCAGCATCGGCATCGCATTGAGCAATTCGTCATACGAGGAGCCGGAAGAAATCCTCCGCGACGCCGACACGGCAATGTATCGCGCGAAGTCGCTGGGCAAAGCCAGATACGAAGTCTTCGATGCCGACATGCGTGCCAGCGTTATGGCGCGGCTGCAACTCGAAACCGATCTGCGCCGCGCGATCGACCGACAAGAGTTCGAGAACTACTATCAGCCCATCGTCTCGCTTGCTTCCGGCGAGATCGTCGGCTTCGAAGCCTTACTGCGCTGGCAGCATCCCACACGCGGCATGGTTGGACCGCACGAGTTCATCTCCGTTGCCGAGGAGACGGGCCTCATCCGCGATCTCGGCTGGTGGAACCTGCGCGAAGCCTGCCGGCAAATGGCGGAGTGGAGAAAGAAGTTCGACAGTTACTCGCAACTGACGATCAGCGTAAATCTCTCCGCAAAACAGTTTGTGCAACGCAATCTTGTGGAAGAGATTCGCTTGCTGCTTGAAGAGTTTCGACTTCCCTCGCAAACCTTGAAGCTGGAGATCACCGAGAGCACGGTAATGGGAGATCCAGCAGCTGCCGTGAAAATGCTGGAAGAGATCAAATCTCTCGGAATCAGCCTGGCCATCGACGACTTCGGCACCGGATACTCCTCTCTCAGCTATCTCCATCGCTTCCCGCTGGACACGTTGAAAATCGATCGTTCGTTCATCAGCGGCATGGACTGGGAAGGGAATGAAGGGATGGAGATCGCCCGCACCATTCTGCCCATGGCAAACAATCTGCGACTCGATGTCATCGCCGAAGGAGTCGAGACGGCCGAGCAGCTCGAGAGCCTGATAAAGCTCCGCTGCAAATATGGCCAGGGCTATTACTTCTCCAGGCCGCTCAGCGCCGAAGGCGCAGCCGCCCTGCTCGCAGAACATCCCGTATGGGAAGGAGCGATGGCAGCCAAGCGGTGACTCCGATGCTTTCTTAGCGCATCCGCGTGATTCGAAGCATGCTTGCCGTCTGGGCCACGTGTCTAATTGGTGATTTCCTTTTAGAGTAGATAAAGGCAAGCTGCGGAGCCACGGAGCTTTTCCGTGAAAGCCTCGACTCCTTGCATCCATCGAAGGACTCCCTCCAGTGATGGAACGCTCCTCATAGATTCCCAAAAAGGAACGTTCCATCTCCCGTGGTTCAGTGACGTGGTATTTGGTTGATTGCGCTCTCTACAATCCCAGTCCGGCGAGGATCTGGTTCAAGTCATTGGCGATGGTTTGCAGCGCGCCTCCGCCGTTGAGCAGACCGGTCACGTCGCAGAGCAGATTGCCGAGCAGGTTGCCAGGTCCGGATTGCGCAACGATGTTCAGATTGACGGGATTGGGAATGTCCACGACCAGCCCGAGCAGATCGAGATGGAGCGGCCCGAGCGTCAGCGAGAGAATTGGACAAGTGCCGGTCGGATCGACCGCCGCGACAACATTGTTCAGCACCGTGGTCTGAGACTGTCCGGAGCTATTGGTGAGCGTTGCTATCAAATTGCCGATGGCCACCAATTGCGACTGGCCCGAGGCATTGTTCCGGACGGCAAACTGGTTGATGTTGAACGTACCCGCCATGGTTCCACTGCCCAGGGAACTGAGCGAGCTGAGCGGTCCCGAAGTGGGAGCAGTGAACGTTCCGGTCACAGGTACTGGGAGCGATGTTTGTCCGTGAGGATTTCCATTGCCGGCGGCCTGCGCGAAGATCATCCCTGTACTCAGCAACAATGTTGTGAGCACGGCCATTAAACTGCGTCTCTTCATTGCTTTACTACACCTCTGTCGTTAATTTTGCTTACAGGCACACTTGTCTCACCGCGCTCGAAGCGACGCATCCACTCACACGATGTAACAGTTTGCTTTGCGAATGGGATGCCTTTGTATCGCTGGCGTTATGCACGGGTCGTGAACAAAAGACAGCGCGCCGGATACCTGAATGGACACAAGTTTCTGACCGGCAGAGGATTAGTCGCGCATTTCAGCTTTTAAAACAAATCACTTAGCGCTGATGCTATTGAAAATGAAGGGAGCGGGAAACTCACCGAAAGCTGAGAAGCTGAAAACTAAGGGGAACAGGCTGCTGAGCTACGAAGCTGCAAAGTGTCGAAACGGGAAAAGCGGCACTCGGCTAAAGCAGAGGAAAGAGAAGAGACAGTTGCAAAAACGCGTCGTCCGTGTAATCCGTAAAATCCGTGCCGTCCGTGTCGTGTGTAGGTGTTGATTTTGTCGCTCCCGATTGCCCTGCCGATTCCTGATTGCCGCCTTTTCCGCTGTTGCTTTCGCAGTAGCCATCAACTAGTAGCTCAGAAGCTGGTTCACCGCTGAATGCCGACCGCCGCTCTTCTTTGGCCCCACGATTGCTCACGATTCCCACAATAGGAATGTATTTTTCCTTTGACTCTCAATTCGAAACCGTGATAGCACAGAAATAGGAGCACTGCAGCGCAGCCTATGAGAGACAAGGGAGGCTTAACACGAAGGTCACAAAGGGCAACTACAAGTTCACGAAGCCGGTTACATGTGACCTCTGCCATTTACCTCCGTGATCTTCGTGTTCGCTCCCGCAGGAGACGATTGCATGGCCGATTACAAAGTCGGATACAAGAATCCGCCGATAGAGACGCGCTTCAAGAAAGGAACCTCCGGAAATCCTTCCGGAAAAGCCAAGCCTGCGACCGACGTGCTCACCGCGCTGGAAAAAACGTTAAGCGCTCCGGTGACGATCACGCGCGGCGGACAAAGCCTCACCGTAAGCAGGCTGGAAGCCGCCCTGGAGCGGCTGGTGGGAAAAGCCGCCCAGGGAGACACGTCCGCGTTCCGTATCCTGAGCGCGCTACTGCAGACATATCAGCCCCCAACCGAGGCGCCGTCCAGTTCCAAAGAGGAACTGGAACAAGCCGACCAGAAAATTCTCAGCAGGATCTTGGCCGACTTCGCGAGGAACTGAAAAGCAGCTGCTGAGCAGGGTGGAAGCCCTCGACTTTAGTCGAGGGCTGGACTTCAGTCCAGTCTGAAGACGCACGAAAACCCAAATTGGGCTTTAGCCCTGGCGTCCTTCGCGGAGCTAAAGCGCAAATGAAAATGCGCCTGGTTCGAACTGCGTTAAAGCGCAGCCCCCGCGCAAAAAGCGTGGAGTGCCGGAGGCACGGAATGTGAAAGCCCAGGACGAAGTCCTGGGTACGCAAGCAAAAAGGATAGAGTCCCGGAGGTGTCTGTGTCATAGCTCCGCGAGGCAGTGGTTAATCGGTTGATGACGATGGCTTAGTCGGAGCGGTGAGCGTGAGGTTAGTGTTGCGCCATATGTGTGAGATTGTAGGCGATCACT
>Ga0134125_10002425_pt1 | contig 22142 bp, 22 predicted proteins | sample KB31751_FD_96464 | JGI IMG/M metagenome (GOLD analysis project Ga0134125, IMG submission 96464) | Terrestrial soil microbial communities with excess Nitrogen fertilizer from Kellogg Biological Station, Michigan, USA - KB3-175-1 | ecosystem: Environmental > Terrestrial > Soil > Unclassified ... | reverse complement strand
GCTCTCGGCGCCGCCGCCGATGGTGGAGCGCGGGACGATGGAGCTGCGCGGCAAGAGCCAACCGATTCCCGTGTACAGCGTGGTGTCGTGAGCACGGTCCTGCCCGACGGATACATCGCGCTCTCCGCGCGGTCGGCCCACGGCGTGGGGCTCATGAGCCTGCGGGTGCCGCTCGAGCTTGCGTTAGGCGCCGGCTCGTTCTACGCGTACGCCAAGCAGATGCCCGACGCGCGCACGCTCGCGGGCCGCGGCGTTGCCTACGCGGTCATGCTCCCGGGCGACGCCGCGCGGGTCGTCGTGCGCCGGTCGCGCCACGGCGGCCTGTTCGCCGCGCTCACCGGCGACCGGTTCACGGCGCCGACGCGCGCGCCGTACGAGCTCGACACGGCACTCCGCCTCACTGAGTTAGGCGTACGGACGCCCGAGGTGATCGCGTTTGCCACGTACCCTGCCGGCGTGCTCCGTCGCGCCGACGTCGTCACGCGTGAGATCCCGGGGTCGGCCGACCTCGCGGCGGTGCTCGCCGAGCCGATGTCCGAGGACCGCCGCCGCGCCGTGCTCGGGGCCGTTGCACAACTGGTCGCCGAGCTCACGCTCGCGGGCGCGCGCCACCCCGACCTCAACATCAAGAACATCCTGGTGCAGCGGTCGGCGACCGGTGAAATGGTCGCGTATGTCCTGGACGTGGACCGGATTTGGTTCGACCGGCCCGGCTCGGCGCGCGTCACCGAACGCAATATCGCCCGTCTCTCGCGCTCGGCGCGGAAATGGCGCCGCTCCACCTCGCTCGACCTGGCCGAGACCGACATTGGCTGGCTCGCCGCGACGGCACACCACCTCGCCGCAACGTCCAGCGCCCTGGAGGAGCCGGCGGAGTCGGCCGAGCCGCCCCCGGCTGCCACGGCCTGAGTCGGCATGCGCCTAACGCAATACATCGCGCACCCGGGCCTCCTGGCGGGCAAGCTGCGCTGGCAGATGCTGTACGCCGGAAAACGCCGCGACGTCACCGTCGATACCTGGAACGGCCGCCTCACCTTCGACAGCCGCGACAAGCTCATCGGCAAGTACCTGTACGTGCAGCGCGCGTACGAGCGCCGCTACATCGAGCGCGCGATGGCCGTGCTCGAGCGCGACGGCTGGCTCGCGCGCGGCGGAACGCTGCTCGACGTCGGCGCCAATATCGGGATGATCTGCATCGCGCTCGTGCGGCACGGCTGGTGCGCGCGCGCGATTGCCTTCGAGCCCGCGCCGTCCAACCTGCGATTACTCGACCTCAACATCGCGCAGAACGGCCTAACCGGCCGCGTTTTGCGCCAGCCCGTCGCGCTCTCGTCGAGCGACGGCGAAATGGACCTCGAGCTGTCCGAGTACAACTCGGGGGACAACCGGCTCCGATCGCCTAACGGAACGCCGACGGGCGCGTGGCACGAAGACCAGCGCGCCACGGTTCGCGTGCCCGTCCGCCGGCTGGACGACGTGCTGGCCGAGGACCCGGCCGACGCATCGGACGTGCGTCTCATCTGGCTCGACATCCAGGGGCACGAAGGCCAGTTCTTCGAGGGCGCGCGCGAGACCATCGGCCGCGGCATTCCGGTGGTGTCCGAGTTCTGGCCGTATGGCATCCTGCGCTCCGGTGCCACGCGTGCCTCGTACCTTCGCACCGTGAGCGATCTCTTCACGCACGTGTACGTTCTCGCCGGCGAACACGTCGAGCGGGAGCCCGTCGCGTCCATCGATGCGTTGTTCGACGAGTGCGCGGCGCCCAAAGCGATGCGGGAGGTCGTCTTCGTGCGAGAGTCGCGATCATGAGTGGACGCCGCATCGGCATCGTGATGATGAGCGCGATCGGCGATGCGGTACATGTGCTGCCGGTGGTAACGGCACTCAAGCGGCACGAGCCCTCGTGTCGCATCGCGTGGGTGCTGCAGCCCGGACCTGCGTCGCTCGTGCGCGGTCATCCATCGGTCGACGAGATCATCATGTTCGACAAGGGCCGCGGTGTGCGGGGCCTGCTCGACGTCCGGCGCGCACTGGGTGCGCAATCGTTGGACCTGCTCATCGACCTCCAGGTCTACGCCAAGGCCAGCCTGGTGACGGCGCTCGCCCCAGCGCCCGTGAAGCTCGGCTTCGATCGGGCGCGGGCACGCGACCTCAACTGGCTGGTGACGACGCGGCGTATCCCGCCGCACCCGCCGCAGCACGTACAAGACCAATACCTCGAGTTTCTCACCGCGTTAGGCATCCCGGCCGATCCCGTGGGCTGGGAGCTCGGTCCGTGGCCGGCCGAGCGCGACCGGCAACAGGCGCTCGTCGCTCCGTTAGGCCGGCCGCTGGCCACGCTCGTCATCGGCGCCAGCCACCCCGAGAAGGAATGGCCCGCCGACCGGTGGGCCGCCGTGTGCGACGCGCTGGTCGAGCGCTGGGGGCTCGTGCCCGTGCTCGCCGGCGGATCCACTGAGCGCGAGCGCGCCACCGAGCGCGAGATCGCCGCTCGCGCCCGCCACCGCCCGCACTCCACGTTGGGCGTCCCGCTGCGCGACCTGGTGATGCTGCTCGACGCGTCGGAGCTCGTGATCTCGCTCGATACCGGCCCGCTGCACCTGGCCGTTGCGCTCGACCGTCCCGTGATCAGCTTGATGGGCTACAACAACCCCAAGCGCGTCGGGCCGTACCGCCGGTTCCACGACCTCATCATCGACGCGTACGGTGATCCGGGTGAGAACTATCCGATCTCGCCCGCGCACCGCTACGGCCGGATGCGGCGGATCCAGGTGGATGACGTACTCGCGAGGGTCGAGAGGTGGGCCTCGGCAAGGGAAGCGCGCTGACACGCGCTGAGGGGAAGCGAGCGCCAGCGAGCGGTTCCTCTGCCTAACGTTCTCCGCCACGCCGCCGGTACGCCGGATCGTTGTACATCTTGAACTGCCGATAGACCTTGGGCACAACCGCCCCGCTCGCGAGTCCCGCCAGCAGCGCCGAGAGCTCGGCCGACAGATCGTCACGCTGCTGCTCGAGCACGCGCACACGATCCGCGCACTGCGCCCGGAACTCGGCCGTTGCATCCACGCGTTCCGCCTGCTCGCGCATGTGGTAGATCTTGAGCTCCATGATGCTGAGCTTGTCGGCCAGCGATCCGACTGTTTCAGCCACGCGCCGGCCCCGCGTCGCGCACCACGCGCATCACCTCGGCGTCGATGCGCTCGATCAAGTCGTTGCGCCGCTGGTTGAGCGTGTCGATCGTGCGCTTCGCCGCCGCCACCGCGTGGTCGTCGATCGATCGCGCCTTGTCTTCCTCGTGCCACAACTCGACGTTCGTACGCGCCAAGCGCGCAACCAGATCGCCAATGCTGTCGCTCATGCAACCCCGGGACACGGTAAATCGTTGAGCAGCTTTCGGACGGCGGCCACCACCTCCTCCGCCCCGATGCCCGCCATGAACTCCTCACCCGCCGCGTGCCGCTCCGCGCGGTCGCGCAGCGGGACGATGCGTGCGTTAGGCCCGGAAATCGCGACCGTCGTCGCCGAACCGGATGTCCAGGACACGGGCGACGTCGGCCCGAAGAGCGTCACGCGCGGTACGCCCAACGCATCGGCCATGTGCGCCGGGCCGGTGTCACCGGACACGAACACGCAACATCCCGCCATCACGCCGGCCACGCGCCGCACATCCATCACCGGCAGCACGACCACACCCGGCGCGAGCACGCGCATGCGCGCGACCAACCGGGCGTCTTCGGGCGACTGAAAGATGAGCACCGAGACGCCCTCGCGCAGAAGGACACCCGCCACCGCGCCGAATTCCTCGATGCTCCAGTCCTTCGCCGGCTCCCGTGTGGAGAGCAACATCCCCACGCGACGCGCCTCCGGCACGGCACCCGCGCTGCGCGCATCGCGCTCGCCGCGCAACCGCTCCTCCTCCGATAAATGGATGCGCGGATGCGATGGCGCGTCCGCATCGAGCGACACGCCGGCATCCTCGAGCAGACGCGCGCGTTGCCGCGGCACGTATTCCATTCGCCCAACGCGCGACCGCGCTCGTGTATAGAACAGCCGCCATGCGCCGATGCGCCATCCGAGTCGCACCCGAGCGCCCGATGCACGCGTGAGCATCGCCGTGCGCAAACTGCCTTGCAGGTCGACCACCCAGTCGTAGCGCCGCGCGCGAATCTCGCGCCACATCGCCAGCGTGCGGTTCGGGTCGAATACGATGCGCTCGTGCACGAGCGGATGGCCGGCAACGAGCGGCGCCGCCTCCTGGCCCACGAGGTAGTCGAACTGCGCATCCGGGAACGCGCGCCGCAAGTCCTCCAGTAACGCAGTGGACAGCACGACATCGCCCAATCGGCGAAGCTGGATGAGCAGAACCCGCTGCGGTGGTCGAGGTGCCATTCACGTTGCCCGAGACGGTGGCCAATATAACATTTCCTTGCCTGCCGATGACACGCGCCCCCGAGCTCGTCCAAGTCGAACCACCTGCACCGCACGATCTGCGGCGCGTGTGCATCGTGCTGTTGAGCGCCGTCGGCGACGTGGTGCACGCGCTCCCCGTGGTGAACGCGCTCAAGCGCGACGACCCAACGCGCCGCATCACGTGGCTGTTGCAGCCGGGGCCGGCAACACTGGTTCGCGGCCACCCATCGGTCGACGACATCATCGTCGTCGAGCGCTCGCACGGGTGGCGTGGCTTTCTCGACGCGCGCCGCGCGTTGCGTGCGCGAGAGTTCGACATCACCTTGGCGCTCCAGGACTACATCAAGGCCGGTGTGCTCACCACATTCACGCGCGCTCCCGTCCGGCTCGGCTTCGACCGCGCCCGGGCGCGCGACCTCAACTGGCTGTTCACAAACGCGCACCTGCCGGCGAACCCGCGGCGGCATGTTCAAGATGAGTACTTGGAGTTCCTCACGGCGCTCGGTGTTCGGGCCGAACCCATCGAATGGCGCCTGGGTCCGCGGGGCGCCGAGCGGGCGTGGCAGCGCGAGTTCGTATCGCGCTTCGACCGTCCGATCGCTTCGCTTGTGATCGGCTCGAGCCGCCCGGAGAAGGACTGGCTTCCCGATCGTTGGGCGGAGCTCGCGCGCATCCTGTACAACGGATATGGTCTCGCGCCGGTGATCGTGGGGGCCCGCACGCCGCGCGAGGAGACGGTCGAGCGCGCCATTCTTGCCGGGGCACCGCGTACGGTGTCGGCGCTCGACAGCGGCCTGCCGCGCCTGACGGCCATCCTCGACGCGTCCGCGCTCGTGATCTCGCTCGACACCGGTCCGCTGCACATGGCCGTTGCGTTAGGCAGGCCGGTGGTGAGTCTCATCGGGTACACCAACCCGCTGCGCCACGGCCCGTATCGCCGATTCCAGGACCTCGTCGTGAGCGCCTACGGCGAGACCACCCGCGACGGCGCGTTCTGCACCGATCGGCGCCCCGGTCGCATGCGACGCATCGCCGTTGGAGAGGTGCTCGACGCGGTGGACCGCTGGCGCGACGTGTACGCGCCCGGCCGCTAACCGGCTCAGCTCGGCCGCGCGACGATCACGAATGTCGAATCGAACCACGGGGCGTGCCGCATCGCGCGGTCCCACATGCGGGTCGCCACCGTCGGATGCGAGCGCGGTTTGGGGTCGCCTAACACTGTGACCACGCGGAAGCCGAACCGCTGCTCCAACAACCGCGGCAGTGTCGACGGCGCGTAATAAAACAAGTGGTGGAACGTGTCGTAGAACCGCCCGCGGCGCCGGCTCAATCCGAGTCTGCCTAACACGTACTTGCCGCGCGACGAGAGCGACTCGATGTTCGGCACGCCCAGGTAGAGTATGCCGCCCGGCTTGAGCAGCTGCCGCGCGAGCTCGATGTACCGCGCCGGCTGCTTCGGGTGCTCCAGCACCTGGTCCAGGTACACGCAATCGTACGCCCCGCATTCGAGCGGCAGCGTGAACAGATCGCCCGTGTGAATACGCGCGCTCACCTGCTGCGCCACGCGACGCGTCGTCGCTTCGTCCACGTCGTATCCCTCGACGGTCCAGCCGCGAGACTTGGCCACCGCGAGCTCCACCCCGTCGCCCGAGCCCACCGAGAACAGCCGGCCGGGCGGCATGTACCGCTCCAGCAGCTCGACGTTGGCCGTCTTCTGCGCGAGGCGGAACGCCCGCGCCTCGGGGGTCCTTGGCCCCTCGGGGACGTAGCTCGCGTAGTACGCGGCGAGATAGGCGTCGGTGTATTGCGGATTCATGAACCTGACGCCGCACCCGCGGCACCGCGAGATGTACGTGCCGCGGTAGTCGACATCGAACCCGCGCACATCGGGCGATGTGCACAGCGGGCAGCTGCCTAACGGAGCATCGAACGTCGCGTCGGGGGCCGTCACGCCGGACCGGCCTCGAGCGCGTGGAACCGGTATGGCACGCCCACGCGCTCCAGCAGCGATACCAGCTGTCGCAGGGCAAGGCCCATCACCGTGAAATAGTCGCCCTCGACGCGTTCCACGATCGTCGCGCCGTAGCCTTGAATGCCGTACGCCCCGGCTTTGTCCATTGGCTCGCCCGTCGCCACGTACGCCGCGACCTCGCTGTCGTCGAGCTCGCGGAAGGTGACGCGCGTCGACTCCACCTCCGATTCGACGCGCCGTCCCGCATCGCGCACCACCGCCACCGCCGTGTGCACCACGTGCGTCCGTCCGCTCAGCACCCGCAGCATCCGGCACGCGTCTGCCCCGTCCACCGGCTTCCCGAAGATGCGACCGTCCACGACGACGATGGTATCGGCGGCGATGACTAACGCATCCGGGTGACGCGCGGCGACGGCAAGCCCCTTCTCCGTCGCCAAGCGCAACGCGTAGTCCGTATCGGACTCGCCGGCGCGCACCGATTCGTCGATGTCCGCGGGGTCCACCTCGTGCGCGATGCCGATCATGCCCAACAACTCGTGGCGCCGGGGCGACGCCGACGCGAGCACGACCCGCACGCTCAGCGCTCCAACCAGAGCGTCACCGGCCCGTCGTTCACCAGATCGACCTCCATCACGGCGCCGAACTCACCCGTCTCCACGCGCACGCCCGTTTCGCGCAGGAGCGACACGAACCGCTCGTAGAGCGGGATCGCCGTCTCGGGCCGCGCCGCATCCACGAAACTCGGCCGCCGCCCTTTGCGCGCGTCGCCGTAGAGTGTGAATTGCGACACCACGAGGAGCGCGCCTCCGTCGACTTCGGACAATGCACGATTCATTTTCCCGTCTTCGTCAGCGAACAGGCGCAGGCCGATTACCTTGTCGGCCATCCAAGCGACGTGTTCATCGCTGTCGCCGTGCGTAAAGCCTACCAGAAGACAGAAGCCGGCGCCAATGCGGCCGGCTATGCGTCCGCCGATGCGGACTTCGGCGCGGGAGACGCGCTGGATCAGCACGCGCATGAATCGCGCGCCGGGTGTGGGGTCAGCGGCTCACGGCCGCGGCCGATCCTGCCGCGGCCGGTTCCCGCCCGGTGAGCGCCCGCACGGTCTCGCGCAATCCATCGTCGAGCGCCACCACCGGCGCATACCCGAGCATGGCGCGCACGCGGTCGAGCGACGCGAGGGAATCGCGCACGTCGCCGGTGCGCGAGGCCTCGTATCGCGCCTCGACCGTCGCGCCGAGCATGTCGCGGATCCGATGCCAGAGCGCGTTCACGCTCACGCGCTCGCCGCACCCGACGTTGTACGCTTCGCCTAACGCAGCCGGCGGCGCCTCGCACGCCAGCAGGTTGGCACGGACGACGTTCCGGACGAACGTAAAGTCCCGCGTCTGCTCGCCGTCGCCGAAGATCGTGGGCGATTCGCCCGCCTGCGCACACACGATGAACTTGGGGATCACCGCCGCGTACTGCGACGCGGGGTCCTGGCGCGGGCCAAATACGTTGAAGTACCGCAGCGCGATCGTCCCCACGCCGAACGATGCGTGGAACGCGCGGCAGTACTGCTCGCCCGCGTACTTCGCGGCAGCGTACGGCGACAGCGGACGCGGCAGCATCTCCTCGCGCTTGGGGAGCTCGGCCGTGTTGCCATATGCCGAGGACGATGCCGCGTACACCACGCGCTTCACGCGTGCGTCCCGCGCCGCGATGAGCACGTTGAGCGTTCCAGTAGTGTTGGCTTCGTGCGAGGCCACGGGATCGCGCAGCGATCGCGGCACCGAGGGCAGTGCAGCCTGGTGCAGCACGAAATCCGCTCCGGCGATCGCTTCGCGGCACGCGTCAGGATCGGTGACCGATCCCTCGACCACGCGGATCCGATCGAGCCACGGCGCCAGGTTCTCGCGCTTGCCGGTGGAAAAGTTGTCGAGGACCGTGACGCGATCGCCGCCGGCGGCGGTCACGAGATGTTCCACGAGGTGCGAGCCGATGAAGCCCGCGCCTCCGGTCACGACATAGTGCATGCTGGAGCTTGTCCGCGATGGAGGCCTGGGTGCCGGCATCCGGCGCCCAAGCGCGTTGGCCTTATTCGACCGTCACCGACTTGGCGAGGTTGCGCGGCTGATCCACGTTCGACCCTCGCTTCACGGCTATGTAATACGCCAGCAGCTGCAGCGGTACCGCCGCGAGGATCGGCGTGAACATGTCGATCGTTTCAGGTACGCGAATCTCGTAGTCGATCTTGCCCGCAAGCGACTGCTCCGAACGACTCGTGAGCGCGATCACTCGTCCGCCGCGCGCTTTCACTTCCTGCACGTTCGACACGACTTTGTCGAACACCGAATCGTGCGGCGCGATGAATACCACGGGCATGTTCTCGTCGATCAGCGCGATGGGACCGTGCTTCATTTCCGCCGCGGGATAGCCCTCGGCGTGAATGTAGCTGATCTCCTTGAGCTTGAGCGCGCCCTCGAGAGCGGCCGGGAAGTTGTAGCCGCGGCCCAGGTACAGGAAGTTCGCCGCGTCCTTGAACTCTTCGGCGATGCTCTCGATCTCCTCGGCACGGTCGAGGACGTCCTTGATCTGGGCCGGGAGCTTCTGCAGCGCCTCGACGATGGGGCGTCCCTCTTCGGCAGGAAGGCCGCGCAGGCGCGCCAGGCGCAGCGTGAACAGCGCCAGGGCCATGACCTGGCTCGTGAAGGCCTTGGTGGACGCGACGCCGATCTCGGGGCCGGCGTGAATGTAGATGCCGCCGTCGGACTCGCGCGCGATGGTCGAGCCGACGACGTTCACGATGCCTAACGCACGGGCGCCCCGCTTCTGGGCCTCGCGCATGGCGGCCAGCGTGTCCGCCGTCTCACCGGACTGCGAGATCACGATGCACAGCGTCCTGGGGCCGATCACCGGGTTGCGGTACCGGAACTCCGACGCGTACTCCACCTCGACCGGAATGCGTGCGAGCTCCTCGATCATGAACTCGCCGATCAGCGCCGAGTGCCAGCTCGTGCCGCAGGCGGTGATGACGATGTTGTCGAACTCGAGGAGCTCTTCGTTGGTCAGGTTGATACCGCCTAACTTGGCGGTGCCGTCCTCGGCCAGGAGACGGCCGCGCATGGTGTTCTCGATGGTCGTCGGCTGCTCGAAGATTTCCTTGAGCATGAAATGCGGAAAGCCGCCGCGCTCGATCATGTCGAGGTCCCAGTCGATGCTGCTCACCGCGCGCGTCATCGGCAGGGCCTGCATGTCGATGATGCGATAGCCGTCGCGCTCCAACACCGCGAGGTCGCCATCGTCGAGATAGATGACCTGGCGCGTGTGCGCAAGAATCGCCGACACGTCGCTGGCCACGAAGTATTCGCCTTCGCCCAACCCGACGAGCAGCGGGCTGCCTTTCCGCGCCGCCACGATCTTGTTCGGGTCGCGGCTCGACACGACTGCGATACCGTACGTGCCTTCCACCTTGCGCAGTGCCTCGAGCACCGCCTCCTCGAGGTTTCCGTCGAAGAACTCTTCGATGAGGTGCGCGAGCACCTCGGTATCGGTTTCGGAACGGAACGTGTGGCCGACGTCTTCCAACGCCTGCCTGAGCGACGATCCGTTCTCGATGATGCCGTTGTGGACGACCGCGATTTCGTTGTTACACGAGACGTGCGGGTGGGCATTGCAGAAATTCGGCGCACCGTGCGTGGCCCACCGCGTGTGGGCGATGCCGAGGGTGCCGTGGATCGGCGCGGCCGACACGAGGGTTTCGAGCTCGGAGATTTTCCCTGGTGCCTTCCTCGTCTCGACGCCCTTCCCGTTCATGATGGCCACACCGGCCGAATCATACCCCCGATACTCGAGCCGCTTGAGTCCCTCGAGCAGCAAGGGCGACGCGAGTCGCGGTCCTACATAACCAACTATTCCACACATGTGGTTGAGCCTCGGTTAGTCATCGTCCTAACGCGTCCAACGGAACGCGCGAGCGCGTCACGAGCTCGCGGGCAGCCGCCGCGTTCGGCGCTTCAGCAATCACCCGTACAATCGGTTCAGTGCCCGATGGACGCACGTGCACCCAACGATCCCCCCACGACAATCGCAGGCCATCCTGCGTATCCGCCTCGGCGTCCCTAAACCCCTGCCGCAGCACATCATACACCGCATCCAGGGGTGCGTTCGGCCGATCCAGCTTGTCCTTGACGATCACGTATCGAGGGTAGCGGGCCACCACGGCCGACAGTGGCGCGTTGTCCTCCAGCAACATTTGCAGCAGCACTGCTACACCGACCGGAGCGTCCCGGCCTAAGTGCACTTCTGTCAAAATCACGCCACCGTTCCCCTCACCCCCTATTGCTGCACCCTCTCGCCGCATACGCATGGCGACGTTGACTTCGCCAACCGGCGCCCGCACCACATGCGCACCGGCCTCTTTGGCCACGTCATCGACGATCCGACTCGTCGATAGGTTCGCTACCACAGGACCGCGCCGATACTTGAGCACAAGCCGGGCCGCCAGCGCGAGTGTCCAGTCTTCTCCAATCGCGATGCCCTGATCAGATACGAGCGCCAACCGATCGACATCGGGATCCGTTGCAAAACCGACTTCGGCCTTGGACTCCAGCACGAGGCGTTCCAAGTCGCCCAGGTTGGACGCGATGGGTTCTGGCGGTCTCGTGAAGCGCCCGTCCGTCTCCAAATTGATCGCGTGCACCTCGCAGCCGAGGCGTTTCAACAACTCGGGAATGATCGCGCCGCCCGCACCGTGTGCGCAGTCGAGCGCAACACGGAATTTTCGGTTGCGAATCGCATCGACCTTCACAAACGGCAGCGACAGCACGGCGTCGAGATGCCGTCCGATCGCGTGCTCATCCAACTGGACTGCCCCAAGCGCATCCCACGTTGCGCGCGGAACCGTACTCTCGACGACGCCGCGCATTTCCGTCCCTTCCGCGGCGTCCAAAAACAGTCCCGAGGGACCGATGAATTTGAGCGCGTTCCATTCGATCGGGTTGTGGCTTGCCGTGATCGCCAACCCGCCCGCGGCGTCATGGTGCTCGACCGCCAGCTGAATGGAAGGCGTGGGTGCGAGACCAACATCGATCACATCGCATCCCACCGATTGCAGCGCCGCAATCGTCGCGCGATGAAACATCGGGCCTGACACACGCGAGTCGCGTCCGACTACCACGCGACACCGTCCGGATGCGCGAGTGCCCGCGGACCACTTGGCCTTCGCCCACGCCCCGAAGCCAGCCGCAAATCGCGTCACCACCTCAGGCGTGAGCGCTTCACCGACGCGCCCGCGTACTCCTGAAACGCTAACCATCAGACCCTCGTACACGCTGTAACCTCCGTCACGGTCCGGGAAAAATACGCGAACGGGTCGCCACAAGGATAACGATGAGACGGCCACAGGTGGTGACCGTCGCACCGGAATTCGCCACACGAGATGTGACCGCGCCGAGGCTGTTGCGCGCGTCGCGTCAATGTGTGGCTGCGCCTTCGATTGTCGTCGGGTCCGGCAGGGCGTTGCGTTAGGCAGCGCGCCGGCTGCCCGCCAATCAGCCGGCTTACTTCGCGAGACGCACGGGGTGGCTCGCGTCGAGAACGGATTCGCGCTGATCGAGCACGATCGCGCCGGTGGACACGGCCTCGAGAAAGGCTTCGACGACCTGGCCATCGAACTGCGTGCCGGACATCCGCTTGAGCTCGTCGAGCGTGTCGGCGTACGAGAGGCCCTTCCGGTACGGACGGCGGCTCATCATCGCGTCGAATGCGTCGGCCACCGCAATGATCCGCGCTTCGCGCGCGATGTCGTTTCCGCCGAACCCATCGGGCACCCCCTTCCCATCCATCCGCTCGTGGTGCGACCGCACGATATTCAGCGCCACCGAATTGTCCCCGAGCAGCGGACGCAGGATGCGCCAGCCGAGGACAGGGTGCGTCATGATGTGTTCGTACTCGTCCTTGGTGAGCGGACCCGGCTTGTTGAGCACATCCTCGCGCACGCCAATCTTGCCGATGTCGTGCAGCTGTCCGCCCAACTCGATGTTCCGGATCGTCGCTTGATCGATGCCGAGCATCCGGCTGATCGCGACGGCGTATCGGCTCACGCGAATGGAGTGGCCGCGCGTGTACGGATCCTTGAGCTCGAGCGCTTCGGCTAACGACTGCACGCTCGCGAGGAACAGATCCTCGAGACGCTGCGCCTGCGCTTTGACCCGCTCCTCGAGTCGCTCCTGATAGCCGCGGTTCTCGAGCAGAAGCCGGCGCTTCTCGAGCGCCTGCGTGACGCGCGCTTTGACTTCCTCGAAGACGAACGGCTTGGTGATGTAGTCCATCGCACCCGCCGCTAGACACGACACCGCCACTTCCACCTCGGCCACGGCGGTGACCATGACGACCGCGACGTCGGGATGTAGTTCGCGTATCCGTCTGAGCAGCGACGCGCCATCCATACCCGGCATGCGCATGTCGGACAACACGAGCTCGAGCGGCTCGCGGTCGAGAAGCGACAATGCGTCCTGTGCAGAGCCGGCCTCGAAGCATTTGTAGCCGGCGCCCTGCATGAGGCGCACGAGCGCTTGACGGAGTCGCGGCTCGTCGTCGACGACGAGACAGCGAGTCCCGTTCACGCTGTTGGCGTGCGTCACCGGATTCGGGGAGTTATCTTGCGCGAACTGATCAACGGGCCTTGGCATGACGCGCATATTCGACGACGATTTGCAGTCCGGGTTGGGCACGCGGGCCATCCACGCCGGCCAGCGGCCGGAACCGCTGGCCGGCGCCATCATGACGCCGGTCTATCTCACGTCGACATACGTGCAGGAGGGACTCGGCAAGAACAAGGGGTTCGAGTACGCACGCAGCCGGAACCCAACGCGCGATGCGCTCGAGCGGAATGTGGCCGCGCTTGAAGATGGGCGACACGGGTTCGCTTTCGCTAGCGGCACGGCGTGCGTCGACTCGATCATGAAATTGTTCCAATCCGGCGACCACATCATCTGCGGCCAGAACGTGTACGGCGGCACGTTCAGGCTTTTCGACAAGCTGCTCCAAAAGTTGGGCCTGCAGTTCACGTACGTCGACACGCGCGATGCCCAACGGATCGCCGACGCGTGCACGCCGCGCACCGTGGCTGTGTTAGTCGAGACGCCGACGAACCCGCTCATGTGGATCACCGACCTCTCGGCCGCGGCCGACGCAGCGCATCGCGCGGGTGCGCTCCTCATCGTCGACAACACGTTCGCCACGCCGATCTTCCAGCGCCCGTTCGAGCACGGTGCTGACATCGTATTTCATTCGACTACGAAGTACCTCAACGGGCACAGCGACATGATCGGCGGCATGGCCGCGCTGCGCGACGATGATCTTGCCGACCGCCTCGGATTCATCCAGAACGCCTCTGGGGCCATCCCGGGCCCATTCGATTGCTGGCTGGCCCTGCGCGGCACGAAGACGCTTCATCTCCGCATGCCGAGGCACGACGAGAACGGCCGCCGCGTCGCAGCCTGGCTGGCGGAGCGCGTCGGTATGGAGCGGGTCATTTATCCGGGACTCCGGTCGCACCCGCAACACGAGCTTGCTTGCCGGCAGATGCGCGGATTCGGCGGTATGATCACCGTCGACTTGGGCACACGCGACCGCGCTGCGCGCGTGCTGGAGCGGACGAGAATCTTTTCGCTGGCGGAATCGTTGGGAGGAGTGGAGAGTCTGATCAGCCACCCGGCGTCAATGACGCACGCGTCCGTGCCCCCTGAGCGCCGCGCCGAGCTCGGTATCACCGAGGGAATGGTGCGGCTGTCGTGCGGTGTCGAAGACATCGGTGACCTGATCGCGGACCTCGATCACGCTTTCGCCACGTAGCTGCGACCTCCGACGAGCGACCACCCATGCCTAACCAACTGATCCAGATCGCGCCCGTGTCGTGGGAGCACCCCGCCGACCGCGCGGCTTTGAACACGCTGCGTGCGCTACCCGGATTCGACGAGGTGCTGCGGAAGGTGATGAGCCTGTTGGGCGAGCGCGGTGTCCGCAGCCTGTTCACCGCCAACGCCGTGCGCGTGGGACCGCGTCAACGTCCGCGCTTGAACGTGTTGCTCGACGAAGTGCTGCACACAATGGATTGGCCCGATCGTCCAGACTTGTTCGTGTCGCAGTCGCCGATCGCCAACGCGATGGCGGTGGGCTTCGACAAGCCGTTCATCGTCGTCAATTCGGCGGCCGTCGATTTGCTCGACTGGGACGAGCGCCGCGTGCTCCTTGGCCACGAGCTCGGCCACGTGATGAGCGGACACGCGACGTATACCACGCTGGCGCTGATCATTCTCAACATCGGGTTCAACAACATCCCGGGGCTCGGTCTCATTGCACTGCCCATTCAGCTCGCCCTTCTCGAGTGGGCGCGCAAAGCCGAGCTCTCGTCCGACCGGGCCGGGCTGCTCGCGACGCAGGATCCAAAGGCAGCGATGGGACTCTTCCTCAAATTCGCCGGCGGCATCACGACCGACGACGAGTCGAACCTGGATGAGTTCCTAACGCAGGCCCAGGAGTACGAGGAACGCGGCGGCGCACTCGACGCGATCTTCCGCGTACTGAACGTCGCCTTCCGAACGCACCCCTTCAACACCGTTCGAGCAGCGGAGCTCCAGCGCTGGGTTGGGACCGGAGCGTACGACCGCATCGTCAACGGCGACTACCCGCATCGCGGCGAGGACGACCGGCCGCTGAGTGACGATTACGCGGAAGCCGCCGGCTACTATCGCAACGAAGCGCAGTCGGCAGTCGAAACGATGAAGGATGCGCTCCGCGGCGCGCGCGACGCCTTCAACAACGCCTACCGGAACGCGACATCCAAGTGAAGGTGTTGCTCGTCGGCGGCGGCGCACGAGAGCACGCCCTCGCCTGGAAGCTGACGCACGACGATCCATCGCTCGAGCTGCTCGTCGCGCCCGGTAACCCGGGCATCGCGGAGCTCGGCCGCTGCACCGCGATCACGGCCATGGATATTGCCGCGCTGGTCGACCTCGCGCGCGCCGAGCGTCCGGATCTCACCATCGTTGGCCCCGAAGCGCCGCTCGCGGCAGGATTGGCCGACGCCTTACGCGAGCATGGCGTGCCGGTGTTCGGACCCAGCGCGGCCGCGGCGCGCATCGAATCGTCCAAGACGTTCGCCAAGCAATTGATGCTCGACGCAGGCGTGCCGACCGCGCGCGCCGAGCGCCATGTGCGACCGGACGACGCGAAGCGCGCGGCGCGATCGTTAGGCGCGCCGCTGGTGATCAAGGCATCGGGGTTGGCGGCCGGCAAGGGCGTGCTCATCGCCCGCACGTTAGGCGAGGCGGATCGCGCCATCGACGAGATGCTCGTCCGCCACTCGTTCGGCAAGGCCGGCAGCGAAATCCTGGTGGAGGAGTTCATGGACGGCGAGGAACTCTCGCTGTTCGTGCTCACGGACGGGACGCGCGTGGTGCCCATGCTGCCCGCGCAGGACCACAAGCGCCTGCTCGCCGGCGACACCGGGCCTAACACGGGCGGCATGGGCGCGTACGCGCCGCTCTCGCTGGCCACACCGGCCCTGGTCGACGAAATCATCCAGCGCATCGTGCGCCCGACGTTGCGCGCCATGCGCGCCGCGGGGTCTGCGTTCAGCGGGCTGCTGTACGCCGGGATCATGGTCACGCCCGACGGTCCGTCGCCGCGCGTGGTGGAATTCAACTGCCGCTTCGGCGATCCGGAAACGGAAGCGCTGCTCCCACTGCTCGCGGAGCCGCTCCTGCCCCGTCTATCAGGCGTGGCGAGCGGCGAAGCGGACGAGACGCCGCTCCGATGGACGGGCCGTCACGCAGTCACCACCGTCGTCGCCGCGTCGGGCTACCCCGACACGCCGCGGTTAGGCGACGCGATCACGCTGCCGTCGTCGGCCGGCGCGGATGTGCACGTCTTCCATGCGGGAACCGCGCGTGCGAGCAATGGCCGCCTCGTGACGGCGGGCGGACGCGTGTTCGCGGTGACGGCGGTGGCCGACACGCTCGCCGGCGCCCAGCGCTCGAGCGTCCGCACGGCAAGTGCGATCGAGTTCGCGGGCAGCCAGTACCGCGCCGACATCGCGTGGCGGGAGCTCGAGCGCCATGCCGGAGCTGCCTGAAACCGAGACCATCGCGCGCGACCTCCAGCGCGCGCTCGCGGGTTCCTCGATCACCGGCGTCACAGTCACCCACGCCGACGTCCTCCGCGAAACGAGTCCCGCCAAACTGCGCCGAGCACTCGTCGGCGCCACCATAGAGCGCTGCTGGCGACGCGCCAAGCTCGTCGTCCTCGATTTATCCACCGGAAGCCGGCTCGTCGTCCAACCACGGTTCACCGGCGCACTGTTGATCGATGCAGGCGCTCTGGCGGAGCGCGAACGCGCATACTCGACGCTCGCGCTGCGGCTCGCCGACGGACGCACCCTGCACTATCGCGACATCCGGCGACTTGGCACCGTCACGCTCATGTCGCCCGAGCGTTGGGCACGACACTCGGCGACGCTCGGCGTCGAACCGCTTGACCCTGCGTTCACCATCGCGCATCTATCGGGCGCTCTTCGGGGCTCCTCTCAAGCGGTGAAGAAGTTGGTGATGGACCAGCGCCGGCTCGCCGGCATCGGCAACATCTACGCGAACGAAGCGCTGTGGCGCGCGGGGATCGATCCGTCGCGCGCCGGCCGATCCATTCGCGCGGCTGAAGTCGCTCGACTTCACGACTGCATCGTGAGCGTGCTGCGCGAATCGATCGACGCGCGCGGGACGAGCTTTCGCGACTATCGCGACGCGTCGGGCGAGCGCGGGGCGTTTGCCGCCTTGCTCGATGTCTACGGGCGCGGCGGCAAGGCGTGTCACCGCTGCGGCGGACGCCTCGTGGCCACCGACGTCATCGATGGCCGCGCGACCGTGTTGTGTCCCCGCTGTCAGCGATGAAACGGCGAGCCCTCCTTCCGCCCTGCACCGACGACGACCAACTCGCGCGCATGCGCGCTGCCGTGACCGCCGACGCACGGGACCGACCAGGCGTCTACCGTATGCACGGGAGTACGGGCGAGGTGGTATACGTCGGCAAGTCGAAGCGGCTGCGGACGCGGCTCCTCAGCTACTTTCGCGGCCGATATCCCGAGGACAAAGGGGCGCGTATCATCCGCGAGGCCGTGCGCATCGACTGGGACTACACGCCGAGCGAGTTTGCCGCGCTGCTGCTGGAGATGCGGCTCATCAAGCGGTTGCGCCCGCGGCTCAACGTTGCAATGAAGCGCGACGACCGGCATTTCGCATTCATCAAGATCTCGCGCGGACCCGCACCCAAGCTCACCGTGGTGCGCGGCCCAACGGAAGACAGCGCCGCGTACTACGGTCCGTTCCAGGGCGCGCAGCGTGTGGCCGAATCACTGCGCGAGCTCAACGACGCGCTCGGCCTCCGCGACTGCACGTTCGAGCGGACGATGCACTTCTCCGATCAGAGCGAGCTCTTTCAAATCGCGCGCACGCCGGGATGCATCCGCTTCGAGATTCACAAGTGCCTGGGCCCGTGTGTCGGCGGGTGCTCCGAGGGGCAGTACGACGAACGCCTCGCGCTCGCGCGCGCATTTCTCGACTGCACCGATGACACGCCGCTCGATACACTGCGGCGCGAGATGGAAGCGAGCAGCTCGCGCCTCGAGTTCGAGCGGGCGGCGGCGCTGCGCGACAAGGTGCAGCGTCTGGCAGAGCTGCGCGTGCAGTTTCTCCGGCTGCGCTTCGGCGTCGAATCGCTGAGCTTCGTGTACACGGTGCCCGGTCATGCAGGCGACGACCGCGTGTATCTCATCCGGCGCGGCCGCGTGCGCGACGAGCGCCCGGCGCCGCGCACGCCTAACGACGAAGCGGCCCTCGAACGTGCCATTGCCGACATCTATGGCCCGGTCGAGCGCCCCACGACCCGCGTGCCGACCCACGAGATCGACGAGATGCTACTCCTGACCTCGTGGTTCGGCCGCTTCCCCAAGGAAATGGAACGCGTGAAGCACGTGCCTCACTTGAGCGTCTTGTCCAGATACGACACGGTCGCGCTGTCGGCCGCGAGCCAGGAGGCGTAGCGCAGGAAGCCGTGTATCTCGTCGGGCAGCACGAGCTCCTCGTACTTCACGCCCTGGGCATCCAGCCGTCGTGCGAGGTCCACCGTCTGGTGAAAGTGCACGTTGCGGTCGTCGTCGCCCTGTATGAGCAGTACGGGCGACTTCCAGCTCGACATGTACGCGACGGGCGACGATTGCCACGACACCTTCTCCGCCGAGTCCAGGTCGGCCTTTTCGTACTGCAGCGCGCGGCGCGCGAAAAATTCCTGAACGTCCGACAGCCAATCGTGTACGCCGTGCATGTCGACGCCAGCGGCGAAGAGATCGGAATTCTTGGCGAGCGCCATTGCGGTGAGAAAGCCGCCGTACGAGCCGCCCCAGATTCCGATCTTCGCGCCGCCCACCTCGGGCAGCGTGCGCAAATACTCCGCGCCCGCCTTGACGTCCAGATACTCCGACGCCCCAAAGCGCCCCGCGTGCTCGGGATGGTGAAATTCGTGTCCGTAGCCAATGCCTAACCGATAGTTCACGGCCAGGACGACGTAGCCGCGCGACGCGAGGTACTGGTTCACCGCGTACGAGTTCGAGTAGTAGTCCATGTAGTGCCAGCCGAGCATCATCTGGCGCGGCGGGCCGCCGTGGACGAAGATCACGGCCGGGGCGTGCGACAGTCCGGGCTTGGCGAACAGGTCGCCGTGCACCTCGGTGCCGTCGGATGCGTGGTACGTCACCGCGCGCGGCACGATGAGCTGTGCCGTCGGGAAGTCGGACGGAATGCGGTCCGCCGCGATGAGCCGCGACGCGCCGCCGCCTAACGGAAGCACGGCCGGGATGGGCGGCCGCTTCGCGTCGGCCGAGATGTAGGCCACCGTCGCGCCGTCGCCGGTCACCACCGGCGTCCACTCGAGACCCAAGCCCGGGGTGAGGTTCACGGGCGCGGCGCGGTCCACCGGAACCTTGAACACGTGGCGCCGCTCGATGTCATCCGTGCCCGTGCCCATGTTCCCCGCGAACACGAGCGTCTTCCCGTCCACTGACATCGCGATGTACTCCGCCATGCCGCGACCCGGCGTGAGCAGCAGCGGCTGTCCGCCCGTCTCGCCCACGGAGTACAGGTGCGGCCATCCATCCAGGTCCGCGAGAAACACGATCCGGTTGCCCGCGGCCCAATGCAAGTTCGCTTCGCCATCGGTCGTCGGCATCGATCCGCGAAGCGTGTTCGGACTCTGCCACACCTGGTGCGCGGCGAGCGTCGACACGTCAGCGGCCCAGATCGCGAACGGACGCGGGTGCTGCGCGAGCAGCGTCTCGGGTGCGCCGCCGTTCCCCGGCCGCCGCACGAAGGCGATGTGCTTCCCATCAGGCGACCAGCTCGGACTTTCGTCGAGCGACGTCGACGGCGACACGTAGCGGAGCGGCGTCGAGTCGTTGGTGAAGAGCGCAATGAACGAGTGATCGCCGCGTGTCGACACGAACGCGAGCGTGTTGCCGTCCGGCGACCACGTGGGCGACTCGCTCTCGCCGGTCGCGAACAGCAAGCGCTTGCCCGGCTGCGAGCCGTCCACCGGAACGACCCAGATCTGGTTATCGCGGATATACGCGATGCGGTCGCCGTGCGGAGACACCGACGGGAGATCGCCTTCAGCGAGTTTCTTGGGCGGGCCGCCGCTCGCCGGCACGCTCCAGATCTCGACCATGGGCTGCACGGGGCTCGACGCCGGATCGGGCGCTAGCTTGCCGGGCGCCTCCCAGTTCGCGTCGTGGTCGCCGCCGCGCACGTACACGACCGTGTTGCCGTCCGGCGTGAACGCCAGGTTTGTGAGCTCCTGGCCGTCGTCCGACGTATAGCTGGTGGCGCGATGTGCTTGCCAGTCGGGCGCGGACGCGACGTAGATGTTGCGAATACCGCGCTCGTCGAACACCCAAGCGATGCGCGCGCCGGTGGGCGCCGCGACGAGCGCCGATGGGTACGGATATCCCATGACCTGCTGCAGCGTGAAGGAGCCGGAGGCGCGCTGTGCAGGAGCGACGCCGGCGACGCTCGCGGTGATGACGGCGGCCGCGCCCCAGACGAGCGGCCGGCGGAACTGACTATGACGCATGGCATCCTCTGAGTGAGAGGGCGTCCTGGGCGGTCGCCGCCCAAGACGGACGGCGACATACTCGCGCCGTGCACACGCCCCGTCAACCATGCCGTCCGCCCCGGCACACGGGCGGGCCTGCCTAACGGACTAGTGGTCGAGCGGGACGATTGTCACGTCGGCGCGTCTGTTGACGATCGTGAGTCGCCCCACACTCGGCACGAGGTCGAATCGTCGCGGGCCCGCGGCGCCGGGATTCACCACCAGACGGCCATCCAGCCACGTGACCAGCGCGCGGTGCGTGTGGCCGTACACCAGGACGTCGCCCGCATAGAGCGCGGCGAGCGCCTCGGGACGGGGCTGGCCGAGCTCGTGGCCGTGGCTCACGTGAATGCGCACGCCCGACACGTCGCGCACGAACTCCCGCGCCAGGCGCGGGTCGTCGGGATCGTCGGTATTCCCGAACACCGCCGCGACAGGCGCGATGAGGGCGAGCTCGTCGAGTACGTCGTCGCCGCCCACGTCGCCGGCGTGGAGGATGAGCGAGACGCCGGCCAGCGCGTCGTACACACCGGCGCGGACGAGGCCGTGCGTGTCGGAGATGAGACCGACGACGATGGGTTCGTCGTTAGGCATCGACGCCGCGCCGCGGCGCCGCATCGCCCCACCGTCCGCTCAGCCGGTGGTCCACGCCGAGGTGGTCGAGCACGCGCGCGACGATGAAGTCGACCAGGTCGTCGATGCGCGTCGGGCCGTGATAGAAGCCCGGTGCGGCGGGCATCACGATCGCGCCCGCGCGCGACACGCGGAGCATGTTCTCGAGGTGGATCACACTCAGGGGCGTCTCGCGCGGGACGAGGAGCAGTGGACGCCGCTCCTTGAGCGTCACGTCGGCCGCGCGCTCGATGAGCGAGCGCGACGTGCCGTGCGCGATGGCGGCGAGCGTGCCCATCGAGCACGGGCACACCACCATGCCGCTGGTGCGTGCCGAGCCGGAGGCCGGCGCGGCGCCGCGATCGCCGTCATCGTACACGGTCACGGCGCCGTCCCAGCGCGCGGCGCCCACGCGGCTCCGGAGCGCGGCCGCGTCCGCGATCCCCGTCTCCATGCCTAACAAACGCCATCCGTGGGACGAGACGATGAGCGACACGGGCCGCTTGGCGAGCGCGAGCTGCTCGACCAGCCGCACCGCATACGGCGCCCCGGATGCACCGGTGATCGCGACGACGACCGGCGGAACGCGACCGGCGGTCACCGCAGCACCCGCTCGACGAGCACGAACGCGAAGAACGTGACGCTGATGACGCCGTTCATGGTGAAAAACGCCGCACCGAGGCGCGACAGGTCACCGGGCCGCACCAGCGAATGCTCGTACACGAGCAGTGCCGCGACGACGGCCGCACCGATGATGTACAGTATGCCGCCGCCTAACGCTACGCCGGCAACGATCAGGCACGCCACCGTCATCGAGTGCAGTACGCGTGCAACGCGGACCGCGCCGCGCTCGCCCAACGTCACCGGTAGCGAATGCAGGCCGTGCTGGCGATCGAAGCCGATGTCCTGCAGCGCGTAGAAAATGTCGAACCCGCCCACCCATCCCATCACCGCCGCGCCGAGCAGG
>Ga0134125_10002424_pt1 | contig 22146 bp, 15 predicted proteins | sample KB31751_FD_96464 | JGI IMG/M metagenome (GOLD analysis project Ga0134125, IMG submission 96464) | Terrestrial soil microbial communities with excess Nitrogen fertilizer from Kellogg Biological Station, Michigan, USA - KB3-175-1 | ecosystem: Environmental > Terrestrial > Soil > Unclassified ... | reverse complement strand
GCGGTACCGGTATCTCAAAGTTTTCTGGCGGTTGTCAATTCGAGCCAAGCCAGTTGCACGCCCTCTTCGAATGCCGTGTTTGTTCGCGCGGAAGGTACTGCTGAACTTGTTGGTGATCTTACGCTGAATTGCACGGGCGGCAATGCGTTGCCGATGGACATCAGTGTCTTCCTGTCCCCCTCAGTGCAGATTACAAGCAGAACCGTGGATGGGCAGAGCGAGATCGTAGCTGGGCTGAACACATCATCGACGAGCTTTACTCCCGGACTTGTCCATGGTGTCATCTCTGACGGCAGCGTGGTTTTCACGGGGGTGCCGACGGCCACCGGGTCGTACACGATCACGATCACCAACATCCGCGTAAATGCTTCCCATCTGGCGGCGGCATCGACCCCCATCCCGATTTCGGAAACGATATTGATCAGCGGTCCTGCAACGAACCCCGCCTACCTGGACCCGGTCGACACCGCGTTCGCGGTCAATGGCCTTTCCGTTTCCCAGGCAACTTCGGTACCCTCCTATCTGGTGTGCCACGACATTACGACTGCAACTCCGCTCTTCAACGTACGATTCGCGGAGGGTTTCGCGGCAGCGTTTAAGATTCGGGGCAGCGCCGAGTCGAATTCCGCTGTCGGTGCGGCCTTCACCAACAGCACGGAGACTGGCTTTGGGTTGACTTCGGGCCAGGCCTCCAACACCGCCTCATTCGGGACGCGCGTCAAAATCGTGTTTTCGAACATCCCCACGGGCGCATCGCTCTATGTTCCGATGACGCTCACGAACAACGGCGGAACAATGACTCTTACCGCGTCGGAGACAGGTCCCTTTTCGGCGGTTGCAGCTTCCACAGCCGGTGAGGCGCCGGCCGACACCGCCGCGCCGGCCATTACCAACGGAACAGCGACGGTTGTCTACGAGGAGACGACGTCAAGCCCGGCAGCGCTGGAGTCTTATTCCCTTCCGGTCTATTTGGCCGGGACTGTTCAACTTCAGGATGGCGCCATGACGGCGACAGTCTCCTTCGCGCCCATCGGCGATGACGCGGGCCTGCCGAATTTCGTCAGCGGAGCGAGCACCGTCACGGTCAACGGCGCAACATTTGTCGAGTGCGGTAAAAGGACGGCCACCCAGACCATCACTTTCGCGCAGCCGCCTGATACAGTGTCGAACTCAGCGACCTTGACCGCGACAACCTCGTCGGGGTTGGCGGTGACATTCACCTCGAACACGCCCACGATCTGCACGGTGTCGGAAAATGTTGCGACACTCACCGGCAGCGGAAGCTGCTCCATCACTGCCAGCCAGCCGGGAGATGCGGACTATGCAGCCGCAGTGCCGGTCACGCGCTCGTTTATTGCCGGCGCGTCGAATACGCAAACGATTTTATTTCCGGGCATGCCGACATTGGCGAACGGTACGAGCGTGATGCTGAATGCAACCGCGAGTTCCGGCCTCGCCGTCACCTTCACGTCCAACAGCCCCCTGGTTTGCACGGTGTCCGGAAATACGTCTACATTTATCAGCACCGGCACGTGCTCCATCACGGCAAGCCAGCCTGGAAATGCAAACTATCTTGCCGCCGCGCCGATCACTCAGACCTTCCAGATCATGGACAGCGGTGGGACTACCGCCTGTTCAACCGGCACTGCAAATGCGGTCTTTCTGCGGGCGGAGGGGAAAAACGAGCTGGTGCCCGATATCAGCATTAATTGTTCGACAGGGAGCGGGCTGCCAGCCACTCTGACGCTCTATTTGAGCCCCGCGGTTCAGATCACCTCGGCGACAGTCGGCGCGGGGGCTGCCAGCGAGGCGCTGGCAGGCCTGGCAAATGGTTCGAACGGATTTGTCGGAAGCCCCGTCAGCGGGGTCGTATCAGGTAGTTCAATGACATTTACGAATGTGCCCACGGCCGCAAGCGGTGCTTTCACTCTGACGATAACGAATATTCGTGTAGACGCAAGCTCGGTGTCAAGCGAAGGCCCACCTGCTGCTGTCAACGCAACTGTATTTGTGAGCGGGGCCAGCGCGACGCCGACGGCGATACAGGTAGGGCCCATCGCATATGTAACCAATGGCCTGACGGGTGTGACAGTGACCAACCGGGTATCGATTGCCGTCTGCAGCGGGGTTACGGCGGCTTCGCCCAGCTTCAATGTCAACTTCACCGAAGGCTTTCCGGCGGCGTTTAAAGTCGCCGGATCCTGGTCGGCGAACTCGGCGCTCGGCTCGCTATTTACCAACGGCACGGAGACCGGATATGGGTTTACATCCGGCGCGGGCACGAACCAAGCCAACTCAGGAACTCGAGTAAAGCTGATCTTCAGCCACGTGCCGGCCAACGCGGCGTTGTATGTCCCGCTGACGATTTCGAATAACGGCGCACAAATGACGTTGACGGCTACAGAAGCCGGGCCGTTTACGCCCGTAAGTCAATCGTTTGCCGCCGGGGCGCCCGCTAACTCCGCTGCGCTGGTCGTATCCGCCGGATCTGCCACCGCGATTTACGAAGAGACCACGAATGCGCCCAACGTCATCGAAAGTTACACAGTTCCTGTCTATCTGGTTTCCGGCGCGAATAGCGTTGCGGCGCAAGCGAACCCGATCACTGTCACGGTCAGCTTTGCGCCGATCGGGGCCAACGGAAATGTGCCGAATTTTGTCAGTGGATCGAGTACGGTGACCGCGAATGGAAGTACCCTGACCGGCTGCGCTTCGACCATCACTTTCGCGGCACCGAGCGATACGGTCTTCGGTTCGGGGAATGTCACTCTGAGCGCGACATCTTCTTCCGACCTTCCAGTGACATTTACCTCCACAACTCCGTCCGTGTGTACGGTCTCTCAGAACACAGTATCCATCGTGAGCGGCGGATCGTGTTCCATCACAGCGAGCCAGGATGCCAATCCCTACTATGCGGCCGCGCCTGACGTTGTCCGGAGTTTTAACATCGCGCCCGCAACCCAGACAATTAGTTTTGGCGCGCTTGACAATCGGCCGTTGAACTCCGCGCCCGTCACACTTTCAGCCAGCGCGAGTTCGGGATTGCCTGTGACGTACGCCTCCAACAGTACGAGCATTTGCAGCGTAAGCGACTCCACCGTTACTCCGCTCGCCGTTGGCGTCTGCTCGATCACCGCCAGTCAGGGTGGAAATCTCAGCTATGCCGCTGCCGCATCGGTAACTCAGACGTTTTTCGTCACGAACATCCTGTTCCAGGATTCGTTTGCGACGCCGGGGAACAAACCGGATGTGACCAAATGGACTACGGTGACGGGCGCGCCTTCCTTCCCTGGCCGCACGCAACTGGCGGACTGGATTTCATCCGGAGGCCGTGGGACGTTCGTGGTCGGGCAGGACGGCGCTCACCTGACGCTGAACACGTTTAATCCGACAGGTTCTTCTTTATACGGTACGCAGGGCCAGACGATCGCGTGGGTCCAGCCCGCGGGCAATGCCGTTCTCGAATTCACGACCCGCCTGCAGTTGACTTCCATCCAGCCGGGCATCGTTTACGGGACCTATCTCTATGGCTGCGCACCCGCATTGTGCGCCACCGAGCACGATGAAATCGATATCGAGCTGGTGACCAACTCGCTGCAGAACGCACCGCTGCAGGTGGAATTGAACCGGTATGCGGCGGAACCTCTCGGGGCAGGGCACGGAACGCTCGTGAATTTGCCCGAGGGTTTCGATGCGCTGGCGCCACATAACTGGACAATCCGGTGGTCGCTGAATGAGGTCGATTATTTTGTCGATGGAACGCTGCTGCTCGCCGCGACCGATCATGTGCCGCAGGGACCGATGCAGGCGGACGTGATCGCCTGGGGGCCCGACAACTCCTGGCCACAGGCTTACAGCGCGTCGCTGGCAACGGCAGCGGATGCGGGGCAAAACACCGCCTATACAGCGCTGCTGACTTCTGTATCCGTAAACCAGACGCAGGGTGGGTCGCTGCTGCAGGCGATCACATTCCCGGCGATTGCGGATGTTGCGTTGGGGGCGGATCCCGTTTCTCTGACGGCGACCTCGACATCAGGACTACCGGTAAGCTTCACGTCAAGTACGCCGGGCACCTGCTCGATATCCGGGACAGCGGTTACTCTAAAGGCAATCGGAACGTGCACCATCGTCGCGTCGCAGACCGGTAACGGTAACTATGCGACGGCTCCCGCGGTGACGCAGTCCTTTACTGTGTTGCAGCGGGCGAACGTCGTCACGTTCGCCGGGCCGGGAACGCAGACGCTCGGCATCACGCCTTCCGCACTGAGCGCGACCGCGAGTTCCGGACTGACCGTGGCGTTCGAGTCCACAACGGAAAGCGTTTGCACGGTCAGCGGTACGGCGCTCACGCTTGTTGCCGCCGGTACGTGCTCGATCACCGCTTCGCAGGCAGGTAACGAGAATTATGCGGCCGCGACGCCGGTGACGCGCTCCTTCACTGTGAATCCAGCCGGTTCCGGGGGCGGCGGCGGTGGAACGCCGGGGGGCGGTGGCGGGTCGCCACTGTCGATTGCGCCTTCTTCGGTCACAATCAGCGCGACAGCAGGCGGGGCCCCTGGCACGGCGCAGATCGTGCTGACGTATCAGACATTCACGCCGGGCGTGCCTACGTTCGCCGCGAACTTCAATACCAACCGGGGCCAGGGGTGGCTCAGTGTTTCGCCGGCGAGCGGCGGGATGGCGCTCACCTCTACGTCAGGGCTCCAGCTCACTTACACGGCGACGCTGACGATCAGCGGAAATCCTGCTGACCTTGCCGGCGGCACTTACACGGGAACGGTAAACGTGAGCTCGGGGGGAGGCATCGCCAGTGTTCCGGTCACTCTCAATATTTCGACCGTAGTGGCGACGTACACGGTAACGCCCGCATCCCTTGCATTCAGCTATCAGCTCGGTACGCAGCCTGTGCCGGCGGCGCAGACGGTTTCGGTATTCAGCGCGCCGGTGGGCGCCGGCTTCGGCGTCAGTGCTTCGAGTTCCGGCGGAGACGGTAACTGGCTTTCGGCCACCACGCCGGGCGCGACTGCCACTACGCCTGGCACGATCGCGGTCTCGGCTGCAGTGAGCAGTTTCACGCGTGCCGGCCATTATTCAGGGCAGGTTGCGGTGAAGACGGGTACATCGACCGTCAACGTGCCCGTCACGCTGGATATCGTTGCGGCCCAGGCGCCAGCCATATCCATCTCGCCCGCGCAGGAGACGTTCTCGATTGTGCAGGGGAGCGCGGCTTCGAACGGTCAGGTAACGGTCGTGAACACCGGCGGTGGAACGCTGACATTCTCCGCATCGGCTATGAGCGATGGCTGGCTGAAGATCAACGGTTCCGGCGCCGGGTCAGCAACGCCTTTGTCGCCGGCAACGGTGGGATTCGCAATTGATCCGAATGGGCTGATGCCAGGCGTTTACACCGGCCAGATCGTCGCAGACGGCGGCTCGGGTCTGACCGCGAGTTCCACGATCGTTCTCGCGGTGACAAGCGCGAAGCCGCAGATCCGGCTTTCACGCACGGGTATCACACTGAGCGGCGTGGCGGGCGGCGCGGCAACAGCGGTTGAAATCGCGAATGTCTCCAACAGCGGCGGCGGATCGTTGCAGTGGCACGCATCGGCTGCTACGCTTTCGGGCGGCAACTGGCTGCTCGTTTCACCCACATCGGGGACGGCGGCCGCCGGTTCTTCGGGTTCGGCCGTCTCAATCTTCGCCAATCCTTCGAAGCTCGCGCCCGGCACGTATTCGGGCTCGGTGAACTTCACCGCCGACGATGCAGTGAACAGCCCGCAGACGATTTCGGTCACGCTGACGGTCGCGGCGAGTCAGCCATTCCCGGCAGTTCTGGTTTCCTCCGGCGGAGCCATTCTCTCGGGCCAGGCGGGCAGCGCTACCCCAGCGACCGCCAGCCTTTCGCTCTACAATCAGGCCGCGGATGCGATCAACTACTCGGCGAGCAGTTCGGCTTCCTGGCTATCTGTCAGTCCTTCGAATGGATCGCTCGCCCCCGGCCGCAACCCGGTACAGATCACAGCGGACCTCAGCAACGTTTCGACACTGCTTCAGTCCGGTACAGTGTCGCTCGGATTCGGCGATGGATCGGGCGCCACGATCTCGGTTGTCCTGCTGGGATTGGGTTCCGGCACATCGGGCGCGGCCCGCGGCCCGCGGCCAATGGCCTCCATCGCGGCGTGCTCCGGAGGTAAGGCAAGCTTCCTGATTCCGGTATTCCAGCAGCCGTTCAGCGGCGCTGCGCTGAACGTTTCTTCGGCGGCGGACGTGAGGCTCCAGGTAGTGGACGATTGCGGCAAGCCGGTAACTGCCGCGGCGGGCGGATCGGTACAGGTGTCATTCAGCAATGGCGATCCGGCGATCAATCTGATCGATACCGGTTCCGGCGTCTGGGAAGCAACGTGGACGCCTGCTACGCCAGCCTCGCACGTCACCGTGCAGGTAACGGCCGCGGAAAACGGGTTGACGCTGAGCAGCACCGCGGGGGTAGTCACGAGCGAGACAGTCTCGGTCGCGGGTGTGGCGGCGGGTTCGCCTCCGCAAGCCACGGGTATCGCGAACGCGGCGAGCGGACGTGAGGCTGTCCCGCAATTGGTGGCGCCGGGAAGTTATGTCGCAATCTACGGAATGAATCTTGCGGGCAACGGAAATCCAGGTGCGACCGCGGGGCAGCCGTTGCCGGCCACGCTCAATGGCGCGCGACTCACGCTGGGCGGTCTGCCACTGCCGCTGCTCTACGCTTCGCCGACCCAGGTGAATGCGGTGATTCCGCAGGGCATCGCGCCGAACGCGACATATCCCCTGGTTGTGGTGAATGGAACTTCGCAGTCGGTTCCGATGGCACTCACGGTGACGGAACTGCAGCCGGGTGTGTATACGGTGGATACGTCGGGGTCGGGCGCGGGGATTGTGACGGACGCCCTGAGCGGTCAGCTGATCACGCCATCGAACCCTGCTCATGCGGGACAGAACCTGGTGATCTACATGACGGGCCTGGGTGGGCTGATCGGAGCCAACGGCGAACAGCAGCCGGCGGATGGTGCAATTGCGCCTTTGACCACGGTCTATCGTACGCAGTCGAACGTGACAGTGACGATCGGCGGTGTTCCGGTGGCGGCGACGCAATTCGCCGGTCTGACACCAACGCTGACGGCGCTTTATCAGGTAAACGTGCAAATGCCGGAAGGCGTCGCGGCCAGCGGGAGTGTGCCAGTTGTGGTCACGACGACCGATCCCGCGACGGGCGCGACGGCGGTTTCGAATGCGGTGACGATCGCTGTCCAGTAGATACTGGAGGTGATGCGCGCAGCCTGGTATTCGCCGAACAGCGGACGGGGGATTCTGCAGACGGGGGACTGTGACCGTCCGCGGCCAGACACCGGAGAGGTTCTGCTCCGCGTGCGCGCCTGTGGGGTCTGCCGCACGGACCTTCATATTGTGGATGGCGATCTGCCGGCGGTTCGCGACCGCATCATCCCGGGTCACCAGATCGTGGGCGAGGTAGTGGGTGGCGATACAGCGGGCCTTCCGCGCGGCGCGCGTGTGGGCGTTTCCTGGATGGGCGGTGTGGATGGCACCTGTTCTTATTGCTCCCGGGGAATGGAGAACCTTTGCGATGCGCCTGTTTTCACGGGATATCACGTGGATGGCGGATATGCGGAATATGCCACTGCGCGGGCCGACTTCGTTTATCCTCTGCCGGAGGGGCTGAGCGATCTGCAGGCCGCGCCGCTTCTCTGCGCGGGCGTTATCGGTTTTCGCAGTCTACGCGTGGCGGGAGTGCGGCCGGGGGAAAATGTTGGGCTTTACGGGTTTGGCGCGTCCGCGCATCTGGCTATCGCGGTGCTGCAGTCGTGGAAATGCAAAGTCTATGTTTCGACGCGCGGAGGCTCTCACCAAAAACTGGCGGAGGAACTGGGCGCGGATTGGGTCGGCGACGAGTCGGCCAGGCCACCTGTCCTGCTCGATCGCGCGGTGACTTTCGCACCCAGCGGCGATGTGGTGGTGGCGGCGCTGGCAGCGCTCCGAAAGGGCGGGGTGGTCGCGATCAATGCCATTCATCTCGATCGCATTCCGCAATTCGATTACGACAAGCTCCTCTGGGGCGAACGGCAGATTCGCAGCGTCGCCAACATGACGCGTGAGGACGCCCGTGATTTTCTGCGCGTGGCCGCCGGGATCGGGATGAATCCGCGGGTCACGCCTTTTCCGCTGGAGCAGGCGAATGAGGCACTGCGCGCGGTTCGAAACGATGCCGTGAATGGTGCGGCAGTCCTGATTCCATAGACTCCCCCGCGGGACTCATCAGGATGCCCCGTGCATCCTCGCCATCTGGCGAAGATATAGCTCGTGACGGCATCCAGGGCTGGCGCGTAGTTTTTCAATCAGGAAATTGTTGACTTCGGGGAGATTCGGAATGCAGCATGGGACGGCGAACTGCAGATCGGAAAATTCCCCAAATGGATATCAAGGCCGTCATCAGAACAACACGACAGGAATTCAGCGCTACGAACTGGCGGGCGGAACCACAGGTGATTGTTGATGATGCGTTGCATTGGGATGCATCGGACTTGTGGAGCGCGCCTTATCTCGAAGAGAAGGCGGGTTACCGGAAAGTTCGGATTCGGGCGAAGGAGTGCACTCCCGCCACGTCTTCGAATTCCGATACGGGAAGCCAGATCCTGCTGAGCAGATATCTGGAGTGGGTTCTCGACGCGTCCATCGATCTCCAGGATATCTGCCGTGGATGTACAAACCCGGCGGGAATTGCGAAGGCAGTTGCAAAATCGGGTATGGGAGCTTCCTACTACCTCGATACGTCCCTGCCGGAGCTTTCGCCGAAATTGGCTGCGCAGGCGCCGGCTCCCGGGTGGTACGCGAACAAACCGTTAAGAACCAGCCTGTGGTGCGGCGTTCTGGGGACATCCTGCGGAACTCACGCCGATACGTTGCCGAACTGCAATGCCCAGGTCATGGGTAGTAAGCATTTCCTGCTTTTCCCTCCCTCGGAGGGACGATCTCTCTACAGGATGCGAGGCTCCACGCACTGCCGATTCGATCCTTTGCTTCCTGACTTCGAACGATTCCCGCTGGCTCGTAATGCCCGCGGTCTGGAGTGCACGCTGAAGCCGGGAGAATCGTTGTACATTCCCGCTGGCTGGTACCACCAGGTCACAGTCGTTTCGGCATGGGCGCTGAGTGTGAATTTTTTCTGGCCACGTCTGTTCTTTCAGACGCTGGGAACTCCGTCGTTATGGGAGCCGCTGGCACTCACACAAATGTCCGAATTTCGCCGGGCATTCACCGCGCTGTTGCCGGTACGCGAGAAAAAGGCGCGTCTTCAGGAATAAGACGCCGCGAGCGCGAGATCAGCAGCAAACCACTGTGCGGTTCCGGCCTGAGAACCCGGCACCGCTATGTTACTATCCGTCTGGTGCCGATGCAGCTTTGTCCCGCAGCACCAGGGCCTGCAGCTGGGGGACCGCGCTCCGTGCTGAGACGATGCGGAAGATTCTGGCTTTGCCAGCTTCCGCGAATTTGCGCCGCGCTCGCGCTCGCATCCCTCCCTCTCCGGCTTTTGGCGCTGGATCCGCATATCCCGCTGACGGATTATCAGCGAAAAAGCTGGACTGTTCAGGACGGTTATTCGCTTGGTGAAGTGCTCGCGCTCGCCCAGACGCCGGATGGATTTTTGTGGGTGGGGACCAGCCGGGGATTACGAAGATTCGACGGCGTCAATTTCACGCGAGTGAACGGGCAGGCGGGCGGACCGCTCGATGACGTACGAGTGACGGCGCTTTGCGTCTCGCGGGATGGGGCTCTATGGGTCGGTACCGTTAACGGACTGAGCCGCCTCGCACTCGGACAAGTAAAGACATTCACAACGGCGGACGGCCTGCCGCCGGGCGCCATCTTCAGCCTTCTCGAAGACCACAAAGGCGTTCTGTGGGTGGGAACGGGCGGCAGAGAGGGCGCGGGATTGGCGTCCATCACAGGCAACTCGATCCGGCGTTATGGGGAGGCGGATGGTTTGCCGAATGACTCCATCTACAGCCTGTTTGAAGACCGGCGCCAGAATCTGTGGATCGGATTTGCCCGGGAAGGCGCCTGTTCCTGGCGGCCCCGCACGAAAAAGATTTGTCCTGTTGCTCCGCCCGCCGAAATACGGGGGATTGCTGAAGACCCGGCGGGAGGGATGGTTTTCAACAACATGCAAAACGTTCTTCGAACGCATGGCGGCCGCACGCTGGTCCTGAACAGGAAAGCGATTCGCCAGCGGCTTTCGAATGTGCTGGTGGACGAAGACGGCAACCTGTGGGTCGGTACTTCCGGGTCAGGACTGCTCCGATACCGGGATGACCGTTTCGAGCCGCTGACGGAAAAAGAAGGTTTGCCAAGCAATTTCCTGCGCGCTATCTTTGAAGACCATGATGGCAATCTCTGGATTGGAACTTTTCGCGGATTGGTCCGTCTGCGCAATCCTGTCGCAACGCATTTGACGGTCCCTGGCAGCAATCTGCCGGCAGCGGTTCTGGCCGCCGATGACCATCGGATCTGGGTCGCGTCGTTCGGCTCCGGGATACGAATATTCGATGGTGTTTCCTTCTCTCCGGCTCTCATTCCCAGCGAGTCGGTTTTTTCCCTGCACCAGACCGATAATGCGCTCCTTGCGGGTACCGGAAAAGGCTTACTAAGACTCGCCGCCGGCAAGCAGCGGGAAATCGATGGCAAAGACGGTGAGCCGTTGCTGGACATTGTTGACATTGAGGATGATGGACGGGGATCACTCTGGTTTCTCACCAATTCAGGCCAGATCTTCCATATGAAAGGGAATGATCCTCCGTTGATGCAACCGACTGCGAATAGACGCGCGAGCGCCATCTACGCACGGGATGGCACGGTCTGGGCGGGATTTACAGACGGCACAGTGCGAAACATTCGTGGCGCCAGCGCTCAAACTGATCCGCTTGGTGACCGTTGGCGCACGGGATCGATCCATGGCATCACCGGAGACCATTCCGGAGCCGTTTGGGTTGGCGCCGCCGGCGGACTGGGGCGCTATCGCAACGGCAAGTGGACGGTGTGGGGCGCTGCGGAGGGAATCCCGAGTGGCGGGATCTTTAATCTCTGTGCCGGTGAGTCGGGGCTGTGGGCCATTGCCCGCACTCGTCTGATTTACATCCCGAAGTGGTCGCTGGACGCATCGCAGGATGGGGCGCCTCAGCCTTTATTGATTGCTGGTTTTGGGGCCGATGACGGCGTTGAACTCCCGGATGCGCCGGGTGGCTCCAACCCCCGTATGGCTCTTATGCCGGACGGGAGATTGATTGTGGCCTCGTTTCTCTCCGGCCTCACGATTCTGGATACGAACCGCGTCCATCTGAGGCGAGGCGGTATACGATCGCTGATCGATCAGTTTCTGGTGGACGGCCAGCCGATTCCACTCTCACCCGAACCCCGAATACGCGGCCGCCAGTTTCAGTTTTCCTTCACCGCCCCCAACATCAGCAGTGGCGTTGATTCGAGGATCTACTATCATCTGGACGGCGTCGATCCCGACTGGATTGAGGCGCGGGAGGATCGCAGGGCGGTTTACGGATTACTGCGCCCGGGCGAATACCGATTTCGCGTCCGGGCTGCCGGGGCGACCAACACGGCCAGTCTGACGTTTCGCATTCCGCCTCGATTTTATGAAACAGTCTATTTTCCGTTTCTTATTCTTGGAACGCTTGCGCTGGCGGGATGGGGAGTCTATCTGCTCCGCGTCCGGCAGATCCGCAGAGGGATGCAGCTTATTTTTCAGGAACGTCTGCGTGTGACTCGGGAGATGCACGACAGCCTTCTTCAGGGATTCACGGGAGTGCTTTTTCAACTGGATACCGTGGCGCGAAATTTCGACCGGGCACCGGACGACTGCCGTACGCGTCTGACCAGTGCGGTCGAGCAGGCTGAGAGGTCGATGAAGGAAGCGCGGCATGCAATCAGCCTTTTGCGGCTGCCGGCGCTCGAAAATCAAATGCTGTCCGATGCGCTCGCCGATATGGGAACACAGGTGACCAGGGGGATGGGCCCGCATTTTTCATCGCATATCGATGCGGGGGCCAATGCCCTTCCGTATACCGTTCAGGCGAGTCTCTACGTGATTGCGCGAGAGCTGGTGTCGAACGCCGCGACGCATGCCCGCGCTTCGCGGATTGACCTCCGTCTCGAGTGTCCGGAAAAATCGTTTCGGCTGATCGTGGAAGATAACGGTCAGGGCTTTCAGCCAGCGCAGATTCGTCCGGCAACAGGGCACATTGGACTGGCGGCTGTGAAGGAAAGAGCTTCCCTCATCGGAGCTCAGGTTGTGATTGACGGTAAGCCGGGAAACGGTGTCCGTTGCGAAGTGTTCGGACGGGTGACAGGAAAATAGCCCGCCGGGAGGCTTGACTCTCCGGCGGGCTAGTGACGGCCGTGTTTGGAAGATGCTAGGCGATGGTGTCGTCCATGTAGATGACACCGTCAGCGAAAGTGGTGTAATCGGCATCGAAACCAACACTGAAAATTCCGAGGATGCTTTCTTCGGCCGTGCCGATCAATACGAGTTCCGCTGGTTCATAGGTAGACATAATTTTCTGTTTTTCCTTTCGTTTTGATGTTGCTGGTGAATCCGATGGTTTCGTGGCTACGCGTCCGTGCTCAACGCTGTGTTGCGAAGCAGAATGTTGAGTTGCTGACGATAGGCAGCCTGGTCGTTAATAACGCGGTCGCCGACTTCCACCCATGCGTGACTGAAGAATGGCGCCGCCCGATAGCCAATCGCAACGTTGGCCGGGAATCCGCACTTCCGGAGAATCCGTGCGGTAACAAAGGCGCGCTGGAGACACAGCACGCTCTTTGGATAAAACGTTGTAGCCCAATCGATTGCATTCAGCGCGATTCGATCGCAGCCCTCCCGGCTATGACCGGCGCGCGTGCGCGTCGCCTCCAGCCTCGACCAGGCACGCGCGAATCCGCGCGTTCTCATTGTCAGGTCGTGCCGGAGCAGCTCGAGCCACGCCCATACGACGAACAGAGCGAAAGAGAGCCTTCCGCCGTTCATCGTGCCGGCTCCGCCGCCATCAGGAGCCGAGAGCGGGTCAGCGACTGCAGAAAACGTGAAATATCCTCAGCAGCGCGGTTAACGCTGATGCCGAACTCGTTTGAAAGTTCCAGGGCCAGCGCATCCGCTTCTTTACCCTGCGCAATTCCCGACCAGATTCGAGCACCCGTCCGATTGGAACGAAATAACGTGCCGGCTGTGAGAGAAAACAAAACCACGCCGTTCTCATCGAAGGCAGCCTGGACCCCCGGGGGAACCTGGAATGAATGGGCGGCGGTTTGGAGCCCTTCAGCGGCTGGACAACTTCTTTTTTCAGTTCGGAACCGGAACATCCATTTGCCTTTCGATGCGCCGCAGCGCACGAACGAAGGATAGGCCTTATGACGCCCACGGCAAAACACCCAAAATGACTAAAAATGGATACCGATTCCTGAGGACTCCCTGTCGAGATAAACCACCGAGAAGCCGGAAGATGCACGGAGACATTTCCCCAAATCGCGGTGCCGGTCCGAGATCGGAAATTTTGCCGATCGGTGAAGAACGTCACCATTTCCTCGGCATCCTTCGGTTGACTACCTCAGAAATAGTTAATTTTGATGATTCCGGTCATCGGGGATCTGAGGTTCCCCTTCCGTGGCCATCCCGCTATGTTGGAGGGAGGCAGCGGAATACGAATGCAGGTATTGGAAGAAGAACTCATTGAACTCGTTCCAAGACTCGGCTCACGACCGGCAATTTGCCGCGAACCCCATGTCCAGGCCGAGCAGTTTCCGCCTTCGGATATGGCTGACCGCCTTGGCGACCGCATTCGCCGCATGCCACATGTGCAGGAAAGAGAGAGTCAGATTGCCGATCGTGCGGTGCGGGCGTTCTGGATTCCCGATGAATTTGCCTGCACCGGTGTGAAGGCCTTTATCTGGAACCAGGAATTCTGCCATCTGCATCCGGCTCCTGGGACAACGCTTCACATGGTGCTGCCCGACCCGATCGCGAGACAGGCCGCGGCGCTTGGATGGTGCGAGGCGCATCCACTGGCCGACATGGGCTTTCTGCCGCGGGGGCTCTCTGTCGTCTATGCGCCGCGGACCGATGCGGAATTCGATATCGTGATGTCGCTTGTCGAGGCGGCCTACCGGTTCGCGACCGGTTTGAGAAACGCGAACTAAAGAGCTAAGGAGACATTGTGGGGCGCCTCTCAGGAATCTGCAATTTCAACGGGCAGCCGGCATCGCCGGAAGATCTGTCGAGGTTGCACGGTCTCACGGGCACGGAAGACCGTCTCTGCGTCACGGATGGAACATCCATGATGGAACGGGGCGGATCTACTGCCGTTCGCCATGGCAGAAGTGCTGTTGTGTGCCACTGGGAAGGAAGGCTGGACAACTCCTTTGCATTCGCCCACCTGCCGGGTTGCGGGGCTAGCGCCACCGAAGCCGAACTGGTACTGGCCGCGCCAGGGAAGGAATTCCCGAAACATCTGAGCAATCTGATCGGCGACTTCAGTCTCGCGATCTGGGACGGTGAAGACCGCAGCCTGTGGCTCGCGAGCGATTATACGGGCGTCCGGCCGCTGTATTTCCGGTGGACGGCATTGTCGGAAGGGCCGCGCGTGATCTGGTCGTCTTCTCTCGAGGCTTTGTCGAGGTGGGCAGGGCAGGACGAGTTAGATCCGGATTACATTACGGAATTTCTGGTTCGCGGCGCCGCGTCAGGGGGGCGGACGCCGTGGAAAGGAATCTCCGCTGTTCCTCCCGGTTGCGCACTGCGTATCCGGAAGACCGGAATTGATACGGAATATATCTGGCACCCGCCGCTCGAGAGCGAAACAACGCTGTCACAAGACGCGGATTATGAGGAACAGTTCCGTCTTCTTTTCCGCGAGGCCGTCCGGTCACGGCTGAATGTTCGCGGCGCGGCTGTGGCGGAACTGAGCGGGGGGCTGGATTCATCTTCCGTGGTTTGCATGGCCCGGGATGTAATTCGGGCGGGGGAGGCCGCGCCCCTCAGTCTCACCACGCTGAGCTATGCCGAGGAAGGCAGCACGGACGCAAAGTTCATCCCGGAGATTGAGGATATGTGTGACTTTCCCGCATATCATCTGACGCTCCGTGACGATAGCTTTGTTTCGGTTGAATCTGTGGGGGCCAGGCTTCCGGCGTGGTGGCAGATGAGAAATCGCGAGATTCGTCAGTGGATGAGCGGCCTCGGTGCCGGCACCATTCTGACGGGTCAGCTTGGCGATTTGATTACGGGCAACTGTTTCGAGGGCGCTGAACATGTTGCGGATGATGTGAGTCATGGACGGTTTGGCAGGGCGGTTCGCAATGCGACCCGCTGGAGCCGTGCGCAGCGCCAGCGTGTGTATCCAATCCTTTCGGGCGCGACGCAGCTTGCAATCCGGCGGCGCATCGATCTCTCCCGGAGTATGGATTTCCGCCGGACCGCCCTCGCGCCGCCCATTGCGCGACGGGCAGTGGAATTGACGGAATCAAGGATCGCAGAGGTTCATCGGAATGCCTCCCCCGGCCGATGCATCCGTCTGGGCGGTCTGCTGGACATGCTGCAGGTGCGGCACTTGCAGTCCCCTGAGACTCTGCGGCCAATAGTCTGGTCGCATCCGTTTACTCACCGGCCTCTGGTGGAATTCATGATGACCATCCCGACCGGAATTGTTTATCGTCCGGGCGAGCCCCGGCGATTGATGCGGCGTGCGCTCGCCGGCTTACTTCCGAAAGCGGTTCTGCGGAGACGTTCGAAGACGGCATACAGCGGCGCGTTCCGGCGTTCGCTCATGCCGATGGTCCATGAGTTATTGCGGTCACCGGCCCCGCTGCTTCTGGCCGAAGGCGGCTTTATCGAGCCTCAGGCGGCACGCACCAGACTTGAACACTTCACACTCGGCCTCGAATGTAACGAGGCGCAGTTGCGCCAGATTGTGATGCTGGAATTCTGGCTGCGTGCCCGTGAGAACAGGCAGGAACAGGCTTCGGAACGGCAGGTGGAAGAAGGCCGGTGCGGCGCATTGCAGGAATGCGAGAGGAGTCTTTGACGAATGAGCACCGCATTCATACCGATTCCTCTATTGCCGGCGATGGTTCCGGACTCTCCGGGCGCGGTCATCCACCTGGATATCGCCTGCATACGCCGCGATGGGGGAACACAGATTCGGACGAGTCTTTCGAACGAGACGATCCAGGAATATGCAGGGCAAATGGAGGCTGGCGATACGTTTCCGCCGGTGACGGTCTGGTATGACGGCAAGGACTATTGGCTGTCAGATGGGTTCCAGCGCGTTGCGGCAGCCGAGCAAATCGGCAGGAAAAGCCTGCTTGCGGAAATCCGCCGCGGCTCACTCGGCGATGCCAGATGGAGCAGCTGTGCCGCCAACGCCCGGCACGGCACTCGCCGCAGCAAGGACGACATTCTCAACGCGATTCGTCATGCACTGGACCATTCGAATGCGCGCATCCTGAGCCACAACCAGATCGCGAGATATCTGAATGTGCCGGAAACCACATTTCGCCGACTGTTGAAAAAAATACAACCCGTGGAAACGCGGACCTGCATGGTGACCCGAAATGGAACGTGCTATGAGATGAATACGGGCGCCATTCGCGCGGCTCGCCGAAAACGGCCCATGCAGGCAAGGGCGAAATCGCTGAGAGAACTGGAGAGCCGCCTTGCCGCTCTTCGCGAGAACGCCACCCCACCAGTGCAGGCGCTGCTGAATATTTTTGCTAATTGGGCGTTCGGTGCTGTCAACGATGACGATTGCATCACCGCCCTGGCCCGACTTCATAAGCGCTGGACGGACCTTCAATTATGAGCCCCTGAAGCCACATCAAAGCCTCAACAAGCCGCGGCGGAGTCCCGTCATGGCGGCCTGGGTGCGATCCGAGGCGTTCAGCTTTTCGAGGATGTGCTTCACGTGAGCATTGACGGTCGCCTCAGCGATCGAGAGCTCATACGCGATTTCTTTGTTTCTCAGCCCGGCTGCGACCAGTTTGAGAACCTCAATCTCGCGGGAGCTGAGTCCACAGCGGGGAAAGTTGTCGGCGAGGGTCGCGCCTACGCTGGCCGGGAAGTATCGCTTGCCCGCCATGACGGCGCGGATCGCCTGCGGGAGCTCCGTTCGGGCCGCATCTTTAAAAAGATAACCGCGTGCTCCCGCATCCAGAGCACGATAAATCTGCTCGTCGCCCGATACGGTGGTGAGAACGATGATTTGCGAATTGCTGGTTTCTGCGCAGATTTCCGCGATTGCTTCGTCGCCGGAGCGATCCGGCAGAAGCATATCAAAGAGGATGACAGCGGGGCGGAGTGCTCTCCAGGCGCGAATGCCATCCTCGGCAGTTCCCGCCTCTCCGACGATGACCATGTCCGACTCAGAGCTAAGGATTGCCTTGATCCCATCCCGGACTACAGGATGATCGTCCACGATTAAAACCGAGATGAGTCCCTGACCCGTAATCATTGGGTAGTTTGGCGCGCTTACAGCCCGACTGTAGCACAGCATCTACAATGATCGGTTGACGCGGGAGAATAGATTAATCACGGCGCGAGCAACCCCATGTTACTGGCCATAAAGTACGGCGTCCCGGTCCACCGGCACTTGGTGCTGTGGATTTCACCTGGTTTGCCGGCCTCGTCCCGGTATGACTTCGACAGACATAGCCGCCACACGAAGATTCCGTCTTGCCGTGGTTACATCTCGGCCCCCGCGAGCCGTTATGCTGATCAGACCGCTGGAACAGCTTTCCGCCGGTTCGACTTCGGCGGTTCTCTCGTGGTTTTCAATGATGATGTCATCGTTCTGCCTGAAACGCAGGCGCTGGCCGGGGCGTCTTTAGGCGCAGGCTGGAGCGTCTTTAGGCGCACTCTGCGTCGTCAAGCGGTTAGTAAGTATGGGGGCTTCGCCAAGCGACCGAGCGTTGCTTGGCGATCATAGCTGTTTCCTTCCAACTGATGGCGCCTGCCACGTCATGCGGGAATGTCTGTTCAGGATCGACTAAGAAATATCCTATGTGAGGCAGGCATAATATTTATCCATAATTGGTTTATGCTAGTTGCGTGCATTGGTTGTTAACCGATCGAGCGCTCTCCTCCGGCTACTAACCGTAAGGCGTTGGCTCGCGATTAGCGGGCGCGTGTCGAGTATCTCGTGGTCGTCGATTTCCGGCCAACACTCGCCAATACAATGGTTTCGCATCAATATACCAGTTGAGGTCCAGGCGCTCACGTCGTCCAGTGACATAACGTGCCGCCTGTTGGCACGGAATTACAAAAAAAGAGCGTAATGATGCACGCGTTGAGGTTAGTATAGGGTTAACGTGGGTTGCTACGCGACGGGGTATTTCCTTTTCTTCACGCGAGCAATCTGAGTGCCGTGGCCGGGGCCATGGCACTCCTGGTGCAAGGACAGGCTCCGGAGCGCTTTAGTAGGGGGTAATTGTAATGTTTAATTCCGAGTCGGTGCAGGAAAGACGATATATAAGCGAGCCGGAGATAAAAGTCAGGCCCTGGCGATTGATTCTCGCGGACGATCATAAAATCCTGCTGGAGGGGCTGCGCAGAATTCTCTGTGCTTCAGAATTCGAGATTGTGGCCGAGGTTGAGGATGGCCGCTCGCTGGTGAACGCGGCGGTCGAGCTGAAGCCGGATCTCGTTGTTACCGACCTCACAATGCCCTTGCTGAACGGGCTTGATGCAGCCAGGCAGATTCTTCGACGGGATCCAGTGATAAAGATCATGATTTTGAGCATGCACCAGAACGCAACCTATGCAATCGACGCATGGCATGCCGGGGCCCGGGGGTATGTATTAAAATCCGCTGACTCGGGGACCTTAATCGGCGCAATCCGAAGAGTGCTTGATGGACAACTCTATTTCGAACCGGGCCTGACCGAAGCAGTGTTGAATTCGATGCGTCCGCGTCAGAATCGTGAACGAAATTGGGGCGGTGATCTGACCCAGCGGCAGCGCGAGGTGCTGCAAATGCTCGCGGAAGGCAAGGCGCCGAAAGAGATCGCAGGCGTTCTGGGGATCTCAGCCAGGACTGTGGAGTTTCACAAATATCGCATCATGGAAGCTCTCGGACTCCGATCGGTTCCTGAACTGGCGGTCTATGCCGCAAAAAACGGAATGGTGGGATAAAGTCGCCGGGTCTGCAATGGACCTCCGAGATTAATTGACAACGCGAAGAATTCCGAGTAAACATTTTCATCCAATTACGCTATCCTTTGCGAGTAACCCGAGACCTCACGTCTCTGATAGCGGGAGGAATGCGTTGGCAAATCTTCATGTAACAGGTTCGCTGGATGGCGCTTCAGTTAATGAGCATGAGCCCCATTTACGCGAGTTGCTCTCAGCGCTCTTCCATGATTTGCGCGAGCCTCTGCGAACCATTCAGGTGTCGCTCGAGCTGCTTCAGACGCGGTCTGACCGCATCGAGGATCCAGCGCTGTGGTTATCGCGTGCGGTACAGAACACCTCCCGCATTTTTAAACTGATGCACGATTTCGAAGTGATGGCGTGGGCCTCCACTTCCATACCTGACGGTGACGTCGAAATGGACGAAGTGATGGAAACCGCGAAGGCGGCATTGGGCGCTTCCATCCATGCATCGGGCGCAATCATCACCTCCACCGCGCTGCCGCGGATTCGTGGCAACGGCGTGGCACTCAGCCGGGTTTTTCAGAATCTTCTCGCGAACGCAATGAAGTATCGCCGTGAAGAGCGGCCGGTGATCCAGGTGAGTTGCCGCCGATCAGGCCGGAACTGGGTGTTCTCGGTGACGGATAACGGGATTGGTATCAGCCCGACGGATCGTACGAGGATTTTCGCGGCTTTCAAGCGGCTTCATCCCCAGGCCATGTTTGGCGGAAGCGGGCTGGGCCTTACGATTTGTCGAAGGATCATTGAACTTCATGGCGGCCAGATTTGGCTGCGATCCTCGTCAGGACACGGTTCTACGTTCTGTTTTACTCTTCCGCGCGTCGAGACGGAATCCGAATGGCCTGCGGCGAGCGCCAAAAAAAAAGAGGCGGACGCATCAGGGCGGGTGACGTTTAGCTCGCCAAAGTCCGCCGCAGCCGCCGCCTGATCAGCAGGTCAATAGCAATTCAGACAAGCGAGTACCGGATCGCCGGCGTGGGGACGGTTCGGGTGACCGCCGCTTCCGATGCAGCGCCGAAGATCGCCCGCGCCGAGTTCATGGAATCGAAAAGATCCGCGGTTATATCCACGTCCAGACGGTGTCCCGCCCCGAAATCGGCAACAATCTCCTGTACGGCGCTGGCAAGGTACGCCGCGTAGTCGATCCACGTCAGACTCTCACGATGCCTCGCCGTGATGGCTCCGATAAGCAGAGGGGAGTGATTCGTGAATTACTGAAGCCCCTCCGATCGGCGCGTTGCGAGCCCGTCCGGCGAAACAATGCGCAGCATACAGCGCTGGCGGCGCGCACGATAACAAATGTGTAGAGCTTGCGGAACCGCACACCAGCCACGCGTCCGCCAAACCGGCGTAAACTCTCCCCCAAAGCAGTAACGGCCTGATGGCCGGGAGAAATGAGTTTTGGAGTTCGCGAGTCTGCTATCGAAAAGGCCTGCGGGATGTGGGGACGAACATTCGCCGCAGAATCGCTGAGCACGAAGTCCACTCCATAAGGAGCGAACTCCGCAACCTCGCCGCAATCGACTGCGCTGGAGGCGCAATGCGACATAGTGCCTGCGGCGAGTTGCCGTCGCCGCGAAACATGCGAACGGCGAGAGCGTTCTCCCATCGAGAGGCGGCGGAAAGGGAGGGCGGGCGCTCCCGGGGAGGATTAAAGGCTTTAACGAAAATGAAAGCTGTGGCGTCATGCGGTACTTTCTGAGCGTGCCGCGGCTGCATTGCTATCCGGGGCGGCCGGTTCCGCCGTCACGGCCCGGCGGACGAGATCAACAAACGCCTGCCCCCGGCTCTTCGATTTAGAGTTGTATCGAAATACGAATTCCTCGAGATAAGACAGCGGGTGGCTATTGGGTTCGTGCTCGCGCGCCTGATTCAGCCAGCGTTCGAGTTCGGTCAGAACTGTCCGGACTCTCGGAAGCTCACCTTCCAGTGGTTGGTTCTTATCTCTTGGGACGCGTTCGTGTATGTAACCGAACCGTCCCAGATGACCGACCGGGAAAGACTGCTCAGTGACCACGACGGCACCCCGTTTAATGGTTCGGCGAATAAAGGACGTAAGAAAATCTTCGTTCAGCTCTGCAACCCGCCGCAGCCGGATTTCGCTGATTCCGCCATTGTCTGACTGTGCGGCCACAACGATGGTGGCTCTGAACACCCGCCCGCTACCAGCCTGCAACGTGCGAATACGTACCTCGCCGGACCCGAGCTCGATGAGGCCTTTGAGGCGATCCCATTCGGGAGGTGCCATCAAGCCTCTTAACTTATGGAGCCAATTCCAGGCAGTTTCGTAATTTTTCAATCCCGTGGCGCGCTGAAGCCCGGCCGCTGTAGCCCCGAACTTCTGCCCCATCATCCACCAGATGGCCCGGAACCATACACTGAGCGGTGTTCGTGTATTTTGAAAAACCGTGCCTGCGGTAACCGAAGTCTGCTGCCCGCAATTCGAGCACTCGTATAACTTGTTAGCCAAAAGCCACGCCTTGCGGTGTCCGCAGCGGGCGCAGCGGAAGCCCCCGGGCCATCGAAGAGCAAACAAAAAATCCCGGCAGGCCTCGTCTGAGGAGAGGCGCTCGCGCAGATCGCGCAGCGAATGTGGGTAGGCTAGCTCAGTCACTCGGTCCGAAGGGAAAGCAATTGACGCTGGTTCAGTAAGTTTCAATACAAGAGGGGGGCGGATGTAACAAGCGGTCATCGCCTGGCAGGCGGCGCCGCACCTGAATCAAGCAGGTACAAGTAATTTTTCTGGCCTCTGGTATTCAGGTACTACACGCGGTCTCTAATTCATTGAAAGGATGTACTTAACATTCGCGGGCTACAGCTTGCGTGAGGCCTGGAACGAGACTGAGTGCGCCGTTTTCGATCAAAAACGACTTTTCTCGACTCCCTCTTTT
>Ga0134125_10002420_pt1 | contig 22162 bp, 19 predicted proteins | sample KB31751_FD_96464 | JGI IMG/M metagenome (GOLD analysis project Ga0134125, IMG submission 96464) | Terrestrial soil microbial communities with excess Nitrogen fertilizer from Kellogg Biological Station, Michigan, USA - KB3-175-1 | ecosystem: Environmental > Terrestrial > Soil > Unclassified ... | reverse complement strand
GTGCGCCCTGAGAGATTCGAACTCCCGGCCTTCTGGTTCGTAGCCAGACGCTCTATCCAGCTGAGCTAAGGGCGCGCAGGGGTGACTTTCAGACTACGGCCTCGAACGCGTTTCTGTCAACCGGAGGCGCCGGTTTTACCATCATCCATAGAGAGACACCATGAAGCTCTACACCCAAGTGAACTTCGGCGGAAACTGCCGCGAGGCGTTCCACTTTTACGAAAAGCACCTCGGCGGCAAGATCACCGCCCTGTACACTCAGGCGGACCTGCCCGAAGCCCAGCCCATGCCCGATGCGAAGCCGGATGCCGTCCTGCACGCCCGCATTCACTTGGGCGAAACCGAACTGGTCGGCAACGACGCTCCCCGCTCCGCCTACCAACCCATGCGGAGCGCGTACCTTTACCTGGCGCTGGACACGGCGGAGGAAGCGGAGCGCGTCTATGCGCTCCTGAAGGAGGGCGGCGAGATCTTCATGCCGCTGGCGGAGACATTCTTCGCGGTGCGCTTCGCCATGCTGCGCGACCGTTTCGGTATCAACTGGACGCTGATCCGGGAACGTACTCGTTAGAACCGGACCCTTTTGGGGTTGCGTTCGGGGAAGATTCCCGCCGTTTCGGTGTATTCTCGCTCTTTCGAGTTTTCGTGGAGGGAGCGATATGGTACGTCGATCATTCCTGATTCTGGCGGCGCTGGCGCTGGCGCTGGCGTTGCCACTTGTGGCGCAAGTGAATCCCGACCTTTACTCCGGCATGAACTGGCGGATGATCGGGCCCTTCCGCGCCGGGCGCGGGGTGGCGGTGGCCGGCGTACCCGGTCAACCCAACACGTTCTACTTTGGTGCGGTGGATGGCGGCGTCTGGAAGACGACCAATAACGGCCTTACTTGGAACCCCATCTTCGACAAAGAGCCGGTGGCCTCCATCGGCGCCATCGCGGTCGCTCCTTCCGACGCCAACGTGATCTACGTCGGCACCGGCGAGGCGGATGCGCGCTCGCAATTTTCGCTCGGCGACGGCATGTTCAAGTCCACCGACGGCGGCGCCACTTGGGCGCGGATCGGTCTTGAGGCGACGCACCAAATCGGACGTATCGTCGTCGACCCGCACGACGCGAACCTCGTCTACGTGGCGGCGCTGGGCAACATGTACGCCTCGAGCCCCGACCGCGGCGTGTACCGCTCCACCGACGGCGGTTCCAGCTGGACCAAGGTGCTGTTTAAAGATGACAACACCGGCGCCATCGACCTTTCGCTCGATCCCTCCAACCCGCAGACGATCTACGCCACCCTTTGGGCGACGCGCCGTCCGCCGTGGGTGGTCTACCCCTCCTCCAACGAGCCGGGCAGCGGCCTATACAAGTCCACCGACGGTGGCACGCACTGGACCCAACTCACCCAGGGCCTGCCCGCGGCACCGGGCAAGATCGGGGTGGCGGTGGCGCCGAGTGATCCGAGCCGCGTCTACGCCATCGTGGACGCCAGCGAGAAGGAGGGCGGTCTCTACCGTTCCGACGACGCTGGCGCCACCTGGAAGCAAATGGATAATGATGGCCGCATTTGGCATCGAGGCTGGTACTTCGAAGCGGTGACCGTGGATCCGAAAGACGCAAACAAGCTGTACGTGATGGACACCTCCACCTACCGCTCCACTGATGGCGGCGCCAACTTCCTTGCCATCAAGGGTGCGCCTGGCGGCGACGACTATCACCAGCTCTGGGTCAATCCCAACGACGCCAACCACATGATCCTCAGCAGCGATCAGGGCGTGATCGTCAGCGTGGACGGCGCCGAGAGCTGGAGCTCCTGGAACAACCAGCCCACGGGTCAGTACTACCACATCACCGCCGATAATCGGAACCCATTCTGGGTCTACGGCGCCGAGCAGGATAGCGGCGCCCGCGCCGTGGCCACCGCCGGCGCCCGGGGCGGCCGCATCAATTTCGCGGGCTGGGGAAACGCCTGCACCGGGGGCGAGAGCGGCGACATTGCGGTCAACCCGCTTAGCGTGGCCGAGCTCTACGGGGCCACGGTGACCAAGTGCGATCAGCTCACGGGAGCCAGCAAGAACATTTCGCCCATGTTGGCTTATCCCGGCCAGGACTTCCGCCACACCTGGACGCTGCCGGTGGCCTTCTCCATGGCCGACAAGCACGCATTCTACTTCTCCAACCAGTTCCTGTTCAAGACGGTGGACGGCGGCAACACCTGGCAGAAAATCAGTCCCGACCTGACGCGTGACAATCCGGGCGTGCCGCCCAATCTGGATGCCACGACGGGAGCCGACACCAACTACTCCGAGCGCAGCTTCGGACCGCGCTGGGGCGTGATTTACGCCATTGCTCCCTCGCCCATACTGGCCGATACCATCTGGGTGGGCACCGATGACGGCAACATTCAGGTCACCCGCGACGGCGGTAGGGCTTGGACCAACGTTACTCCGCCCGGCCTCAGCGCCTGGAGCAAGGTGATCATGATGGAGGCCTCGCACTTCGACCCCCAGACCGCCTACGCCGCCATTGACCGGCATCGGCTCAACGACGATACCCCGCACATCTACCGCACCCGCGACGGAGGCAAGACCTGGAAGGAGACTGTCCAGGGCATTCCCGATACCGAGTACCTGGAGTCCATTAAGGAGGATCCGGTCCGCAACGGGCTGCTGTTTGCCGGCACCAGCAAGGGCGCCTATGTGTCGTTCAATAGCGGCGATTCCTGGCAGTCGCTGCGGCTGAACATGCCGACGGTCGAGATCCGCGACTTCGTGATCAAGAACGACAGTCTGGTGATCGCCACCTTCGGGCGCGCCTTCTGGATGCTGGACAACATCAGCCCGCTGCGCCAAGCGACCGCGGCGATGAACGACGCCCCGGCGGTGCTTTTCAAGCCTCAGCCGGCAATTCGGGCGGCGGCGGGCGGACGCGGCGGCCGCAATACCAGCCTGGCCGCGGCGACGGACATGGATCCGGTGGAGGTCGCCTCCGCCGACGGGCCGATGACGGGCGCGGAGATTGATTACTACCTCAAGTCCGACACCGGTCCGGTGTCGCTCGACATCCTCGATGCCGCGGGCAAAGTGGTGCGGCATTACTCCAGCACCGACCGGGTACGCCGGCAGGATCCGCGCACCATGGACACGCCGGCGGTGTGGGCGGCGATCACGCCCATCCTGAGCGCCGGGCCGGGCATGCACCGCTGGAGCTGGGATGTGCGCGAGGTTGCTCCGGGCGCCGCCCCGGCTCCGGCCGGCCGGGGCGCCGGTCGCGGTGGAGCCGGAGGCGGGCGCACGGCCGCCCCGGGAGTATACACGGTGCGCCTGACCGCGGGCGGAACAAGCTACACGCAGCCGATTACCGTTACGATGCCGCCCGGCACAACCTTCTCAGCGGCAGCCGAAGCCGCCCAGTTGCGGCTCTCCGGCGAGATTACCGCCGAGCAGACCAGATTGGCGGCGGCGCGGCGCGAGGTGGGTCAGTTGCGTTCGCAGCTCGCCCGGCTGCAGTCCCAAGCCTCCGGCAACGCCGCAGTCGCGGGCGCGATCCGCGCGCTGGACCAGAAAGCACACGATCTCGAGGGTTTCGCCGCGGAGCCGCCCAACCCGGATGCCTCCAACGAAGGCGACGCCGTTCCCGCGCCCGCCAGCCTGACCGGTCTGGGCGCCATCCTCGGCGGCCTCTCCGGCGCGGCACAGGCCGGCAACGATGCGCCCGATGCAACCGCTCTATCCGGGTTTGCCAAGGCCAAAGTCATGGTGGATCATGAATTGTCCGCCTGGAACCAGCTCAAGTCTCAGGACCTGGCGCAACTCAATGTCCAGCTGAAGCAGGCTAACCTGACGCCGATCGAGCTCGCCGCGGCTGTTCCCGGGCGCGGTAGGAGCCGTGGTGGATCACGCTAATTGAGCGGTCGCCTGCAAACGGCGCGTCGCGGCCGGTGCATCCAACCCAGCTGGGAGGCACCGGCATGAGACGAGGGACGCGACAGGAGATCCGGCCAGCACTGATGTGGCTGGCCGCGGGTGTGGTGGTGGGCACCGCCGTGGGGTGGATGACGGCGCCCCGACGCGGGGATTGGCTGCGCAATCAGATCCGGCAAAAGCTGATTCACTGGCAGCGCATCGGCCGCCGCCGCTTGGAACGCGACAGCCGCGACCTGGAGAACCGTGTGCGCGGCAGTGTCGCCGAGGTGCGCGAGGCTTGGTCCGGCCGCCCACACTATGTGGACGCGAACACGCTGGTGGATCAGGTGCATAGCCAGATTGGCCGGGAATTCGGGCACCTGCTCGAACATGTGAACCTGAACGCGGTGGACCATACGCTCTATCTCCATGGTTACCTGGAATCTGAAGCTGATCACCGCGCCTTGGTGCGCGCCATCGCCGCGGTGGATGGGGTCTGCGAGGTCGACGACAGCGAGTTGCGTGTGGGTTCCCACCGCCATCATGCCTGAGGGCGGAATCCCACCAAAGGAGCAGTGGCGCCGCTTGCCAGCCGGTCCAACCTAGGCCATGATGCGACTATGCTCAAGGAGTTCCGGCAATTTATCTTCAAGGGCAACGTCGTAGACTTGGCCGTGGCGGTGGTTATCGGCGCCGCGTTTGGCGCTGTGGTGACGTCGTTCACCACCAATCTGCTGAACCCGCTCATCGCGGCGATCGTCGGGAAGCCAGATTTTTCCGCCTACAGCCTCGTTCTGCGTGGCAGCAAGATTCAGTACGGGCTCTTCCTGAACGCGCTGATCGCCTTCGTCCTGATCGCCGCCGCGGTGTATTTCTTCGTCGTCGCCCCGATGGCGGCGCTGCTACGGCGCTTGCACGGCGCCGAAGCAGCAACTCCGCCGGTCACCAAGAAATGTCCGGAGTGTTTGAGTGACGTACCTATCGCCGCCCGCCGCTGCGCCTACTGCTGCGTCCTGCTCAGCGCGAATGCCACGGACTGAAAGCTATATCCAGGCGCGCAGCAACCATAGCGCCAGCGCGGCAAAGAGTCCGGCCACGATATCGTCGGTCATGATGCCCCAGCCCGCGGGCAGCCGCTCGGCGATGTTCGCCGGAAAGGGCTTGGCGATATCGAAGAGCCGGAACAGCAGAAAGCCGCCGATCGCCAGCGCCGGGCTGACCGGGGCGACCCAGAGGAACGTCAATAGCTGCCCCGCGAGTTCATCCACCACCACGTTGCGGGGGTCCTGTGTGTTCAGAACGCGTTCCGAGGTGGTCGCGGTAAAGCCGCCGGCGAGGTAGAGGACCGCGGTTACCGCCAGGACTACCGCCGCCGATGGCGGCCGGAGCCAGCACAGCCCGGCCACCGCCGCCGAAGCGCAAGTGGCCGGTACCCACGGAATGAAACCGATCGGACCGCCGATCGAGATTACGTGCTGGAGTTTTTCCCAGGCGGTGGCGTGGCGCGGGAATGCGGTCGCCACCAGAATCGAGTAGGACTTGGCCATGCCCGCGTCTACCGCGATCGGCGCCGCACCGGTACCAGGGCCTCGCGGGCATGCTCGAAGTCGAGGCCGCGCCCGACCAGGTCGCGCTGCACGAAATCCACGAACTCCTGCATCTGTCTCTGCATGTGCTGCATCTTTTCGCGGAGGCCCAGAATGATCTCCACCCCGGCCAGGTTGACGCCCATGTCGCGGGTGAGGGAGAGGATGACCTCCAGGCGCTGCAGATCCTCGTCGGTATACAGGCGGGTGTTGCCCTCGGTGCGCGAAGGCTTGAGTAGGCCCTCGCGCTCGTAGAGCCGCAGGGTCTGGGGATGAATCGCGTACTGCTCGGCCACCGCCGAGATCATGTAGGCGGCACGGCCTTTTTTCCGTACCATAGCGTTACCTCAGGTTTGCGCCTGCCGCAATACGGACTCGCGCGCATCCTCGGGATTGAGGCGCGCCAATTCGCGTAACAACTCCTTGCTGCGTTCGTCGGTCACCTTGGGCACGACGACCTGAACCTCGACGTACTCATCGCCGCGGATGCCATCGTGCTGGGCGGACACCACGCCGCGCTCGCGCATGCGGAACTTCTGCCCCGACTGCGTGCCGGGGGGAATGTTGAGCAGCGCCTTACCGTCAATGGTGGGCACCCCCACCTTGGCGCCGAGCGCCGCCTCGGTGAGGCTGAGCGGCACCTTGACGTGGATGTCGTCCCCCTCGCGCACAAAAAGCGGGTGAGGTTGAATGTGGATGATGACGTAGAGGTCGCCGCTGGAATCGGCTCCCCAGTTACCCTTGCCGGCGATGCGCAAGCGGGCGCCTTCGCGGGTGCCGGGCTTGAGCCGCACCTCCAAGGTCTCCGGCGTCTGCACACGGCCCTGGCCATGGCAGCGGGGGCAAGAGGCGCCCACCTTGCCGCTGCCGCCGCAGGCTCCGCAGCGCAGGTTGAACTTCATGCCGCTGACCGTCTGCGAGACTTGGCCCTTGCCGCCGCACTCCGGGCAGGTACCGCCCCGGCCGCCGCTTCCCGTGCCACTGCACTGGGGGCAACGGTCTTGGCGGGGCACATTCAGCCGCAGCACGGTGCCGCGGATGGCGTCCCAGAACCCCACGGTCGCCTGAAACTCCAGATCCCCGCCCACCGCCTCGATCGAGGCGGTCTGGCGGTTGAAGACGCTGGAAAAGATGTCGCGAAAGCTACCCCCGCCCCCGCGGCGGCTGGCGCTGCCGCCGCCGCCCCCGAGGTCGGAGAAATCAAAGCCGGAAAAGTCGAAGCCGGGCGGCGGCGGCGCCGCGCCCCGGCGGGCGCCGGGCTCGGGTCCGGGCCCGCCGAATCCCTCCGCGCCGTGTTGAAACGCTTGATCGGAGTAGAAGCCGGCGCGGTCGTAGAACTCCCGCTTCTTGGGCTCGCTTAGGACGTCGTAGGCCTCCTGAACGTCCTTGAACTTATCCTCGGCCGCCTTGTTGTTGGGATTGACGTCGGGATGCAGCTTGCGGGCCAAGCGCCGGTAGGCTTTGCGGATCTCATCCGCGGAAGCCGTGCGTTTGACCCCGAGCAGTTGGTAATAATCTTTGGTGGCAGTGGCCATGATGGAGAAGGAGTTGGAGACAGTTTACTCGCACCGCCCCCAACTCCCAAACGGCGAATGTCCCGCGCTACTTCTTATCGCCCTCCGCGTCGACATACTCGGCGTCGATCACATCGCCCTGCTTGGCCTGACCGTCGCCCTCGCCGCCCGGCGGGGGCGTGGTCTCGCCGCCGGTGGACGACTGAGCGCTGGCGTTTTTGTACATGGCTTCGGCCAGCTTGTGGGTGGAGGCGGTCAACTGGTCGCGGGCCGCGTTCATGGCCGCCACGTCGCTGCCCTCCAGCGCCTTGCGCGCCTCCGCCAATCCCGCCTCGACCGCGCCCGCATCCTCGGCGGAGACCTTGTCCCGGTTCTCCTTGAGCATTTTGTCGGTGTTGTACACCAGGCTGTCGAGCTGGTTGCGCGCCTCGACCTCCTCCCGGCGCCGCTTGTCCTCGTCGGCATGCGCCTCGGCATCCTTGGTCATGCGGTCAATCTCATCCTTGGAGAGGCCGCTGGAGCTGGTGATGGTGATCTTCTGTTCCTTCTTGGTGCCGAGGTCCTTGGCGCTGACGTTGACGATGCCGTTGGCGTCGATGTCGAAGGTCACCTCGATCTGCGGTATCCCGCGCGGGGCGGAGGGAATGCCCACCAAGTGGAACTTGCCCAAGGTGCGGTTCTGGGCCGCCATGGGGCGCTCCCCCTGGAGAACGTGCACCTCCACCGAAGTCTGGTTGTCGGCGGCGGTGGAGTACACCTCGCTCTTGCGGGTGGGGATGGTGGTATTGCGCGGAATGAGAACGGAACTCACGCCGCCCAGCGTCTCGATGCCCAGCGAGAGCGGGGTGACGTCCAGCAGCAGCAGATCCTTGACCTCGCCCGCCAGCACACCGGCCTGCACGGCCGCGCCCACCGCCACCACCTCGTCCGGGTTCACGCCCTTGTGGGGCTCCTTCTTGAAGAGTTCGCGGACGATTTGTTGGACGCGCGGAATGCGGGTCGAACCGCCCACCAGCACGACTTCGTCGATCTTGTCGGCGGTCACGCCGGCATCCTCCAGCGCCTTCTTGCAAGGCGTGACGGAGCGCTGCAAAATGTCCTCCACCATGCGCTCGAACTGCGGCCGGGTCAGCTTCTCCAGCAGGTGCTTGGGGCCGCTGGCGTCGGCGGTGATGAAGGGCAGGTTGATCTCGGTCTCATTGGTGGTCGAGAGCTCCATCTTGGCCTTCTCGGCCGCGTCCTTCAGGCGCTGCAGCGCCATCTCGTTGCCGCGGGCGCGCAGATCCAGGCCTTCCTTTTTCTTGAACTCGTCCACCAGCCAGTCCACCAGGCGCTGGTCAATATTGTCGCCGCCGAGGTGCGTGTCGCCGTTGGTGGACTTCACCTCGACCACGCCTTCGCCCACTTCGAGGATCGAAATATCGAAGGTGCCGCCGCCGAAGTCGTAAATGGCGATGGTTTCTTCCTTTTTTTTGTCCAAGCCGTAGGCCAGCGCGGCCGCCGTGGGCTCGTTGACGATTCTCTTGACATCCAAGCCGGCGATGCGGCCGGCGTCCTTGGTGGCTTGGCGCTGGGCGTCGTTAAAATAAGCGGGCACCGTAATGACCGCTTCATTCACCTTCTCGCCCAGGTAGTCCTCGGCCGCCTGCTTCAGCTTTTGCAGAATAAACGCCGAAACCTCGGGTGGAGTGTAGCTCTTGCCCTGGACCTCCACCACAACATGGTCCCCCTGCTGCTTGACCTTGTAGGGGACCATCTTCATCTCTTCACTGACCTCGTCGAAGCGGCGGCCCATGAAGCGCTTGATCGAGTAGATCGTGCCCTCGGGATTGGTAATCGCCTGCCGTTTGGCAACTTGGCCAACCAGGCGCTCGCCGCTCTTGGTAAAGGCCACAATGGACGGCGTGGTGCGGCCGCCTTCGGAGTTGGCGATCACTTTCGGTTCGCCGTTCTCCATTACCGCGACGCAGCTGTTGGTGGTGCCGAGATCAATGCCGATAATTTTTGCCATGGGTATTCCCTAAATGGTTGGGCTTCGTTATTTAGAATAGCTGCATGAGCGATGGGTTGTCAATGGAAATATTAGTGCATCGCCATCACATTTTATGCGAGATTCGAGTGGTAAACCTTTAAACAACAACAGTTTCCCGGTACTCGCCAAATTCCCGCCGCATCGTGTCGGCGATCTCGCCCACGGTGGCACAGGCCTCCACGGCCTGAACGATGGCGGGTACTAAATTGTCATCGCCGGCGGCTTGGGCGGCGAGCTGGTCGAGCGCCGCCTGCCACCGGCCGGGATCGCGGCGGGTGCGCAGCTCGCGCAATCGCTCGCATTGCCGGGCCTCGACCTCGGCGGCGATGCGCAGCACGGGGGTTGCTGTCGCCTCTTCCTGCTGGAAACGGCTCACCCCTACTACCACTGCCTGTCCCTGCTCCAACCGCTGCTGGAACTCGTAGGCCGCGTTCTGGATTTCGCGCTGCACATAGCCACTCTCGATGGCGTGCAGCATGCCTTGCAGCGGGCCGCCCCACGACTCGATCTTGGTCAGGTATGCCTCGGCCTCAAGTTCAAGCTGATTGGTGAGCGACTCGACGTAGTACGACCCCGCCAGCGGGTCTACGATCTCCGCCACCCCGGTTTCGTGAGCCAGAACCTGTTGGGTGCGGAGCGCCAGTTGTGCCGCGGACTCGGTGGGGAGGCCGAGCGCCTCGTCAAAGGCATTGGTGTGGAGCGACTGCGTCCCGCCCAGCACGCCGGCCAGCGCCTGGTAGGCGGTGCGGACCACGTTCACTTGCGGCTGCTGCGCGGTCAGGGTCGAGCCCGCCGTCTGGGTGTGGAAACGCAACATCCACGAACGCGCGTCCCGCGCGCCAAAGCGCTCCCGCATGCGGCGAGCCCACATGCGGCGGGCGGCGCGGAACTTGGCGGCTTCCTCGAACAGGTTGTTGTGGGCGTTAAAGAAAAACGACAGCCGCGGGGCGAACTGGTCGAGAGCGAGTCCCCGCTCCAGCGCCGCCTGCACGTAGGCGCAGCCGTTGCCGAGCGTGAAGGCGATCTCCTGCGCCGCCGTGCAGCCCGCTTCGCGCATGTGGTAGCCGGAGATGGAGATGGTGTTCCAGTTGGGCAGCTCGCGCGTGCCGTACTCGAAGATGTCGGTGACCAGGCGCAGACCGGCGCGCACCGGGTAGATGTAGGTTCCCCGGGCAATGTACTCCTTGAGAATGTCGTTCTGCACCGTGCCCTGCAGCTTGCGCGGATCCGCTCCCTGGCGTTTGGCCACCGCCACGTAGAGCGCCAGCAGCGTGGCCGCGGTGGCGTTGATGGTCATCGAGCTGGAAATCGTTTCGAGCGGCAGTTCCCGGAACAGGCGCTCCATGTCCTCGATCGAAGCGATCGCCACCCCCACCCGGCCCACCTCGCCGCGTGCCAAGGGGGCATCGCTGTCGAGGCCGATCTGGGTGGGAAGATCGAAGGCGACCGACAGGCCGGTCGTCCCCTGGCTCAACAAGTACCGGTAGCGGCGGTTGGACTCTTCGGCGTCGGCAAAACCGGCGTACTGGCGCATGGTCCAAAGCCGTCCGCGGTACATGTCGGCGCGGACGCCGCGGGTATACGGATAGGATCCGGGCGCGCCCAGTTCGCGATCGTAATCGAAGCCGGCGAGGTCGGCGGGGGTGTAGGCGGACTTGGAAATGGGCTTCATGGGCGGTGCCCGGCGCGCAACAGGTTGCTGACGCCAAAGTAGAGGAACAAGAGCCCCAGCCCCAGCTCAACTCCGGCGAGGGGAGGCAGCGAGGTCAGGTTGGCGCCGGGACGCGCATGGGGGTGGGCGTTCCACCAGCCGCTCAAGCCGGCCGAACCAAAGGCGAGGGCAAAGACCAGGAAGGCCACCCCGCTCAACTGCAGGCCCAGGCGATGCAGCGCGCGGCCCAGGCTGCGGCCCAGAGCCGCCCTGCCGCGCGCCAGCGATTTCCGCCAAACGCCGTTTCCGGCGCGCACGCTTGCGTCTGCCGGCCGCCGTCCTTGCAGCAGCGTGGCTGCGGCGCGGCCTAGGCGGGCGCCCGGGGTTGTCGGTGCGGGCATGCGGCGTTACGCCGGATCGGGCAGGCCGTGGCGGCGGAGCAGGGAGGGGAGGTTGATGGAGAATGCCGAGCGCGGCATCACCATGTCGCAGCCCGCCTCCTGGGCCTTCTGCTTCAGGTCGGCCTGCAAATGGCTGAGGAACCCGATCAGGGCGGTCTTTTTCAATTGCGGATTGTGGCGGATCTTGCCGATGGTGGCGAGGGGTTTCAGCGCGTTGCTGTTGAGATCGAGAATGATCAGCGACGGCGGCTCCTCCACCTTGGCCAGCAACTCGCGATCGTTCTTGGCGAGATCGATGGTTACCTTGAGCTGGCGGGCGGTTTCCTGGATTTTGGCCAGAAAAAACATGTCGTCCACCGCCACCAGAATGCGCTTCGCGGGCGCGCTGACTGCGCCTTCGCCCACCGCGGCAGCCACGGGTGTATTTGTTGTCACAAGCACAAACCTCGTCGGCGGATGCACCCCGCCGCATCGGAATTCAGGTTTCAGATCAAGGCCGCCGGAGAGCGGTGAAGCCCCAGAAAGGGGATCGCTTCACCCAAAGACGCTTCCATCTCCGGACCGGGCCGATACAGTCATCATAGCGCATTTATGGGTGCGGGCCCCAGCGGGGCGCCGCCGTGCCTTCCGCCGCGCCCGTCTGCCGCTTTAGCTTGGCGGAAATAGGGCTTTCAGCTGGGCAAACAGGCTCGCCATCTCCACCGCGGCCTGGGCCGCCTCCCAGCCCTTATTGCCGGCCTTCAGCCCGGCCCGCTGCACCGCCTCCTCCAGCGTGTTGCACGTCAGGACACCGAACGCATGCGGGATGCCAGTTTCGAGCGCCGCCTGGCCAATCCCTCGCGTCACTTCGCGGCTGATGTAGTCGAAATGCGGGGTCTCGCCCCGCAAAATCAGTCCCAGACACACTACTGCGTCAAACTGCCCGGATTCCGCCGCGTTACGCGCCGCGGCCGGCAGTTCGAACGCGCCCGGCACCTCAATCACCGATACCGCCCCGGGCGCCGCGCCCATCCGCGCCAAAGCATCGAGCGCGCTGGCCAACAGGCGGCGGGTAATGAACTCGTTGAAGCGGCTATAGACCACCGCAAAACGATAAGGGGCGGCGGTGAGCCGGCCCGCGACCCGGTCCGCCGGGCTTGCCGCTTCCGTCACCGGCCCTCAAAGCGCGGCGCGCGCTTCTCCAGGAAGGCCTGTGTGCCCTCTTTCATGTCGTGGGTGGCGCAGCTCAGGGCGAACAGGCTGGCCTCGAGTGCCAGACCCTGTTCCAGGCTCATCTCCACGCCTTCGCGCACGGCCTGCAAACAGTAGCGCACCGCGAGCGGAGCGTTCGCCGCGATGCGGCCGGCGAGCGCGGCCGCGGTTGCGCGCAACTCGTCCGCGGGCACCACTTGATTGACCAGGCCCAGGCGCAGCGCCTCGGAGGCCGGGATCGGTTCGCCGCCGAGGATCATCTGCAACGCCGGTCCGGCTCCGATCAGGCGCGCCAGCCGCTGCGTGCCCCCGTAGCCGGGGATCAACCCCAATTTCACTTCGGGCTGACCCAACTTGGCGTTCTCGCTCGCCAAGCGCAGCGTGCAGCTCATCGCGAGCTCCAGTCCGCCGCCCAGCGCAAAACCATTGATGGCCGCGATCACCGGGATGGGAAAGCGCTCCAGTGCCAGGAACAGGCGGTTGCCGTGCTGGCTGAAGGCGTGCGCCGCCGCCACGTCCAGCGCCGCAATCTCGGCGATGTCGGCGCCGGCGACAAAAGCCTTCTCGCCCGCTCCGGTGAGGATCGCCGCCCGCACTTCGGATCTACCGCGCAACCCTTCCAACACGCTGGTGAGCTGCCCGATCACTTCCAGGTTGAGCGCGTTCAGTTTTGCCGGCCGGTCAATCGTGATCCAGGCCAAAGGCGCATCGATTTCGAGGCGGACAACTTGCGGTGGTTCCATCTGGCGTGCGGCTCCGAAGGCCTCATTTTAGCAGCATAGTATCCTTAAGATTCGCCCGCTTCCCGCTCCATGGACCGCCGTTTCATCCGCAACTTCTCGATCGTGGCCCACATTGACCACGGCAAGAGCACCCTCGCCGACCGCCTGCTGGAGGCGACCGGGGCGCTCACCGCGCGCGAAATGCAGAAGCAGGTGCTCGACAGCATGGACCTGGAGCGCGAGCGCGGCATCACCATCAAGGCCCACGCCGTGCGCCTCGCCTACCGCGCCCTGGACGGCAACGACTACCAGCTCAATTTGATCGACACCCCGGGCCACGTCGACTTCTCCTACGAGGTCTCGCGCAGCCTGGCCGCCTGCGAGGGCGCGCTGCTGGTGGTGGACGCCGCTCAGGGAGTCGAAGCCCAGACCGTGGCCAACGCCTACCTTGCCGTCAACCAGCACCTGGAGGTGATCCCGGTCATCAACAAGGTGGATCTGCCCAGCGCCGAGCCGGAGCGGATCAAGGAACAGATCGAGAGCGTCATTGGACTCGACGCCTCCGACGCCGTGCTGGCCTCGGCCAAAACCGGTCTCGGCACCGAGGCGGTGCTGGAAGCGATCGTGCGCCGCGTCCCGCCGCCCTCCGGCCTGCCCGAGGCGCCGCTGCAGGCACTGCTGTTCGACTCCTGGTTCGACCCCTACCGCGGCGTCATCATCCTGGTGCGCGTGATGCAGGGCACGCTGCGGGTGGGACAGAAGATCCGGCTGATGTCCAATGGCGAGCGCTACGCGGTAGAGACGCTGGCGGTGCGGACGCCCAAGACCGTCCCGGTCGAGACCCTGGCGGCGGGCGAGGTCGGCCTGATCGTGGCCAATATCAAGCGCGTGGCCGACGCCAAGATCGGCGATACCATCACCGACGATGAGGCGCCCGCCGCCGCACCGCTGCCCGGCTTCGAGGAGATCAAGCCCATGGTCTTCGCCGGGCTGTATCCCATCGAGAGCGACCAGCATACGGCGTTGCGCGACGCTCTGGAAAAGCTTCGCTTGAACGATTCCTCGTTCTTCTTCGAGCCCGAGAACTCCGCCGCCCTCGGCTTCGGCTTCCGCTGCGGCTTCCTCGGTCTGCTGCACATGGAAATCGTGCAGGAGCGGCTGGAGCGCGAGTTCAACCTGGACCTGATTGTCACCGCCCCGGGCGTGCGCTACCAGGTGTTGCGCCGCGACGGTGTGATGGTCGAGGTCAACAACCCCGAAAAGCTGCCGCCGCCGGGCGAAATCGAGCGCATCGAGGAGCCCATCATCACCGCCACCATCATCGCCAACGAGGAGGCGCTGGGCGGCATCCTCAAGCTCTGCGAGGACAAGCGCGGCGTGCAGAAGGGTTTTGATTACGTCGGTCCGCAGCGCGTCATGCTGACCTATGAGCTGCCCTTGAACGAGGTGGTGCTCGACTTTTACGACCGGCTCAAGACCGTCTCGCGCGGCTACGCTTCGCTCGACTATCACCTCGACGGCTACCGCGCCAGCGACCTGGTCAAGCTGGACGTGCTGGTGGCGGGCGATCCGGTGGATGCGCTCTCCATGATCCTGCACCGCGACATGTCGTTCGAGCGCGGCAAGGCGCTGGCGGCCAAGATGAAGGAACTCATCCCGCGCCAGCAGTTCGAGGTCCCCATCCAGGCCGCGATCGGGGGCAAGATCATCGCGCGTGAAACGGTGCGCGCGATTCGGAAGGACGTGCTCGCCAAGTGCTACGGCGGCGATATCAGCCGCAAACGCAAGCTGCTGGAAAAGCAGAAGGAAGGCAAAAAGCGCCTCAAACGCCTGGGTCGGGTGGAAATCCCCCAGGACGCCTTCCTGGCCGTACTCAAAGTCGAGCAGTAGGCTTAGAGCGCGGCCCGCGCCACACGCGCGTCGTAAGTGGCCGGCGCAATCTCGACTCCCGCCGCCCGCGGGCGGTCCGCGGCCGCCGCCTCGCAGGGCCGCTTTGGCCCTCAGGCTGCATGGAACCAAGCAGCCGGCGGGAGTTCGCTTAGAAACTCCTAATGCCGGGCTGGGTTGCCATGGCTACTTCGCTCGAACGCCACGACGTCCGCCTCGACTTTATTCGCTCCCTGCCGCCTGGTGCGGCCGTGCTCGACGCCGGCTGCGGGGCCTTCAAGACGCTGCTGCGCCTCCAAGCCGCCCGCCCCGACCTGCGTTTTTTCGGCCTCGATCAGCTGGATGTAGCCGGTCAGTGCCCGAAGGGCGTCACGTTCGCGCAACTAAACTTTGAGACGCAGGCGTTTCCCTTCGCCGACGGTCAATTCGACGCCATCTTCTTTTGCCATGTTCTGGAACACCTCGCCAACCGCATGAACGTGTTGGGCGAGTTCGCCCGCGTGCTCAAGCCCGGCGGGCGCATCTATATTGAGGGGCCGAGCACGCGGGCGCTATGGCTGCCTTCCTTCTCGTTCGTTCCGTCGCGCGATCCCGCCAATGCCATCGGCGACGACCTCAACTTCTTCGACAATTTCACCCACGTGCGGCCACTCAGCCGCCGCGGTCTCCACATGTTCCTGCAAATGGCCGGCTGCGCCCAAGTGCGCACCGGCTACGTGCGCCATCTCCGCAAGGTGTTGGCCGCTCCTTTCCTGTTGCTGAGCGGCCTGCTGCTGCGGCGTCGGCGCTGGGTCTGCGTGGCGGTCTGGGAGTTGTTTGGCTGGAGCGTGTTTGCGGTCGGCCAGAAGGCCTGACGCCATGGCGGAAGCGGCCCCGGAACTCGAGACCGTCCCCTGCCTGGTGCTCGCCGGTGGCGCGGGCACGCGCCTGCGTCCGGCCATCGGCGAGGCCGCCAAGCCTTTGGCTTCGGTGGGCGGGCGTCCGTTTCTGGACTATTTGCTGGAGTGGTTGGGCGCGCAAGGCGTGCGCCGCATCGTGCTCGGCCTCGGCTATCGCGCCGAAGAATTTCAGCGCCGCTATGGCGATGGGCGCGCGCTGGGGTTGGCAATCTCTTATTCCCTGGAGCGGGAGCCGCAGGGCACCTGGGGTGCCATCCGCTTCGCCCGCCAACAGTTGGCCGGTGGCAGCGTTTTCCTTGCCTGCAATGGCGACTCCTGGCTACCGGTCAACCTGCGCGACTTGCTTGTCCATCACGTCCGCCGCGGCGCCCTGGCCACGCTGGCGCTGGCGCAGGTCGCGGATACCGGACGATTCGGCCGTGTCCAAGTCGATGGGCAAGCTCGTGTCACCGGCTTTCATGAAAAGGATCGAGGTGGCCCGGGATGGATCAACGGCGGCGTCTATGCCCTTGCCCCGGCTGCGTTCGGTTTGGCCCCGCCGATGGCTGCTTCTTTGGAACGCGATGTCTTGCCCCACTGGCTGGCCGGCGGCGGCGTCCACGCTCTCCCCACCCCCGGCACCTTTTTGGATATCGGCACCCCCGAGGATTACCGCCGCCTGGTGGCGGGCGCCACCCGGTGGAAGCGTGAGTTGCGAGAGGCGCGAGGAGGTACCGCATGCTAATTCGAGCCAAGGCCCCGCTACGGCTGGGCTTCGCCGGCGGCGGCACCGACGTGCCGCCGTTTCCCGACTTTGAGGGTGGCTGCGTCCTCAGCGCCACGATCAACATGTATGCCTTCGGCACGCTCTGCCCGCTGTCCGACGGCACCATCCACTTGCGCTCGGCCGACCTGGGACTCGCGCTCGAGTACAGCAAGGACCATCCCCTCGCCTACGACGGCCGGCTCGACCTCGCCAAGGCCGCCATCCGGGAAATGGGCGGCGCCGACTGTGGCGGCTTTGATATTTTTCTCCACTCCGACGCACGCCCGGGTTCGGGGCTTGGTTCCTCCTCCAGCCTGATGGTGGCGGTGATGGGGCTACTCAAGGAGTGGCGCCGCCTGGTTGTTGACGATTACGAACTGGCCCAACTGGCCTACCGCCTGGAGCGCCAGGAGTTAGGGATTCCGGGCGGCATGCAGGACCAGTACGCCGCCGCCTTCGGGGGCTGGAATTTCATCGAGTTTGCCGGCGCGGGCCGGGTCATGGTCAACCCTTTGCGGCTGCCCATGGAAGTGCTGAACGAGCTCGAGCACAACCTGATCCTCTGTTTCACCGGCGACACGCGAGTCTCGGGCGGCATCATCGCCGACCAGGTGGGCCGCTATCAGCGCGGCGAGGCCGGCAACTTGCAAGGCCTGCGCCGGCAAAAGGAACTCGCCATCGAGATGAAAAACCTGCTGCTGCGACGGCAATTGAACGAGTTCGGCGCGCTGCTGCACGAGGCCTGGGAGTACAAGAAACGGATCTCGCCCCAGATCACCACCGGCCGGGTGGATGAGCTCTACCAAGCCGCGCGCCGGGCTGGCGCGCTCGGCGGCAAACTCAACGGCGCCGGCGGCGGCGGGTTCATGATGTTTTACTGCGACTTCGAGCGGCGTCTGGAGGTGGAGCGGGCATTGCGCGAGCGCGGTTGCGTGATCCGCGAGTTCGCCTTCGAGCCGCGCGGGCTGCAAACCTGGCGCGCCGCCGACCCGGTGGTCCTGCCGCCACCCGCGCTGGCCGCCGCGCAGGTGGCGGCGCCATGACCGCCCCGAGCCCGGCCGGCATAGTTTTCCGCGCCGCGGTGTACGGCGGCAGCGGCTATGCCGACGGCAACTTGGATATTCTGTCCGGCCTGGAAGCGGCTGGCCTGCCGCTGCAACTTGTTCCCATCGGTCCGCAGGAGGACCAGGAGCGGCTGCTGCCCGCCAAACGCCGCAGCGCGCTGGCCCGCCTCCAGCGCCGCCGCTACGATGTGGGCCGCAGTGTCTTGTACCAGTGTTCCCCCGCGCCCGATTTCGAAACCCAGCTCGAAGCCCGGGTTCGCATCGGCCGCACCGCTTTCGAGACCGATTCTTTGCCCGACGGGTGGACCGAACGCTGCAACGTCCTCGACCAGGTTTGGGTGCCGTCGGAGTTCAATCGCGAGACGTTCTCCCGCGCCGGGGTCGCGCCCGAACGTCTGCGCGTCATGCCGGAAGGTCTGGACACGCAACGCTTTCGGCCCGGACTGGCGCCGCTGCCGATTCCGGAACGGCGTGGGTTCAACTTCCTTTCGATCTTCGACTGGATCGATCGCAAGGGTCCCGACGTTCTGCTGCGTGCCTACGTCCAGGCGTTCCATGCCGATGACGACGTCGCCTTGATCCTCAAGATCCACAAATTTGATGATCCCCAGGCCCAGCTGGAGCAACGCCTGATGGCCTTCATCGAACGCGAGTTGGGCGTGCCGCTGGAAAAGGCGCCGCCGATCCTGGTGTTGCGCGGCCTGCTTCCCGCGGCCGAGATGCCGCGGCTCTATGCCTCCGCCGACGCATTTGTCCTGCCGAGCCGCGGCGAGGGTTGGGGGCGGCCGTACCTGGAGGCCGCGGCCACGCAGCTCCCCGTACTGGCCACGCGTTGGAGCGGCCACCTCGACTTTCTCCACGACGGCAACAGCTACCTGATTGATCTGGACGGGGTGGTGGCGGTGCCCCGCGATTCCGACCGCGAAGCCTATATCGGGCAGCGTTGGGCCGAGCCCAGCCCGGACCATTTGGCCCAGTTGATGCGCGCGGTAGTGGCGGACCGCACCGCCGCCGCGCGGCGAGCGGCCCAGGCCCGGCAAGAGATGGTCGAGCGATGGGATAGCCGCGTGCTGGCTCCTCGGTGGAGCGAGTCGTTGCGCGCGTTGTTATAGCGGTGGCTGGACTCTACGGACGACAACAGCCCTACGGCACCGGGGTGGCGCGTGGCGGTGCAAGACGCCACGGGGCGAGGCGCCGGCGCGCAGACAGGGCGTAACTTAGGGCGAGACCGCGCCGGGTGTCGTTAAAGACGCGGAGATGCGTCAGCGTGCGCGCCAAGGGGGTCCAGGAAGCCTTGAAGGGATCGTCTCCGCCCAGGAAGTCGTACTCGCGCAGGCCCTCCTCCTGCGCGTGCCGCAGGATGTGCAGCAGCATGATTTTGCCCGGGCCGAACGGTGCCCAGGCCTCGTCATACCCCACCTTCAATCCGGCCAACGAACCCGGCGCAAGCGCCCCCAGTTGAAACGCCAGCACCGCCGCGTCGAGCCGGAGCAGCATGAGCCGGAGTTGGCCAGAGGCCGCCAACTGGCGCACCAAGCGGCGATAGAACGCGGTATACACGGCGGAGTTGAGCAGCGCCGTGCCCGCCCGGCCCTTCCAGCCTTGGGCTTCGATTTGCAGGCAGGTCTCAAACGCCGCCGCCGCCGGCGCCGCGTCGCGCAACACTTCCAGCCAGAGCCGCCCGCGCTGGCGCAGCTTGCGCTCGCGCCGTTCCAACTCGCGCGACATCGCCAGACCGCACTGAGCGGCGAAGCCCGGACCGGTGCGGGAGAGCGCGACATAGCGCTGCAAGCTGCGCTCCCCGAACTGGGGCTCGAGGCCGCGGGACTGCCAGTGCCCGGCCAGACCGGTGGCGTCCTCCTCCGCGAGTCCGTCCACCTGGAGCCAGTCCCAGTCGCGGCGTTCGCGCACCAGCCGGGCCAGCTCCGCGCGCGCCGCCGCGCCATCCTCGGACCGGCAGAGCAGGCCGCGGCGTTGACTGTCGAGCGCGGCGCCGCCCCAACGCCGGCACGGGCCCCACCGGCCCTCGCGCAACGGCAGCACCCCGCTCCACTCGCCCTCGCGGTTCGTCAACACCAGCAGCCGCACTACCGTCCGCGGCGCCACGGTTTGCCACCAGGTAAACTGCCACTCCCAGCTCAGCCAGGCCGGCGCGCCCACCGTTTGCGCCAAGCGCATCCAGGGGCGGGCGGCCGACTCCCAGTCGGCCGCCGTGCGGAGTCGCCAGACTTCCGCTTGCAGACTCCGCGGCGGCTCCGCTACCGCCGCCCGGGTTTGGACTTTGGCCACCGACCACCTCCACGCCGCGGCGGTGCCGAGACGCGATCATGAGACTCCGGCCGCCAATCCAGAGTTGCTGGACCATGGGAGGAATGCCGGCCCCACACAAGCGGGGCGCGCGGCGGAGCCGCGCTGGGGCCCGCGTCAAAAGAAGCTCAGACCTGCAGCACGTCGCCCGGCTTGGCCACCACGGCGTACAACACGGGGTTGATGTAGAGGCCCAAAATGAGGCGTGAAATCATGCCGGCCACGATCACAATGGCGAACGGACGCTGTGTGTCGCTGCCAATGCCGTGCGACAACGCCGCCGGCAGCAGCCCAATGCAGGCCACCAGACCGGTGATCAGAATCGGGCGCAAGCGCAACACCGAGGCCTCCACGGTGGCGTCGGCGATGTCCTGGCCCTCCAGGCGCAGCTTGTTGATATAGGAGACCAGAATCACCGCGGTCTCCACCGACACGCCGGTCAACGCCAGCAGACCCAGCACCGAGGAGACGCTGAAGGCGGTCCCGCTCCACCATAAGGCGAGGAGCGCCCCTTCCGGTACGGTCAACACCACCCCCAGCGCGATCACGATCGGGAACTTGATGTTGCCGTAAAGCGCGAACAGGATCATGAAGATCAGCAGAATGACCAGCGGTCCCACGACCTGCAGCTGTTGCTTGGCCGCCAGGAACTCGCTATACTCTCCGCCCCAGGCCAAGTGGTAACCGTAGGGCAGGCGCACCGCGGCCCGCACCGCCTTCTGGCCGTCTTCCACCGCGTGTTGCAGATCCCGCCCCTCGATGCTGAACTGCACGCCGATATAACGCTCGTTGTTCTCGCGGTAAATGAACGATGGGCTGTCCTCTTCGGTCACCGTAGCCAGGTCCCGCACGGGAATTTGCTGGCCAGCCGGCGTCCCCACCAGCAGGTTTCCGATCGCCGGGATGCTGCTGCGGTACTGCGGCTCCATGCGCACCACCAGGTCGAAGAGCTTTTCGCCCTGTTGCACCTGGCTGACCGCGTCGCCGCCCACGCCGGCTTCGACCACCGCTTCCACGTCGGCGGCGTTGACTCCGTAGCGCGCCAGGGCCGGGCGGTTGATTTGAATCGCCACGCTGGGCTGGCCCAGCTCGCGCACCACGGTGAGCTCGGTGAAGCCCGGCACCTTGGCCAGCGTGTCGCGGATTTTGAGCGCGTTGGCTTGCAGCACGTTCAAGTCGGGGCCAAAGACCTTCACCGCGAGCGCGCTCTTCAGCCCGGTCAGCGCCTCGTCGACCGCGTCTTCCGCCGGCTGGGTGTAATTGAAGATGATTCCGGGATAGCGGTCCAGCCGATTCGAGAGATCGGCAATCAGCGCGTCCTTGGTGTGATCCGAACTCTGCTTCCAGGTGGCGTCGCCGTAGGGGCGAAGCCCGACATAGAACTCGCAGTTGAAGAACCCGGTCGAGTCGGTGCCGTCGTCCGGCCGTCCAAGTTCGCTGCCCACGTCGGTGACCTGCGGGTACGACATCAGGATCTGGCGGATCTGGGGAGCGATCTTGCTTGCCTCCTCGTAGGAGATGGTGTAAGGCATGGTGGCCCGCACCCAGAGGGCGCCTTCATCCAAGTGCGGCATGAACTCGCCGCCGATAAAGGGCGCCAACAAGAGCGAGGCGCCGAACACCAGGAGAGTGGCCATGGACACGAGCCAGGGATGGCGCAGGCACCAGCGTACCTGGCCCCGGTACCAGCCCTTCATCCACTCCAGCGGACGGTTGACGGTGGCGCGGATGCCATGCTTGAACCAGTACGAGCTCAGCACCGGCACCAGAGTCAGCGTGATGAGCAGCGAACCCACCAGCGCCAACCCCATGGTGTCGGCCATCGGACGGAAGAGCTTGCCGCTGGCGCCGCTGAGCGCGTAGATCGGCAAATAGGCGGCGATCATCACCGCTACCGAGTAGAAGATGGGCCGGTCCACATCCTTGGCCGCGCCCACGATCAACTCGAACAAGTCGTACTGCTGTCCGCGCCGCTCCTCCAGTTCGCGGTAGATGTTCTCCATCATCACCACGGTGCCGTCGATGATGATGCCGAAATCGATCGCCCCGATGGAGAGCAGGTTGGCGGGGATGCCCCAGGCGTGCAGGAAGATAAAGCTGAACAGCAGCGCCAGCGGGATGGTCAGCGCCACGATCACCGCCGCCCGCACGCTCACCAGGAGCAGAATGAGCACCACCAGCACCAGCGTGATGCCGCGCAGCAGGTTGCCCTCGACCGTGTCGGTGGTGAGCTGCACCAAGCCGCTGCGGTCGTAGTAGGGATGAAT
>Ga0134125_10002419_pt1 | contig 22168 bp, 22 predicted proteins | sample KB31751_FD_96464 | JGI IMG/M metagenome (GOLD analysis project Ga0134125, IMG submission 96464) | Terrestrial soil microbial communities with excess Nitrogen fertilizer from Kellogg Biological Station, Michigan, USA - KB3-175-1 | ecosystem: Environmental > Terrestrial > Soil > Unclassified ... | reverse complement strand
GTCGATGTCGATCTCGAACCCGAGCCGCGGTGCCCGGCGCAGCTCGGTGCGCAGCCAGGTCGACGCGATGAACGTCTTGGACGGCACGCAGTCGTCCAGGACGGCCGCCCCGCCGATGCCCTCGGAGTCGATGACGGTCACATGGGCGGCGTCGGGCTGTTCTGGGCGCAGCGTGGCGGCGACCAGCGCGGCTTCGTAACCGGCCGGGCCTCCCCCGAGGATCACGATGCGCGTCGCCACAACTCCTAACCTAACGAAGCCGGCCGAACCCCGCGCGACGCTCAGGGAAGACCGTGCCGGGCCGGACGTCTAAGCTTTCCCCGTGCCGCTCTACGCCGCGTACGGGTCGAACATGGATCCCGAGCAGATGCTCAAGCGCGCACCCCATTCGCCGATGGCCGGAACGGGCTGGCTGCACGGGTGGCGGTTGACGTTCGGCGGCGAGGACATCGGCTGGGAGGGCGCGCTGGCCACCGTGGTCGAGGACCCGGATGCCAAGGTGTTCGTCGTCCTTTATGACATGACACCGGCGGACGAGAACAACCTCGACCGCTGGGAGGGTTCGGAGTTCGGCGTTCACCAGAAGATCCGGTGCCGGGTCGAGCGCATCTCGTCGGACACCACCACCGACCCGGTCCTGGCGTGGCTGTACGTCCTGGATGCGTGGGAGGGCGGACTGCCGTCGGCCCGATACCTGGGTGTCATGGCGGACGCAGCCGAAATCGCCGGAGCGCCAAGTGATTACGTACACAGTCTGCGCACCCGCCCCGCCCGCAACATCGGCCCGGGGACTCCGACGTAACCCCCGCGAGCGTGCGTGTTTGTACGCCGACACGCCGCAATGTGTGGCATTCTGTGCGCCCTCACGACCGCATCAGGCGGCTCTTCGTAGCTGCCTCTCGAGCCGGCGGAGAAGTTCGCCGGGCCGGTGTCTGACGTCCTCGGCGATGATGGGCACTATCAACCACCCCAGCTCTTGGAGAGCGGACGAGCGTCGGCGGTCCCGGACAAAAGCATCCGGCCCGCTGTGCCATTCGACGCCGTCGTACTCGGCCGCGACACGAAGCTCGGGCCAGGCGAAATCGAGCCGCCACACGCACCCCTGCAGGTCGACGACCTCGTACTGCAGGACCGGCGACGGCATGCCGCCGTCGATTATGACGAGCCGTGCCTCGCTTTCCATGGGGGACTCCGCGAGCGGCGAGGCCACGGCGAGCAACTCACGCGCGGTGACGACGCCGCGACGCCCGGACTGCTGCTCGACTGACCGCCGCAACTCGTCGCGACCGCACGTGCCGCTGCGCAGGGCTGCGTCCAGTGTCGCCAGCGCTCGGGCGCGGCGCAGCCCGCGCGCCACTTCGATCGCGGTCCACGCGGGTGCGGTGGCTGGCCGTCCTGCGGCCACGGTCAATGGCGCGCCGCCGCCCCTATGCACAATCAGGCCGTCGGTCGACCGCAAGTGGCGGCCCGCCGGGTTGAGCACATGCAGGTCTGCCGTTCGTTCGGTGTCGAAGCCGTACGCGGCGGCGGCGGTGCCCATGCACACCGCGACAGTCGTGCCGGTTGCCAAGTCCAACCCGCGCAGTCGTAGTGCGGTGGTCATTTTCCGGTGCCCGTATACGCCGTACCAAACCTTTTGCAGCACACCGGTATTCACGTGCGCCTCCAGCCCGCGGCGGGTGAGGATCGACAGCGCCTGGGCGGAGGTGACCACACCACCTTGCGCGTCGAGCAGTCGGTCGAGCTCCGCATGCACGCCGGCCATCGTCGAGGCACGTCGGGGATGCCGGCAAATCACCCCTGTGGGCAGTGCCGAGTGTGCGCAGAATGCCACTCGATGCGGCGTGTCGGCGTGCAAACACGCACGCTCACCCGGGGATTAAAAGGCCGCCGACTGCTCGACGATGTTGACCATCACCCGCACCCCGATCGCCAGGGCCCGCTCGTCGAGATTGAACGTCGGCTGATGCAGGTCAAGCTGTGGTCCGATGCCCGGCCAGACCCCCAACCGGGCCATCGCGCCGGGGATCTCCTCCAGGTACCAGGAGAAGTCCTCGCCGCCTCCGGACTGGCGGGTGTCGGCCAGCGCGTCGGGGCCGACGGCTTCGATCGCGTGGGTGAGGATGCGCGTCGAGACGTCCTCGTTGACCACCGGCGGCACGCCGCGCCGATACTGCAGCGTGTGTTCGATGGCCAACGGCGCCAGCAGCCCGGACACGGCCTCGCGGATGATCTCCTCCAGCCCCACCCAGGTCTGCCGACTAGCGGTGCGCACGGTGCCGGCCAGCACGCCGCTCTGGGGGATGGCGTTGGCTGCCACGCCGGCGTTGACCGCGCCCCACACCAGGATGGTGCCGTTGCGCGGGTCGATGCGCCGGGACAGCACCCCGGGCAGCCCGGTGATCAGTGTGCCAAGCCCGTACACCAAATCGGCGGTCAGGTGCGGCCGCGAGGTGTGCCCGCCGGGTGAATACAGCGTGATCTCGATCTGGTCGGCCGCCGAGGTGATGGGGCCGTGCCGGACCGCGATCTTGCCGACTTCCAGCCGGGGATCGCAGTGCAGGGCGAATATCCGCGACACGCCGCTGATCGCGCCGGCCGCGATGGCGTCGATCGCCCCGCCGGGCATCAATTCCTCGGCGGCCTGGAAGAGCAACCGCACCCCGACCGGCAGCTCGGGCACCGACGCCAGGACCAGGGCGGTCCCCAGCAGGATGGCGGTGTGTGCGTCATGCCCGCAGGCGTGCGCCACGTTGGGCATGGTGGACGCGTACGGGGCGCCGGTGCGCTCGGCCATCGGCAGGGCGTCCATGTCGGCCCGCAGCGCGATCCGGGGCTCATGTTCGGGGCCGATGTCGCAGACCAGTCCGGTTCCGCCGGGCAAGACCTTTGGGTTGAGTCCCGCTTCGGCCAACCGTTCGGCAACGAACTGGGTGGTGGCGTACTCCTGCCGCCCCAACTCGGGGTAGCGGTGGAGGTGACGGCGCCATTCAACCAGGTCTGCGTGATGTGCACCCAGCCAGGATTCGGCGGTGTCGGCGAGGCTCATGCGTTCGCCCCGCCGCGTCTGCGTTCGTGCGCCGCCATGACCCGGTCGCGTTCGGCCGGCGTTTGGGCCAGCTGGACGACCGTGCGCGCCAGCATGATCGCGCCCTCGACGACCGCGCGGTCGGCGCTGGGGCCGGCCGCGGCGTCGGCGAAGGCCCGCTGGTGAACGGTGGCCCCGCCGGCATCGACCACGACCACCGGGTGGATGCCCGGCAGCGCTTGGGTCACGTTGCCCATGTCGGTGCTGCCCATGGGCAGCGCCGCTTCGAATTCGCGGGCCACCGGTTCGCGGCCGAGCCGGCGCATCTCCTCGCGAAAGATGTCGGCCAGCCATTGGTCGGGGTGGAGTTCGTCGTACGCGGGCGCCGGGTTGGCGATTTCGTATTCGCAACCGGTGGCCAACGCGCCCGCGGCGAAGCACGCGTAGATCCGGCCCTCCAGCTGCCGCAGCGAATCCGATTCGGTCGCCCGCATCGCGTACTGCAGCGTCGCGTGGCCGGGGATGACGTTGACCGCCTGCCCGCCGTCGGTGACGATCCCGTGCACCAGTTGTCCGGGCGCCAGTTGCTGGCGCAGCAGCCCGATCGCCACCTGTGCGACGGTGACGGCGTCGACGGCGTTGACGCCCAGGTGCGGCGCGACGGCGGCATGTGATTCCTTGCCGAGGTATTTCACGGTCGCCTCGGACAGGGCCAGTGAACGGGCGGCGGCGATGTCGGCCGGCCCGGGATGCAGCATCACCGCCGCGGCGATGTCGTCGAACACCCCGGCCCGCAGCAACAGCGCCTTGCCGCCGCCGGCCTCCTCGGCGGGGGTCCCCAGCAGCGCCACCCGCAAGCCCAGGTCGTCAGCCACCTCGGCCAGAGCCAGCGCGGTGCCCACCGCCGACGCCGCGATGATGTTGTGGCCGCAGGCATGCCCGATCTCGGGCAGCGCGTCGTATTCGGCGCACACCCCGACGGTCAGGGGCCCGCTGCCGAAGTCGGCGCGAAAGGCGGTGTCCAGACCGCCGGCGGCCGCGGTGATCTCGAAGCCGCGTTCGGCGACCAGTGCCTGCGCCTTAGCGCAGCTGCGGTGCTCGGCGAACGCCAGCTCAGGCTCGGCGTGAATGGCGTGAGACAACTCGACGAGGTCGGCGCCGCGCCGCCGCACGACAGCCTCGACGCTGTCCAACGGGTTATCTGACGCGGCGGTTAGCACTCTCGCAGTATGTCACTGACCGACCTAGCGCCCTGAGGGCCTGAAGGGCTACACCCGCCCGGCGATGAATCCCGCCGCCTGGTCGGGATAGGGCGGTACGGAGTAGTCGTGGTGTGCATCCCGGTCGCGACCGCCGACAACGCAGACGGGATCGCCCTCGCTGCACAGATCGATGGCGCGGCCGGCGAACGCACCCGTCGACGACAGGGGCGTGTTGAAGCGGTTGCCGGGATTGCCGAACACCGCGACGGCCCTGATCTTGTTGGCCAGACCGGGATCCAGCGCGGGCGCCGACCCGAAGCTGCCGATGCGCTGGCCCACGGGCGGCACGCCGGCGAGCATCGAGACCGCGGCGGCACCCTGCGAGAAGCCGCCGAGCACCAGCCGCGTCGACGGGCACTGGTCGACCATCTCCGCGATGTGATCACGTGCGTCGTTGGCGGCGTCGGCGGTCGTCAGGAAGTTGTAACTGGCCGGATAGTTCACCGCATAGGAGTCGACGGTGCGCGACCCCACGGCGGGTTGCAGGGCGGCGAACAGCGCGTCGCCGACCATCCCCAGGCCAGGAGGCTCGGCGGTGCCGCGGGCGAAGATGAGTTGGACAGCCGGACAGTCGGCGGCCGCCGTCGGCGCCGGTCCGAATGTGATCGAAACCACTGACAGCACAACAGCAACCGTTATCCCAATGACCGGGCCAGCCGCCGGCCATCTACGAAGATTCATACGCCAGATCTTGACATAATCCCGGCGGAGGCCGTCGCCGGGCTAGGCCCGATCGCCCGACTCCTCACTCGCGCCGGGCCAAACCCGATCGCCCGACTCCTCACTCGCGCCGCACCGTCGCTCGCCGTCGCCGGGCCAAACCCGATCGCCCGACTCCTCACTCGCGCCTCACCGTCGCTCGCCGTCGCCGGGCTAGGCTCCTCCCTGTGGCCGAAACCCCGTCCGACCCAGGCGACCTCGCGCGCCGGGCCGCCGCGGTCATCGCTGAGCACACCCGAATCGCCGAGCATGACGTCGCCATCGTCCTCGGCTCGGGATGGTCGCCGGCGGTCGCGGCGCTCGGCACGCCGACCGCCGTGATGCCCCAAGCCGACCTGCCCGGCTTCCGGCCGCCCACCGCGATCGGGCACACCGGCGAGCTCTTGTCGATGCGCATCGGCCCACACCGGGTGCTGGTGCTGGTCGGCCGCATCCACGCCTACGAGGGCCACGACCTGTGCCACATCGTGCATCCCGTACGGGCGGCATGCGCGGCCGGCGTGCGCGCGGTCGTGCTCACCAACGCGGCGGGCGGATTGCGCCCGGACATGGCGGTCGGCGAACCGGTGCTGATCAGCGACCATCTGAACCTGACCGCGCGTTCCCCGCTGGTCGGCCCGCAATTCGTCGACCTCACCGACGCCTACTCCCCACGGCTGCGCGAATTCGCCCGCCAGGCCGACCCGACGCTGACCGAGGGCGTCTACGCCGGCCTGCCCGGCCCGCACTACGAGACCCCCGCGGAAATCCGGATGCTGCGGACGCTGGGCGCCGATCTGGTGGGCATGTCGACGGTGCATGAGACCATCGCGGCGCGGGCGGCCGGCGCCGAGGTGCTCGGGGTGTCGCTGGTGACCAATTTGGCGGCCGGCATCGGCGGCGAGCCGCTGAGCCACGTCGAGGTGCTCTCCGCCGGTGCCGCGTCCGCCAGCCGGATGGGCGCCCTGCTCGCCCTGATCCTCGAGCGGCTGCCCCGGTTTTAGGGCCATGACGCCCGAGGAGTGGATCGACCACGACCCCGACCCACGGACGGCCGCCGAGCTCGCCGCATGCGACCCCGACGAACTCGCCGCGCGCTTCGCCCATCCCCTGACGTTCGGCACCGCGGGCCTGCGCGGCCCGGTGCGCGGCGGGCCCGACGCCATGAACGTCGCGGTGGTGTCGCGGGCCACCTGGGCGGTGGCACAGGTGCTCAAGCGGCGCGCCGCGGCCGGCGCGCAGGTGATCGTGGGGCGCGACGCCCGGCACGGCTCAGCGATATTCGCCACCGTGACCGCCGAAGTGCTTGCCGACCAAGGGTTTTCGGTGCTTCTTCTACCGCGTCCGGTGCCCACTCCGGTGGTCGCGTTCGCGGTGCGGCACACCGGCGCGCTCGCCGGGATCCAGATCACGGCATCACATAACCCGCCGGCCGACAACGGCTACAAGGTGTACGCCGACGGCGGCATCCAGATCGTCTCCCCCACCGACCGCGAGATCGAGGCCGCGATGGCCGACGCACCGCCGGCCGACCACATCGGCAGGACACCGGTCGAACCCGCACAGGCCGACCTGGTCGAGCGCTATATCGAGCGTGCCGCCGGCCTGCGGCGCGGCACCGGTTCGGCGCGGGTCGCCCTCACGCCGCTGCACGGGGTGGGCGGCGCGGTGGCCGTGGAGACATTGCACCGCGCCGGGTTCACCCGGGTGCACACCGTCGCCGCACAATTCGCACCCGACCCGGACTTTCCCACCGTCGCGTTCCCCAACCCCGAGGAGCCCGGCGCCGCCGATGCGTTGCTGGGCCTGGCCGCGGACGTGGGTGCCGACGTGGCGATCGCGCTGGACCCCGACGCAGACCGATGCGCCGTCGGCATTCCCGACGGGCCGGGATGGCGGATGCTGTCTGGCGACGAAACCGGTTGGCTGCTCGGCGATTACCTCCTTTCTCAGCCGCAGCGTGCCGAAACGCCGGTGGTGGCCAGCACGGTGGTGTCCTCGCGCATGCTGTCGGCCATCGCCGCGCACCACGGCGCCGTCCATGTCGAAACGCTCACCGGATTCAAATGGCTGGCGCGCGCCGACGCCGAGGTGCCCGGCGGCACCCTGGTGTACGCCTACGAGGAAGCGATCGGGCACTGCGTCGACCCGGCCGCGGTGCGCGACAAGGACGGCATCAGCGCCGCGGTGCTGGTGTGCGACCTGGTCTCCGCGCTGCTACGCCAAGGCCGTTCGGTTGTCGACCTGCTCGACGAGCTGGCCCGCCGTTACGGGGTGCACGACGTCGCCGCGGTGTCGCGGCGGGTCACCGACGCCGCCGAGGCCGCCGTCCTGATGCGCCGGCTGCGTACCACCCCGCCGGCGACACTGGTCGGGTTCGCCGCGCACCTCACCGACATCACCGACGCGCTGATCTTCACGGGCGGCGACGACCACACGTCGGTCAGGCTGGTGGTGCGGCCCTCCGGGACCGAGCCGAAACTGAAGTGCTACTTGGAGATTCGCTGCGCGCCTGGCGACGATCTGGATTCTTCGCGGCGGCGCGCCGGCGCCCTGCGCGCGGAGCTGGTCGCTGCGGTGCGGGGCTGGTGAACAGGTTGGGCCCGAATTGGCGGTCACCGGCATCGCCGAGGCCCGGCACGATATAGGCCGACTTGTTGAGACCCTTGTCGACCGCAGCGGTGAAGATCCGCGCGTTGGGCGCCGCTTTCCGCACCGCCGCAAGGCCTTCCGGTGCGGCCACCACGCACAGCACGGTGATATCCGTCGCGCCGCGGCGCTGGAGCAGGCCGATGGTGTGCGCCATCGACCCGCCGGTGGCCAGCATGGGGTCAAGGACCAGCACCGGCCTGCGCGCAAGTTTGTCCGGCAGCGCCTCGAGATACGGGACCGGCAGATGGGTTTCCTCGTCGCGGGCGACCCCGACGAAGCCCACCTCCGCCTCGGGTATCGCCGCCTGTGCGGCCTCGACCATGCCCAGCCCGGCCCGCAGCACCGGAACCAGCAGCGGCGCATTGACCAGCCGCGTCCCGGCCGCCGCGGCCACCGGGGTGCGGATCTTGACGGGCTTGCGCGGCGCCACCCGGCTGGCTTCGTACATCAGCATCAGCGTGAGCTCGCGCAGCGCGGCCCGAAACCCGGCGTTGTCGGTGCGTTCGTCACGCAGCACCGTCAGTCGGGCCGCGGCCAACGGGTGGTCGATCACGCACACGTCCATCCCATGAAGGGTATATAACGATCGGGCAAAGCCCTTCTGACACGCTCGCGCTCATCCCAGGCATCGCCTACTCCGGTTCGTATACTCCCGGGGTGTCGCGCGAAACTCGAAGTCCGAGAAGGCTGCTCGGCAGGGCGCATCGGCTACTGCTGGCGCTCGGCGTGGTGGCCGTGGTCGGACTGGCGGCAAGCCCCCTGACCCCGCGCATAGGCCTTGCGGCAGCGGCCATTCCGCAACCGGCGCACATCGTGATCGTGGTGGAGGAAAACCGTTCCGAAAACGGCATCATCGGCAACAAGTCGGCGCCCTTCATCACCTCCCTGGCCGCGAACGGCGCCAACATGACGCAGTCGTACGCCGAAACACACCCCAGCGAACCGAATTACCTGGCGCTGTTCGCCGGCAACACCTTCGGGGTGACCAAGGACCTGTGCCCGGTCAACGCCGGCGCCGCACCCAACCTCGGATCCGAATTGCTGGCCGCCGGCCACACGTTCGTCGGCTTCGCCGAAGGCCTGCCGGCGGTCGGCTCACCGGTCTGCACCGCGGGCAAGTACGCGCGCAAGCACGTGCCGTGGACCAACTTCACCAACGTGCCGGCGGCGAACTCGCTGCCGTTTTCCGCGTTCCCGATGGGCAACTACGCCAGCCTGCCGACCGTGTCGTTCGTCATCCCCAACAACGACAACAACATGCACGACGGCTCGATCGCCCAGGCCGACGCCTGGCTGAACCGCCAGCTGTCCGGCTACGCCAATTGGGCGGTGGCCAACAACAGCCTGCTGATCCTGACGTTCGACGAGGACGATAACGGCAGCCGCAACCAGATCCCCACGGTGTTCTATGGCGCCCACGTCCGCCCCGGCAACTACAGCGAGCAGATCAACCACTACAACGTGCTGTCCACTGTGGAACAGATGTACGGGCTGCCCAAGACGGGCTACGCCGCCAACGCCGCGCCCATCACCGACATCTGGGGCTGAGCGCCACTGCCCCAATGGTGGCGACCCGCTCGCGATCACCACTGCCCCGACAGCGCGTTCGCCCGTCGTCGCTATTGTGTGCCGCATGGCTGCTGACCTCGTGCCCATTCGCCTGAGCCTGTCCGCCGGTGACCGCTACACCGTGTGGGCGCCCCGCTGGCGCGACGCCGGCGACGAGTGGGAGGCGTTCCTGGGCAAGGACGAGGACCTGTTCGTCTTCACCTCCGTCGCCGACCTGGTCGCGTTCGTGCGGTCGGACACCGACAACGATCTGACCGACCATCCGGCATGGAAAGCCCTGACCTCGGCGCACGCGCACGACTTCGAACCCGCCGAGGACAAGCAGTTCGATCTGGTCGCGGTCGAGGAGCTGGTGTCGGAGAAGCCCACCGCTGAGTCGGTGGCCGCACTGGCGGGCGCGCTGGCCATCGTCTCGTCCATCGGATCGGTGTGCGAGCTGGCGGCGGTGTCGAAGTTCTTCAACGGCAACCCCAGCCTGGGCACCGTGTCGGGCGGGATCGAGCACTTCACCGGCAAGGTCGGCGCCAAACGCTGGCATTCGATCGCCGAGGTCATCGGGCGCAGCTGGGACGACGTGCTCGGCGCGATCGACGACATCGCCACCACCCCCGAGGTCGATGACGCGCTGTCGGAAAAGGCCGCCGACGAACTGGCCGAGGAGCGCGACGAAGACGACGCCGACGAAGTCGACATCGAAGACGCCGCCGCCGACGAGGACACCCTCGAGGAATCCGAGGACGACGAAGGCAACGACGACACCGCCGACGCCGACAACCGGACGGCCGGCGACAGCGCGGTGCTGGGCGGCGACAAAGACTTCTGGCTGCAGGTGGGCATCGATCCGATCCGGATCATGACGAGCTCGGGCACCCTCTACACACTGCGCTGCTACCTCGACGACCAGCCGATCTTTCTGGGCCGCAATGGACGGATCAGCGTGTTCACGTCCGAGCGCGCGCTGGCCCGCTACCTGGCCGACGAGCACGACCACGATCTGTCCGATCTGAGCACCTACGACGACATCCGCACCGCCGCCACCGACGGTTCCCTGGCGGTCGAGATCACCGACGACAACGTCTACGTGCTCAGCGGCCTGGCCGACGACCTCGCCGACGGGCCGGACGCCGTGGACCGGGAGCAACTGGAACTCGCCGTCGAGGTGCTCCGTGACATCGGCGACTACTCCGAGGATCCCGCGGTCGACAAGGCGCTGGAAACCAACCGGCCGCTGGGCAAGCTGGTGGCCGCCGTGCTCGAGCCCGGCTCGGTCACCAAACCGTCGCCCCCCTACGCCGCGGCGGTACGCGAATGGGAGAAATTGGAGCAATTCGTCGAGGGGCGGCTCCGCCGCGAATAGAGTGCGCCCGGCGCCGTAGGTTTGACGGGTCCCCGAGCCTCCTCTTTACTGGCGGCAGCATCAGGAGACGGGAAGGTTGAGTGACGTGTCGCTTCCCGGGATCGGCCCGCTGCCGCTCTACGGGTTCCAGCGCCCGGGCATGTTGTTGTTCGGGGTGGTGCCGCTGGCCCTGCTGGCCATCTACCTCCTCGTCCAGGCTCGTCGCCGCCGGCGGCTGCACCGGTACACCGACGCCGCCGTGGCGCAGTCGCCGTGGCGGCATCTGCCGATCGCCGCGTCGCTGCTCTGCCTCGCGTTGCTGACCATCGCGCTGGCCACCCCCACCCACGACATGCGCATCCCCCGCAACCGCGCCGTCATCATGCTGGTCATCGACATGTCGCAGTCCATGCGGGCGACCGACGTCGAGCCCAACCGGCTCAAGGCCGCCGAACAGGCCGCCAGCCAGTTCGCCGGCCAGCTGACGCCGGGCATCAACCTCGGGCTGGTCGGCTTCGCGGGCACGCCCTATTTGCTGGTGCCGCCGACCCCGCAACACCAGGCGACCGTCGACGCGCTGAAGAAGCTGGACTTCGCCGACAGCACGGCCACCGGCCAAGCCATCTTCACCGCCCTGCACGCGATCGGCGCCACGGCGGTCACCGGCGGCGACAACCCGCCGCCGGCCCGCATCGTGCTGCTCTCCGACGGCCGCGAGAACAGACCGTCCAATCCCAGCGATCCGCACGACGGTGTCTACACCGCGGCGCGCCTGGCCAAGGACGAGGGCGTGCAGATCTCGACGATCGCGTTCGGAACCAAGGGCGGCGAAATCGAGATGGACGGGCAACGCGTCGCGGTCCCGGTGTCGACCGACCAGATGAAGACGATCGCCAGGCTCTCCGGCGGACAGCCCTACACCGCCACCAACATCGGCGAGCTCAACAAGACCTACAACGCGATCGAGAACGAGATCGGCTACCGCACGGTGCCGGGGCCGGGCAGCTCCGGCTGGCTGCGGCTCGGGGTGCTGGCCGCCCTGATCGCGACGGCGTTGGCACTGCTGATCAACCGGCGCCTGCCGACCTAGGGGCCACCCGGGGTTTCAGGCGGGCAGCCTGCGGTTCAGCAGCAGGCCGGCCAAGACGGCGCCGGCCATCACGACGGCACCGAGCAGCATCCAGGCCAGGCTCGCGTCGCCCTTGACGGTTTCGTAGCCGATCTGGTGCTGCAGCGTCGTGTACACGTTCTCCAGGGAGTCCAGGCTGTCGGCGTGGAACGCCTGGCCGTCGGTGATTTCGCAGATCTTCTGCAGGGTCTGATCGTCCACCGGGACCGGAATGGTGGAGCCCTCGTAGTCGACGGTGCCGTACGGGGTGCCGAACGAGATCGTCGAGATCTGCACGCCCCCCGACTTGGCTGCCCGGGCGGCGGTGAACGCCCCCTGCGGCGCGTTGGGGTCCAGCGGCACGTTCTCGGCGCCGTCGGACTCCAGCACGATGCGCGCCGGCGGCGGGCCGTCGCCGCCACCCATCACCGAACCGACCGTCGCGATCGCCTGCAGCGCGGTGAAAATGCCTTCTCCCGTGGCGGTTTTCGGGGCGGGCTGCAGGCTGTCGATGCCCGATTTCACCGCGCCGCGGTTCGTCGTCGGGGGAACCAACAGAGTGGCGTTGGCCGCGAACTCCACCAGCCCCAGGTTGATGGCCGGCGTCAGCTGGTCGGCGAACTGCTTGCCGGCCTCCTTCGCCGCGGCCAGGCGGGTGGGCGGAACATCGTTGGAGGCCATCGATTCCGAGACGTCGATGACGAGCATCACGACCGCGCGGTTGAGCGGGATCCGGACGTCAGACGTCGGCCCGGCCATCGCCGTGGTCAGCAGTACCAGCGACGCGGCCAGCAGGATGGTCGGCGCGTGCCGCCACCGGCTCGGGGGCGGCGGGGCGACGCGCTCGAGCACCTCCATGTTGGCGAACCGCAGCACCCGGCGACGACGGGCGAATTGCTGCACGACGTAGAGGCCGATCACGAGCAGCACGACCAGCAGCGACAGGAAGAACCAGGGGTTCTGGAATCCAGTCAGCGACACCGGGCCCAGCAGGGGCAACTTCATGTCCAGCCACACTATGCGTCAGATGTGGACCCCGCATCGCCCCCGCCGTCGCGGCGGCTCACCCGGCGACGAGATCGCGGCGCTGGGTGAACTTGATGTCGAGGCTGCGCAGGTGGGTCTGCAGCCCGGCGTCCTGGACGGGGATCAGGTGTGCGGGCTCGTCGGTCTCGTTGTAGTGCGCGTGCCACATGCCGGGCGGGGTGGTGAAGGCGCAGCCGGCCTGCCAGTCCACCCGGATGGGATCGACGATGTCGCCGCGCTCGTCGAGACGCGTGCCCAGCAGCGTGTAGCAGCCGGCCGGGGGCGCATCCAGGATGAGGTCCAACGCGACCGACTGGTGCCGGTGCGGGCGCTGCACCTGGTGGGGCGGCAGCACGCCGAGCATGGCCCACAGCACGTGGGTGATGGTCAGGGTCTGGTCCTGATCGGCGTTGGCCAGGAGCACGCTGACCCGGCTCTTGTCGTTGGCGCCCGGGCGCGAGGCGATCTCGGTCAGCTTGGCCACCACGTCGGCGCGGCGGAACTTGGTCGCGCGGAACCGCGGCCGGGTCGCGTCGGCGCCGAGGTAGCGCATGAGTGGCTCGTCGTGCACCCAGTACAGGACCGTGTCGGTGGCGGCGTAGAACACCGAGTGCGCACCGGCGGGCAGCGTCAGGAAGTCGCCCTTCTCCCACTCCACGAGCCGGCCGTTGACCGCCGCGAAGCCCCGCCCGTCGAGCACGTAGTACAGCTGCGAGGTGGCGTTGGGGTTGGTGTCGACCTGTTCGTTCGCGCGGATGCGCACGAAGTTGGCCAGCAGCGCGGGGCTGGTCGCCGGGCCGGTCGTGGCGCCCAGCTCGGTCGACAGATCCAGCGGGATCACGCCGGTCGGCGCGTCCAGGTAGGTCTCGGGACCGAACCGCCTGATCGGCACCCGGGGGGTGAGACCCGAGCCGATCGGGTTGGCGGCCTTGGAGTACTCGAAGTACTCGGCCCGCTCGGCCCACTCTTCGAACCGGCCCTCGAACCCGTACTCGGCGACGTTGATCATCGGCGCGGGGACCGTCGGGTCCAGGTTCGGTGTCGCTAGCTGCTGCGTGGGGGCCATGCCCATCTCCCTATCGCTGATGTTTATTTCGTGTCTGAATTGTATTTATCTTGTATCTAAGCGTCAAACGCCGCAGGTAGGCGCCGTGGGTGTACGGTCATCAGCACGGTTGAGATACGACTTAGCTACCAGAGAGGGCGCGGCGTGGCAGCAAAGGACGCCCGGTTGGGGACGGCCAAGGATCGCGCGCTCGAATACGTCAAGACGCGGGTGCTCGCCGGGGAGATCCCCGGCGGCGAGCTGATCAGCGAGGGCGACGTGGCCACCGCGCTGGGGATGTCGCGAACGCCGGTGCGGGAGGCGTTTTTGCGGCTGGAGGCCGAGGGGTTGCTGCGCCTGTATCCGCAGCGCGGCGCGCTGGTGGTTCCGGTGTCGCCGGACGAGGTGCGCGCGGTGATGGAGGCGCGCTTGGTGCTGGAGCAGTTCGCGGCCGGCAAGGTCATCGGGCGCGGCGCGACCGCGTGCGCGGCCGTGTTCGAGCGCCTGTCCGTCGAGCTGGCCCGGCAACGCGACGCGGCGGCCGCGACGGACTGGCGGGCGTTCGTGGAGGCCGACCGCGCCTTCCATGCCATCACGCTGCAGGAGTCGGGCAACGCCATCCTGTCGGGCTTCTACGCCTCCCTGCGCGATCGCCAGATGCGGATGATCGGCGAATCGGCGCTGCGCGACCCCGATCGGGTGGCCACGATCCTGAAGGAGCACCGGGGTATCGCGGAAGCGTTGCGCGACGGCGACTTACCGCGCGCACTGCAGGCGGTGCAGACCCACTTGGCCAGCACGGTGCGGGCCATGGGACTGTCGGTGTTCTAGGACTCGGGTCGCAGGTGATCGACGGGTGTTCGCATCCGACCGCGGACGATCGGCATGCAATCCCCCGGGAGTTCTGTGGTGACCTGCACGCCGGAGCGGGTCAGTTCGTCGAGAAATCTCGGTAGCGGCTCCATCGCGCCGGTGGGTAGGTCGTGCAGCACGACCACGGTGTGCTGGTAGCGGCGGGTATCGGCGAGCGCCCGGTTCACCCAGCCGCCGGGATCGGCCCAGTCGCGCGGGACGCTGTTCCACAGGACGCAGCTGTACTTCTCCGCGAGGAGGTGATCGACCGCCGCCTGATTCAGACAGCGCCGGTCGAGCACGCCCTCCGTTCCCCATGGTCGGAAGTACCGATCGGCATCGGCGAAATCATCCAAAAGCTTTTGCGTACCGCTGATTTCGTGAATGGCTTCGGCCGGTGATAGCTCGCCCAGAGGTCGACCATGGGTGAAGGAGTGATTGCCGATCCGATGCCCATCACGCACGGCCCGCGCCGTCAGCTCGCGTCCCTGCGGCGCGCAAACCCTCTCCCCGACGACGAAGAAGATGGCGGACATCCGCCGCTGCGCCAGCGCATCGAGAACCTGATCCGTGACTCCAGGCGTCGGGCCGTTGTCAAAGGTCAAAGTGATCTTCGGCGTCACATTCGCCTGCATGCAGGTGCTCACCCGTCACATCATGGTTGCCTGACTGATCGATCAGACAGTATGTTATCGGGTAACCGGTGCCGAAGAGAAGAGTCGATGTTGACCGCAACAGTTCCGGAGGCTCAGCACAACGCTGGTTCCGCGACGACGGCAGGCGACGCCCGGCAGCGAATCCTGCGGACCACGGTGAGGTGCTTCGGCGCGTACGGCTACGAGAAATCCTCGATGAAGCTCATCTCGAACGAAGCCGGCGTTTCGCAGACGCTGCTGCACTATCACTTCGAGACGAAGGAAAAGCTCTTCCAGGCGGCGATCGACGACATGGCCAAGACGATGTTCTCCACCGCTTCGGCCCGACTGACGGACGCGATGTCCGTGGGTGACAGCCTGACCAAGGCGGGCGATCTGGTCTACACCCTGTTCATCGACAACCTCGACGCCGTCACCTTCATGGTCGAGTTCGCCGCAGCGGCCAACCACAACGAGTTCCTGCGGACCGCGTATGTCGACTATCGCGATACCCAGCGCGGGCGGATCGCCGAGCTGCTACGCACGATCATTGGTGACGATGCGCCGCCGGGTTTGATCGACGAGACGGTGCATCTCTTCGAAATCGTGCTGCTGGGCATGTCGATGCAGCGTCCGTTCATCTCCGACACTTCACGCTTCCGCAGCGATTTCGACGCTTTCGCGCGCATGATCGGCACCCACATCACCGAAGGATTGGATCGGAGAAGCTGATGATCCCGAACACCACCACGGCGCCAGTGCCGCCGATGGTCGAAGACGCGGTGACAGGATCCGGTGCCAGACGTATTTTCGTGCGCCGCTATGACAATGACAACGCCGACTATGTCTTGGTGCTGGTGCATGGGACCGCCGGGAACAGCGAGGGTTACGACACGTTCGCCGAGCACATGCGCCGCCACTATCGGGCGGCGGTCTATTCGTTCGACCTCACCGGGCACGGTCGCACCGAGGGCATGGCGGGTGTGTTCACCTTCGAAGACTTTCTCGAAGACACCAGGGCAGTAACCGATTACGCCGCACGACGCACTTCGCTACCCGTCGTCGTGCACGGCGCCAGCCAGGGTGGCGAAGTCGCTTTTCACGCGCTCGACGCGTGCCCGGCCGTGGCGGCCGGTGTGTGCATGAACATCTTGTTGAACCACGAGACGCCAATGAGGACGGCGATCCGACTGTTTCAGTCGCGCCCAGCGCAATGCGCGGCAGCCAGGATAGGTGATCGGCTGCCGGTCCCGCTGCGACGGTTCATAGACTTCAAGGCCGCCTACCAAGAAGACCCCGGATTGCTGGACACGAAGAAGAAGGACCCGCTCTACGTCTGGTCGTATGGATTCAAGAGCTACCACTCGGTGTTCAACTATGTCCCGCCTCGGCCCGCCGCCGCCAATACGAAACCCGTTCTGATCACCTGCGGCGAGCACGATGAAATCGTCGGCGCCGAGCACTGCCGCGCATGCTTTGAGCGGATCGGCGGAACCAAAGACTTTTTCATGATGCCCGGCGGCGGCCATCAGCTCATGTTGTTCGACAGAACCGTCTACAGCCGGGTCATCGACTCGTGGATTCGGGAGCGTGTGCTCGGCAAGGCCCAATCATGGGAAGCGGCAATCGAACCCGAAGAGCGGAGCTACTTCGAGTTCCTCGACCGGGAACGTGCCAATGACGCAACCGGTGAGCCCGAGTACCGCTATTCGATGATCGATCGCGCTCTGGTGCGGGTCTGCAACGGCACGATCGAGCGCGGCGTCCGTTATTTCTCCAACGCTGACGTCAGCGCACAGTGGCGCTTCACCACAGAACTGGTCAGCGAAATCGACTACACCGCATGGGAATTCCTACGCGACTACCTTCCATCCGCAAATACCGAACGCCCGCAGATGGCAGTGGTCGGCTGCGGCAGCGGCGGGGCGATCGCGGGATTGCTGGAACGATATCCAGAGTTGGGCGAGTGGGACATCGTCGGCGTCGACGTCGACTATAAAGCGATCGACGCAGCCCGCAAGCGCTTCACCGACAACACCAGGCTGAAGTTCATTGTCGGCGATGCACGAACCGCGGATGTGTTGGCGACCAGTCGGTTCGATCTTGTTTACCTGCACGGAATCCTCGACCATTGCACCGAGCACCGCCGTCTGTTCGACAGCGTATTACGCGCGCTGAAGCCGGGCGGCCGGATGTTCTACGTCACGCCGGATCGCAACCTGTTCACCTGGCTTTGCTTCGTCGCGATTGGGCCGCTGTACGTGTTCGGTCTGCACAAGTCCAACCACGACTTTCGGCGATTCCCCCGCCCGGCGGAGTTGAATAGCCTCCTTCAGGACGCCGGTTTCGAGTTGCTGCCCAGGCGAGGTCGGCCGACCGCGCCGGCCATGGTCGGCCTCGAGTACAAGTCTGGGATGAATCCGTTCCCGGTCAGGAGGTCGGTGCGCACTCGCGCCCTCGACGAGAAGATCTTCAAGCACACCAGCCCCAGGTGGTGGTTGCGCAACGGCTTCATCGGTGAGTATGCGGGGGCGGCGCAAAAGCCGAGCCGATGAATTTCGGAGCAGCTTAGAACGTCGATGCCGCCCGCTAGCCGATCAGCACGGCGTAGCGCGGCTTGATCACCTCGTCGATGATCGCCAGCCGCTCGTCGAACGGGAGGAATGCGGACTTCATCGCGTTGATGGTGAATCGCTCGAGGTCGCTCCAGCCGTAGCCGAAAGCCTCGACCAGGCGCAGCATTTCGCGGCTCATGAAGGTGTCGCTCATCAACCGGTTATCGGTATTGACGGTCACCCGGAACCGCGCGCGGGCCAGCAGATCGAACGGATGCTCGGCGATGCTCTTGACGGCACCGGTCTGCACGTTGGAGCTCGGACACAGCTCCAGCGGAATTCGCTTGTCCCGCAAGATCGCCGCCTGTTGACCCAACCGAACCTGTCCGTCGGGCAGCACTTCGATGTCGTCGACGATCCGCACCCCGTGGCCCAGCCGGTCGGCGCCACAGAAGGCGATCGCCTCGTGGATGGACGGCAAACCGAACGCCTCGCCGGCATGAATAGTGAAACGGGCGTTGTGGTCTCGCATGTACTCAAAGGCGTCCAGGTGCCGCGTCGGCGGGTTGCCGGCCTCGGCGCCGGCGATGTCGAAACCGACAACTCCCTTGTCCCGGAACCGGATTGCGAGCTCGGCGATCTCCCGGGACACCGCCGCGTGCCGCATCGCGGTGACCAGCAGGCGCACCACCAGCGGACGGCCCGCGCCGGCACAGGCCTTCTCGCCGTCGGCCAATCCGGCCAGCACGGTGTCGACGATGGCGTCGAAGGACATCCCACGGTCGATGTGCAGCTCGGGCGCGAACCGGATCTCGGCGTAGACCACCGAGTCGGCGGCCAGATCTTCCACGCACTCATAGGCGACACGATGCAGCGCCTCGGGTGTCTGCATCACCGCGACGGTGTGTGAAAACGGCTCCAGGTAGCGCTCCAGCGATCCGCTGTGCGAACGCGTGCGAAACCACGTCGCCAGCTCGTCGACATCGGTGGCGGGCAGCTCGTCGTAGCCGATCTGCCCGGCGATCTCCAGCACGGTCGACGGGCGGAGCCCGCCGTCGAGGTGATCGTGCAGCAGCGCCTTGGGCGCCTTGCGGATCTGCTCGAGACCCAGTGGCGCGCTCATGTGACGATCCGATCGATGATCAGCGGCCGGGAAGCCGGGGGCGTGTCGCCGACGCTCCAGCCGCCATCCAGCTCGGCGAGCGCCGCGCCGAAGCGCTCCGGGGTGTCGGTGTACAGGGTGAACAGCGGCTCACCGGCCGTAACCGGCTCGCCGGGGCGGCGGTGCATCCTGATTCCGGCGCCGAACTGCACCCGATCGCCCGGACGGGATCTGCCCGCACCGAGCCGCCAAGCCGCCAGCCCCACTGCCATCGCGTCGATATCGCCCATTGTGCCGCCCCGGGCGGCGGTCACGGTCTCGGCGTGCCGACCGATCGGCAACGGCACCGACAAATCTCCGCCCTGGGCGGCGATGAGCCGGCGAAATCGGTCCATCGCCGTGCCGTCGCGCAGCGTCTCGGCGGGATCGCGGTCGTCGATCCCGGCCAGCTCGAGCATCTCGGTAGCCAGCCGCAGCGTCAGTTCGACGACATCGGGCGGGCCGCCGCCGGCCAGCACCTCGAGCGACTCGGCGACCTCGAGGGCGTTGCCGACGGTTTCGCCCAGCGGGCGGTTCATGTCCGTCAGCAGCGCGCGGGTCCGCACCCCGTGCGCGGCGCCCAGCTCGACCATGGTGCGCGCCAGCTCGCGGGACTGCGCCTCGGAGTCGGTGAACGCGCCGGAACCGACCTTCACGTCGAGCACCAGCGCGCCGGCCCCCTCGGCCAGCTTCTTGCTCATCACCGAGCTGGCGATCAGGGGGAGCGACTCGACGGTGGCGGTGATGTCGCGCAGGGCGTACAGCCTGGCGTCGGCGGGGGCCAGGTCACCGGCGGCGAAGATGGCCGCGCCGAGGACGCGCAGTTGGTCGCGCACGCGCCGGTTGGACAACTGGGCGGTGAACCCGGCGATGGATTCCAGCTTGTCCAGGGTGCCGCCGGTGTGGCCGAGCCCGCGGCCCGACGCCTGCGGCACCGCCGCGCCGCAGGCGGCGACGACGGGCACCAGCGGCAGGGTGATCTTGTCCCCCACCCCGCCGGTGGAGTGCTTGTCCACCGTGGGCACATCGAGGTCGCTGAAGTCGAGCCGCTCGCCCGAGGCCAGCATCGCCGCCGTCCACCGGGCGGTCTCGCCGCGATCCATGCCGCGCAACAGGATCGCCATCAGCAGGGCCGCCATCTGTTCCTCGGCCACCCGGCCGTCGGTGTAGGCGTCGACGACCCAGTCGATCGCGGCGTCGGACAACCGGCCGCCGTCGCGCTTGGTCCTGATCACCGTAGGCGCGTCGAACGCGGGCGGCATCAGTCGCGCCCCGCGGCGAGGTCGTCGGGGCCGAACGCGTCCGGCAGCAGGTCACCCAGCCGGCGCGGCCCGCGCGGATGGTCGATCAACAGCTCGGGGCCCCCGTGCTCGGCCAGCACCTGGCGGCATCGCCCGCACGGCATCAGCACCGATCCGCGCTGGTCCACGCACGCCAACGCGACCAGCCGGCCGCCGCCGGTCGAATGCAGGGCACACACCACGGCGCACTCGGCGCAGAGACCAAGGCCATATGAGACGTTCTCCACATTGCAGCCGGTGACCACGCGGCCGTCGTCGACCAGCGCGGCCGCACCGACACGGAACCGGGAGTACGGCGCATAGGCCCCCGCCGAGACCTGTATTGCCTTGTCCCGCAGTATATTCCAATCGATATCCGGCATCACGCAACCCCGCTCACCCATGGCCGATTCCGACAGTCACCCTAGCCGCAAAACGGCATGTCGCTTGCGGACATCGGCGCAAGCCACCGCGTGTGCGAGCTAAGCTCAAGTGCCCGGCGTGACTGTCGCGCAACGTCGCACATAGAAGGTCGCAAAAAGGCGGAGGACTGGGGTGACACTGGGGTGAGTACGCAACCGACAACCGCGGATCCGGCGGCACCGGTACCGGCTTCATCGCGCAGACGCAGGCCGCCGCGGACCCTGTACCGGGGAGATCCCGGCATGTGGGCGTGGGTGCTGCATCGCATCAGCGGCGCGACGATCTTCTTTTTCCTGTTCGTGCACGTCCTGGACGCCGCGATGCTGCGGATCAGCCCGCAGACCTACAACGCGGTGATCCGCGACTATCAGATGCCGGTCGTCGGCCTGATGGAATACGGCCTGATCGCCGCGGTCGGATTCCACGGCCTGAATGGGATCCGGGTGATCCTGATCGACTTCTGGTCCGAAGGCCCGCGCTACCAGCGGCTGATGTTCTGGATCGTCGGCGTCGTGTTCCTGCTGCTGATGGTCTCCGCCGGCGTGGTGACCGTGGTCCACATGATGGACCACTTCGGATGAGCAGCCCCGACCTTCAGCTGACCCGGGGCCAGACGGCGCCGGTCAAGCAACGCTCCCACGACCGCCCCGCCAGCCTGGACAATCCGCGTTCAACGCGGCGCCGGGCCGGCATCCCCAACTTCGAGAAGTTCGCCTGGCTGTTCATGCGGTTCTCAGGCATCGCGCTGTTCGTGCTGGCGATCGGTCACCTGTTCATCATGCTGATGTGGGACCACGGCGTTTACCGGATCGACTTCAACTATGTGGCGCAGCGCTGGGCGTCGCCGTTCTGGCAAGTCTGGGACCTGACGCTGCTGTGGCTGGCCCAACTGCACGGCGGCAACGGCCTGCGCACCATCATCGACGACTACAGCCGCAAGGACAGCACCCGGTTCTGGCTCAACAGCCTGCTGTTGTTGTCGATGGGGTTCACGTTGGTGCTGGGCACCTACGTGCTGCTGACCTTCGACCCCAACATTCAAGCCTGATCGAGGGAGGCTGACCCGTGATCCAGCAACACCGGTACGACGTGGTGATCGTCGGCGCGGGCGGGGCCGGGATGCGGGCCGCGGTGGAAGCGGCTCCGCGGACACGTACCGCGGTGCTGACCAAGCTCTACCCCACCCGCAGCCACACCGGCGCCGCCCAGGGCGGGATGTGCGCGGCGCTGGCCAACGTCGAAGACGACAACTGGGAATGGCACACCTTCGACACCGTCAAGGGTGGCGACTACCTCGCCGACCAGGACGCGGTGGAAATCATGGCCAAGGAAGCCATCGACGCGGTGCTCGACCTGGAGAAGATGGGGATGCCGTTCAACCGCACCCCCGAGGGCCGCATCGACCAGCGCCGCTTCGGCGGCCACACCCGCGACCACGGCAAGGCGCCGGTGCGCCGATCCTGTTATGCCGCAGACCGTACCGGCCACATGATTCTGCAGACGCTGTACCAGAACTGCGTCAAGCACGACGTGGAGTTCTTCAACGAGTTCTACGCG
>Ga0134125_10002417_pt1 | contig 22171 bp, 23 predicted proteins | sample KB31751_FD_96464 | JGI IMG/M metagenome (GOLD analysis project Ga0134125, IMG submission 96464) | Terrestrial soil microbial communities with excess Nitrogen fertilizer from Kellogg Biological Station, Michigan, USA - KB3-175-1 | ecosystem: Environmental > Terrestrial > Soil > Unclassified ... | reverse complement strand
GAAGATTCGTGGAGTTCCGCCCGTCCCGGTGACGAACGCCCCATCCCTGTGACGGCTCCCCGCGCGCTCCCCGCACCCCCGGCCGTCCCTTCCCCGGCCACCCGGCACCCATCCCCTGCCCGTCCCTTTCCCGTCGCCCCGACCCACGCCGGCCGCATCCACCTCACCCTCCGAGCAATCTCCCGCGCAGCGCGGCGAGGTCGTCCTCGCCGAGCCCGGCATCCCGCAAGCTCGCCTCGACGTCGAACTCGGCGAGCAGATCGACGATCAGCTCGGTCGCGGTCGTCCCCTGCTCGCGCAGGAAGGCGGCGATCTTCGGCGCCTCGTCCGCTTCGCCGCGGGAGAGGTAGAGCGGCCGCAGCCGCGCGTCGCTGAGGGCGTAGTCGGCGGCGATCTCCTCCGGCTCGACCCCGGCCAGGGCCAGCACCAACATCGAGATCTGGCCCGCCCGGTCGCGCCCGCCCTGGCAGTGGAAGGCCACTCCACCCGGCGCGGCAGTGGCGATCGCCCGGATGACCTCGGCGCTCCGCTGCGGGAACCGTTCGAGGTGGGGCCGGTAGTAGAGCGGCGTGGCGAACTGCGGCCCGTTTTCCCAGACGTCCCAGAACTCGCGGTCCTCGGTCACGTCGAGCGGGATGTTCACGGTCTCGATCGACCCCGGCCGCGGCGCCACGTCCACCCCGATCTCACCCTCGTTGCGGAGGTCGATTACGGTCCGGATCCCGTGGGCCTCGACTTCCTCCCAGCCCTGCGCCTCGAGCTTCTGCAGCGAGTCCGAGCGGACGATCGCGCCCCGGCGCGTCACGCCGCCCCCGGCGGTCGTGAGGTCACCCAGGTCGCGTGAGTTGTAGGTCCCCTTCCAGCTGAGATGCCTGTCGTCCACGGCGCCCACCTCCGTCCGGTGCCTGCTGTCGCCACGATACCCACCCCTACATCAGGGTTCTCCTTCGGCTGCTGGACTCCGATCGGCAGGAAAGTTAGGTTCGATCGCGATGCCGCCTCCGATCCCAAGACGAAAGTGGCACGACTGGCTCTGGCCGACCCAGAATCCGCGGTGGTATTTCACCGACGCCGACGGCGCGGTGTTGGGCGAAGAGCGACTTCGAAGGCTCCTGAAAGATCCGGCCGACGTGGACGAGACGCTCGAGCAGGCAAAGGAAGTCGCCCAGTCTGCGGTCGACCGCACCGTCGCGGCCGACCGACGGGCGACCACCCTCGGCGGCACGGTCGCGGTTGCGGCAAGCCTGACCGTAGGCGGCGCCAGCCTCGTGCTCGACCGGGCGAAGGTTCCCGAGCAGGGCTGGCGTTTTGGCTTTGCCCTCGCGTTCGCGCTGGCGACGCTGATGTTCGCGGCGGCCGGCTTCTACGCGGCTCGAGCCATCGTCACCTTCCGAAAGTGGTCGTGGGTCCTGCCTTATCCGGTGCTGGGGCGACACAAGAACGCACAGGGCGACCAGAGGCTCGAACGGGCAGCTGAACTACTGCACCATTTCGCCTTCAACTGGGAGGTGGCCGACGCGAAGATACGCTCGGTCGAGAGTTCGTTCCGCGCCTTCGTGGTCGCCCTCCTGATCTTGGTCCTGCTCGCCCTCGGCATCGCCGTCTACCAGCTCTGAGCAGCGCCGCCCGCCGTACCGACCTACGGCGTCTCTACCGTCCCTGGGCGAAAGTCCGCGAGGGAGCGGAGCACCGAAGGTTCGGAGGATTGATTCATGGCACTCGTAGGCAAGGATGAGTTGGTCCGCGACGTCGCCGAGAGAAGCGGACTCGGCGTCGGCGATGCAAAGCGCGCTGTCGAGGCGACGCTGAAGGCGATCGAGGAGCAGATGGGCGCAGGGAACGAGGTGAGGCTGACCGGCTTCGGCAAATTCTCGGTCTCCCACCGCGAGGCCCGCGTCGGCCGCAACCCCCAGACCGGCGAGTCGATGCAGATCGCCGCGAAGACGGTGCCGAGGTTCAGCGCGGGCGCCGAGCTGAAGAAGGCGGTCGGTTAGGTCGCGTCGGCCGGGCCGCCAGCCGTGGCCCGGCCGACGCTCCTCATCTGCGACGCCCCAAGCGGCCCTAGGCCCCGAGGGCGCCGCGCAGGTGGGTCAGCAGTGCCTCGGTGACCGCCGCCGAATCGGTGGCCGCGGTGCCGAGACGGCGTAGGCCGAGGCCGACGATCAGGGCGACGACGGCGCCGGCGTGGCGCTCGGGCTCGGGGACCCCGAGCGAGGCGAGGGCGTCGGCGGCGAGGGCGTCGTAGGCGGCGAAGCAGCGCCGCGACGCCTCCTGCAGCTCGGGGTCACGGGCAGCCTGGAGGTGGAGCTCGAGCTCCGCCAACGGGCCGGGCCCGCCGGTCGGCCGGGCGATCAGGGCCTCGACCTCGGCCGCCACCTCGGTGGGGCTCGGATCGCGGGCGCGCAGCGCCGCGGCGACCGCCTCGAGCCGCTCGACCTCCTCCTTCACGTAGAGCAGGAGGCTCTCGCGCAGCAGGACCGCCTGGCTGGGGAAGTGGTAGGTCAGCGAGCCGAGGGAGACGCCTGCCCCGGCGGCGATCCGGCGGTTGGAGAGCGCTCCGGTCCCCTCCTCGGCGAGCAGGGCGAGGGTGGCGCGCAGGATCGCCTCGCGGGTGGCGGGGGCGCGGCGCCGGTCGGTGGACGGCGCCGCCTCCTTGGTCGGGGTGGCCACCCGCAGATCCTATCGTGGGTATTCGTTCGTTCGAACGATCTAGTATCTTTCCGTCGCGATGGGAACGGCGGGAGTGCCGGACACGGCGAGAGAGGCGGAGGCGAGCGGTTGGCCGGGCGCGGCGGGCGCCCCCGAGCTCGCCTTCGCCGGCCTCGCCGAGCAGGCGGCCCTGCTGCGCTCGCGCGAGGTCTCCGCCCGTGAGCTGGTCGAGCTCTCGCTGACCCGGATCGAGGCGACCCAGCCGACCCTCAACGCCTTCCGCGTCATCTGCGCCGAGGCGGCCCTGACCGCAGCCGACCAGGCCGATGCGCGGCTGCGCGGCGGCGACGGCGGCGCGAACGCACCGCTGCTCGGCGTCCCGGTGGCGATCAAGGACGACGTCGACCTGGCCGGTCACTCCACCCCCTTCGGCTGTGGCGGCGAGGTCGAGTCGTGCCGCGTCGATGCGGAGCTGGTGCGCCGGCTGAACCGGGCCGGGGCGATCGTCGTCGGCAAGACGCACGCGCCCGAGGTCGGCCAGTGGCACTTCACCGAGACTCCCTCCTTCGGCGCCACCCGCAATCCCTGGCACGAAGATCACACCCCCGGCGGCTCCAGCGGCGGGGCCGCGGCGGCGGTCGCCGCCGGACTGGTCGCCGGGGCGATCGGCTCCGACGGCGCCGGCTCGGTCCGCATCCCGGCCGCCTGGTGCGGCCTGGTCGGGTTGAAGCCGCAGCGCGGGCGGATCTCGACCTGGCCCGACCGCGAGGCCTTCAACGGCCTGACCTGCTTCGGTCCGCTGGCCCGCAACGCCACCGACACGGCACTGCTCCTCGACGCCGTCCAGGGCGCCGTCCCGGCCGACACCCACCAGCCTCCCCCGCCGACCGAGCCCTACGCCGAGGCCGCCGCGCGCCAACCGGGGCGACTGCGGATCGCGCTCAGCCTCGGCGTCCCCTTCGGCATCCACGACCGCCTCTGCGATGAGCACCGGGCGGCGACGTTCGACCTCGGCCGCCGCCTCGAAGCCCTCGGCCACGAGGTCACCGCGACGGAGCTCGAGTACGGCCTGGTCGCCCCGGCACTGGTGCCGCGGGGCATGGCCGGCGTGCGCGACTGGATCCGCGACCACGAGATCGACGCCTCCGCCCTCGAGCCCCGCACCCGCGTCCATGCCCGGCTCGGCGCCGTCCTCTCCGGCCTGCCCCTGCGTGCCGCCCGCGCGGCCGAGCCCCGCCTGCGCCGCCGCCTCGGCCGCGTCTTCGACACCCACGACCTGGTCCTCACCCCGACCACGGCGAAACCCCCGCCCCGCATCGGCGCCCTCGACCGCCGCGGCTACTGGGTGACCGGCTCGGTGGCCAGCGAGACCTGCCCCTACGCCTTCCCCTGGAACGTCACCGGCTGGCCCGCGATCAGCGTCCCCGCCGGCCTCACCCCCGAGGGCCTCCCGATCGGCGCCCAGCTGCTCGCCCACGAAGGGCAGGAGGGTCTGTTGCTGGCGCTGGCAGCGCAACTGGAGACGGCCGCGGCGTAACCGGCCGACCGCACCTGGAACCTCGGAACGTCCCCGGCCGGCCGGGCGCGCTCACCACTTCAGCTCGATCTCGAGCTCACTCTCCTCCTCACCCACCTCGAACTCCACCTTCCACTCGACCTTGTCGGGGATGCCGATCTTGAACTGCATCTCCCCGCGGTCGAAGTTGACCTCCTCGCCTGGCCCGGACAGCAGGTTGGCGATCCGTCGCAGGCGGGTGGCCGCCTCATCACGGGTGAGGATCTCGCGTCGCTCGACCTCGAAGTTGCCCATCCGGACTCTCCTCTCTTCGGTTGGGAGACCTTATCCGGGGGCCGCGCGGCCGGCAATCGGACGAGACGGACGTCCGGCCGAAGGGCCGACTCGGCATACGCTGGGCGCGTGAACGCCGAGCCGCTGTCCCGCCGCCTGACCCGGATCGCCCTCTGGGTGGGCGGTTCGGCGCTCGCCGTCTTCGTCCTCGACCTGCTCGGCATCCCGGTCGACGACTGGATCGCCGAACTCTTCCGCAAGCTGGGTGAGATCCCGCCCTGGGCGATCGTCGTCGGCGTGCTCCTGCAGACCGCGAACACGGCGCTGGCGGCGGCGGCCTGGTTCGGCATCCTGCGGGCGACGCCGCTCGCCGACGTCAGCTACCGGATCGTCCTCGCGGCCTACGCGACCTCGGTCGCGCTCAACAGCTTCCTGCCGGCGAACATCGGCACCTGGGTGATGCTGTTGATGTTCACCGCGCTCTTCGCCGGCGCCACCTTCCCGATGATGGTCTCCGGGATCGTCGTGCAGAAGATCCCCTTCACCGTCTTCAACCTCGCGCTCTACCTCTATTTGTTCCTCTCGGTCGCCGGCTCGTTCTCGGTCAAGCTCGGCTTCCTCTCCGACCACACCGGCCTCGTCGTCGGCATCCTGATCGGCGGCGTCTTCCTCCTCTTCCTGCTCGCCCGGGTCTTCCGCCAACGGCTCGCCGGGCTACGCGAACAGGTGATGGAAGGCGGTGCCGTGCTGCGCACCCCGCGCCGCTTCCTGCTCGACGTGGTCGCCCCCTCGCTCGGCAGCTACCTGGCGCGGCTGGCGATCGTCGGCGTCTTCCTCGCCGCCTACTCGATCCCCGCCACCTTCCACAACATCGCCACGGTCACCGCCTCCAACTCGATCTCCAACACGGTCTCGGCGACCCCCGGCGGCGTCGGCGTCACCCAGGCGATGAACTCGGTCGCCCTCGCGGGCTCGACCGACGCGGCGACCGCCACCGCCTACTCGATCAGCCAGCAGCTGGTCACCTCGGCCTGGAACGTGATCTTCGCCGTGCTGATGGTCTCCTGGGTCTTCGGCTGGAGCGGCGGCAAGACGCTGGTCCGCTCCTCCTACGACGACGCGAAGGTGAAAAGCCGCGAGATGAAAGAACGGCACCGGCGTAAGCGGCCGGGCGATCAGGAGACCGGGTCGGGCTCGCCCGCGGAGGAGACCGGCCCGTAGTCGGGGTGACCGAGCGCGGCCAGCCAACCGCGCAGGATGCGATGGATCGCTTCCGCGCCGACGACCTCGTCCTCGGGCCAGGGGAGATCGCCGGGATGGAGCACCAGCGGGTAGCACTGGGTGCCGCCGAGGCCCCCGTGTGAGCCGACCAGCTCCTCGAACGCCGCCACCTCTTCGAATTGAGGCCAGTAGGCGCTGTTCACCATCAGGTCGGCGCAGTGCGGGAACGCGTCGGTGCGCCGCAGGTGGCGGGCGGCGTTCGGCCCGAAGGGCGCGAGCGGGTCCTCTCCCTCGATCCGTTCGCCGTCGAGGTGGTTGACGCCGGCGGGGCCGATCGCCAGGGCCCCGTGGGCCTCGGAGCGGACCAGGACGAAGCCGATCCCCGGGTGATCGCGCAGCGCCGGGATCAGCGCCGGGTAGAGCGCCTCGATCCGCTCCAGGGAGACGCGGCCGGGGAGCCGCGGGAAGCTGACCAGGCCGAGGCAGCCGGACGCCATCACCGAGAGCTCGGGCAGCTCGTCGTCCTCGGTCCGGCCCGCCTCGCGCCGGTCCCGCTGGTCGAGCATCACGGCGCCATCCGCCACCTGGCCGCGGGTCGCCGCGCGCACCGTGCGGCCCGCCACCGTGTCGTCGCGGGCGACCTCGGTGAGGCCGGCGCCGATGTAGGAGAGCGCGTCGTCGTCGCCGCCGATCGCGGCGAACACGGCGCTCGCGTCACAGCTCTCCCGCACCAGGTCCTCGAGCGACCGGCCGAAGCGGTCACGGAAGGTCTCCCCCTGCGACTGCCCGTGGTCGGAGAGGACGACCAGGCGGTAAGGGCGCGGCGCCTCGGCGCAGGCGGCGCCGATGCGGGCGATCTGGCGGTCGAGGTCGTGGAGGACGGCGAGCGCGTCGGGCCGCTCGATCCCCGAGTGGTGGGCGACCTCGTCGTAGGCAAGGAAAGTGGTGTAGATGCAGGGGCGGCCGGAGAGGACGTCGCCGATCACCGTCGCCACCTGCAGATCGCGCTGCACCACCGTCGCCCAGGCACGCATCAGGGCGTAGGAGCGGCCACGGGCGATGCGCGGTCGGACGTCGTCGCGGACCTGGGCGCGGGCGGCGCGGCGCTCGCGGGCGATGTCGGCGACGGTCAGGACGATGGTGCGGGCGACCGCATAGGGGCGGGCGAAGTAGGCGCTGTAGTCGCGGCCGAGCGGCCGGCGGCGGGTGAGCGCGGTGCTCATCGTCAGCATCGAGTGGGTCGCGTCGCCGGAGAGGATGTTGGCGCGGCTGGCGCCGCCGGCGTGGAGCAGTCCGCGGCCGTCGGAGTGGCGTCGCTCGAGCTCCGCGGCGTCGCGCGGATGGTTGGTGACGATCGGCCGGCCGCGGTCCTTCTCCCACCAGCGGAAGGCCGGCATGTCGTCGTTCGAACCGTGCAGGATCCCGGCCTGGCAGGCGCCGGTCTGCGAGGACCAGTCGGTCTCCCAGCGCCGCAGCCGGTGGCTCCCGTCGCGCAGCCAGCGCGCCATCGTCGGCGCGCTTCCGTCGCGGATCGCCCGCAGGAGGACGTCATGGGCGAGGCCGTCGATCTCGAGCAGGAGGAGGCCGGGGACCTCGCTCTCGGTGACGTCGCCGCGGCGGCGCGCCTGGCGTCGGACCACCTGGCGGTACCACCATTCGTCGTCGTCGATCGCGAGGGCGTAGTTGACGATCGCGGTGGTGGCCGCGAGGACCAAGGTGATCAGGACCGGATCGAGCAGGCCGCCGATCGCCGCGCCGGGCAGGAGGTTGATCACCAGGCCGACCAGGAGGGCGTTCAGGATCAGGCCGCCGAGCCCGAGGGTGAGCACGTTGAGCGGCAGGGTGAGGCGCGCCAGCGCCGGCCAGACCAGGGCGTTGAGGATCCCGACCAGGGCCGCGGCTCCGAGTGCGCTCCCCGGCCCTTCGAGCTCGAAGGAGTCGAGCAGCCAGGACAGCGCCAGCAGCACCAGCGCGTCGAGGACGGTGACGAAGATGACCCGGCGGACCCGCATGGTCAGGACCCTCTCAGGTCGAGGCTCGAACCGGGCGTCAGGATCTCGGACTCGACCGTCGGGGCGAGGTCCCGCAGGCGGGCGGCGAACTCGCGTGGCGGCCCGGTCAGCGGGCGGGGGCGCAGCCGCGCCAGCCCGGCCGGATAGAACGTCCCCCAGTGGATCGGCACGGCGAGGCGAGGCGCCAGCAGCGCCGCGGCGCGGGCCGCCCGCTCGGGGTTCATGTGCCCGGGTCCGAGGTTCGGGCCCCACCCCCAGACCGGCAACAGGGCGAGGTCGAGGCCCTCGCCGAGGGCCGCCATGCCGTCGAAGATGTCGGTGTCGCCGGCGAAGTAGACCCTCCGGGTGCCCTCGATCAGGTAGCCGACCGGGTCGGCCTCGATCCCGCGGCGCCCGATGTCGTGGGCGGCCGCCGTCGCGGTGACCGTCACCGCGCCGACCCGATGGGACTGCCGCGGCGCGAGCTCGATCGTCCCGCCGATCCCGTGCCGCTCGAAGAAGGCCCGGGTCCCGGCCGGGACGATCACCGGCACCTCGGGCGCGATCCGACGCAGAGAACGCAGGTCGACGTGATCGCGGTGAAGGTGGGAGATCAGGATCGCGTCGAGGCGCTCGGTCACCTCCACTGCCGGCGCCGGGCCGTGGCGGCGAAGGAAGCCGAGCCAGGGCCCGAGCACCGGATCGGTGAGCAGCCTCACCCGGTCGAGCTCGATCAGGACCGTGGCATGGCCGACGTAGACGATCCGCCCGGACGGCATCCACCCAATCTAGGGGTCAGGCGACGATCCGCGCCGCGGTCATCGATGTCGCGATCCGCGAAGTGGCTCCGACTACGCTGAAACACCCCCGATGGAGGAGGACCCCGATGACCCCGATGGACCCCGAGAACGTGAAGGCCGAGCTGGACGCCGGCGAGGAGATCTTGCGGACGGCGACGCTGGCCCGCCTCGCCTACGACGGCATCGACGGCACGCCCCGCGTGATCCCGATCGGCTTCCTCTGGACCGGCCAAGCGGTCGTCGTCGCCACCCACCCCAGCGCCCCGAAGTTCGCCGCCCTCCAGGCGCGACCGCGGGTGGCGCTGACGATCGACACGCCGGCGGCCCAGTCCCTCCTCCTGCGTGGCGACGCCGCGATCGAGGTCGTCGATGGAGTGGTGCCGGAGTACCTCGAGGCGTCGAGGAAGTCGATGGAAGGCGAGCGACTGGCCGCGTTCGAACAGTCCGTCCGCGAGACCTACGACGTGATGGCCCGGATCAGCATCACCCCCGACTGGGCGCGCTACTTCGACTTCAGCGCCGGCCGCCTCCCCGACTTCCTCCGCAAGCTGACCGCCAAAGACTGAGGGCCGGTGACGAAGCCGACGAGGTGCGGAGGGTCGAAGAGCGGCGTTATCTGCGGAACCGCTAGGTACATGCGGCAATCGCTGAATTCGAGGTCAACTCGGGAAAGAGAGACTGGTGACGCGACGTCGCGCTGAACGGATTTTCATTCCCGTGGTCCGCGAGGTGGCACACCGGAATCGGGGTATGCCGGGAGCACCAGGAGTGAGTGCGAAGAGCAAGAGTGATCCGATCCTGCCTGTTTCAACGAACACTGGGACGACACCGGTGAGAGCGCGAAAGGATCAGAGGACTATTCATGGTCGCGTTGACTCAATCCAGTCGAGCATGACACCGAGTTGTTCGGCCCAGAATAAGCTCAGTCCGGCACCCTGCGCTTGTTTCAATTTGTTCAGCTTGAACACGCCGGTGATCACGCCCGCCGGCACCACCTGATTCGTCCCGAACTCTTTTAGCCACGTAGTTGCCTTGACGGCGGTGTCGTTGTTCAGGCGCTTGATCGAGTTCGTCGCCGAGTTGCTGACCTTGCACTCGATTGCCATCGTTCGGCCGTCCCACAAGCCGACCAGAAAATCGGCCTTTCGGGTCCCGAATTCGGACTCCCGACAGAACTCCCCGCTGCCCGGAGCTTGGCTGATGGTCGAAACCGTGCGAGGCGGCACTTCTTTGAATTCGATCTCCACCAAGGCATCAGCAACAGCATCCTCTTGAAGGGTCTTACCTTCGCTACGCCTGAGAGTCGCAAGGCGCTGGGTCGCCATGAGCGCGGCTGACGCCAACGTGGCCGCCTCCCTCTCTGCTGCCTCGGGATCGCGTTCCTCCACCACCCACGGGAACCGTCCTCGATCGATCGCAATAAGGATCGTGTCCACGACTCGCTGTGCCATCTCAGGATCGCCTTTGAGTTTGCTGGGAGCAAGGCTTGCTTCTTCCGCAAGCACCTTCAGATCGTCCTCAGAGATTGGCGGACCAGCAAGGTAACGAAGCGCCAGGATCAGGCGCTTGCTCTCTAAGACGCTCTCATCTGGGGGCCACATCTGGGTCAGATCGACCGTTGCCTCTAGGAGTTCGTCAACATCGGCCTTGTAGTCGTTGAAATTCTCCAGGTACTGCTCCAGGGGCTCCTCTAAACGCTCTCTCCGAAACGTCGCGATGGCGGCTTGGCGGTCTAGCTCCAGTTGCTCGTCAGACCAGACAGGAGGCGCGACCGGACTCATGGCCCGGCCTCAACTACGTTCGGAATCAAAATCCGCTCGAACTCGCGCGGCTCGAACTTCGTCAATCCTCCGGCGTAGGTGCGCCCCTGTCCGAGATGTATTGACGACCGCACGGCACTCGCCAATCGCACCAGGGTCGGCTCGCTCAACGGTTGGCGCGGGTAAAAGCCATGGGCGATATTTATGTGCCGAACATCTGCGAGGTTCCGGACGATCGCGGGTGGGCGGCGAGCCATGTAGGTCGCAAGGATCGGAGCAGGCTCACGCAGCCCGACCGACCACCATGCGGGTCGGTGGCTCGCTAGGTAGCCCTGATCGACACCTTGCCTTTTCGCCTTACGGATGAACCGCTCCACTGGAGCGCGCTCCTCTTCTGTCAGAACATCAAGGTCAGTTGGAAGATTGACGACCGCTCGGAGGCGATCGGGACTGGCAAGCTCCTCGCCTGCCGCGAACAACTCGCGAGCCCGCGTGACCGAGTGAAAGAGGACGCTCGCCGGAAGATCGACACTCTCGGTGTCGATCACCCAGACGCGGTTCGCCCCAGTAGCAGTACCCCGGTGGACCCGGCAGATCTCGCCAAGCTCGATGTAGCCCTCGGGAATTTTTCGAGTCGTCCGCAGAAGCGGAGACCACCGCTTTGCCTCGGCCAATCGATCCCGCGAGACCCGCTGGCCACCCTTGAGACGACGAAGATCGGAGACCTTTTTGACCCGGCGGAGCCTAACCGAGGACGGCTGGGCGCCAACCTCAAAGCAGGTGATCGCGGCGGTCGTCTGGGCGTCCTCGAACGGTTCGGCCTCGGGAGCAATGACGTGGATCGCCTCCCCGCCGAGCTGACCCAAGATGAGCTCGCGCATGAGCGAGCCGTAATTTACGTCGAGCCACTCGGACGAGGTAATGAACACGCCTCGATCACCAGGACGGGCGGCGATCGCGGTTGCGAGCACGAAATAGATGTGGAGCCCCGAGAGCTGGCTGGCGATCACCCCTTGCTCGCGAGCCGTGACGGTCAGCCACCGCTTCCACTTCGCGCCAATGTTGTGATGGCGGACGTAGGGCGGGTTTCCGATGTAAAGCGAGCGTCCGTCGGTCTCAGGCGCTCGATAGCTCCGGTAGTCGGAGAGCCGCACTCGCGCCCGTTTCCCGAGCCCCGCCGCAGCAAGATTCGCTCGACTGACAATCGCGGCAAGGGGGTCCAGCTCTACAGCCTCGACGGTGGCCGTAGGGATCGCGAGCGCAGCCGACTGAGCGAATCGAGCAGAGCCCGAACCGGGGTCGATGATCCGATCGGGTGTCGGCCCGTCCAACGCCCAATCGACCATCGCCTCGACTATTTGGGCTGGCGTGTAGGTCGCTCCGCTGCTTCGCCTTTCGACCGGCGAGAAGATCTCGCAAAAATCTGCGCCGAGGGGATCAAAGCCCTCGTTTATCAGCTCCCGCAGTTCAGACACGCGGGACCGGCTGGGCGCGATCGGGTCAACCGTCGCCAGCAAATCTATCTCGGCCGCGGAAATAGGCGGGACGGACTCCGCCTCAAGGGCTATCGCCTCCCCGATCAGGCGTCGAAGATTTTCCGGCTGGCCAGAGCGCATCCCCGGTCGAGCGTAGTCGCCAGGGTCGACGCGACAAATTGACCGCTGGCTCATTCAGACGGTTTCGCCAGCGTTGGATCCCGCTGATCCGAGTTGCTTTGTCGGCGGTCAGGCACCGCGCCCCCACCGCTCAAGTCCCGGATTGATATTGCCTCCTGGAGGTTTCGATGATCGGCTCGCATGATTGGGCATCGAAGAGACGCCAAAACCTGCTCGCGGGCTCTGGGAGCCTCAGTAGGGGGCTAGGGTGTCGGACAGAGAGAATCCGCCTCTCTAAGGCGCTCCATGAGAGCCCAGGACGAGACTCGAACTCGTGACCCCTTCCTTACCATGGAAGTGCTCTACCAACTGAGCTACCTGGGCGTGGATACGACCGCTCCCGCGAGGGCCGCAGGGGTCGATCTTAGAGGGTCATCGTCAACCGTGGAGGGAGCGGGCGATGGCGAGGGCGGTCGCTTTGTCGAACTTGCCCTCGAGGCGGACCATCACGTCGCCGTGCTGGACGACGAGGGCGTTGGCGGCGAGGCGCGAGTGGTCGCTGTGGAAGGTGAAGTCGGCGTGCGGCTTGTAGAAGAAGGCGTGGAGGCCTTCGATCCAGACCGCGAACTGGCCGCCGAGGCGGAAGCGTTCGATCCGGGCGCCGGGCGGCACCATCTTGCCGTAGTAGCCCGGCGCGGCCTGGCCTTCCAGCTCGTCGACCAGGAGGCCGACGCCGGTCAGGCGCGAGCGGGGCAGGCGGGGTTGGGGCGGGTAGGTGAGGTTGAGCGCGCCGCCGAGGATCGAGGGGTCGAGGAAGACGCCATTGGGGCCCTCGATTCCGCTCGGGAGGAGCGGGTCGAAGACGAGGCCGCGACGGGCGGCGGCGAGGGTGGTCGGGCGGCCGAGCTTCCAGCCCGGCTTCGCCCGCACGTTCTCCGGCAGCTTCGGGACACGCTCGATCGTCTCGCCGCGCAGGCCGAGGAATTCGAGCACCGCGTGGCGCGCCGAAGGCACCGCCGCGACGGCGCCGGCGGCGAGGAGCAGGGTGGCGAGGAGGACCAGCCCGACAAGGCGCAGGCGCGGCATCGACCTCCTGCGGAGCGAAGCCGTCCCTATGCGGCGGTTTCTCTCCACGCCCGCGCGCAGATCCGCTCCGACCCGCTCGGCGAGCCCCCGGCCGGCGGGCAGATCGAGCTGACCGCCCAGTTCGACCAGGCGCTTCTCCAGCTCAGCCATCGGTCTCCATCTCCCTTCGCAATCGCTCCAGCGCCCGGCTGAGGCGCGACTTGACCGTGCCCTTGCGGATGCCGAGGGCGGCCGCGGTCTCGGCCTCGTTCAGCTCGAGGAAGAAACGGGCACCGATCACCAGCCGGTCGCGCTCCGGCAGTCGGCCGACGGCGGCGAGCAGCTCCTCCCGCTCCCCCGCTGCCAGCGCCTCGGCCTCGGCGGCGCGGGCGACCGCGTCCGGCCGCTCCTCCCCGGCCCGCAGCGCCAGCCGCTCCCGCCGCCCCGCCGCGACCCGGCGGTTGCGCGCCTCGTTGCCGACGATCGCCAGCAGCCACGGCCGGAACGGCGCCCCCTCGCGGAAGCGGCCCAGGTTCCGGTACGCCTTGACGAACCCGTCCTGGGCCGCCTCCTCCGCATCCGGGGTCGACCGGGTGACCAGCCAGGCGACCCGGACCGCCACCGCCTGATGGCGCTCGACCAGCTCTTCGTAGGCGCGCACGTCCCCCTCCCGCGCCCGGGCGAGCAGGGACTCCTCGGCGATCCGCTCCGCCTCCACTCGTCCCTTCTACAACTCTCGCCACGGTTCGGTTCCGATTTGCATGGGAACCGATCCGGCGCGAGGGTTGTAGGAGAGGCATGAACATCGCGCACCGACATCCCAAGACCGCCCTGCTGATCGCGCTGCCGGCGCTCGTCATGACGCTTCTCGCCCTCTCCGCCGCCCCGGCCCACGCGGCCGTCGGGGTCGAAAAGGTGAGCACCCATCACGGCCCGCCCGGAGCGACGATCGATCTCACCCTGGGCTGCGGCTTCTGCTTCCCGCCCTGCGTCGGGCCGAAGGGCGAACGGCACCCGAAAGGCTTCGACCACGGCCCCTGCATGCTGGGCACCAAGGACGACCCGCCCGTCTCCTTCGGCGTCTCCCTGGTCCGCAGCAAGGAAGCCCCGCAACGGCGCAGCTGCGGCGACGGCCCGTTCTGCACGCCGACCCCGCTCGGCCCGCCCCACAAGGCGCCGTTCACCTATCTCGGCCAGGCGGTCCCGCCACCGGGCGGCAACAATCCGGAAGGCGGCGACCCGCCCCGTTACCTGCTCCGCTTCACCGTCCCCGACCTCACGCCCGGCACCTACACCTACGAGATCTGGTGCGGGGTCTGCGCCGAGGGCAGGCGCGGCGCCCTGATCGGCGCCCCGTCCTCGATTCTGTGGAGGCTCGTCATCCGGCCGCCGGCAGCCCGCGGCTGACCGGTCTATGGTCGTGGGGAACCCTTCAAAGGAGGCGACGTGCCGGACAGCCAGGTCAAGCACCGCGACGAATTCGAGAGGATGGCGGGGTCGGGTGGCTGCACCTGGATGCTCGCCCGCAAGGCGCTCGGCACCTCGGCCTTCGGCTTCAACCTGGTCGATATCGAGCCGGGCGGCGCGCTGCCCGAACACGACGAGGCGGGCAGCGGCCAGGTCGAGCTCTACATCGTGCTGGAGGGAGAGGCGACGATCTCGGTCGACGGCGAGCAGACGGCGGCCCCCGCCGGGACCTTCGCCTCGCTCGACCCGGAGAGCACCCGGACGCTGATGAACCGGTCCGAGGAGCCGGTCGTCGCGCTGCTGGTCGGCGTCCTGCCCGGCGAGGGGTACCAGCCGCCGGGCTGGGCCTGAGTTCTAGGCCGGTGGCCGCTGTTCCAGCGGCAGGGGGAACCGTGGTTGCGGGTAGCGCCGCGCGGCGAGGACCCCGAGGGCTTCCTGCCAGTGCTTTGAAGGGATCGGTACGGCTTGCAACGCCTCCGCCGCGTCCCTTTGGTGTGTCTGCTTGGTCGGCGGGCGTTCTTGCGGTGTCAGACGATGACCGTGCTTTTGACAAGCACGGCCTCGGTAACGACACCGATAAGGGCAACGTCGACGATCGCGGTGGACGCGCCAGGAACGAGGTGCTGCACGTTCTGTCCGGCCGGGATCGTCATTGCGTCGCAGCATAGCGCGCTGGGTACGGACAGGCGTAGATTTGTGTCACCGCGGCCCCCGCGGGCTGGGCGGCGTCACCGAGGAGAGAGGAATGTCATGGACCTGAAAGGCCTGTTCAACAAAGGCAAGAAAATCGTCGACGAACGCGGCGGGGTGGACTCGCTGAAAGCGGACGCCCAGGAAGTCGCCGACATCGCCAAAGGCAAAGGCAGCCTGAGCGACAAAGCCAAAGGGGCGGCCGCGGCGCTCAAAGAGCCGGGGTCGAATGAGCCGGAGCCACAGGAGCGGCATCCGAACCGGCACGCTACCGAGGAGCGGCACGCCGATGCAGATCGACAGGAGTCGAAGGAGCGGCGCCATCCTTGAGCAGCGTCGCCAGGTAGATCACCACCGGTGAGGAGCCGCGGTTGGCGGCCTGGTGGATGTCGCTGGGCTGCTCGACCAACCACTGACCGGCACCGATCTTCGCCGTCTTGCCTGCGGTGATGTCACGGATCAGGTGTGGTTCTGCCGATTCGCCTTCGAAGAGTTCTGCCTTGCCTTTGCGCACCGTGTAGGTGAGCGTCCCCGCGACGACCCGCGAGATCTGCGTCCCCAGGTGGTGATGGACGGCGAGCTGGGCTCCCGGCGGCACCGTCACCTTGCTGAGGACCATGGTGCGGCCGGGGGCGCCCTGCACCCCTTCGGTCTGGGCGAGCGCCTCACGGACCGGGGTCGGCGCCGGGGCCGAGGCGCCGAACGCCGTCGGCAGGATGATCGCCATCGCGACGATGCCGAGGACGGTGATCGCGGTCAGCGGGAGTCGGAGCGCCAGTCGTTGCACGACCCCCCGGTTCTTCCCCCGCGCTCCGACTCCTTCCGGCGGGTGCGCGCTCGCAGGCCGACGCGCCCAGCTTGGGCGCCCAGTCAGACCGGGCGCTCCCCAACTCGCCTCGCTCAGACCTCCGCGCCGTTCGCGGTCAGCGTGACGTCGATATTCCCGCGCGTCGCGTTCGAGTACGGGCACACTTTGTGGGCCTCGCGCACCAGCTCGATGGCGACGTCATCGTCGATCGACGGCAGCGTCACGTCGAGCTCGACCGAGAGGACGAAGGTGCGTTCCTCGCCTGCATGCAGAGAGACCTTGGAGTCGATCTCGACCGCCTCCGTATCCAGTTTCTGGCGCCGGGCGACGGCCCCGATCGCGCTCTCGAAGCAGGCCGCGTAGCCGACCGCGAAGAGCTGCTCCGGGTTCGTCCCGCCGCCTTCGCCGCCCATCTCGACCGGCAGGCGCAGGTCTACCTCGAGCGCCCCGTCGCTGGTCTTCCCGTGCCCCAGGGCGCGCCCCCCGGTGACATGGGCTTCGGCGGTGTAGATCGCTTTACTCATCGGATCTCCAATCGGAAGTTTGCTGTCTGATCGAGCCTATTGGGGCGCCCTCGCCGGCCGGCGAGGGAGGACGCGAATGTGTGCGAGCGCCGGGGTCTTGTCCCGGTTCCCGGCCGCGTCGATCGCGACCACCTTGAAGCTGTGGCGACCGATCGCCAGGCGGGTGCGGAGCGGCGAGCGGCAGCGGCGGAAGGGCTTCGCGTCGAGCTTGCACTCGAAGCGGGAGCTCTCGCTCGCGCCGAAGCGGAAGATGGCCGCGGCCCGATGGCGCGGCGCGACCCGCACGATGGGCGGCGGCCGATGCAGCAGCTTCGTCCGCGGCGCGGTGCGATCCGGCTTGGTTGGGGGCGGGGGCGCCGGCGGCGGCACCACGGGCGGGGTCACGGGGGCCGGCAGCGGCTGTTCGATTTCGAGTTGGAATTCGTTCGCCACCCCTTCGCGCAGCCGCTCGCAGCCGATCGGCACCGGATCGCCGACCGCGGCCAGGTCGACCACCGCGCTGTCGCTCCCTTCGCCGCAGTCGATCACCCGATCGCGCGTGCCCGAGTTGGCGAGGATCGAGTCGTCGCCGCCGAGCGCCCGGTAGGCGTCTTCCCCCCGATGGCCGAGTAGCTGGTTGTTCGCGGCGTTGCCGATCAGGACGTCGCTGCCTTCGGAGCCCTCGAGGTCCTCGATCCCTTCCAGTTTGTCGGCGGTCCCGGTGGGACAGGTCGGCGCTTCACCCGCCACCCGGCCGACGACCCCGGTTTCGATGTCGGCGAACACCCCGCCGCCGCCGAGCCGCGCCCAGGAGGAGTTGTCGCGATCGCTGCCCACCGAGGGGCCGCCGGCGATCTGCTCGCCGTCGCAGACCGAGACCGAGAGAAAGAGGTCCGAGCCTTCGCCCCCTTCGAGCAGGTCGAGCCCGCCGTCGTGAAGAAGCGCGTCGTCGCCTGCCCCCGCTTCAAGCGTGTCGGCGCTCGGAGTTTCGGGTGGATCGTCGACCAGGGTGTCTTCGCTCGGCCCGCCGGTCAGGTGGTCGGTGCCGGCGCCGCCCAGCAGCATCACCCCGGTGCCGTCGGGGAAGTTGGCCGCGGTGACGATGTCGCCGCCGCCCATCCCGGCGATCGTCAGCGCGTCGAGCGCCGGCACGTTCGGCGTGGCCGGGGCGGCGAGCGGACAGCTGGCGTGGGTGCTGTCGGTGATCGTGCAGCCGCCGACATCGCTCGCTTCCGCGTTGAAACTGCCGCTGCCGAGCGTGACCGCGACCGCGAGCTGGCTGTAGGTCGCCGTGATCGTCTCGGCGCCGCTACCGCCGACCACGTAGACGGCGGTCGAGCCCGAGCCGCCGTCGGTCTCCCCGATGCTGACCGTGGTGGCGGCGCGGAGGTGGACGGCTTTCGTCGTCCCCTCGCATTCGACCGTGGTGTCGCCCGTGCCGACGCAGCCATCCGTCCCCGCTCCGCCGACCAGGGTCGAACCGGAGTTGGGCGCCGCTTCCAGGTAGTCGCCGTCGGCGCCGCCGCGCACCACGTCCACCCCGCCGCCGCCCTCGATCACGTCGGCGCCGCCACCGCCGAGGATTTCTTCGGCGGCGACCGTGCCGACGATGTAGTCGGAGAAGGGCGTGCCGACGAACCGCTCGAAGGCGCCGGGCTGAACGACGTCGACCCCGCCCCCGGACGCCGCGATCCCATTCGCGGCGTCTTCGCCGCCGTCGCCGAGGTGGAGGTAGACGCCGCGCTCCCCTCCTTTGGCGCCGGGAAAGCCGCTCACCCCCGTTGCGATCCCGGCGCCGAAGCCCGGCGTCACGCCGGTGGCGAAGCTGAGCGTGTCGGGGCCGGCGAGGCCGGTGTCGAAGATGTGGTCGATCGTCCCGTCCCCGCGCACATGATCGCTGCCTTCCTGGCCGTCGATCGTGTCGGCGCCGAAGCCGCCGGAGAGCCAGTCGTTGCCCGCCCCACCTTCGAGCCGGTCGTCGCCGATCCCGCCATAGAGGCGGTCGTCGCCTTCATTGCCGCGCAGGATGTCGTTGCCGCGGTCGCCATAGACGAGGTCGTCGCCGGGGCCGCCTTCGAAGATCTGGCTGCCGACTTCCAGATGGCAGCCGGTCGCGCAGGAGCCCGAGGCGGCGGTGGTGAGGCTGCCGACGATCGTGTCGTCGCCGGGGCCGCCGTCGACGTAGGTGACGGTCGGCGGCACGACGATTCGATCGGCGCAGCCGCTCCCGACGATGACCTCGCCTTCGCGCGCCGGTCCTTCGCTGCATGACGGCGTGGGAATCGCCGCTGCCTGCTGAGCGGGCGTCGGCGCGGCTTCGGCCGCGGCGGCCGTCGGCACCCATACCAGCGCGAGCGCCAGCATCGTCACGACTCTTCCCAGGAGTCGACCCATACCTATGAGATACCCGCCACGCCCCCATCGACGCGGTCGACCTCCGTTAACCCCCCACCACCGTGGTCGACCTGAGTACACCAATGCGATACCCAGGTCGACCGCGCTCCGATCTGCTTAACGGAGGTCGACCACGCCTGGCGGCGCGGTCGGCGGAGCGCTGGGGAGACCGCGGGGCGGCGGTCGCCCCCTAGGCCTTACTCCGGCGCCGACTCGCCTTTCCAGTACTCGACCTGCGAGTCGAGGTCGAAGAAGGTGTGGAGGCCGCCGCCCTGCGGCAGGCGCTCGCTGGCGCTGATCTTGTTCGAGTCCGGATAGATGACGATGTCCGGGGCGCCGTTGGTCGAGACGCAGAGGAAGCGGACCTCCTCGTCGGTCGGGTTCAGCACCTGGTGGGCACCCTCCTCGCCGGGCGGGAAGTTGACCGCCTCGCCCGGCTCGAGGACCCGCGTCCCGGCCGGGGTCCGTAGCGTCGGCCTGCCGCTCATGACGAACAGAAGCTCCTCGTCGGAGTAATGGAAGTGGTAGGGGTAGGCCGCCTCGCCGGGCGGCAGTTTCCAGACGCTGGCCCCGAGCCGCTCGCTTCCCAGCTCGTAGCCGACCCGCGCCCGAAAGGCCCGGAACCCGGGCGGTGCCCCCTCGCGGGGCTGGAAGTCAGGGTCCTCGATGTTCGGCACAGGCCCAGCTTAAGGCGCCCTTGTAGGTTTTTCCCGTGCTCCATCGCCCCCACGCCCGACGCCTCGCCACCCTGCTCACGCTCGCCGCCCTCGGCGCGGCGCTGCTCGCCGGCTGCGGCGGCAGCGACGTCGAAACCCGCCCCGCCCCGCCGTCGAAGGACTTCCCCTCGGCCCAGGGCAAGACCATCTCCCAACTGCTGCACGGCTCCGGCGCGACCCCCTCGCAACTGGTCATCGCACCCGCCTCGGAGGTCTTCGACACCGGCACCGAACGCTATCCCTTCGGGGTCTTCACGGCGGGCCAGGAACAGGTGGAAGGCGTCGAAGTCGCCCTCTACTTCGCCAAGGACGGCAAGTCGAAGGTCCTCGGCCCGCTCCCCGCGAAGCTGGAAACGCTGCAGACGAAGCCCGCCTACCGCTCCGAGAACGGCTCCGGCCCGGGCGAGGCGAAGTCGGTCTACGTGGTGCCGAAGGTCGACTTCGATCGGGACGGCTCCTGGCTGGCGATCGCGATGATCAAGACGCCGGACGGCAAGTTGGAAGCGAGCCGCATCCCCAGCCCGGTGGTCGGCAAGTTCCCGAAGGTGCCAAAAGTCGGCGAACGCCCGCCCAGGATCCAGACGCTGACCGCCGCCGATGTCGGCAACGACCTGGAAAAGATCGACACCCGCGTCCCGCCCGACCAGATGCACAAGGTCGACTTCGCCGAAGTCCTGGGCAAGAAGCCGATCGTCCTCATCTTCGCCACCCCCGCCCTCTGCCAGAGCCGCGTCTGCGGCCCGGTCGTCGACGTCGCCCAGCAGGTCGCCGACGAGTACGAACCGAAAGCCGACTTCATCCATCAAGAGGTCTACGTCGACAACGAAATCAGCAAGGGGATCCGCCCCCAGCTGAAGTCGTTCGGCCTGCCGACCGAGCCCTGGACTTATCTGATCGGCAAGGACGGCGTGATCAAGGATCGCCTCTCGGGCGCCTACGGGGTGGCCGAATTGGAAGAAGCGATGCAGTCGATCGTGCCTGGCTGAACAACCGAAGTCGCTTCGGCCTCCGATACAGTCCGGCCAGCGCGACGCCGCGCATGAGGGATGCGCGGCGCGGCCCCGGCTTGGAGGAGCGGGGGCCCTCCAACCCGACGCTGCGAAGGAGATATATGAAGCATCGCCTGCCCGTTCTTGCACTCGTCCCCGTGCTCGCGGCCCTTGTCGGCCTCGGGGCATCGGCTGCCCCGGCGCTCGCCACCAAGCCGGTGAAGAAGCAGAAGACGATGGTCTTCGAAGCCTGTCGCCACGGCTGTCACTACCGGACGATCCAGAAGGCGGTCGACGCCGCGGGCAGCTACGCCTTCAAGAACAAGAAGGCGAAGGTGAAGGTCGCGATCCGGCCGGGCAAGTACGTCGAAGGCGTGGTCGTCGACGGCACCGATCGGAAGAAGCGCTTCGACGGGATGACGATCGAAGGCACCAAGAAGGACCGCAAGCGGACGGTCCTCGAAGGCAAGAACGCGAAAGGCGAACTCGGCGCCGCCCAGAACGGGATCGAGGCGATCAGCGTCGACGGCCTCGTGCTGAAGAACATGTGGGCGCGCAACTACGAGTCGAACGGCTTCTTCATCCATGCCTCGGGCGAAGAAGGCCAGCACTGCGACGGGTACACGATGGACAACCTGCTCGCCTCCGGCAACCGCTCCTACGGGCTTTTCGCGAAGAACTGTTACGGCGGCAAGATGATCAACTCGGCGGGCTACCACCAGGGGGACTCCGCCTTCTACGTCGGCGAAACTCCGTGCGACAACAAGAAGTGGAACATCTACGACGGCACTCCCTGCCAGAAGAAGCCGAAGTGGACGCTGCTGAAGAACGACCAGAGCTACGAAAACGTGCTCGGCTACTCCGGCACCAACTCGAAGTACGTGCGGATCATCGAAAACGCGTTCTTCAACAACGGCGCCGGGATCGTCCCCAACACGCTCGACAGCGAGGGGTTCGAGCCGAACGGCTGGAACGTGATCGAACGGAACGACGTGTTCTGGAACAACTACAACTACTTCCTCGCCGGCTCGGCGTTCCACACCGTCTCCGAGGGGCTCGGTGAGCTGAGCGGCCAGACGGTGAACTACCCGACCGGGGTGGGGATCGTCCTCTACGGCTCCGACCACAACGTCGTCCGCGGCAACCACGTGTTCGGCAACTACAAGTGGGGGATCGCCTCGTTCTCCGGCCCCGGCGAAACCTTCATCGCCAACGAAGGCAACGAAGCGAAGAACGTCAACAACGAAATCGTCGAAAACGTGATGGGCCGCGAAGGCGCCGACCCGAACGGCGAATACGACATCTGGAACGACGACACCGGCGGCGGCAACTGCTGGGGCGCCAACAGCGCCAACTCGACGTTCGCGCCCGGCAACGGCAAAGTGCCGCTGAGCCAGATCTACCCGGTCTGCCCGCAGGCGGAAATCGCCTACGCGGCGGCGAAATCGATCAACCTGGCCCCCGGCCTGCAGATCGCCAGCCTCGCCGAAACCGGCGATCCGAAGACGATCCTCGGCTACGCCGGGACCAACCCGCCGCAGAACCAGCAGTGCTCCTGGGTGCGGCGGGTCGCCACGCACCCGACGTTCCAGAAGTTCAAGCCGGTCGAGGTGACGCCGAACCCCGGTGAAGTGGCGTGCTGAGGCGGATCGCCCTGATCGCGGTGGCGGCGCTCGCCCTCTCGGGGGCGACCGCCACCGCCGCGGAAGCGCCGGCGAAGAAGCCGAAGGAAGT
>Ga0134125_10002416_pt1 | contig 22173 bp, 19 predicted proteins | sample KB31751_FD_96464 | JGI IMG/M metagenome (GOLD analysis project Ga0134125, IMG submission 96464) | Terrestrial soil microbial communities with excess Nitrogen fertilizer from Kellogg Biological Station, Michigan, USA - KB3-175-1 | ecosystem: Environmental > Terrestrial > Soil > Unclassified ... | reverse complement strand
GCTCCCTCAGTTGGTTCCCGGAGAGTGACAGACTCTGCAACTGCGTGAGTTGGCTCAGCGACTCCGGCAGCTCCCTCAGTTGGTTCCCGGAGAGTGACAGACTCTGCAACTGCGTGAGTTGGCCCAGCCACTCCGGCAACTCCGTCAGTTGGTTCCCGTCGAGCCTCAGAAGCTGCAATTGCTCGAGTTGGCTCCGCGACTCGGGCAGCTTCGTCAGTTGGTTCCGGGAGAGGTACAGACTCTGCAACTGCGTGAGTTGGCCCAGCCACTCCGGCAGCTCTCTCAGTTGGTTCCCGGACAGATACAGTCCTTGCAACTGCGTGAGTTGACCCAGAAACTCAGGCAGCTCTCTCAGTTGATTCGTGAAGAGGTAAAGATGCCGCAACTGCGTGAGTTTGCCTAACGACTCAGGCAACTCGGTGAGTTTCTGATCGCTAAGGTCGAGTTCTGTTGCCCCTGACAGCCGCGCTTTTTCGATCTCTCGTTCCGCGCGATAGGCTTTGTCTTTTGCCATACAGTAGTCCCAAGTCAGTGTTTTCGCGGTGTCGTCGAGCCGCCGGGATTGAAGCGACGGTCCTTGCTTATCGTAAGAGGACGTGCCGGCGCAGTGTGCGTTGTAAGGCGCTCTTGTAAGACTGTTCTGAGTCTCGCGCGGATTATACTTGTGAAAGTTCGAGGGGTTAAGTCAGTTTTGCTCTGTGCTGGCGGAGCAACTGTTTGAGTTTAGTCCGCGGGGATACCACAGGCTTGCCCTGTGGTATTTCATGCTCGTGGCTACCAGAATAAGCTGATCCACAACTTCGACGATGCCACGGGCTCGGCCCGTGGAGTCTCACGTTGCCACCGGCAACCGGAACAAGCGTGAACGCACTCCACGGGACAAGCCCGTGGCATCTCAGAATCTCTATCCGCGTCTCTGTTAGCGACCGACGTGAGGCACCACGGCGCAGGGCCGTGGCATCAGTTTGGCGATTACCTACTTTTTCTTGGCGCACTGTGAGCGGCAGACCCTGACGGGTTGTTGTGCGGCGCTTCCACTACTTTGTTGACCAGCGGCGAGCCGGTGATTAACGATGCGCCAAAGGGTTGTCACGGCCTTTGCTTTTTGGTCGAAGAAGTCTTCGAAAAAGCCGGCCTTGTTAAGGGAGGGAGGGTATGAATATCGCTCGCCGTCATCACCAAACTCAGTAACCCAATCAGAGGGTTCGGTTGAATCGACCACTGAGAACAAAGTTGGCCTATAAAGGAACGGCCGACCTTTGTCATTCAACAAGCGAAGCTCGTCAGCTTCGATTCCGATCACCAGATACGGCTGTCCGAAGGTCAGATCTCGATGTGACGAGTTCTTCTTCTTGAGTTTGACGATCATGCTTGCTTCACGCTTACCTGTCTCAGCTCGACCCCTACTTCAGTTGTGCGCTCGCGCGGTCGATCGCAGCGGCGATTTGATTAATCGTGTCGGAAACCAAACCAATTTGTTGTTCGGCCTCGGTCCAGTTGCGTTGTTCGATTGCCTCGCGAATGGCAGGCAGAGTTTTGACGCCGTAGCCCGTATAAAACCCGGGCGCGTAGATCTGATGCTTGAACCACGGACGCCGCGGAAGCCCCTGCTCGCGAACCATCGCGCGCTCAGTTTCCATCAAAGCCCGGTTGACTGCCTGTTGCGACGGCGCCGTCAGCTTGCCGCCATTTATCCGGTAGGCCGCGTCGTACTTTCTCGAGCTCTCCTGCAATCGTGCGAAAGCATTCTGCAAAGGCGCGAAGTTTAGAAAAGGCACCGCGTCGTCCGGAGTCGGCACGACATAAGTTTCGGTTGGATCAAAAACAGCGATGAACGTTTTGTCGGCGATGCGACGATTCTTCTCTTTCGAATCTTCACGCATGTCGTCGGTAAGCTTTACTACTTCTCTGACATAGTTTCCGACTGAGTCAGCGAAGTTTGAGAATGCATAGGGCAACACCTCTGCATCGGCGAATCGCAAGACTGCCCGGCCTCCGGTTTGCGCAAGTACGACCCCGTAAGCGAAGTTCGGATCACCAAACCGCGTGTAATGATCGAACGAATCGTAAATCGAGTGATAGACACCACCCGTGTCGCCTTCCCCGCCGTAGCCAAGATTGAGCGACGCAATGCCGAGGTGATCCAGGAACACTGTGTAGTCTGAGCCTGAGCCCAGCGCGCCAATGCGCAAGTCTGTTCGCTCACGCGCCTCACGTCTGGCTTCGGTTGAGCCGGTGAGAATCTGTTGGGCGCGAGCGCGTTCATGCACAGTGATCTTCTTTTCGGGATCGATCACATCGCGCGCTACTTCATTCATGAACTTTTCGATCGTATGCGAGCCACTCACTCCGAGAAATCCGCGCGCGTTCGAATCGGAGTTGATGTAGACGACCGCTTTCTTTCGCAGCTCGTCGGCGTGAGTTTCCGCCCACTCAGTTGAGCCCAGCAGACCGGGTTCTTCGCCGTCCCAGGCGCAGTAGATATCGTGCGCTTCGGCTTCCAACCGCTCTTTACCAACTCGCCGAGGCCCTTCGCTTCAGCCATCATCGCCACCAATCCGCTCAGCGGATCATTCGCGCCGTTAACCCAGGCGTCGTGGTGGTTCCCGCGGATAACCCATTCGTCCGGACGTTCCGACCCGCGCAACTTCGCAACCACATCAAAGGCACTCACGCGGTTCCAATTGGATTCAACTTTGAGATGAACAGTAGCTGGACCAGCACCAAGGTGATACGTCAGCGGCAGGGCGCCTCGCCATGACTCCGGCGCGAGCGGACCCCCGAGCGCGCGTAGCAACGGTTGCGCATCGCTGTAGGAAATGGGCAACACCGGTATCTTGGTGAGCGTCGGCGCGGATTTGAGATCGAGCCGCTTGGCATCAGCAGTAGCTCCCACGCCTGGCGTCAAAGGATCGCCGGGAAAGAGTGGCATGTCAGCTACCGAGCCGCGCTGCGCGCCGTTTTCATTGCGCTGTGGGCCTTTCGGATAAACGTCGCCGAGGTAATAACCGTCGTTGCGCGGGTCGGAATAGATCAGGCAGCCGACTGCGCCTCGTTCGGCCGCCACTTTTGGCTTGATGCCTCGCCACGAGCCACCGTAACGCGCGATCACAATCTTGCCTTTTACGTCGATGCCGCGCTCAGTCAGTTCCTCGTAATCGCGGGGGACGCCATAGTTCACGTAGACCAGCGGCGCGGTTACGTCACCGTCTGCTGAATAGGCGTTGTAAACGGGTAGCTGCTCTGAAGCTTGGCCCGAGGTTGCGTCTTCCGGAATGCCCGGCTCTGTCAACTTCGCCGTAAATTTTTCGGGAGCAGTTAATTCGACGACTCGAGTCTTTGGAGTTGGGAATAAGACGCTGAACTCTTCGAGTTGAGTATCAAAACCCCAGGATCTGAACTGCGACGCAATGAACTCCGCGTTTTCTTTGCCGTAAGGCGAGCCCAAGTGGTGCGGACGCGCCGAAAGTCGCTTCAGCCACGTACGCAAATCTTCAGCTCGCAGCGTGGCGTCAAAACGTTCTTCAAGCGCGCGTTCTGCTGAAGTAGATGCGGTGTCGAACCCAAGCAAGGATCGATCTTCCGTCGAGGCTGCTTGCGTGATGATGGCGAATAACAGGACGAACGCACCAGTAAGGCGCGCTACACGGAATAGACGACTATGCATGGAACCTCCAGGATGGACGATTAATTGTGCCAGCGGAATGCGGTGAAGAGGTTAGCTCAAGAAACCAAGTGCGTGCAATACAGGAAAAACTCATCCGCAGATTACGCAGATTCCACAGATGTAAAAGTATGAAATTGGTCGAGTGATTCGACGGTAGCAACTGCGCTAGAATTCAACTTTAGCGGCGGTGAAGACGAAGTAGTTAAGATCAGTGGTATCCCAAAACGCGCTCCCAAAGTACCCTTCGGTTCCCCTACAAAACATCTGTGCAATCTGCGAAATCTGCGGATAAGGTTTTTTGCTTCTATCGCTTGCTTTCACGAGCTTTGACGCCGCGGATGGCGCCGGCGATCATTCGATTTAGAGCTGCGATCGAAAGGCCGCCTTCATCAGTCGAGGGGATCGTCGCGAAACCAATGGCAGAGGCTTTGGGATACCGACTGAAGATAGCTTCGAATAGTTTGGCGAGTTGTTCGCTCGACGGACCGTTCGGGACCTTGTTTTGATGGCCCATGACCTCGCTGGGATCAAGCACGTCCATATCGATGTGAACGTAAATCTTGTCGGCGAGTTTGCTCAGCCGATCCATCTGTGCGAAGACGGCGGGAGTCATGTTACGAAGATCGTCGACACTTACTTGCTCGATTTTTGATTGATTGAGCAGCTCCTGCTCGAGCGGATCGACAAGACGCACGCCACCCATTACTACAAATTGATCTGGTAACGGAGGATCCAGATGCGCATCAAGACGCATTCGCTGTAAAGCTCGACCGGTCGCGACTGCGACTGGCATCCCACCGAGCGAGCCGCTGCGTGTCGTCTCAGGCGTGTTGAAATCCGGATGAGCATCGAGCCACAGCATTCCAATCTTTATCGGCTTGTTCGTCGTTCCTGAATGCTGCAAACCGGCGACGAGTCCCGGCATCGATGGACAAGTGGCCAGGAGACCTACCGTGAAGTATCCATCGCGCTCGTTCTTCGCGACGATATCAGCGAAGTGTCCAAGCGCCATCCCAAGCTTTTTCCAGGCGCCGTACTCCTTCGCTTCCTCAGCAGTCAGAGCTGCTTCGTCGAGACGCACGACGGCGCCCATTTCAGCAAGACTTTGCTGAATGCCACCGCCCGCCATTGTGTTTGGTCCTTGCGAGGTTCCGGTTGGTGAGTAGGACTGCTTTGCCAGCGCTACTCGTAACTTACCATCAGCGTTCGTGTATCTCTGCGCAACCGCAGACGGAATCCAAAGAAAAATGACGAGTGCTATTCCGATCACACGGGCGAGACGCCCGTGCCACACGCTTTCAGATCCAAGGTAAGTCTTCATCCAGATCACAAACGCATGGGCATGACGATGTATTTGTAGTCGTAGTCGCCGGAGTCAACGGGGCGAAGTTGGGCTTGGGAGTTGCCATCCCTGAATTCAAAGGCGACGCGCCCTTCGCCGTTGACGCTCATGAAATCCTGTAAGTACTGGGCGTTAAAACCAATGTCTACTTCCTCACCTGTGTAGGATGTTTCGACTACTTCGCTGGCTTCACCTTCTTCGGCGTTCTGAGCACTGATTACGAGTTGATTGGGCTCGATATGAAAACGAATCGCGTGCGACCTTTCATCCGACATTAAAGCAACTCGGCGCACAGCCTGGCTGAGCAACGCGCAGTCAAACTCGACTGACTTGTCGTTGTTCTTGGGGATTACCATTTCGTAATTCGGAAACTGGCCGCTCAGCATTCTTGAAATCAACAGGCGAGGACCTACTTCACAGTAGATGTGATTGTCGTCAATGCCGAGGCTTATATCTCCGTCGTAGCCCGCTGTGAGCTTAGTTAACTCAGCCAAAGTCTTTCGAGGAATCAATGTATCGATCGATTCATCGGTGTCATTCTTGATGACGTCTTTCTTTTCCACGTACGCGAGCCGGTGACCGTCAGTGGTGACCATCTTTGCTCCGGTCCCATCAAGGATGAACTTTGCACCGGAGAGTGTGTAACGCGATTCCTCCTGCGTGATTGCGAAGATGGTGCGGTCGACAAAAGTTTTTAGAACGTCAGCGGCGATCTTTGTCGGAGCCGATTTGAAACTCGGTACTTCCGGAAAAGCATCGCGCGCAACGCCGACCATTTTGAACCGTGACCGGCCGGACTTCACGGTAACCCAATCATTGTCTTCCTTCGTGAAGCTCACTGGACCATCCGGCAACAGTCTCGCGATCTCGAAAAGCTTGCGCGCCTGGACACACATCGCGCCGGGGACCTTGATTTCTTCCGCGTCCATGTCACATCGAATCGTTACGTCAAGGTCAGTTCCTGTAACCCGAATCGTTGTTTCTCCAACCGATTCGATCAGGATATTTGAAAGTACCGGAATCGTGTTCTTGCGTTCGACGACACCTTGAACGAAACCTAACTCTTTTTGCAGATTTTGCTTGTTAACGACGAACTGCATCTGTTTCTCCTTGCGTAACGAATCGATTGCGATCTGAGCGGCGTCACGTTTCTGATCATACTGATCTAAATAAATGTTTAGATCTTTCTAGTAGCAGTAGTAGTGGCCTGTTGATTTGTGGATAAACAGTCTAAGCCGTTGAATCCAAAGTGCCCCGAGTTCCACATTCGACTGATAAGAATTGGGTCAGCTACTATACCAACTGTTAATTCCGTTCCCAAGCGCATCTCGTTTCATTCATCCACAGCTGCCGCAAACCATCCACTTGTGGAAATTGTGGAAAACTCGAGTTCTACCAATGCAGCAACAAGCTTTGGCCCAGGCCGGGCTGATGAAAACAGCTTTGTTACTTTTGCGGTGGCCCTTCCTCGAGTGCGCGGTGAGCAATATCCGTAGCAGAATCAAACCTACTTTTCCAAACTCTCAGTAATCTCCGTAACGAGGCGCTTGATATCGCCGTCACGCTCGACTAAGCCTTCGATCTTACTGAACGAATGAATCACAGTGGTGTGGTGCTTACCACCAAAGGCTCGGCCGATCTCAGGATAGCTATGCTTCGTTAACGTCTTGCAAAGATACATTGCCACCTGGCGCGGTAAAGAGAGGCGACGGGTATTACTCTTCGAAATCAGCTCATCCACTCTAATTCGATAACTTGCCGCGACCGTTTTCTGAATCTTCTGAATTGTTAAGACATCGGATTCAGCCTCAGCCACTGTGTTACGAAGAGAATCCTGAGCGAGAGTTTTCGTTATCGGCACCCCGCGAAGCGATGCAAACGCCACGATGCGAACTAACGATCCTTCAAGCTCGCGAATATTGTTCTTAACGCGACTCGCGATTGTTAACGCCACTTCATCAGGAAGCGCCACTCCCATCGCTTCAGCTTTGCGTTTGAGAATTGCAACCTTCGTTTCCAGATCAGGAGGCTCGATGTCAGCAATTAGTCCCCACTCGAAACGAGAATGTAGACGTTCTTCAAGTGTTGGGATTTCTCGAGGAGGGCAATCAGAACTAATCACGATCTGTTTTTGCTGATCATAGAGAGAATTAAAAGTGTGGAAAAACTCTTCCTGCGTTCTCTCTTTGCCGGCCATGAACTGCACATCGTCGATTAGTAAGACATCAACCGAACGATAACGTTCTCTGAACCCTTGCGTCCGATCGTAACGAATCGCATTGATCAACTCGTTCATGAACTTCTCAGACGAGATGTAGCAGAGTTGAAGGTGATTGTTTTTCTGCTTGATGGCGTGGCCGCACGCGTGCATTAGGTGTGTCTTGCCGAGGCCCACCCCGCCGTAAATGTATAACGGGTTGTAGGTCTTGCCGGGCGCATCGGCAACAGCGGAAGAGGCTGCGTGCGCGAATTGATTGCAGGAACCGACAACAAAGCTTTCGTAAGTGTACTTTGGATTTAGAGTCGGCGGTTGCAGTGCCTTTTTTGCTCCGGCAGCAATCGCAGGCGCCGGAGAAGTACTGCCATTGCCCGGGGCAACCGGCATGTTGTTGTCTCGATCGTCAGTCATTTGGAGCACCGGCGCCGCGCCGAGCTGGTCGATCTTGTCATCAGTTGACCAGCGAATCAGGTAGCCATCCAGACGAACTTCAGAGAGCGATTCGTCAACGAGCGAGGAATAATTCGTGTTGACCCAGTTCTTAATATCAGTGTTAGGAGCCCGCAACCGAATCATTCGTTTGGAGGCATCAAGGCCTTCAAACGAGAGCGGGCGAAACCAGGTATCAAAGCTTTCCTGACTCAGTTTTGACTTGATTGAACGAAGGATCCCAGGCCAAACATCACCCTCGAGTACGTGGCTCATCTACTAAAATCCCCACCAAAGACAGATTATTCAAAGTGTCCGGATACAATACTGTGGAAGACTAACGCTGAAAATGCCATTATCGAAGGGACTTCAGGGCAAAAGCGGTGCTTTCGCAATTTCCACAAGCTTATTCACAGGTCTGTGGAAATTCAGACGGCCTTAAAGTAAAGCATCAACTATATAGTTATCAACAGTTTACGAGGAAATCTCAATCCGAGTGCGGGAGACTAACACAGTGAGATTAGTCTGATCAAGGAAAGCTGACCATAAAACACAGCGAAGCCGATGAGTGGGTTCGGACATGAGGGAAAGTGGAGCTGACCGACCTCGCTAGTATTGTTTTAGAACGACTTTCATGCCCGTCAAATAGGCTCAAGGGCCCGGAGTTTGGCGGCCGACCTCACGCTCGGAGCCGGTGATCACGGCCGATAGCAGTTCGTAAACGTCGCCCTCCCGGATGAAAATCTTCACTCGGTAACACGCATGGAACCATCGCAAACACGCGCTCGTTTCTTGACACAAGTGGGACTGGCGTTTAGTCTTATCGTTTCGTTTGAAGGGAGAATCGTGAACAATGTCCAAAAGGACCTTCCAACCCAACAACAGGCGCCGCGCTAAGACGCATGGCTTTCGTGCGCGAATGGCTACAAAGAATGGGCGGCTGGTGTTGCAGCGTCGCCGCGCTAAAGGGCGAAAGCGGCTCACTCCTTCTCATTACTAGAGCCTGTGAAAATTCACCTGCGTCGTAGCAGCGAGTTCAAGAAAGTGTACGAGAATGGTCGACGCTACGACAGCTCCCTGATCACCGCCTTTGTTCTTCCAAACGATCAGCCTAATCATCGGTTAGGAATTACCGTTTCTCGAAAAACCGCCATGAGGGCGTTAGACCGCAATCGAGCGAAACGGTTGCTCAGAGAAACATTTCGATTGAAGACAGATTCGTTGGCTCAACTGAAAGGGAAATACGATTGGGTTCTGAACGGCAAGAGATCGCTGGTCACCGTGAAGGTGAATTCACCGCTCAAAGAATTTGATCGCATCATGGTTCGAGTTGCTGCTGATGAGGCATAGCGTTACGCAGCGTGAAGAGAGTCTTAATCGCATTACTGAGATTCTATAAGTTGGCTATCTCGCCTCTACTTCCGCCGTCTTGCAGGTTTGAGCCGACCTGCTCAGAGTATGCAGCGCAGGCTATTGAGAAACACGGTGCGTTGCGCGGCACTTCGATGGCAGCGCGCCGCTTATTACGCTGCCACCCCTTTCATCCCGGTGGTTATGATCCGGTGAAGTAACTATTAGTTGAGGCGACAGCGACTCCCTAGAATTAATGCAGCAGAAACGTTTAGTACTCGCACTCCTAATCTCGACGGTCGTCTTAATCGGATGGAACTACTTGTTTCCGATTAAGAGCCCACAGAACACCAACAAGCCGGCGCCGACGGCGTCTCCAGCAGCTCCATCACCTACGGCTAACGCTCAAGCTAGTCCAGCTGTGACGCCATCATCAACGACCAGCGTCATTAATCAATCGGTTCGACAACGCGGAATCATCGTCACAACGCCGCTTTATCACGCCAGGTTTGATAATCAGGGAGCAGTCGCGACCAGCTGGATTCTTACTCGCAACAAAGACACCGGAAAAGAATTAACTTCGGCAGGCAGCGACAAGAATCATACGATTCGGCTCGAGTTGATTTCTGAGGAGGGACTGAAACACGTTCCGCGGGAAGCACCGTTTGCTTTAGCGACCGGCGATCCCTCGTTGGATTATCTGCTGTCATCGAGCAACTTTGAAGTCGAAGGTTTTTCAGACAGTGGCGGCGGAGATCTTGAGATTAAGCTCGCTGCCAATGAACAGAAGCGCGTGAACTTTGTGCTTCGAGATAGTGCGAACAACCTTGAAGTAACGAAGGCGATCACCTTCAAGGCCGACACTTACAGCACCGATCTCGAGGTAAAGATTAGACGCGGTAACGATGTAGTGCCGCAAGTTAAGGTCCAAACTGGTCCAAGTATAGGCGATCAAGGTCTCAAGGGTTTCAGCTTCTACTCAGTCGCGCCTGAAGCAATTGCTGCGGTTGGTGACGAAGTCGTGCGCCATACTTCACAGGAGATCAACGAGAACAAGAAATCTCCAGACCATCTGCCGCTCGGCGGCGAGGTTGATTGGGCTGGAATTGGCGACACCTATTTCGCCATGGTCGTCATTCCCGCGCGACGAGTTTCGGGGCTGGAGTATTTCTGCGCTGCCTACGAAGTGAAGCCCAACGGAAAGGCCGAAAAGCGATACCTCATTCGCGGCCTGGTTCCCGTGCCCGCTGATGGATCCAAATCAGCAGTTTATATCGGGCCGAAGGATCATTACGTCCTGGAAAGGGCGAGCGGTGAAGTCAGCGCACAGGTCAGCCGGAACATCGATCTCGACGGTCTTATCAACTACGGATTTGGCGCCTTTATTTCGAGGCCCATCGCGCAAAAGCTTCTTTGGTGTATCAAGAAGCTCTATCAACTCACGGGTAGTTATGGCGTTGCGATTATTCTCTTCACAATCATCATTTATTCGGCGTTCTTTCCTCTGAAATGGCGCTCATCGAAAGCCATGAAGAAGGCGCAGAAGCATGCGCCGAAAATGAAAGAGCTTCAGGAAAAGATCAAGAGCATGAAGCAGACGGATCCTCGTCTGAAGGAGCTGCAGATGGAGCAGCTTCGACTGATGAAGGAAGCAAATCCGCTCGGAGGCTGCTTACCACTGCTGATCCAGATGCCGTTTTTGTTCGCCCTGTACCGAGCAATCACCATCTCACTCGACTTTCGACAAGCAAGCTTTCTGTGGCTCCCGGATTTATCAGCTCCGGAGCCTTATTTCATTCACATTCTTCCGATCCTCATGGCAGGAACGATGGTGGTGTTGCAGTTAATAACTCCCGCACCATCGGCTGATCCATTGCAACGAAAGATGATGGCCGTCGGCATGCCGATGTTCATGCTGTACATCCTTTGGTCGGCGCCTGCAGGGTTGTTGGTTTACTGGCTCGTCGGAAATATTGTAGGCTTCATTCAACAATTTCTGATTAACCGCTGGACCCAAACGGACGAGGAAAAGCGCGCCTTGGAAGAAGCGAAGACCAAGCCTCAATCCAGTAAAAAGAACTCTGGGCCTGATCGGAAGTGAGATAAACATTATGGAAGCAAATTGTGAACAGCCGGCCGAGTTTCTTCGCTCTATTATTAACAGTGCGTCATTGGCTCTGAATGTCTCTGCGCAAGAGTCTGAGGAAGGGTGTCGCCTGGACATTGACGGTCCAGATTCCGACTTACTGATTAGCCAGGGCGGCGAACTACTTGAAGCGCTTCAACACCTGGTTAATCAAGCCCTGTTGCACGAACTGCCAAAGGGTCAGCGGGTAATTTGCGATGCTCAAAGTTTCCGCGCCACTCGCGAAGCCGAATTGCGCGCGATGGCTAAACATGCGGCGGAGCGAGTGCGTTCAACCGGAGCGCCTTTTATGTTTGGACCGATGACAGCGAATGAACGACGCATAATTCATCTCACTCTCAGTGAAGAAAGCGATCTTTTCACCGAATCGGTCGGCGAAGGTCATGCTCGCAAGTTGAAGGTCACTCTCAAGAAATAACACCCGCGATCAAGCTGGGTTCAATCCCACCGTCAAAAGCGCCATGGATACAATTGTCGCGTTGGCAACGCCACCTGGGCGCAGTGCGATAGGCGTTATCCGTCTAAGCGGCGATCAAGCTTTCTCCTACCTTCAAACAATCGTTGAAGATGATCGGCAGTCGCAGGATGTTGCGCACGCCACTCTTAGAAAACTGAAAAACCCTGAAAGTGGTCTTTCGATCGATCAAGCGCTCGTTACTTTCTTTCAAGCCCCCCACTCTTTTACTGGCGAGGACATCGTCGAAATTAGTTGTCACGGTTCTCCTATTATTCTCCGGCAACTTATTGATGTATTGCTGAAATTGGGAGCGCGTCTAGCCGGCCCAGGTGAATTTACCCTGCGAGCACTGGGCAGCGGGAAGATTAATCTTAGTCAAGCAGAAGCTATTCGCGACGTTATCAACGCGCAAACAGACGCTGCTGCTCAGCAGGCGTTGAGGCAATTGAGCGGTGAACTTTCCAATCGATTGCAGCCTTTGAAAGATCAACTTCTGGACGTCATAGTCGTGTTGGAATCAGCAGTCGAGTTTGTCGAAGACGACTTGCCGCAGGTGCAGCGCGATCGCGTCAAAGCAACGTTGAATAATCTGATAGCCGAGGTTGCCGCGATGGCCTCAAGCTTTGCTTCGGGGCACCTTCTCCGCGATGGCTTTAAAGTAACCTTGGTGGGCCGTCCAAACACAGGCAAGTCGAGTCTTTTCAACAGTTTGCTAAGAACTGATCGAGCCATTGTCACCGATATTCCCGGCACTACTCGAGATACATTGAGCGAGGTTATCAACATCGGTGGCCTGCCGGTTTTGTTGACTGACACTGCCGGTGTTCGCGACTCAACCAACCGAGTAGAAGGCATCGGTGTCGAACGAACCAAACGAGCGATGGCTGAAGCGGATCTTTTGCTGGTGGTTGTCGACGGCACTGCGGACCTCACGGCAGATGACTTGGACTTTCTCCGGCTCACTGCAGATCAGAAGCGCGTTATCGCCGTCAACAAATCCGATCTGCCTACGTTCCGAAGCTATCTGAAGATTGAGTTCGACAATCAATCAAAGGTTGTTGAAGTCTCTGCAAAGGAAGGTTTCGGTCTCGATACTCTGCGCGACGCTATTGTGGAACCGTTCATCTCGACGCTCGGGAACGATACCGGGTTATTGATCACCGATGCTCGACATCATGATTTGTTAGTGCGTGCGCAGGGGGAACTGGATTCGGCATTGCAGTCAATGGAACGATCTGAAAGCGAAGAGTTGGTTCTCGTGGGTCTTCACAATGCGTTGCGGTACCTCGGGGAGATCACTGGCGAAACCACAGCCGAAGATGTACTCTCAAGGATCTTCTCGACGTTTTGTATTGGTAAGTAAGTTATGGTTTTTGACGAATCATTCGACGTGGTGGTTATCGGCGCCGGGCACGCTGGCTGTGAGGCTGCAGCAGCTTCAGCTCGCCTGGGTGCGCAGACTGCGCTCGTCACTATTAATCTTGATCTGATTGGACAGATGTCTTGCAATCCAGCTATCGGAGGTATTGCCAAAGGTCATCTTGTTCGTGAGGTTGACGCTCTGGGCGGCTTGATGGGCCGCGTAATCGATCGCACGGGCATTCAATTTCGACTGTTGAATCGCTCTCGCGGTCCTGCGGTTCAATCGCCAAGAGCGCAAGCTGATCGCGCTTTGTATCGCAAGGAGATGAGGCGTGTTCTGGAAAACACCCCCAATCTTCACTTGAGACAAGGCATGGTCATCGACCTGGTTGTGAAAGATAAAGCGATAACGGGTGTAGAAATGCAGGACACGCGACGGATCGCAGCGCGAGCCGTCGTGATAGCAACGGGGACTTTCCTCAATGGACTCATTCATACCGGTCGTCGAACGCATACTGCAGGCCGAGCTGGGGAACCAGCTTCGATCGAATTGGCAGAGTCGTTGAAGCGGCTCGGATTTCCAGTCGGCAGATTGAAGACTGGAACACCGCCGCGGTTGGACGGCCGCACGATCGACTGGAATGCTTTTGAGCCGCAGTTTCCAGACGAGGATCCGGTCGCGTTCTCGTTCTCGACCGATAGCATCGATCAGAAGCAGATCAATTGTCACATCGGCTATACCGTCCCGGAGTTGCATGAGGCGATTCGGAAGAACCTGCATGAGTCACCGCTTTATTCCGGCAAGATTAAGGGCGTAGGACCGAGGTATTGCCCCTCGATTGAAGACAAAGTCGTGAAGTTTGCCGATAAGGATCGGCATCAATTGTTCCTGGAGCCGGAAGGGCACGACACCAATGAAGTTTATCTGAATGGCTTCTCAACTTCCCTGCCCGCGGAATTGCAACTCGAACTGGTGCGGATGATTCCGGGTTTGGAGGAGGCGCGGATTATTCGGCCCGGTTACGCAATCGAATATGATTTTGTCGATCCCCGCGAGTTGACTCCGGATCTTCAGTCGCATCGCATTCGTGGGCTCTTTCACGCTGGTCAAATTAACGGGACAACTGGTTATGAAGAAGCCGCTTGCCAGGGATTGATGGCTGGCATCAACGCGGCTTTGACTGTCCAGCATCGAGAGAGTTTTCGACTTCACCGGAGCGAGTCGTATACCGGCGTGCTCATTGACGACCTGATTACCCAGGGAGTCGACGAGCCTTATCGCATATTTACCTCCCGCGCGGAATATCGCTTGGCGCTACGACATGACAACGCGGATGCGCGCCTGGAGCCGTACGGTCGAGAACTTGGCTTGGTTGGAGACGCCGACTGGGAGCGTTTCAATGCTAAGCGAGATCGTATCGCTGAGGTGAAGCGGAGACTAATGTCGACCCGTCTGAAAAGATCCGATCCGCGTTACACAGCGGTCCAAACGATGATTAATGCTGATTTGGGTGATTCAATCACGCTCGAGCAGTTGGCGCAGCGACCGAACGTTACCCGCGAGGTAATTCTTAATCTCCTTACCTCTTCGGGTGATTCTGTCGACTCGCGGGACCTGGAATCAGCACTAGCGGACAGTCTGTATTCGGGATACATAGAAACGCAGCGAAACGCGATTGAGCGCCTGAATCATCATGATGCGCTTCGAATTCAAAAAAATCTTCAATACAAGCGACTGGATGGACTTTCCCACGAGATGGCTGAGCGGCTCGAGCGGACTCGACCGATGACCTTCGGGGAGGCCCGACGAATACCCGGTCTTACTCCGGCCGCACTCTCGTTAATCCTCGTGGAATTGACGTCGAAACAGGCCAAGGTGGCTTAATGTTTCACGTGTCCCATTCCTGATCCTCACAAATTCGACACATGAGTTAATCAAAAATATGGCGAAACGCCGCCTTCGTGTGCTAGTTTGTGGGTTCCGGCAACTGGTCTGATTCTAAGCTTCATGGCAAAAATAATTGCAGTCGCCAATCAAAAAGGCGGCGTCGGCAAAACCACGACTGCGGTCAATTTAGCTGCGGTACTCGCCAGCGCAGAGCTTCCCGTCCTCTTGGTTGACTCGGATCCCCAGGGCAACGCCACCTCCGGAGTTGGTATCCAGCGCGGCAGTTTTCGCAAAAGCGTCTATAACGCCATTGTGCTTGGTGAAGATTTGACGGGCCTGGTTCTGACGACCGAAATTCCGTCTCTCCACGTCGTTCCTGCCAATAAGGAGTTAACCGGGGCTGAGATAGAGCTCGTCGAAGTCGAGCAGCGCGCATACCGGTTGCGCGCGGCGCTGGAAGCTATTGAGGAGAACTACGAGTTCATAATCATCGATTGTCCGCCTTCGTTGGGGCTGTTGACTTTGAATGCGCTGACTGCCGCGCGGTCACTGGTTGTCCCGATTCAATGTGAGTACTACGCCCTGGAGGGAGTCACCGAGTTGTTCGACACGCTCGCCCGGATTCGCCGGCACCACAACCCCAACCTGACCATTGAGGGTTTGCTGCTGACGATGTATGACGAACGCACGAAGTTGTCGGCGGCGGTCGCCAGCGATTTAAGGGACTTCTACGGACAACAAGTTTTCCAAACGGTCATACCTAGAAATGTGCGCTTGGCCGAAGCTCCGAGCTATGGCAAGCCCATCATTTTGTACGACATTCACTCCAAGGGCGCCGAGGCCTATTTTCAATTAGCGAAGGAGATACTCGCTCATGACACGAAAAGCTCTGGGCAGGGGGCTGAGCGCTCTGCTGTCGGCTGACCAACCGGCTCCGCTCGAGGAAACCTCAGAAATACCGGTTGATTTGATTGATCCGAGTCCGGTTCAACCGCGCAGCTATTTCGATGATCGAAGCCTTCAGGAGCTCGCGATGTCCATTCGGGAGAATGGCATCGTTCAGCCGGTCCTGGTTCGGCCAAACGGTATCCGGTTCGAATTGGTGGCCGGAGAACGGCGCTGGCGCGCTGCCCAAGTAGCTGGTCTGACTCAGATCCCGGTAGTCATTCGAGACATTCCGAGTGACAAAGTGCTGGAGTTGGCGTTGATTGAGAATATTCAGCGCGAGGACCTGAACGCCATTGAAGAAGCGCGGGCGTATAAAAACTTAATTGAGACCGTGGGTCTGACCCAAGAATCTTTGGCGCAGCGAGTCGGCCGAGACCGTTCATACATCACCAACCACATTCGCCTCCTTCGACTGGCAGACGATCTGCAGCAGTTTGTTCAGGAGGGGCGGCTGTCGGCTGGACACGCTCGCACCTTGTTGGGTGTCGATGATGTCGCTATTCAGCGAAGGGTCGCGCGAAAGATCATGGAGAAGGGACTGTCGGTTCGAGAGACCGAAAGAGTGATCCAACAGTTTGCCTCCGGCGCCAGGACTTCGAGTAAATCAAGAGCGGCTGGCTCCGTCGATCCAAACCTCAAGGCTGCTGAGACAAAGCTGAGGCGCAAGCTCGGAACCCGAGTCAACATTATTCCGAGCAGTTCCAGGCCAGGGGGCAAGATCGAAATCGAGTACTACGACGATCGAGACCTCGATCGCTTCTACGGGCTCTTAATGGGTGGGATGGCGGCGAGCGCTGGCGAAGTTTAGTAAAGCGCATTCACGGTACTTCTTACATCGCCAGAAATGATTTACTTGGCTCCCTGTTTGAACGGACCGGTTTCCAGTGTTGGTCGATGTTGATCGTGAAAGCCGTAACCTTGCGGTGTGGAATGTCCTGGTTTTCCTTTGCAGCTTTGCGCCTTGGCGGGAAATCAAACCATCTCCCGCAAAGCTGCCAAGCCCGCAAAGAACACAACTCCACTAACACACTCAGCACGTCTGGCTACTCGGCACTCGAAAAATCCGAGCAAAACAAGCTGCTTCGTTTGACGCTGTAATCTAGCGCATGCTAGACTCGCCAGCTTTTTTATTCAGCTAAAAGTCATCAGTGCACCCTCCTCATTTGGAGTGGTTTTCTGTCAAATGATAATCCTGGCCTTTGCCGAAAACTCGATTCAGTTGGTTCCAGACGGAACCATGTTGATCCACATTTTGATAGTGGTAGGAATGGTATTCATTCTTAATCGAACGATGTTCCGTCCCATCAACAAAGTATTGGCCGATCGTGAGGCACGAACGTCGGGACGATTAACAGAGGCACAGAAGCTTCAGGCTGACATCGAACAAAATATGAAACGCTACGAAAGCGGGTTGCGCGAAGCAAGGTCTGCTGCGTATCACATGGTTGAGGGTGAACGAGCGGCGGCCCTCAAGTCTCGCGAACAAAAGGTCAACCAGGTTCGAGAAGAAATTCGTGCTTTGACGAATCGCGAAAAGAACGAGATTGAACGTCAAGCTCAAGCTGCTCGCGAAACGTTAAGAGCCGAAGCCGTACAGACTGCGGCCGAGATTGGATCACAGATTCTGCGACGCAGAGTTGGTTAAGGTCGCTTCCTAAAACATATCAGCAGCCATGTTGCTCATTACCACTTCAACTTTTCTTCTGTTACTGGCCGAAGGCGAAGCTCACGCGACGCCGTGGTGGGATTATCCGGGGCTCGAGTTATGGAAATTCGTGAACTTGTTCTTGTTTGTAGGGCTGATGGTTTATCTCTTGAGGCACCCGCTGTCTGCAGCCCTGGTTGCACGAAGAGAGTCCATCAAGAGTCAGTTAATAACAGCGCAGCAAGAGCGTGATGCAGCTGTGAACAAACTCGCTGAAGTCCAGGCTCGGCTGGGAAAGCTCGAGTCCGAAGCGGCCCTCATCCAAGAGAAGTCGAAGTCTGAAGCAGAAGCCGAGCTCGAACGCATTCGAAAAGAAACAGAACAAGAGATCAAAAGACTGCAGGAACAAGCTCAAAGAGAAATCGAAGGTGCAGGAAAAGTCGCCAGACATGATCTAAGACGTTTCGCGGCGCAGCAGAGTGTGCAGCTCGCGGAAGAGCTGATTCGACGCGATATTAAGTCCGAAGATGACGCGAGACTGATCAAGCTTAACGTGGAACAACTGGGGAGGATGTAGCTTGAGTTTACAGACAATAGCTCGACGCTACGCGCTCGCGTTGGCGGACGTGGTTATCGAGCGCGGCGAAGCTTTAGCTGTTCAGGAGGAGCTGGGCCAGTGGGCCAGCATGATCGACTCACATGCGCTCTTGAAAGAAGCATTGTCGAATCCGACGGTGGCTTACGATAGCAAGCGAAAAGTTTTGCAGGAGCTGATTCAACGCACGCGAGTCCGCGAAACAACCGCTAATTTTCTGCAAGTACTGTTGCGCAATCAACGCCTCAGCGAGCTGAACGAAGTTTACAAGTGGTTCGGATTGATTCTCGATAATCGCTCGGGTGTTGTGGCTGCGGATGTAAGCACCGCGCGCCCGGTATCTGCGGAATCTGTCGAAGCGTTGCGACAAAAGCTCGCCAGCATTACCGGTCGAAAGGTGAGACTGAATTTCACTACGGATGCAGATCTGATTGGCGGGATGGTGGCGCGGATCGGCTCGACAGTTTATGACGGATCTATAAAAAATCAGCTTCGCGAGATGGAATTGAAACTGGCAGGGAGCTAGGAACTAATGGAACCAATTAAGGCAAACGAAATTAATGAAATCATTCGCAAGCAAATTGTGAATTTCGAAGCCGGCGTAACGGTCATGGAAGTCGGCACCGTCATCAAGGTCGGAGATGGCATCGCTGAGATTCACGGTCTTGAGAAAGTCATGGCCGGCGAGCTGTTGGAGTTTCCTCACGAAGTTCGCGGCCTGGCGCTGAACCTTGAAGAAGACAAAGTCGGCGCCGTGTTGTTCGGTGATTTCCAAACGATCAAGGAAGGCGACCTGGTCAAGCGAACCGGACGCATCATGCAAGTGCCTGTCGGTGAAGCTTTGATCGGCCGTGTGGTCGATGCGTTGGGAAACGCTATCGATGATCGCGGGCCCATCGTCACTGAGAAGTACAATCCGGTTGAGCGTATTGCTCCCGGAGTGATTGATCGCCAACCGGTAAAAGATCCACTTCAAACGGGGATCAAGGCAATTGACTCGATGGTGCCGATCGGTCGTGGCCAGCGCGAGTTAATCATTGGCGATCGTCAGACAGGCAAGACCGCTGTAGCTGTCGACACGATCATTAATCAAAAGGGCAAGGACGTAATTTGCATTTATGTAGCAATTGGCCAGAAAGCCTCCACCGTGGCCCAGGTCGTGAAGACGCTCTCTGATTTTGGCGCCATGGATTACACGATCGTTGTTAAAGCGACAGCGTCGGATCCGGCCGCGATGCAGTTTCTGGCGCCCTATTCCGGCGCAGCGATGGGCGAGTACTTCCGCGACAACGGAAAACACGCGCTGACAATCTACGATGACCTTTCGAAGCAAGCTGCAGCATATCGCGAGATTTCGTTGCTGCTGCGACGTCCTCCCGGTCGCGAAGCTTACCCGGGCGACGTTTTTTATCTCCACTCACGTTTGCTCGAGCGCGCGGCCAAGTTGTCTGACTTAAAAGGTGGCGGGTCGCTTACGAGTCTTCCGATTATTGAAACGCAGGCGGGTGACATCTCGGCCTACATTCCCACCAACGTGATTTCGATCACCGATGGACAGATCTTCCTCGAAGCCGATCTTTTCAACTCGGGAATTCGGCCCGGCATCAACGTAGGCAACAGCGTCTCGCGAGTGGGCGGCTCGGCACAGATCAAAGCGATGAAGCAAGTAGCCGGTTCGTTGCGACTCGACCTCGCACAGTTCAGAGAGCTGCAGGCATTCGCGCAATTTGGTTCAGATCTCGACAAAGCTACGCAATCACAGCTTGCTCGTGGTGAACGTCTGACTGAGATTTTGAAACAACCGCAGTACCAGCCGATGTCGGTGGAGAAACAAGTGCTGGTCATTTGGGCGGCGACGAACGGCTATGTGGACGACGTTGCGATCGAAAATGTGCGACGGTTCGAATCTGAGCTGCTCCAGTTCGTAGAGAATTCGCACCCCGGATTGCTGCAGGCAATTAGGGAGAAGAAGGCGCTCAATGAAGAGATCACCGCTGATTTGAAACAAGCGCTCGCGGACTTCAGGACATCCTGGAAAGACCAGCTGGCAGCAGAAGCCGGCGCGCCGGCAGTCGCGGGAGCGTCTGCTTAGCGTTGATATTGGACGAAGAAACTCGTAGCTAAACTTTCATGCCGAATCTTTTGGATCTTCGCCGGCGAATTAAGTCGGTCAAGAACACTCAGCAAATCACTAAAGCCATGAAGATGGTGGCGGCGGCGAATCTAAAACGCGCGCAGGATCGCGTTATCACCGCGCGCCCATTCGCTAGCAAGATGACCGAGGTGATGCGTGCGCTCGCTACCCGCACCGATGAGGATTTTCATCATCCTCTACTCGACGCTCGCGGCGACGATCGTTACCTCATGGTATTGGTGACCGCCGACAAGGGACTCTGCGGAGCCTTCAACACCAATCTCATCAAAGCAGCGCAAGCCTTCATTCGCCAGAATCCGGATAAGCAAATCGAATTGATGCCCGTCGGTCGGAAAGGTAGAGACTTTTTCCGGCGCCGCCATTTTTCAATCGTTGCCGAATATATAGGTCTTACTGGAAAAGGCCGCGTTGAATTGTCTGAGGCGCAAGACCTCGCCGGCGATATCATCAAAAGGTTCACTGAAGACGAGGGAATCGACAAAGTCTTTCTCATCTACAATGAATTTAAGAATGTCTTGCAGCAGCGAGTGGTGATCGAGCAGTTGATGCCGGTAGAAAAAGTCACTGAGTCTGAATCGTCGGCTGCGGCTGACCGTAATTTGACCGACTACATTTATGAGCAGTCACCGACGGAATTGTTCAGCGTGCTGTTGCCGCGGCTGGTTGATACACAGGTATTTCGAGCCTTGATCGAATCGGTAGCGTCGGAACAAGGCGCGCGCATGACGGCGATGGATTCAGCTTCAAAGAATGCAAGGGAACTGATCGACAGTTTGACGTTGAAGATGAATCGCGCTCGTCAGGCTGCAATCACCAACGAGATCATCGAGATTGTTTCCGGCGCGGCTGCGCTTTGACGTCCCAGCACCAGTGTTCATCAATCGAATTGGGAAGCCGTCACTCGCGGCTTCCCTTTCTTATTGCCGAGGTAGCATAGACTTCAGTCTGTGTTCAGTGTGGATAGACTAGAGCAAGTTGAAAGCGAACAACGATAACATGGCGTTAAGACCATAGCGTCAATTTGCTCCTCAGATTGAATCTATCGAGTTGAGAGCCATCAACGTTGAGAGAGCTTTGCCCGAAAAGTCTTAAATCCCACCTGCGGCAGCTGGTGGATGGTTCAAGTCCTGTCTATTTCCGTTTGAGAACTTGCGAGCGAGGCTGCACTTGAAACATCCCTCAGCTGCCGCTGAGGGGATTCAAAGGACCAATCTCAGCCTCTCTTTGTAGGTCGAACTTGAACTATCCACCAGCTGCCGCAGGTGGGATTTAAGACTTTTCGGGCAAAGCTCGTTGAGAGGTTAACATCGAACGAAGTGCCGATTAGACAAAACACAGACTGAAGTCCGTGCAACTCATGAACGAACCAGGAAAATTCTCCAGCCGACTGGGCCGTTACGCGCCCCTCTTGATTTGGATGGCGTTTATCTTTTTCGCTTCGACGGGAAATTTTTCGGCTGACAACACGGGCGCTCTCATTCGCCCGTTGCTGCTCTGGTTTTTTCCAGACTTGTCAAACGAGCGGCTGATTGCGGTTCATTTCTTCATCAGAAAGCTCGCACACTTCACCGAATATGCAATCCTTGGCTTGCTGACTGCTCGTGCCTTTATCGACTCGTCGCGAGCCGGATTGAGAAGGCACTGGTTTGTAGATGGGCTCATCCTCATCATTCTTTATGCACTCTCCGACGAATATCATCAAAGTTTTGTGGCAGCGCGGACGGCATCAATCTTCGACAGTCTGATCGACATCAGCGGCGGCTTGTTTGCGCTTATGATGTTTGCATTGTGGCGGAATAAAACCGTGAACCGAAAACCGGAAACCGTGAACAGTGCCAAGTCAGTTGCCAGACTTGATCGGTAGTCATACAGGGTAGAACTTGTGCGAAAGAGCGAAGCTCCTCTTTTTCGCTGCTCTGAGGCAGTGCGCCGACACTTCAACAAACAGCGCGCGGCACCGGCCTGTCCGTG
>Ga0134125_10002415_pt1 | contig 22198 bp, 18 predicted proteins | sample KB31751_FD_96464 | JGI IMG/M metagenome (GOLD analysis project Ga0134125, IMG submission 96464) | Terrestrial soil microbial communities with excess Nitrogen fertilizer from Kellogg Biological Station, Michigan, USA - KB3-175-1 | ecosystem: Environmental > Terrestrial > Soil > Unclassified ... | reverse complement strand
TATCAGACCAACCTCGGCATCCTCACGGCCCTGGCAGGCCCGGAGGACGTGATCGTTTCGGACGCCCTCAACCACGCGAGCCTCATCGACGGTTGTCGCCTCTCCCGGGCACGCGTGGCGATCTACCCGCACGCCGATGCCCGAACCGCCGCCCAGCTCCTCGCCGAGGCCCAGGGCGCCCGCCGCCGCCTGCTGGTGACCGAGTCCATCTTCAGCATGGACGGCGACGCGGCCCCCCTCGCCGACCTCGCCGACCTCGCCGAGCGGCACGAGGCCATCTTGATCGTCGACGAAGCGCACGCCTTCGGCGTCCTGGGGCCGCGCGGGCGGGGCCTCGCGGCGGCCGCCGGCATCGAACCCGACGTTCTCATCGGAACGCTCGGGAAGGCGGTGGGCGCCGCCGGCGGATTCGCCGCCGGGTCGTCCCCTCTCCGCGAGCTGTTGGTCAACCGCGCCCGGACGTTCATCTTCACCACGGCCCTGCCACCGCCCGTCGCCGCCGCTGCGACGGCCGCGGTCCGGCTGCTCGACGGCCCCGAGGGTGACCAGCGCCGCGCGCGCCTCGCCGAGCGTCGGGCCTGGCTGACCGAACGGCTCGCCGCGCTCCGCCCCGTCACCCTCCCCGGGTTCGCCGACTGCCCCGGAAGCCCCATCCTGCCGTTCGTTTTGGGGAGCGAAGCCCGCGCCCTGTCCGTCTCCGCCGCCCTCGCCGACCGCGGCATCTTCGTTCCTGCCATCCGGCCCCCAACCGTCCCCGTCGGGACTGCGCGCCTGCGGATCACCCTCTCGGCTGCGCACGAGCAGCGCGACCTCGAGGCGCTGCTACAGGCGCTGGGCGAGGCTGTCGCTTGACCCAGTTCCCCCGCGGTCTGTTCGTGACGGGGACGGACACCGGCGTTGGAAAAACGACCGTTTCGGTAGCGCTGCTGCGCCACGCGCGTCGCGTGGGGCTGCGACCGATCCCCTTCAAACCGGCCGAGACCGGGTGCGCGCCCGACCCCTCCGACGCCCACCTCCTGTGGAGCGCGGCCGAGCCCCCGGTCGCCAAGAGCGAGGTTTGCCTCTACGCCTTTCCGCTGCCCGCCGCCCCTTTCCAGGCGGCGGCCGCGGCGCGCGCCCAGATCGATGTCGAGCGGATCGTCGACCACGCGGGCCGCCTCGCCGGCCGAGGAGATTTCTTACTGGTCGAGGGGGCCGGCGGGTTGCTGGTTCCATATGCGGACGGGGTGACCGGCGCGGACCTCGCGAGACGGTTGGGGCTTCCGCTGCTGGTCGTGGCGCGAACGGCGCTCGGAACCGTCAATCACACCGCGCTCACCCTCCGCGAGGCGGCGCGCTCCGGTCTGACAGTGGCGGCGACCATCCTCAACCGGACGTCCGCGGCGCTCGACCCGCACGAGGCGGGCAACGCCGACCTCATCGCCTCGCTCACGGGGAGCCGGCCGCTGGGTCCGTTTCCCTGGACGCCCCGCGGCTCTGCCGAGCACCCCGAGCGGCTGGCGGACATGCTCGAGTCGAGCCTCGGCCACCCCGCGCTGGGCGAGCTCCTCGCGGCGCGCTGACGCGTGCCTCACGCGCCCGGAGCCGGGCGATCCCCTCACGCGCCCGGGGCCGGGCGATCCTTGGGATAGATCACGACGCGCCGGAACAGCCCCTCACCGTCGGACTCCGTCGTGACGCCCGGATGCTCGGCCAACGTGACGTGAACGATCCGCCGATCGTGCGGGCTCATCGGCTCGACCGGGACTGGCCGCCCGGTCTTGATCGCCTTGTCGGCCAGACGGCGGGCCAGGTCGACGAGCGAATCCTCGCGCCGTCCCCGATACCCTTCGGCGTCGACGACCACGCCGGGACCGTCGTTTGGCTTCTTGCTGATGATACGGTTCACGACGTACTGCAGTGCGTCCAGCGTCGCGCCCTTCTTTCCGATAATCAATCCGGACTCGGCGCCGTGGGCGTCCAGGAAGATGCGCTCCCCGTCATCAAACGCGCTCACCTCCGCCTCGATTCCCATCCGGTCCAAAATTTCACGAAGTGCCTTCGCCGCCGCCTCGCGCTTCTCGGAGAGGGCCGCCGTGGTCGTTTCTGACATTCTGCTGCCTCTGTTGGTGATCAGAACGTGAAGCTGGCGATCGGCGCCGGCAAGGGAGGCGGGGTTTCCGGAACCTGTACCTGCCGCTCAGGGGATCGGGCCGCGGGGAGCGCCGGCTTCCGCCCTGCCTGCTGCTGCGACACGGACTTCCTTGGTGCCGACTTCGTCGCTGGTTTGGCGGGCGGCTTGGCAGAAGCCCGTTTGACGGACGCGGGACGTCGGGCCTTTCCGGGCTTGCTGGCCGCCTTCCCGCCTGCCTTCCGCAATGATCGGGCCTTCGCCATTCGAGCCGCTCACGCTACTGGCTTACCCCGTTCCCTGTCAACTCGCTGGCGGCGCGCCGCCGGCGACCGCCTCGTCGTCGACCGTCTCGTCGTCGACCGTCTTGCTCCCACGGGGAGCGCCCACTATCTTCTTTCGCGCCGTCTCCTCCAATGCTCGAGCTCACCTTCGCCACCGGGGACGCGCTCGCCGCGGCCACCGACCTGCTGGTCGTCGCCTGTGGCGAGGCCGATCTCGAGAACGGCGAGACGCTGGCCGGCCGGGCCGACACCGCCACGGGCGGACTTCTCCGGCGCGCGGCGACCGAGGAGCGATTCCGGGGGAAGCCGGGACAGTCGTTGCTGGCCCACACCGGCGGAGGACTGCCCGCGCGTCGGGTCGCCCTGCTCGGATGGGGAGCGCCGGGGACGGACACGCCGAGGGCGCTGCGCATCGTCGCGGGAGCCGCGACGCGCTTGGCCGCCGCCGTCGGCGCCGCGCGGGCCGTGTTCGCCTGGCCCTCGGGCGAGGTCGCTTCGACCCTCGAGGCGGCTGCAGAAGGAGCCGCGCTTGGCGCCTATCGGTTCGACAAATATCTCACCGACGAACGAAATCGGCCCTCGTCGCTGGTCGCGCTGGCGCTCTATCCCCCCGCGCCGGTCGAGCAAGGCGTCGGGCGCGCCGCCCTCGCTCGAGCCGCGATCACCGCGCGGGCCGTGGCGCGGGCGCGCGATCTGGTGAACGAGCCGGCCGGCCTCTTGACGCCGGCCCGAATCGCCGCGCTGGCGACCGAGTGGGCTGAACGCGCAGGGCTCTCTGCCGAGGTGCTGGACCGCGCCGCGTGCGCGCAGCTGGGGATGGGCCTGTTTCTGGCCGTCGCGCAGGGGAGCGCGCAGGAGCCTCGCTTCGTGCACCTCACCTGGAAGCCACCACAGGCGCGAAAGCGGATCGTGCTCGTCGGCAAAGGCGTCACCTTCGACTCGGGCGGTCTGTCGCTCAAGACCAACGAGGGAATGCTGGACATGAAGACGGACATGGCCGGGGCGGCCGCCGTCCTCGCCGCGACCGTCGCGGCCGGCGAAGAGAAGCTCCCGCTCGAGGTGCATGCGCTGTGCGCCTGCGCGGAGAACATGCCGTCGGGCACCTCCTACAAGCTCGGCGACATTCTGCGGTCGCTCAACGGCAAGACGGTCGAGATCAACAACACGGACGCCGAAGGACGTCTGACGTTGGCCGACGCGATCACCTTTGGCTTGCGGCTGCGACCGGAAGCGCTGCTCGACTTCGCCACGCTGACCGGCGCTTGCGTGGTCGCGCTCGGACCGCACATCGCCGGCGTGATGAGCAACGACGACATGCTGGCCGGCGCGTTCCTCTCGGCGGCCCAGCAGTCGGGCGAGGAGATGTGGCGGTTGCCTCTTCCGCCGCGTCTTTCGGAACAGCTGAAATCGGAGATCGCCGATTTGAAGAACACCGGTGAACGTTGGGGCGGCGCGCTCACGGCCGGGCTGTTTCTGCAGGAGTTCGTCGGCGAAATCCCCTGGGTGCACGTCGACATCGCGGGGCCGTCCAGCTCGAACAAAGAACATGGACACGTTGCAAAAGGGGGCACAGGATTTGGTGTCGCCGCCATCCTGAGCTACCTCCGCCGCGCCGCGACCTGACAGCAATTTGGCGTGCGCGGCGCGGCAATTCCCCCGTCGCAATTCGACGGAAGAACGGATGAGAATGCGTTGAACTGAGGGGCTTGGCGTGATAGAGTTCGCGGGCCTTGAAAACCGTCCTCAACAAGGAGCGAACGTAGTCATGGAGCCGACTTTCAGAGTGGGTGATTTGGCCGTGTATCCGGCCCACGGCGTTGCACAGATCGTCGGCATCGAGACGCGTGAGATCTCCGGCAACAAGCAGACGTTTTATATCCTCAAGATTCTCGAGAACGGGATGAAGATCATGATCCCCACGCGCAATGCGGGCGCGGTCGGTTTGCGCGAGTTGATCCGCGCCGACGAGGTCGACGAGGTGTTCGAGATCCTCAAGAGCCGCGAGGTGGCGGTCGAGGGGCAAACCTGGAACCGCCGCTACCGCGAGTACATGGAGAAGATCAAGACCGGCTCGGTGTTCGAGATCGCCGAGGTGCTGCGCGATCTGCAGCGGCTCAAGGGCGACAAGGAGCTGTCGTTCGGCGAGCGCAAGATGCTGGACACGGCGCGCACGCTGCTGATCAAGGAGATCGCGGTGGCGACCAAGTCGAAGGAAGTGAAGATCGAGGAGAAGCTCGATCGTATCTTCGCCTGCTGACGCGCTCAGCGTCTGAAGTGGTGGCGCCCCGCGCGCCCCCCAACGAGACCCCGGCTGGGTGATTCCCCGCCGGGGTTTTTTGTTTTCTGCGCAACCGGCGCCGACCGGGGCCGAAACCCTCCTCGTCCAACCAACGGACCCAAAAAGGAGGCGCCCATGGACGCCCGGACCAACACCAGCCCGATCGATTCCCAGCTCTCGCCCACCGCGCGCAAGTTCCTCGAGGAGACGACCATGAAGTCGATCTTCGGGATCAGCGACGAGGCGCTCGACGCCGTGATGGCGCTCGCCTACCAGCTCTATCAGGTGGGTCGCTACGCGGAGGCCGAGGTCCTCTGCCGCGGCCTCCTCGCGGCCGACCACCGGTATTGGTGGTCGTACTCGCTCTACGCGGCGACGCTGCGCCGCCTCGGCCAGCTGCGCGAGGCGCTCGTCGAGCTGGAGAAGGGCCTCACCTACGAGCCCAACGAACCGAAGCTGCTCTTCATGCGCGGCGAGATCCGCGAGGCGCTCGCCCAGCAGGAGAAGTCGGCGCCGACGCCGGCTACCTCAACCCCCAACCCCCGCGTCGCGGCCTAACCGCACGCCACCTCGAAGGAGAGAGTCATGAGCCTCATCGGAAGCATCGTTTCGGACGTCACTTCGCTCGCCAAAGACCCCGGCAAGCTCGTCGCGGACGCCGCCAACGCCGTCCTCCCCAGCAACATGAAGGCGGTCGGCGACATCCTGGGGGGGATCACGGACATCCAAAGCGGCAACCCGCTCGCCGCCCTAAGTCACCTGCAAGACGCGCTCAAGGACCTGCCGCAACTCCTGCAGGCCCTGGGCGGTGCCGCCGGCGCGAACGCCAACGCCGCCAAGCCGGCTGGAACAGCGGGCGCCGAACCGGCGCCTCCCCAGGCGCGGGCGACGTCGACCAGCACGCCTGCGACCCCAACGACGGGCAGCACGCCGACGACGACGAGCACCCCTTCGTCGACGCCCGCTCCCGCCGCGGCGCCCTCGACGGCAAGTACGAAGCCGCCGCCCACAGTCACGGTGACACAGGCGTGGGGAGCGACCGTCACCAGGGTCGACGACGGAACGAACACCACCTCGGTCGCCGAGGCGGCGAACGGCACCAACACCGTGCGTGTCACCAACGACTCGACCGGCAAGCTGGTGGGTAGTTACACCGGTTCTGCGTCGAATATCTCCGTCGCCGGGGAGCATGTCACGATCAGCAAAAACGGACAGACGTTCACCGCGATCGACAATGGAACCAATACGGTGACGGTCGGGCAGAACGGCGCTCAGGCGACTGTCGGCGTCTACAAGGACGTTACGTGGCAGCAGTACCTCGCAATGGAAAAGGCCGCGCATTCCGCTAGCGCGGCGGGAGCGCCCTCGGCTGCTTCCCCGGGGGCACCGGCGGCCGCCACGTCGGCAACGGGAAGTGCTCAGCCTGCCTCCGGCGGGGCGACCGCCAGTGCTAGCTCCTCGGGAAGCGCCTCGGCGGCGCCGACGGCGAGCTCGGGGAGCACGAGCACAAGTGCGAGCGGAACGAGCGCCAGCGCGGCGGCGCCCGCGGACCTGGCCAGTCTGATGGCGCTGTCGCCCGATCAGTTCATGCAGGCGGTGACCAGCGGGAAGATTCCGCCGGACGTCGCCAACGACCAGAGCGCGATGATGCAGGTGCAGGCGCGCATGAACCAGATCACCCAGATGAATCAACTGGTGACCTCGATGATGGCGGCTGCACACCAGATGCAGATGTCCATCATCCAAAACATCCGCTGCTGAAGCACCTTCGACCCCGCGATCGCGAGGGGCCTCCCGCCTCTCGCGGTCGCGCGTCCAGGTGTTAGACGTCGAGGTTGCGGACGTTCAGGGCGTTCATTTCGATGAACGCCCGGCGTGGTTCGACGAGGTCGCCCATCAGCGTGGAGAAGAGGCCGTCGGCCTCGTAGGCGTCCTCGACGCGGACCTGGAGGAGCGTGCGACGCGCCGGATCCATCGTCGTCTCCCAGAGCTGCTCGGGGTTCATCTCGCCGAGGCCCTTGTAGCGGTTGATGGCCAGGCCCTTCTTGCCGATCTCGTTGATGCGATCCCCGAGCACCTCGATCCGATCGAACTCCACGGTCTCGCTGCCGTGTTCGAGCGCGTACGGCGCATTGCCGACGGCGGAGAGCTCGGCATAGAGCGCCTGCAGGTCGGTGAACTCCGGCGAATTCATCAGCTCGAAATCGATGGTGGTCGTCCGACGGACGCCTCCGCCCTTGGCCGGGGCGACGATCTTGAAGCCGCCGTGCTCGCTGTCCACGTCGATCTTGAACTCAGTCTCTTGCAGCTCTGAGGCGAAGCGCTCGAAGTAGTTCTGCTTCTGTAGATTCGCGAGGCTGCGGACCAGCTTGCCCTGATCTCGCAGGTCTTCCTTGGTCAGCCGAACCGCCTTGACGAAGGCGTCCACGATCCGCGCGTCGCCCTTCCGATCAATGACCCCGAGGAGGCGCTTGTACTTGGCGGCCTGGCGCGCGCGCTTGCGCAGCTCGTCGCCGGCGATCCCCTCGGCGTTGCTGGCGGACCGCAGTCTGAGATTCTCTGCCGCGCTCTCCAGCAGGTAGTCCTCGAGCGACTGCTCGTTCTTGAGGTACAGCTCCTTCTTGCCCTTCTTGACCCGGTAGAGCGGCGGCTGCGCGATGTAGAGGTAGCCGTGCTGCACGATCTCGGGGAAGTGGCGATAGAAGAAGGTGAGCAGCAGCGTGCGGATGTGGCTCCCGTCGACGTCGGCGTCCGTCATGATGATGATGCGGTGGTAACGGAGCTTGGCGACGTCCTTCTCCTTCTCGACGCCGCAGCCGAGCGCGGTGATGAGGGTGACGATCTCCTGCGACGACAGCATCTTCTCGAGGCGCGCCTTCTCGACGTTCAGGATCTTGCCCCGCAGGGGGAGGATCGCCTGGTCCTTCCGGTTGCGCCCCTGCTTGGCGGAGCCACCGGCGCTGTCCCCCTCGACGATGTAGAGCTCGGCGAGCGCGGGGTCGCGCTCCTGGCAGTCGGCCAGCTTGCCCGGCAATGACGACGAGTCGAGCGCGCCTTTGCGCTGCACCATCTCCCGCGCCTTGCGGGCGGCGTCGCGGGCGCGCGCGGCCAGCACCGCCTTCTCGATGATCTGCTTGGCGACGCGCGGGTTCTCCTCCAGGAACCGGGCCAGCTTTTCATTGACCACGCGCTCGACGATCCCTTTCACCTCCGACGAGACGAGCTTGTCCTTCGGCTGGTTGCTGAACTTGGGATCGGGGTGCTTGATCGAGACGATCGCCGTCAGCCCCTCGCTGATGTCGTCGCCGCCGAGACCATTCTTGAGATCCTTGAGCAAGCCGGCCGCCTGCGCGTAGGCGTTCACCGTGCGGGTCAGGGCGGCGCGGAATCCGGTGAGGTGGGTCCCGCCGTCCTTGTTCTTGATGTTGTTGGTGAAGCAGTAGATCGCGTCCTGGTAGGAGTCGTTCCACTGCAGGGCGATGTCGACCTGGGTGCCGTCCACCTCGCCCTGGACGGGGATGGGCTTGTCGTGCACAGGCGTCTTCGAGGTGTTGAGGTCGGCGACGAACTGCGAGATGCCGCCTTCGAACTTGAACTCGTGTGCCTTGTCGGAGCGCTCGTCGCGGATGGTGATGGTGAGCCCGCGGTTGAGGTACGACAGCTCCCGCAGACGCTGGGTAAGGATCTCGAAGCTGAACTCGGTTCCCTTGAAGATCTCGGCGTCGGGCTTGAACGTCACCTTGGTGCCGCTCTTCTCCGAGACGCCGATGGCCGCCAGCTCGGTGGCGGGATCGCCGCGCCGGTACTCCTGGTAGTAGGTCTTCCCGTCGCGCTTGATCTCGAGCTTCAGCCACTCGGAGAGCGCATTGACGACGGAGACACCGACGCCGTGCAGACCGCCCGAGACCTTGTAGCTGTTGTGGTTGAATTTGCCGCCGGCGTGGAGCTGGGTCATCACCAGCTCGGCCGTCGGGCGCTTCTCGATGGGGTGCTCGCCGACGGGGATTCCGCGGCCGTTGTCCTCGACGGAGACCGAGCCGTCGAAGTGGATCACCACGTCGATGCGATCGCAGAACCCGGCCAGCGCCTCGTCGACCGAGTTGTCGACGACCTCGTACACCATGTGGTGCAGCCCGCTGCCGTCATCGGTGTCGCCGATGTACATGCCGGGACGCTTGCGAACGGCGTCGAGGCCCTTGAGGACCTGGATGCTCTCTTCGGTGTACCCGCCTCCGTTGGTCGGTGGTTCGGAGGTGGTCATGGACAGAGAAATCGCACTTGGATGGGCCAGGTGTCGAGGTGAGCCAAGCTGATCGCCGACTGGCTACAAACCTGAACGTTTCCAGGTATCTAGCATTTGTATGGGCACCTGTAAAGGGAAACGTTCGTCAGCCAACGGCGGCCAATTTCCCCGCCCGGACCTGGAAGTCGAGGCGGTCGGTTCGGGCGGGGACGATCTCGCGCTCGGTGACCGAGATCAGCGTCTGGCAGTCGAGCTTGGTAATCACCTCGAAGAGCAGCGACCGGCGCGAGGGATCGAGCTCGCTCGGCACGTCGTCGAGGAGGAGGATCGGGGGATCGCCGAGCCGCGCGCTCACCTCGGTGAGCTCCGCCAGCTTGAGCGCGAGCATGAGCGACCGGAGCTGTCCCTGGGAGGCGTGCGTGCGCGCCAGGAGGCCCGAGAGCCCGATCTCCAGGTCGTCGGCCTGCGGGCCGAAGCCCGTGAACCGGCGGCGCTCATCGAGCGGCCGGCGCTCGATGAGGCCGCGCAGGAGGGCGCCGCGCACCCCTTCCTCGTCCGCGGCCGCCTCGACCGTGGCGTCGCTCCGGTAGGCGAGCGAGACCGGGAGGCCGCCGTGCAGCGCCCGGAAATGCTCGGCGAACCGCGGGGCCAGGGCGGAGGCCAGCGCGCGCCGGCGCATCACCACCCGCGCGCCGGTGCGGGCCAGCTCGTCGTCGAAGGCGTCGAGCAGCGTGGAGTCCCAGTCGCGCCGCTTGAGGAGAGCATTTCGGTTGCGCAGGACCTTCTGGAACGCGCTCGCCTCGGCGTAGTAGGTCCGCTCCACATTGAAGGTAGCCAGGTCGAGGAAGCGCCGGCGCGCGGCCGGCGCCGCGCGGGGCAGCAGGAGGTCCTCGGGGACGAACAGGACCACGCTCATCGAGCCGAGCGCCGCCGCCGTGCTGCGGACCAGCTTGCCGTCGAGTCGTGCCGTCCGCCCACCGGGGCCGACCTCGATCTCGAACCGGCGCTGGAGTCCCCGATGCACGAGCTCGGCCCGTAGCCGCGCCCGGCCGCTCGGCGCCCCCCGCTGGATCAGGTCCTCGGCATGGGTCGTTCGAAACGAACGCAGAGCCGCCAGGTAGTAGGCGGCTTCGAGAACGTTGGTCTTCCCCTGCCCGTTGTCGCCGAACAGCACCGAGAGCCGCTCGGCCGGCATCAGCTTCAGCGGCGCCAGGTTCCGCCACCCCTCCACCGCCAACTCCAAAATCCTCATGACGGTGACAATCGAGCGCGCTCCCAGGATCGCGTGGGCGAAGGCGAGCTTCGCTCGCCGCAGCCCGTCGCGGGAGGGTTTGGGAACCCTCCCAGGGTTCCCATTAAAACTAAAGCCTCATCGGCATCACGACGCAGACGTAGTCGCTGCCGTCGGCGGGACGGACGACCGCCGGATCGAGCTCGCCGGCCAGCTCCACGCGCACGTCCGAGGTCCCCATCTCGGCCAGGAGGTCGATGAAGTAGCGGGCGTTGAAGCCGATCTGGACCGGGGTCCCCTTGAAGCCGATCTCGATCTCCTCTTTGGCGGCGCCGAGATCGGGGTTGTCGCTCTCGATGCGCAGCTTCCCCTTCTCCAGCGCCAGGCGCACGCCCTGGGTCTTGTCCGACGACATCAACGACACGCGCCGGAGGGCGTCGAGCAGCGCCAGGCGCGACACGGTGAACGCCCGCTCGTTGTCCTTGGGGATCACCTGGTCGTAGGGGGGAAACTGGCCGTCGATCAACTTCACCGAGATGCCGACGTCGTCAGCCTTGAGCACGAAGTTCCCGTCGTGGACGCCGATCGCGGTGGGGGCTTCACGCGTCTCGATCGCCCGCCGCAGCTCGACGATCCCCTTGCGCGGGATGAGCACGCCGGCCGCCAGCTTGGGGCCGCCCGCCAGCGCGTGGCCGGCCTTCGACAGCCGGTGACCGTCGGTGGAGACCATCCGGGCGGTGGCGCCGTCCGACTCGAACAGGACACCGGCCAGATGCTGGCGCGTCTCGTCGAGCGAGACGGAGAAGATCGTCTTGGCGATCATGTCGCGCAGCGCGGCCGTGTCGACCGGGAACGTTTCCGCCTCGGCGATGGCGGGCAGCTTCGGGTAGTCGCGGTCGGGCAGGCCGACCACCTTGAACTCGACCTTGCCGCTCTTGATCTCGGCCCAGCTCTGCTCGGTCCGGCGGACGCGCACCTCCTCGTCGGGGAGGCCCTTCACGATCTCGTAGAGCTGGCGCGCCGCCACGGTGAGGCCGCCTTCCTTCTCGACCTTGGCCGAGAGCGTGACCTGGGTGGTGACGTTCAGGTCGGTCGCGCCACAGAGGAGCTTGTCCTTGCCGTCGGTGCGCAGGAGGACGTTGGCGAGGATGGGGAGCGTGCTCTTCCGATCGGCGATCCCGTGCGCCAAGTAGAGCCCCCGCAGGAACTCCTCCTTCCGAATCTTGAACTCCATCCTTCGCTCCTTGGGTTTTCCCGGTCTCTTCTATCTTTAAATTAAAAGATTAAAAAGAAGAGGTAGCAGTAGGGGGTGTGGGAAATGTGGACGGAGCAGTTTCTCCGTCGGTGAGTGTGGTGGTTGTGGGTGTGAATAGGTCGGGGATCCAGATCCGGGCCTGCAGTGGGAAGATGTGACCGGAGCGTTGTTCGCGCGGTGCTCCACAGGGCTCTCCACAGCTGCCTGTGAAGAAAGCTCAGGGCTGGCGGAGGTGGCTCTCGAGCGTGCTGACCACGCTGCGCACAGAGGGATCTTCGCCGCACAGGCGTTCGATCTTGCGGACGGCGCTGATGACCGTCGAGTGGTCCTTGCCTCCGAACCGGCTGCCGATCTCCGGGTAGCTCATGTTGGTCAGCTTGCGTGCCAGGTACATGGCCACCATGCGCGGGTGGGCGACGGCGCGGTGCCGCTTCGGTCCCTTGAGGTCGTGCAGCTTGACGTCGAAGTAGGCGGCCACCTCGCGCTGCACGGCCTCGATGGTGAGCCCGGCGGGTGCGTTGGCGACCAGCTTGGCGATGGCTTCGCGCGCCACCTCGACGGTGATGGCTTGCCCCTGGAAGGATGCGCGGGCCGCCAGGCGCAAGAGCGCCCCCTCGAGCTCGCGCACGTTGCTCTTGATGTGCGCCGCGATGTAGAGCGCCGCCTCGTCGGGAAGGACCACCCGCTCCGCCTCCGCCTTGCGCTTCAAGATGGCGACGCGCGTCTCGAGGTCCGGCGTGTCCACCTCGGCGATGAGACCCCAGGTGAAGCGGCTGCGCAGCCGGTCCTCGACGCCCGGGAGCTCCGCGGGGAGCTTGTCCGACGCGAGGACGATCTGCTTGTGCGCGTAGTGCAGGGCGTTGAAGGTGTGGAAGAACTCGTCCTGCGAGCTGTCCTTGTTCGACAGGAACTGAATGTCGTCGACGAGCAGCACGTCTGGTGCGTTCCGGTAGCGGGCGCGAAATTCCTCCATCGAGCTACCGCCGACGGCACGCTTTTGGCTCATCATCGAGCCGATGAAGTCGGTGACGAACTTCTCGCAGGTGATGAAGGCGACCGCCCAGTCCGGGTGCTGGCGGTGGATCTCGTGGCCGATCGCTTGCAGGAGGTGCGTCTTGCCGAGCCCAACTCCTCCGTAAATAAACAGCGGGTTCCAGCGGGAGGCGGGCGCCTCGGCCACCATCCGCGCGGCCGCGTGGGCGAACTGGTTGGTGGGACCGACGACGAACTTGTCGAAGGTGTAGCGATCGACGAGCTCGGGCGGTCGCGCCGCGATCGGAGCGCTTGAAGAGGGTCGGCGTTCGCCGGCGTACGATGAACCGGGCTGGGAGCTGGGAGCGATCGGCGCCCGGCGGGGCTCGTTCTCCTCGGTCACCTCGAAATCCACTCTGAACGCCCGCTGGGCGCGCGCCTCGAGGTCCTTCAAGATGGAGGGGAGGAAATTGTCCTCGAACCACTCCTTGTGGTAGCGGTTCGGCGCGCGGAGCCGGATGCAGCCGTCGTCGATCGCGACGCACTCGATCGGACGCAGCCAGAGGTCGCGATGCGCCGGTTTGACCAACGGCTCGATCGACCGGACCGCTTCGGTCCATAGATCAAACATCGCGCTCACTTGTCCACAGCCCAGGCAACAGAAAATCCTTCATGATTTCCGGCTCTGACACGCGGGTTCCCTCTCTTTGTCCACAAAAGCTTTGGCCAAGCGAAACCAACCCGCACGAGCCCAGCGAGATCGTCCCCCCAACTGAACATTGGACCTCGGGCTTTCGTCGGCCTTCACCGCGCGACGGGTTCACTGCGCGGTGGAGCGTTCTGTATCAACCGCGACCAAGGCCTTCAAGCGGCAAACCGGACACCCCCCGGCAAGGCCGCGAAAACCGGTGGGATAATTTTTTCAGGGTTGTTGCCGATCCGAAGCAGGAAGCGAATCGAGACCGGCGGATGGGTGCATAACCCGGCGTACGGGCGCGCGTTTTTGAACTCCGGCAGAGCTGGAATCCGGGGCGTCTCGGATTTCACGGCACTTCCCCGCGATCAATGGCGGAAACTCCCATGTCATGGGCCTTGGCGCACGCCGCGATCGCCGTTCGCCGCATCCTCCGTCGGAGATTGCGCGACTCATCGACGGCCGCGTGTGCCGAGGTGCTGCGTCACCGACGGAGACGGGCAAGAGGCGGGCAAGAGACGGGCAAGAGACGGGGGGAGTGGACCGGCGCCTCGTTGACACGCCGGATCCTCGGTGCTATCAACTTCGACCTTTGCCGGCGCGACCGGCGCCGCAAGACCGATCTCGGAGGATGTCGTGAAGAGGACGTTTCAGCCGCACCGCAAGAGCCGAAAGCGTACGCACGGATTTCGCAAGCGTATGAAGACGCGCGCGGGCCGCGAGGTGATCCGCCGCCGGAGGCGCAAGGGGCGCCGCCAGCTCACCGTCACGGTCGCGAAGAAGTAGGCAGCATGGGCGGCGCGGCCGTCGGCGAGCGGTTTCCGCGCTCGGCGCGCGTTCGGCGGCGCCCCGAGTACCTGGCGATCCAGAACCGGGGCCGGCGGCTGGTCGGCCCCCATCTGTTGTTGTTCGCGGTTCCCGGCGGGGGTCGGATCGGAATCACCGTCAGCAAGAAGGTGGGGGGAGCCGTGTTGCGCAACCGCGTGAAGCGCTGGATTCGCGACTGTTACCGGCGCCGCCGTCCCGAGTTTCCGGCAGGTTTCGATCTGGTCGTGGTGGCGCGTCCGCCCGCGGCGCGCGCCGACCACGCCGCCGTCTGCGGCGAGCTGGCCTCGCTCGCCCGCCGCCTGCGAGGCGCGCCGTGAAGGCGGTCCTCCTCGGCCTGCTCTGGATCTACCGGCGCGCGATCTCGCCGGTGCTGGCGCCGCGCTGCCGGTTCGAGCCTTCCTGCTCGGTGTACGCCGAGGAGGCGATCCGGACGCATGGCGCGGTCCGCGGGGGCTGGTTGGCATTGAGGCGGCTTCTCCGCTGCCAACCGTTCGCCCGGGGTGGTATAGACCCGGTTCCCCGGCCGGGATCGCCTCGGCACGCGGAGTAAAAAAAACATGGAGAAGCGGCTCATCGTCGCGATCGCCCTCTGCGTCGCGTTCATGCTTGTCTGGAGCAAGCTGGTTCCGCAACAACACCCGGCTCCGGCGCCGGCCGCGCCCCAGAGCGCGCCGGCCGCGCCCGCGTCCGCCCCGCCGCCGCTGCCGGCGACGGCGACGGCGCCGCCCGCGCCCGGTGCGGGGGCCGCGAACCATCCCGAACAGAAGGTCGAGCTCGATACGCCCGACGTCCGCTTCGTCTTCTCCAGCCTCGGCGGGACGCTGGTCCGCGCCGAGCTGCGGAGCGCGAAGTTCCTGGACAACCCCAACGACCCCTCGACCGGCCACGATCTGGTGGCCTTCTCGGATCCCAGGGACGCCGCGCTGCGGACCGACTTCGCAGACTCGGGCTTTCCGGCGCCGTCCGACGGCGCCTGGCAGGTCCGGCGGGTCGACGCCAAGACCGTCGTCTTCGCCACCGACACCGGGACGGTCCACATCGAGAAGCGCTACATCGCCGATGCGACCCGCTACCGGCTGCACCTCGACGTGTCGATCACCAACCGCGGCGGGCAGCCCATCGACCAGCACCTGAAGATCTCCCTGTCGGGCCGCCAGGATCCGGAGAGGCGGGGTGGCGGGTTTTTCGCCGGCTCTTCGGCCAACATCGCCTCCATGCTCTGCTTCCTCAACGGCAAGCTCGATCGCAAGGCGATCGACAAGCTGGGCAAGGACGCGTTCGACGCGCCGACCGGAGCGAGGTGGATCGGCAGCGACGAGAAGTTCTTCCTCCTGGCCGCGGTCCCCTACCCGCTGTCGCCGACGGTCGAGCGCGGTTGCGCGGCCAAGCCAGGAGCCGAGAGCGGCACCGGCACGGTGACCCTCACGTTCGGCGAGCGGCGGGTGCCGGCGCAGGGGACGATCGACTACCCGTTCGCCGTCTACGCCGGCCCCAAGGTGATCACCGACCTCGAGGCCGTGCAGCCCGGGGGCGAGGAGGTCGAGCTCGACAAGGCGGTGGACGTCAGCCTGGCGATCCTCTCGCGCCCCATCCTCTCCCTGCTCAAGTTCTTCCACGGCTTCGCCCACAACTGGGGGTTGGCGATCATCCTGCTCACCGTGTTCATCAAGGCGGTGACCTTCTACCCGACGCAGAAGTCGCTGCTGTCGGCCAAGAAGATGCAGAAGCTGGCGCCCAAGATGAACGCCATCCGCAAGAAGTACGAGAACGACCGGCAGAAGCAGTCGGTCGAGACGATGAACCTCTACAAGGCGCACGGCGTCTCGCCGTTCGGCGGCTGTCTGCCGAGCTTGATCCAGATGCCGATCTGGATCGCGCTCTACTCGACGCTGAACTACGCCGTCGAGCTCTATCGGGCACCGTTCCTGCACATCCACGACCTGACTGCCAAGGACCCGTTCCACCTCGGGCCGCTGCCGCTGCCGCTGACCCCGCTCTTGATGGGCGTGGTGATGTTCGTGCAGATGCGGATGTCCCCCTCAGGCGCCGATCAGCAGCAGCAGAAGATGATGTCCGTGATGATGCCGGTCATGTTCACGGCCTTCTCCCTGTTCCTGCCGGCCGGCCTGGCGATCTACATGCTGACCAGCTACCTCATCGGGATCCTGCAGCAGCTCTGGGTGAACCACCTCGACCGCAAGGGGACGGTCACCGTCTAGCGCGTGCTAACTTAACAAAGAGGCGCGCCACCGACGGCGCCAGCGTGGAAGGGGGCAGCATGAAGTTCTTCATCGACGGGGCAGATCCGAAGGAGATTCGGACCTGCGTGGAGCAGGGGTTGATCGACGGCGTCACCACCAACCCGACGCTCATCTCCAAGGTGATCGCCGCGGGGAGCGAAGCGCGCGAGCCGCGGGCGCTGCTCAAAGAGATCTGCGACATCTGCAAGGGCCCGATCAGCGCAGAGGTGGTCAGCGAGGACAAGGACGGCATGATGCGCGAGGCGCGCGAGTACGTGAAGATCGCGCCCAACATCGTGGTCAAGCTGCCGCTCACCACCGAGGGGTTGAAAGCGGTGCGCGCCTGCGCCGACGAGAAGATCAAGACCAACGTCACCCTCTGCTTCTCGCCGGTGCAGGCCATCCTGGCCGCCAAGGCGGGGGCCGGGTACATCTCGCCGTTCGTCGGGCGACTCGACGACATCGCCACCGACGGGATCGAGCTGGTGCGCCAGATCGTTACCATCTACAAGAACTACGGCTTCAAGACCGAGGTGCTGGTCGCCTCGGTGCGGGGGCCGAACCACATCGTCGAGGCGGCGCTGGTCGGCGCCGACGTCGCCACCGTGCCGTTCGCGGTGCTGCAGACGCTGGTCAAGCACCCGCTCACCGACAGCGGCCTCGCCAAGTTCCTGGCCGACTGGAAGAAGGTTCAGAAGTAGCCCGCGGTGCCGCGAGTCCGACAACACGTCAACCCGCTCAAGTCGGACTTGCTCGAGATCGCGGACGTTCCGCGGGTCGAGGCGCCGCCCGGGCGTGCGCTGGAGGTCGAGCTGGGGGCGGCCGAGGCGCACTTCCTCATCGATCGCGCCTCGAGCGACGGGGAAACGCTGTTCGTGGGGGTCGAGATCCGGCGCGAGCTGGTCGGACCGGCCAACGAGGACTGCGCCAAGCGCGGGCTGGACAACGTCCGCTGCGTCTTCGCCAACATGTCGGTCGACATGCCGCGCCTGTTCGCGCCGGGCAGCGTCCGCCGGTTCTTCCTCAACTTTCCCGATCCCTGGTTCAAGAGCCGGCAGCACAAGCGGCGGGTGATCGGGCCGCAGCTCATCGCCGAGATCGGGCGTGCCCTCGAGCCGGCCGGTGAGCTCTACGTGATGACCGACATCTTCGCGCTCGCGCTCGAGGCCATGGCGGAGCTGGAGGCCGCGCCGCTGTTCGAGAGCGCGCGCGGGGCCTGGACGTTCGCGCAGGACAACCCCTACGGCGCCAAGTCGCGCCGGGAGCGCCAGTGCGAGGACGAGGGGACGCGCGTCTGGCGGCTATTGTACCGGCGCGTCGCCTGAGTCGTCGCTGGCGCCGCCGTCGGAGGTTTCCGCTCGATCCCAGGGCGGGTTAGCCGCCGCCCATCGAGAGGCGGATCTCTTCCAGGTCCTTGATGCGGTCGCGGAGGGCGGCGGCCTTCTCGAACTCCAGCTTTTCGGAGAGGTCGAGCATCTGCCGGCGCAGGGCGGTGATCGTCTTGGGGATCTCCTCCAGCGCGACGTCCGCCGCCTGGGCCTCCTTGGCGGTCTTGGCCAGGTCGACGAAGTCGTCCTGCGCGGTGCCGGTGAGCGCGGCGATCGCCTTCTCGATCGTCTTGGGGGTGATGCCGTGCGCCTTGTTGTGCGCCTCCTGGGCAGCGCGGCGCGTGAGGGTCACGGCAATCGCCTTCTTCATCGAGTCGGTGTGGCGGTCGGCGTACATGATCACCTTGCCGCGCACGTTGCGGGCGGCGCGGCCGATGGTCTGGACGAGCGACCGCTCGGCGCGCAGGAACCCCTCCTTGTCGGCGTCGAGGATGCCCACCAACGAGACCTCGGGCAGATCGAGCCCCTCGCGCAGCAGGTTGATCCCGACCAGCACGTCGAACTCGCCGAGCCGCAGGTCGCGCAGGATCTCGATCCGTTCCAGCGTGTCGATGTCCGAGTGCAGGTAGCGGACGCGGACCCCGAGCTCGGCGTAGTACTCGGTCAGGTCCTCGGCCATCCGTTTGGTCAGCGTCGTGACCAACACCCGATCGCCCATCTTGACCCGCTCGCGGATCTCGCCCAGAAGGTCGTCGACCTGCTGGCCGACGGGGCGGACTTCGATCTCGGGGTCGAGCAGGCCTGTGGGGCGGATGATCTGCTCGACGACGACGCCCTGCGCGCGCTGCAGCTCGTACTCGGCGGGCGTCGCCGACACGAACAGCGACTGGCCGACGCGCGTCTCCCACTCATCGAAGCGCAGCGGCCGGTTGTCCAGCGCCGACGGCAGCCGGAACCCGAACTCGACCAGCGTCTCCTTGCGCGAGCGGTCGCCTTTGAACATCGCCGCGATCTGGGGGACGGTCTGGTGCGACTCGTCGACGAAGACCAGAAAGTCCTTGGGAAAATAGTCGAGCAGCGTCGGCGGCGGCTCGCCGGGCGCCCGCCCCGAGAGGTGCCGCGAGTAGTTCTCGATCCCCTTGCAGCGCCCCATCTGCTCGAGCATCTCGAGGTCGTACAGCGTCCGCTGCTGCAGGCGCTGCTCCTCGACCAGCTTGTTCTCGGACTTGAGCTGGCCGAGGCGCTCGCGCAGCTCTTCTTTGATCCCCGCCATCGCCTTGGTCAGGCGGTCCGCCGGCGTCACGTAGTGCGAGCCGGGGAAGATCGACACCTCGTCGATCTTGCGCAGCACCTTGCCGCGCAGCGGATCCACTTCGGATATCGCGTCGATCTCATCGCCGAACCACTCGACCCGGATCGCCTTCTCGCGCTCGTAGGCGGGGAAGATCTCGACGGTGTCGCCGCGCACGCGGAACGTCCCGCGCGAAAAGTCGATGTCGTTGCGCTCGTACTGGATCTCGACCAGCCGCCGCAAGACGGCATCGCGCCGGACCTCCACCCCGCGCGCCAGATCCAGCTTCATGCCCAGGTAGGCCTCGGCGGCGCCGATGCCGTAGATGCAGGAGACCGAGGCGACGATCAGCGTGTCCCGCCGGGTGAGGAGCGCATAGGTCGCCGCGTGGCGCATGCGGTCGATCTCTTCGTTGATGAGCGAGTCCTTCTCGATGTACGTGTCGGTCGAGGGGACGTAGGCCTCGGGCTGGTAGTAGTCGTAGTAACTAACGAAGTAGTGGATGGCGTTGTCGGGGAACAGCCCCTTGAACTCCATCCACAGCTGGTGCGCCAGCGTCTTGTTGTGGGCGATGACCAGCGTCGGGCGCTGGATCCGCTGCACCACCTGGGCGACGGTGAAGGTCTTGCCGCTGCCGGTGATCCCCAGCAGCACCTGCGACGGGTCGCCGCGCTGGACGCCGGCCGTGAGCTCATCGATGGCGCGCGGCTGATCGCCCATCGGCTTGAGGTCGCTCGTCAGACGGAACGGCGTCGGCAAAACGCTATAGTGTACGCGATGCCTCCTTCGGCGATGCGCGGCTTTTACGCCATCCTCGACGCGCCGGCGTCGTGGCTGGACGACCCGGAAGCGCTCCAGCGCCGGGCTCGGCAGCTCTTGGCGGCCCAGCCTTGTTGCCTGCAGCTCCGCGCGAAGGGGGCGAGCGCCCGCGCTCTGGCCGACGCCGCGCGCCCGCTCGTCGGGCTCTGCCGCGCGGCCGGGGTGCCATTCTGCGTGAACGACCGGCTGGACGTGGCGCTCAGCGTGGGGGCGGACGTGGTTCACCTCGGGCAAGACGACCTGCCGCTCGTCGACGCGCTCCGGGTGCGGGCCGCGGCGGGCCGCGCCGATCTGCTGATCGGCTTTTCGACGCACGATCGCGCCCAAGCCCTGGAGGCCGCCCGGGCGGGCGCCGACTACATCGGCTTCGGGCCGGTGTTCGCCACCGGCAGCAAGACCAACCCCGACCCGGTCGTCGGCCTCGGCCAGCTGGCCGAGGTTTGCCGCGCCGTCGAGGTTCCGGTGGTGGCCATCGGCGGCATCGCGCTCGAGGCGGTCGGCTCGGTCGCCCGCGCCGGCGCCAGCGCCGCAGCCCTGATCGCGGCCATCGCCACCGCCTCAGACCCGACCGCCGCCGGCCTGCAGATCCGCGCGGCCTTCGAGCGAGCGGCCTGAAGCGAAACTAGCTGGTGCAGGAAGACTTGGGGAGCTTGGAGATGGAGCGGAGCTCGCCGCGCGCGTCGGCGGCGCGCGCCGATTTCGGGTAGCGCTTCACCAGATCCGAGAGCAGGGCGCGCGCGTCGCTGCAGAAGTGGAGCTGCACGAACGCCAGCGAGAGCTGCCACATCGCCTCCGGGACCTCGGGCGACGCGGGGTAGTTCTGCAGCACCTTCTGGAACTCGGCCGCCGCGTTGGCGTACTTGCTCTCCTGGACGAACGACATCCCGATCGCCAGGTAGGCCTGCGACGCCCGCGGGTCAGCCGGGAAGCGCTGGATGAACACGCGGTAGAAGCGGCGGCCGTCGTCGCGCTGGCCCGAGGCGAGCCGCTGCCCGGCCTGCGTCCACAGCTGGTCCTTGTCGGTGGGCATCTCGGGCGCCACGCGGTCGACGATCTTCGTCTGCGTCTGCTCGAGCGCAGCCAGGCGCGTCTCGAGCTTGCTCTGCGTCTCGCCCGCCTGGCGGATCTCGACGTCGACGTTGTGGGCCAGCTCCTCGATCCGCCCCTGGATCGCAGCGATGTCCTGCTCGGACTTGGCCACCTTCGCCCCCACATCGGCCGAGTTGCGGGTGAGGAGCGCCGTCGCCTCGTCGAGCACCTTGCGGAGTCGGACGACCTGTTCCTTGTATTCCTTGTCGCGCTTGTCGATCTCGTCCAGGCGGACCCGCAAGCTGTCGATGTCCGAGCGCATCTTGTCGCCCTCGGTCGACGTCACGCAAGACGGCGGCGCGAGCAGGGCGCCCAGCAGGACCGCGCCCAGGGCGAGGAGCAGGCCGGGGCGCTTACTTCCAGCTGAAGTCGACACGTCGATCCTGGGCCCAGCTCGGTTCATCGGTCCCCTTGGCATCCAGCGATCCGCGCGGCAGGACGGACAGCTTGTTGCCGTCGATTCCCAGCCGGCCGAGGTGATCGCGCACCGACTGGGCGCGCCGCTCGGAGAGGGCCAGGTTGTACTCTTGCGTGCCGCGGGGGTCGGTATGGCCGATCAGCGTGACGGCCCGCCCGACCCGCTTGAGGCAGTCGGCGTCTCGCGCCAGCGTGGCCGTCGCCTCGGTGGTCAGCGCCGACTCGTTGAAGTCGAACAGCACCGGGTCGAGCGAGCACTGCGTGGGCGGGGGCGCCGGCGCCCGCTCGGAGGTGCAGTAGCCGTTCACACAGTCCTCGTTCTGCGCGCAGTCGTTCTCGGTCTTGCACGGCTTCTTCGCGCTGCAGCTGCCCGCCACGCAGTGCTGGCCGCCGGGGCACTCCCGGTCCGCGGCGCAGGCTCGGCAGTGGTTGGCGATGCACTCTTGATTGGCAGGGCACTGGGCCTTGCTCGTGCAGTAGCCGGGGACGGGCGAGCACTTGCCGGACTGGCACTGGTTGCCGGCCGGGCAGTCGTTGGAATCGCGGCACTGCTGGCACTTGTTGGCGACGCAGAACTCCTTGGGATGGCAGTTCTTGTCCGTCTCGCAGGAGGGATAGTCGGGCGTGCAGCTCGTGGCGACCGCGACGGCCACCGCCAGCAGGGCCAGTGGTGCCGACAGCCGAGCCGCTTGGGCGGCTCGGGCGAAAGGACGGTGCGCTCGCATGGTTGGGGACCCCCTCGACGGGAAAACCGTACGTTCGCCCGCTCTTAATGTCAACGCGAACCCCCTCGGCTATGCTTCTCCCCTTCGTTTTGGTTCACCCGCTGGTTCATCCCCTCTCCTGGTTGCTGACTTGGCCTGAGGGTCCGCCCCGACCTCCGATTCGTCTTTGGGGTGGCGTCCGTGGTATTTGAGGAGGCCGGTCGGAAGCCCCCCACGTGAAGTGGTTCATCACGCACCTGTCGACCCTCTCGCCGCTTGGTGCGTACACCTGGCTCGGGGGGATCCTGCTGCTCTGCGGCCTGGGGCTGCCGATTCCCGAGGACATCTCGCTCATCGCGGCCGGGTACTTCTCCTGGCGGGGGGCGCTGCACATCAGCAAGGCCTTTGCCGTCTG
>Ga0134125_10002414_pt1 | contig 22199 bp, 20 predicted proteins | sample KB31751_FD_96464 | JGI IMG/M metagenome (GOLD analysis project Ga0134125, IMG submission 96464) | Terrestrial soil microbial communities with excess Nitrogen fertilizer from Kellogg Biological Station, Michigan, USA - KB3-175-1 | ecosystem: Environmental > Terrestrial > Soil > Unclassified ... | reverse complement strand
TCGTGCTGCAGAGCAGCTACGTCGGTGCTCATCTGTATATCCAGCTCCTTTGCCGGTGGATCGTTTGGGTAGAAACGATTAGTGAGATACTAAGCCACATCGCGCGGAATGCCGATGTGCCAGAGCGACCGACCACGGAGGATGGACAACCATGCGAGCGCTGTTCGTGATGCATGACCATGTGAGCCCGACCGGTCCGGTCTCCGACCACCTTCGCAGCCGCGGCTTCGACGTCGACGAGATCCTCATCGTCGACGAGTCGAATTTCCGCACACCCAACGTGCCCTTCGAGTTCCCCGAGCCGGGGGAGTACGACCTCATCGTGCCCATGGGCGCTCCCTGGGGTGCCTGGGACGACGCCTGCATAGGCCGCTGGCTGCTGCCGGAGATCGCCTGGGTGCAGGACGCCATCCAGAGGGACGTTCCCGTGCTCGGCATCTGCTTCGGCGGGCAACTCATGGCCAGGGCACTCGGCGGTACTGTCGGGCGCGCGCGAAAGCCGGAGATCGGCTGGTCCGCCATCCACAGTGACGATACGTCGCTCATCCCTTCTGGCCCGTGGTTCCAGTTTCACTACGACAGCTGGACCGTACCTGCCGGTGCCATCGAACTCGCGCGCAACTCCGCGGCGTCCCAGGCCTTCAGCTACGGTCGGAGCCTTGCCCTGCAGTTCCACCCCGAGCTCACGCCCAGCGGTCTCGAGGGCTGGTTACGTGAGGGCGGATGGCAGCAGGTCTACGACGACGGACAGGACCCGGATGCGCTGCTCGCGCACACGCTCGCGGAGGAGGGCGCGGCGACAGCTCGCACCGTGGCCCTGCTCGATGCCTATCTCGAACGGATTGCCCGCCTCTAGCCCGCGAGTTCGACCCGCACCGGGAATCGCTTGATTCCGTTCACGAAGTTGCTGCGCAGGTGGTCGAGCGGGCCGACCTGTTGCATGCCGGATATCCTCGGGAGCAGTGTCTCGAACATGATGCGGATCTCGAGCCTCGCGAGAGCGTTACCCATGCACATGTGCGGTCCGCCGCGGCCGAAGGCCATGTGCTCGTTCGGGTTGCGGGTGACGTCCATGCGATATGGATCAGCGAACACCTCGGGGTCACGATTGCCCGCGGCGAACCAGGTGACGACCTTGTCACCCTCCCTTATCGCCTGGCCGCTGATCTCGGTGTCCTTCGTCGCCGTGCGCCTGAAGTGATACACCGGGCTCGCGAGGCGAAGGAGCTCCTCGACGGCCCAGGGAATGAGCTCCGGACGCTCCTGCAGGAGCGCCAACTGGTCGGGGTTCTGCATGAGGTAGTTCATCGAGTGAGTAATCGTGTGGCGAGTGGTCTCGTTGCCGGCGACCACCAGCAGCAGGAAGTAGCTGTTGAAATCCCGCTCCGAGAGAGCGACGCCATCCATCGGTTCCTGATTGATGAGCCTCGAGACGAGATCGGTGCCACCCTTGCCGATGCGCTCACGCTCGAGCTCGTGACCGTAGTCGAACACTTCCTGCGCCGCGGGGGAACGGAAGGGCAGCAGCCGGTACTTCTCGCTCTCCTCGGAGTTCGCGAGCACATCGGCGTGCTCTGGGTCGGTGTTACCGATCATCCGGTTGCCCCAGTCGATGAGCTTGTAGATGTCGGCATCCGGAACATCGAGCATCCTGGCCAGGACACGGATGGGGAAGTCGGCTGCGACTTCCGCCACGAAGTCGAATTCCCTCTTGGCGAACGCGGCGTCGAGCGTGCTCGCCGTGAGCCCGCGCAGGAAGGTCTCGTAGCCGGCGACGGCCTTGGGCGTGAACTCGCCCTGCATCAGGCGGCGGAGCGCGCGGTGCCGAACGCCATCCGTCTCGAGCATGGACTTGCGTGCCTCGAGCTGCTCGGCATCGAGCTCCTCCGTGCTCACCCCGCCACGCTCGCTGGAGAAGGTCTCGGTGTCTCGCAGCACGCCGACGATGTCGTGGTAGCGCGTGAGGGACCAGAACCCCGAGTTCGGTGCTTCCTCCTCGTCCCAGTGCACGGGAGCGGTGGCCCGCAGGTCATCGAAGACGGCCCATGGCTGGCCATCCTCGAACAGGTCCAGGTCTGCAAGGGTGACGTTCGTCATTGAACTCAACTCATCCTCCGGGGATATTGTTTGGGTGCGAACAATCTACACCTCGCATCGAATTCTTTCGACACCGTGAGCGCTCGCTGCCATCCCCATTCTTCAACTGAACTAGAGTTGCGACCGACCGTAATCTAGGAGAGCTCATGCCAGGACCCCACACCCTCGCGGAGACGGAGCGGGAGGTCGAGAAGCGGCTCGGCAAGCTCCCGATCGACTACACGTCGATGGCGGTCGCATCCAACCTGTTCCGTGCCGCGAACGCCGTGCGAAACCATCTGGAGCGCACTGTGCTGGCGAAGAACGACCTCTCCTGGACGGCGTTCGTCGTGCTCTGGGTCACCTGGATCTGGGAGCCGATCGAGACCCGCCAGATCGCACTCGAGGGCGGATTCTCCAAGGCGACGCTCACCGGCGTGCTCTCGACGCTAGAGGGGCGCGGCTGGGTCGCCAGGGAGAAGAGCGAGGCAGACGGTCGCCTCGTGCTCGTGCGCATGACCGCCGCGGGCCGCGAACTCATGACGACTCTCTTTCCCGCCTTCAACGAGCAGGAGCAACACGTCGCAAGCCCCGTCCCCAGCGGCAAGCGCGGCGAATTCGCCGAACTGCTGCGCCTCGTCACAGCAAACGTCGAAAGGTAGGCGCCGGGCGCGCGGGCCTACCGCGCGCGCTGGGCCTGCGCGATGAACTCGGCGAACAGCGCGGCCTGTTGCGTGTCCTCCGTCGCGGTGTCCTCGGGATGCCACTGCACGCCGACAGCCCATCCTGCGGCATCGATCGATGCGGCCTCCGCGACACCGTCGGTGGAACGCGCGACGACCTCAATGCCCTGACCGATGCGATCGAGTGCCTGGTGGTGATAGCAGGACACGCGGATGCTGTCGGTCGTGAATCCGAATCGCGCACTCTCGCGCTCGAACCTCACCTCGTGCACGAGGTCTCGGTGCGCCGATGGGAGGTCCTGAACCAGGGTTCCGCCCCGCAGCACGTTCACGACGTGGAGTCCACGGCAGATCGCCAACACCGCCATCCCGCTCTCGAGTGCATAGTCCGCCGAGCGGAGGTCGGCCTCATCCTGAAGCGCATCCACGTCGTACACGTTCTGGGCGCGCTGCTGCGCACCGTACCGCGCGGGATCGATGTCGCCGCCGCCCGGCAGCAGCAGTCCATCAAACCCGCCCAGTCGATCCGCCCAGTCGACGTTCGCCACCGGGAGCAGCGTGAACGGGTCACCGCCGGCCGCCCAGACCGCATCGAGCAAGGCGCGCGCGTTGACCACTGCCCGGTATCGCAGCGCGGAGGTCTTCGCGGCGAACCTGCCCACGATGGCGATCCTCGGGCGGTACGGCTGGGTCATTCTGGCTCCGGAACTGGTCTGCGCGTGCTCGCGAAACTCCGGCAGAAAGTTGTAGAGCATCTGCCTATCGGTTAGGGTAACTCATTAGCATCCGAATGATTTAATGACGAGCCATTCGAGACGGAAAGCGGTGCACATGACCAGTATCGACGTCGCAGGCGTGAGCGTCGACACCCGACACTTCATCGGCGGTCAGCGCGTAGCGTCCGATGCCACCTTCCGCAACAGTTCGCCCATCGACGGCACCTTCCTCGGCGACATCGCGCGCGGGACGGCGCGCGAGGTCGATCTGGCTGTCGCCGCCGCAAACGCCGCCTTTCCCGTCTGGGGCACCACGCCGCCTCTCGAGCGCGCAGCGGTCATGAACCGCATCGCGGACCTCGTCGAGGAGCGGATCGAGCAACTGTCCATCGTCGAAACCATGGACAACGGTGCTCTACTACGCAGCCACCTCCGCGGAGTGATGCCCCGCGTCGCGCACAACTTCCGCTTCTTCGCTGACTGGCTGGTCAACCACCTCGGTCATCCAGACTTCGAGACGCGCGGTCACACGAATCACGTCTCGTGGGATCCGTCGGGCGTCGCGGCGCTCATCACGCCGTGGAACGCGCCACTCATGCTCGCCACCTGGAAGATCGCGCCGGCCCTCGCGGCGGGCGACACGGTCGTCTTGAAGCCAGCCGAGTGGACGCCCCTCACCGCTTCGCTCTTCGCCGACATCACGCGCGAGGCGGGTCTTCCCGACGGCGCCTTCAACGTCGTGCAGGGCTACGGCGCGGAGGCCGGTGCGGCTCTCGTCGCGCATCCCGGTCTGCGTCGCATCTCTTTCACGGGATCGGTGCCGACGGCGAAGACGATCGCGAAGGCGGCAGCGGAGAACCTGACCCCGTGCAGCTTCGAACTCGGTGGCAAGAGTCCGTTCATCGTTCTCGCGGACGCGGACCTCGAACTGGCCGCCGACCTGGCGATCGACCAGTACGACAATGCCGGCCAGGTCTGTCTCTCGGGCACCCGCATCCTCGTGCACGAAAGCATTGCGGATGCCTTTGCCGAGGTCTTCCGAGCCAAAGCGGCCGCGCTCAAGCAGGGCGACCCGCGAGATCTCGACACCGACATCGGCCCCCAGGTGCACCAGACACATTTCGACCGCGTCAAGGGATTCGTCGACCGGGCCGCGGCCGAGGGCGCCGACATCGTCTGGGGCGGCGTTCCGAATGCCGAGCTGGGCGGCCTCTATTTCCGACCGACGCTCGTGAACCAGCCGACGCCGGGCAGCGAGATCGTCACCCAGGAGGTCTTCGGTCCGGTACTGACCATGCAGACCTTCTCCACGGATGACGAGGTCGTCTCGCTTGCGAACGGCACAGATTTCGGGCTGGCCGCGATCGTGGTCGCGGGGGACAGGGCGCACGCGGACGCGGTCACCGCGCGCCTCGTCGCCGGCACGATCTGGGTCAACTGCTTCTTTGTGCGAGACCTTCGCGCCCCCTTCGGCGGTTCCAAGAAATCGGGAATCGGTCGCGAGGGCGGCACCTGGTCATTCGACTTCTACGCGGACGTGAAGAACACGGTCGTGGCTCCGCACGGATGGAAGGAATAGAGATATGGGTGAAGTAGTCGGGGTGGGTCTCATCGCCCACGTTCCCACGATCATGCTGCCGAAGGAAGAGCGCATGGAGCTCAACGAAGGCAAGGACTCGACCCTCGTCTCTGCGCTGGAGAAATTGCGCAAAGACGTCTTCGAGACCGAGGACTACGACACGGTCATCGTCATGGACAGCCACTGGGCCACGACGGTGGAGTTCGTTGTGGCGGCACAGGCTCGCCGTCACGGTCTCTTCACCTCGGAGGAGTTGCCCCGCGGCATGCACGGGGTGCCGTACGACTACCAGGGCGACCCGGAGCTCGCCCGGTCGATGGAGGCGGCCGCCGAGAAGAACGGCACCTGGATCACGCCGATCGACGACCCCGACCTGCCCGTGATGTACGCCACCATCAACCTCTGGAAGTACCTCGGCGAGGGGCTACCCGACAAGAAGTGGGTGAGCGTCAGCGTGTGCCAGACCGCGACCGACGAGGACTTCCTCCGGGCCGGCCGCGCCATCGGCGAAGCGATCGCGGCGAGCGATCGCAGGGTCATCATCCTGGCGTCCGGTGCGCTTTCGCACACCTTCTACAAACTGCGAGACCTGCGCAAGCACGAGATGGCCGATCCCAGCCACATCTTCTCGAAGGAGGCACTCGCGGCCGACTACGAGCGGCTCGACTGGTTCAAGGCCGGCGACCATGCGAAGGTGCTCGAGACGATGCCCGCATTCCACAAGGTGCGCCCCGAGGCGATGTTCGGTCACTGGCTGCTCACCGCCGGAGCGATCGGCGAAGAGGCCTGCACCGCGCCCGGAATCCAGTACAGCGACTACGAGAATTCTGTCGGGACGGGCCAGGTGCACGTGTGGTTCCCTAGGCCGGCTGGCGGATTCCCCGCGCCGAAAGACCTGGTCCTTTCGCGTGACTGAGTACCGACGCATTCTGCTCGACGGCGTCGCCACCGAGGTCATCCGGCACGACGACACGCTCGTGGCCGCCGATGGCCGTGAGGTCGCGACAGCTGAGGCCGTTCACCTTCCGCCGAGCGTGCCGAGCAAGATCATCGCCGTGCACCTGAACTATGCGAGTCGCACTGAGGAGTTCATGACGAAGCTCCCCTCCGCGCCTACCTACTTTCACAAGCCGGTCACGGCGCTCAACAGCCACGAGGGCGCCGTCGTGCGGCCCGCGGGTTGCAAGTACCTGAACTTCGAGGGTGAGATCGTCATCGTCATCGGCCGCACGTGTCGCAACGTCTCGCCCGCGGAAGCCGGCGAGTACATCGGGGGATACACGGTCGGAAACGACTACGGCCTGCACGATTTCAGGGACACGGATGCCGGCTCGATGCTTCGAGTCAAGGGCAGCGACACGCTCGCGCCGGTCGGTCCGGGCCTCGTCACGGATTGGGACTTCCACGACAAGCGCATCCGTACCATCGTGAACGGCGTCGTCAGACAGGATGACAGCACCGCGAACATGGAGTGGGACATGAACTATCTCGTGGCCGACATCGCGCGCACCATCACCCTCAGCCCCGGCGACCTCCTGTTCACCGGAACTCCCGCGTTCTCCCGACCGGTCGAACCGGGGGATGTGGTCGACGTCGAGGTCGAGGGTCTCGGCACCCTGCGCAATCACATCGTCAGCGGTCCCACGTCGATTCGGACGGATGTCGGCGCGCAACCCAGCGAGAGCGAAGAAGTGGTCTCCACGGCGCTCGGCGGCGACTGGGAGTTCCGCGGCATCCGCACCCCCTCTCGAGATCTGTATCCCTCTACGGTGCAGGAAAAGGCAGCAAAGGAAACGCCATGATCAAGGTCGAAGTCGATATGAACCTCTGCCAGCACTACGGGCAGTGCGTGTTCGAGGCGCCCAGGATCTTCCATCTCAACGAGGATGACAAACTCGAATACCTCGCAGAAGCCAACGACGACGAGCGCGATCAGGTGGAGGCCGCCGTCGACGTGTGTCCGATGCAGGCCATTCGAATCGTCGAGTAGTGTCGCAGTCCGTCGAAGGGTCGGTCGCGCCAGTCATCATCGTCGGCGGCGCCATGGGCGGACTGCGCGCTGCAGAGGCCTTGCGCAAGTCCGGCTACGGCGGCCCACTCAAGGTCATCGGCGCCGAAGTGCACGCACCGTACAACCGGCCGCCGCTGTCGAAAGAGGTGCTGTCGAGCGTCGTCACCCACGAGGCCGTCGCGTTCCCGCAGCGCGCCGCGACGGGGGATGTCGAGTGGCTTCGCGGCGTCTCCGCGACCTCGGCCGATCTCGCCGAGCACACGGTGGTCACAGACGACGGTGTGCGGCACACGTGGCGCGCGCTCGTGATCGCGACGGGTCTTCGAGCGAGGCGGCTCGACCTGCCCGACCTGCCCGGTCGCCACGCGATCCGCACCCTCGATGACGCGATCGCGCTGCGCAAGGAGCTGACAGAGGGATGCCGTCTCGTCGTCCTCGGTTCGGGATTCCTCGGATGCGAGGTCGCTGCGACCGCCCGCAAGCTCGGGTGCGAGGTGACGGTGGTCTCGCCGAGCGAATTGCCGATCATCCGACCGCTCGGGCGTGCGCTTGCGGCGGAGATCCAGCGGCGTCATGAGGCGCATGGTGTGAGCTTTCGCATGGGGACGACCGTTACCTCCCTGCTCGGCGAATCGCACCTGACCGGCGTGGTGCTGAGCGACGGCGAACGGCTCGATTCCGACATCCTGGTCGAGGCGATCGGCTCGGAGTGCAACGACGAGTGGCTGCGCGAAACCGGGCTCGATGTCTCCGACGGAGTGCTCGCCGACGCCGCCATGCGAGCCGTGTCCCGAGATGGCACGGTGCACGACGACGTCTACGTCGTCGGCGACATCGCGCGCTTTCCGCACCTCACCTTCGATGAGGTGCCTCGCAGAATCGAGCACTGGAACATCCCGACCGACACGGGCAAGCGTGCCGGTGCAGTGCTCGCCGCTTGGCTCGCCGAGGATGGCAGCTTCGAGGATGTGGTCGCCAGACCTTTCACGCCGATGCCCACCTTCTGGTCTGTGCAGTTCGAGATCGACCTGCGCGCCTACGGATTGCCCGCTCTCGCCGATGAGGTGAAGCTACTCGACGGTGAGCTCTCCGGGGATTGCGTCGTCGGCTACTACAGGCGGGGCCGGATGATCGGAGTCGTCGGCCTCGGAATGCAGGCCGCCCTCATGCCCTACCGGCAGGAGATAGCGGGCTGACCCGACTCTCCTGAGCGGAATAGGCGGGTTGTCCGGAGCGTGCGCGTCGACCGGTCACCTTCGATGCGCGACGACGCCCATTCGTCCGCCCTCGTGCCGCACCTTTCACATCGCTCTCGTTCTGAGCGTCGACGCTCGCGAATGCCCAGATCTGCCAGCAGCCCAGCGCGGCGATCAGGATCGATAACAGACCGAGCGGGTTCCTCAGGTACACCAGCCAATAGCCCAGCATGGGCGGCGAATACACAACCTCACCGATGATGTCCTTCGTCGATACGTGCCACGGATCGATCGTGGCATTCGCGTCGCCCTTGGTCTCGATGGTCCCATCGGCGTGAACGGCCATCAGTCGGTGGGTGACCACACTGCCGTGTTCATAGAACGAGATCGGCTGACCCACATGGTAGACGTCCGGCTTGACGAACACGGCGCTGGCAGGAGGAATGGTCGGTGACATCGACCCTGTCTGCACCGCGTAGATCTTGAACGGGAGCAGCCCGCAGAGCGCGAGCACGAAGACCCCGAGCACGAGTGCTGGGACGATCAGCAGAGCTGCAAGCCGGATGCGTTTCAAGGGCAGACCTTCGACGGATCAAAACTTCGGCGAAGGTGCCGCTTACGGGTGATATCCGAAGCGGCACCTCTGCCGGCATGGGGTGTTACGGGGTGACGCCGTGCTGTGTGGCGACGATGGAATACGGCAGGCCGTTGCCGGTGCCGTCAGCTGCATTCACGTAGTTCTGGTCATTCGTGTCGTGTGAGGTGAGGTAACCCTCGGTCGACACGGGGTAGTGGTTGAACGTGGCGGGCGGCGTCACTGTCTTCCCCGCAAGGGCGAACGTGAAGGATGCGTCACCGCTGGCACCGGGGGCGAGGTTGCTCGCGACCTTGTACTGCTTGGCGAGCGGCCAGCAGCCTGTGGACGAGAACGCCCCACAGGTGCCGAGGCGGTCATTCAGGTTCGTCGAGTGGAACAGCGCCGTGCCGTTCGCCGCGAGGCTCGCCTCGCCGTAGGTGCCGAGGTTGTTGAGCGCACTCAGAGCGGTCGCATTGTTGAAGACGATCCATACGTCCTGCGGGTTTGCGCCCGTGTTCTTGTAGTTGACCGTCACGGTTTGCGGTTCGCCCGGCAGCATATTGGTGAACGAGAGGTTCATGTGCTCGGCGCCGGTACCGCCCGACGGGGTGACCTGAATGGAGCCGATGCTGCCACTGATGCTGCCGGTGTGGGTGTCACTGAAGTACGCACCGGTGGTGCTTGATGCGACCCAGGCGGTGCCGCCGAGGAGTGCAACGGTGGCCACAAGAGCCAATCCGCGCGATTTCACTGTCTTTAACATGAACATCCTTCTCTAGATTGGTCTGCGCTCACGACCCCAAGGGGTCGTGAGCAACATCGGGTTGACTCAATCGATCGCGAAGATGCCGAAGTGCGCACAATCGGCCGGGGGCCGACTCTGCTCGAACAGATTCGGGGCAAGACGAACAGGCGGGGGATCTGTTCCACTGCGACGGATTCCACGAGGGATCAGCCGTTCGTGCTCGAACCGGCCCGGGGGAATGCGGGTAAGCAACGGACCTGTTCGAAAGGCCGCCGGGTGAGCGGACCTCGGCTCTCACTATCCACTCATTGCCAGCTATGCGCAAGCATTATCTGGACGCCGATCCATGCGGGTCGCGCTGCCGCGGAGGAATGCCGCGCTGCGACTCCATGCTCGCCGATGTCTGTGCCGGTGGTGGGACTTGAACCCACACGCCCTTTCGAGCAAAGCATTTTGAGTGCTCCGCGTCTGCCATTCCGCCACACCGGCGCACAGTAACGCAGCCAAGAATACCGTAGGCTTTAGCCCGTGACTGACGAGGAAACCACCGCTCAAGCTCCACGCCGCGTCGTTGTGGCAGAAGACGAGTCGCTCATCCGACTGGACATCGTCGAGACGCTGCGTGACAACGGCTTCGAGGTCGTCGGCGAGGCAGGCGACGGCGAGGCCGCGGTCGCCCTCGCGACTGAGTTGCGCCCCGACCTCGTGATCATGGATGTCAAGATGCCGCTGCTCGATGGCATCTCCGCGGCTGAGCGTCTCACCAAGAACCACATTGCGCCGGTCGTGCTCCTCACCGCCTTCAGTCAGAAGGAGCTCGTCGAGCGAGCGACGGAGGCCGGTGCGCTCGCCTACGTCGTCAAGCCCTTTACCCCCAACGACCTCCTGCCCGCGATCGAGATCGCGCTCGCCCGCTACGCGCAAATCATCACCCTCGAGGCCGAGGTGTCCGACCTGGTCGAACGCTTCGAGACCCGCAAGCTCGTCGATCGCGCCAAGGGGCTGCTGAACGAAAAGATGGGGCTCTCCGAGCCCGAGGCATTCCGCTGGATCCAGAAGGCATCCATGGATCGCCGTCTCACCATGCACGATGTCGCCCAGGCGATCATCGAGCAGCTCTCCGCGAAGAAGTAGGCACATTTCGCCCAAGCGCAAGGGCGTGATCGACGAACGTAATGGATCTGAATCCGTGCGAGGATCGCAACGTGCTCTCTTCGCTCCCCATCCTCGACATGTCCGAACTCGACCGCGGCGCCGATCGTGCTGCAGCTTTTCTAAAGGACCTGCATCGCACCACGCATGACGTGGGCTTCTTCTACCTCGTCGGTCACGGTATCGACCAGCAACTTATCGATGCGGTCCTCGCGACGTCCCGCCAATTCTTCGACCTCCCCGAAGCCGACAAACTCGAGATCGAGAACGTGAAGAGTCCGCAGTTCCGCGGCTACACGCGGATCGGAGGAGAGCGAACGCACGGTGACATCGACTGGCGCGAACAGATCGATATCGGTGTCGAGCGCGACGCAGTCGGTGTCTCAGATACCACACCCGCGTACTGGCGCCTTGAGGGACCCAACCTGTGGCCGGCGGCACTGCCCGAGCTTCAGCAGATCGTCTCGGAGTGGACAGACAAGCTCAGCGAGGTCGCCCTTCGCCTCATGCGCGCATGGGCCGTCGCCCTGGGAGCCCCAGAAGACGTGTTCGACGCCGCCTTCGCGACCCGGCCCTTCTCGCTTTTGAAGATCGTTCGTTACCCGGGCTCCTCGGCCGAGGAGCCCGCACAGGGCGTCGGCGCCCACCGCGATGGCGGTGTGCTGACGCTTCTGCTCATCGAGCCGGGCAAAGATGGCCTCCAGGTCGAACACAATGGCAACTGGATCGACGCACCTGCCATCGACGGTGCCTTTGTAGTGAACATCGGCGAGATGCTAGAGCTGGCGACGGGGGGCTACCTCAAGGCGACGCTGCACCGCGTCGTGTCGCCGAAGGCGGGCACCGACCGGATCTCGATCCCGTTCTTCTTCAACCCAGCGCTCGACACCGCCATGCCCCAACTGGAGCTGAGCCCAGAGCTCGCAGCGCAGGCACGCGGACTTTCGGTCGACCCCACCAACAGTCCGATTCTGGAAACCTACGGTGATAATGCGCTCCGCTATCGGCTACGTGCACATCCGAACGTTGCGGCGATCCATCACACTGACCTACTCTGACGCCGCGGGCGCGGCGGGAGGCGCGCGCCGGGCTACTGGTCTCGGAGGAAGTTCGTGATGCGCACCGTGGAGAGCCGTCGGCCCTCCTCGTCGCGAACGACGATCTCGTGCGTGGCGAGCGTGCGCCCCAGGCTCAGCGCAGTGCAGGTAGCGGTGACGATTCCCGACGACACCGAGCGACTGTGCGTCGCGTTGATCTCGATGCCCATGGCCACCCGGCCCGGACCGGCGTGAATCGCTGCCGAGATCGATCCGAGCGATTCGCCGAGCACCACGTGCGCCCCGCCATGCAGAATCCCGATGACCTGCGTGTTGCCCTCCACGGGCATCGTCGCGACCGAATGGTCGGCTGACAGCTCGAGGAACTGGATGCCGAGCTTCCTCGTGAGGGAGCCGCCGGCGGATTCGACCAGTCGTTTCACCAGGCGCGGATCGAGGTCGTCGGGGAAGATCGTCATGGGGTTCCTTCGGGCGGCACTCTGGCCTGTCGGCAGCCGCGGCTAGGCTTGCTGCGTGTCGGACAACGAAAAGCCTACCCTTCTCATAATCGACGGCCATTCGCTCGCGTTTCGAGCCTTTTACGCCCTTCCGGTGGACAGCTTTCAGAACCGCGAGGGGCAGCACACCAATGCCATCCATGGCTTCATCGCGATGCTCATCAATCTGCTTCAGAAGGAGAAGCCGACCCACCTCGCCGTGGCGTTCGACATCTCCCGCTATTCTTTCCGCACTCGCGAGTACCCCGAGTACAAGGGAACCCGCGGCGAGACACCGCCGGAGTTCATCGGCCAGATCCCGCTGCTCGAAGAAGCGTTGAAAGCCATGAACATCATCACCGTGACCAAGGAGGACTACGAGGCAGACGACATCCTCGCCACCCTCGCAACTCAGGGTGCCGAGCAGGGCTACCGCGTGCTCGTCGTCTCGGGTGATCGCGACGCCATCCAAATGGTCAACGATGACGTGACCCTCCTCTACCCGAATGCGCGCGGTGTCTCCGAGCTCAAGCGCTACGACCGCGACGCCGTCTTCGAGCGCTACGGGATCGAACCGGCGCAGTATCCGGATGTCGCTGCGCTCGTCGGCGAGACGAGCGACAATCTCATCGGCATCGATAAGGTCGGCGAGAAGACCGCTGTGAAGTGGATCAACCAGTACGGCAGCCTCGACGAGATCCTGGCGCACGCTGACGAGATCAAGGGCGTCGTCGGCGAGAAGCTGCGGGAGCAGAAAGAGAATGCGATTCGCAATCGCAAGCTCAACCACCTGTTGACCGACATTCCGCTCCCGATCGGCCCCGGCGACCTCGAGCGGCGGTCGATCAACGAAGCAGCCGTGCGCGAAGTGTTCGACAAGCTGCAGTTCCGCACGCTGCTTGACCGAGTGCTCAAGATCGCCGCCGCTGCTGGCGACGAGGTCTCGACAGCGGTCGCGGAGATCGACGGTGAGCCCGGCACCCCCACCGCGGAGATCCCGCCGGTGCGCACGCTCGTCGACGAGGAACTCGGATTCTGGCTCGCGAAGGCCTCAGACAACGGCGTGGTACCGCTTGCGGTCCAGCTCGACTTCGGCCCAGACGGCATTGCGGGCTTCGGCCTGGCGGTGGAGAACGATTCCGCGTACGTGCCCTGGGCGCCGGGGCGTCCCGACTACCGCGCCCTCGAGGAGTGGCTCTCGAGTGACGCTCCGAAGTTCTTCTTCGACACCAAGCCGCAGCTCAAGGCCCTGCGGGCCGCGGGCATGGAGCTGAAGGGCATCGCCTTCGACGTCACGCTCGCGGCGTGGCTGATCAAACCCGGTGGTCGCGCTCAGGACCTCGCCACCCAGGCCTACGAGCTCCTCGGAGTACGGATTCCCCAGGCGGACCCGAACCAGCTGGTCCCCGACACCGCGCCGGTCAGTGCAGCCACCGAGGCGTGGTACGTGCTTCAGCTCGCCGACTACCTCGCTGAGCGACTCGACACCGGCTCGCGCACCGTGCTCGACGAGATCGAGCTGCCGTTGCTGCCCGTGCTCGCCACCATGGAACTCACCGGAATAACGGTGAGCGCCGACATCCTCGGTCGACTCGCCGGTGAACTGGGGGAGCGGGCATCCGACCTCGCCCAGCGTGCGTACGCCGAGCTCGGACGCGAGGTCAATCTCGGCTCGCCGAAGCAGTTGCAGCAGGTGCTCTTCGAAGACCTCGGCATGCCGAAGACACGCGCAAACAAAACCGGATTCTCGACCGATGCGGCTTCTCTCGCCGATCTGCAGGAGCAGAACCCGCATCCGTTCCTTGACCTTCTCCTGCAGCATCGCGACGCCACGAAGCTCGGGCAGATCGTCGACACGCTCGCCAAGTCGATCGCGGCGGATCACCGGGTACACACTCGCTACGACCAGACCGGAACCAGCACGGGACGGATATCCTCCACCGACCCCAACCTGCAGAACATTCCGATCAAGACCGAGGTGGGACGGCAGATCCGATCGGCCTTCGAGTGCGGGCCCGAGTTCACCACGCTGCTCACGGCCGACTATTCGCAGATCGAGATGCGGATCATGGCGCATCTCTCTGGCGACTCAGGGCTCATCGAAGCCTTCAACTCGGGCGAAGACCTGCACCGCTTCGTCGGGTCGCGCATCTTCGGCGTGGAACCGAAAGACGTCACGGCGCAGATGCGCACCAAGGTGAAGGCGATGTCCTACGGCCTCGCCTATGGACTCAGCGCTTTCGGCCTCTCCAAGCAATTGCGCATAGACACCTCAGAGGCGAAGCAACTGATGTCGGACTATTTCGAGCGCTTCGGCGCAGTGCGCGATTACCTGCGCGGTGTCGTCGAGCAGGCTCGTGAAGACGGCTTCACGGAGACGATCTTCGGACGGCGGCGGCCGTTCGGGGACCTCAAGTCCACCAACCGCGTGCTCAGGGACAATGCGGAACGTGCGGCCCTCAACGCGCCGATCCAGGGTTCGGCGGCCGACAAACTGAAGATCGCCATGCTCGGAATCGCCGACGACCTGCGTGATCAGCAGCTCCGCTCCAGGATGCTGCTGCAGGTGCACGACGAACTGGTCTTCGAGGTCGCCGAGGGCGAGCTCGAGACGATGACGGAGATCGTGCGGCACCGCATGGGTCACGCTGCGGACGCGAAAGAACTGCGTGTACCGCTGGACGTTCAGGTCGGAACCGGCCGAAACTGGGATGCGGCCGCGCACTGACGCGTGCGAGGCCAGCCACAAGCACAGGGGAGAAGATCATGGCGGAACGAAGAGTGACGGTGGCCTCCGCTGTCGGACTGCACGCGCGCCCTGCGGCGTTGTTCAGTCAGGCCGCCGCGAAGGCGGGCGTGACGGTGACACTGGGCAGACCGGGAGCACCCGCGGTCAACGCGGCGAGCATCCTTGGCGTGCTCGCCCTGGGCATAGCGCACGGCGATGAGGTTGTTCTCACGGCGGAGGGCGACGGTGCGGACGAGGCTCTGGACTCTCTGGCCGGTCTTCTCGCCACCGACCTGGACCAGGCATGACGCCGGCGCCCGGGGGCAGGGAGCGCACAGCGGTCGATGCGATCGCCGAAGACTGGGTGAACACCGAGCTCGAGCTTTACCCGGAACTGCACGTGTACCTCGGCAGGCCGGGCCGGGAGGGCGAGTACGCCGACTACTCGCCCGCGGGTGCCGAGCGCGCGATCGCAGAGACCCGGAAGGCGCTGAAGAGGATCACCGAGGCAGCACCTCAGGACGAGGTGGATCGCATCACCGTGATGGACCTGTCGCGGGAACTGCAGTTGACCATCGAGAAGCACGAGGCCGGATTCGACCAGCGCGATCTGAACGTCATCGCCTCACCGGCACAGGGTCTCCGCGAGATCTTCGACCTCGTGCCCACCTCGACGGAGGAGGACTGGCGCAGCATCGCCCTTCGCCTTCACAACCTGCCGGGTGCGATGAGCGGGTACATAGAGACGCTGCGCTCCGGCATTCGCTCGGGCAATGTGCCCGCCATCCGCCAGCTACGGGAGGTCATCACCCAGGCGCGCAAGCAGGTGTCGGACTCGGGGTTCTTCTTCCAGCTCGTCGACGAAGCGCAGGCCGAATCAGGCACGCTGCCCGAGTCGCTCGTGCGCGACCTCTCGTCGGGCGCAGCAGAAGCCGCAGCGGCGTATGCCGCACTGGCTGAATTCCTCGGCAGCGAGCTCGCTCCGCATGCCCCCGAGAAGGATGCCGTCGGCCGCGAACTGTACGAACTCGCGTCGAGAGACTTCCTCGGCGCCACCATCGACCTTGATGAGACCTACGAATGGGGCATCGGCGAACTGGGCCGCATGGTCGCTGAGCAGGAACAGATCGCTCGCGAGATCAAGCCCGGAGCATCCGTTCACGAGGCGATCGAGTTTCTCGACGGCGATCCGAGCCGCAAACTTCACGGCACCGAGGCGCTGCAGCGCTGGATGCAGGAGACAAGCGATCGCGCTGTCCAGGAACTCGCGACATCGCACTTCGACATCCCCGAAGAGGTCAGGCGCCTGGAGTGCATGATCGCGCCGACCCAGGAGGGCGGCATCTACTACACCGGACCGAGCGATGACTTCTCGAGAGCTGGCCGCATGTGGTGGAGCGTGCCCGAGGGCGTCACAGAGTTCGACACCTGGCGTGAACTCACGACCGTGTACCACGAGGGCGTTCCGGGCCACCACCTGCAGATCGGGCAGGCGGTGTACAACAAGGCGATGCTCAACAGCTGGCGCCGCAACGCCGGTACCTCCGGTCACGCGGAGGGTTGGGCGCTCTACGCGGAGCGTCTCATGGAGGAGCTCGGCTACCTCGACGACCCCGCGGATCGCCTCGGCATGCTCGATGGTCAGCGGATGCGCGCCGCTCGCGTCGTCCTCGACATCGGCGTGCACCTCGAGAAGACACTGCCCGACGGCTCCGGCCCGTGGACCGGCGAATTCGCTTTCGAATTTCTCTCGCGCAACGTGAACATGAACGAGCAGTTCGTACGATTCGAGGTGAACCGGTACCTCGGCTGGCCCGGACAGGCTCCGTCGTACAAGGTGGGCCAGCGGATCTGGGAGCAGCTTCGCGACGAATACCGGCGTCGCGAGGGAGCCGACTTCGACATCCGTGCCTTTCACAAGAAAGCGCTCGACATCGGCGGCGTGGGACTCGACACCCTGAGGTCGGCCCTCCTTGACTAGCGGCACGGTCGTCATCGCCGGCGCATCCGGGTTCATCGGTCGATATCTCGCGCGCGCTCTCGTCGAGGACGGCTCGGTCGTGCGCTTCATCGGCAGAGGCATTGCTGACGCTCGGTGGGGCGACACCGCGGCGATCACGACGCTCATCGACGGCGCGGATGTCCTGATCAATCTGGCGGGCAAGAGCGTCAACTGCAGGTACAACGCGAGCAATCGCGCGGAAATCCTCCGTTCCCGCGTCGACACGACGAGGGAACTGGCTTCGGCGATACGGGAGTGCCGCACGCCGCCCGCCCTCTGGATCAACTCATCAACGGCAACCATCTACCGCCACGCCGAAGATCGCCCGATGACGGAGGCCACAGGGCAACTGGGCAAGGGTTTCTCAGTCGACGTCGCCACGGCCTGGGAGCGCGAGTTCTTCACACCAGAACTTCCCGGCACGCGTCGCGTCGCCTTGCGCATGGCCATAGTGCTCGGCGACGGAAGTGCTCTCGTCCCACTCATCCGGCTCGCGCAGTTCGGACTCGGTGGAACGCAGCACGACGGGCACTGGATCTCCACGGCTGCGCGAAGAGCGGCGGGAACCTTTCACGAGTTCCGAGCGCGCGGCGGTCGGCAGAAGTTCAGCTGGATCCACATCGCAGATGTCTTCGACATCATCCAGTTCCTCAGGCGTCATCGAGAGCTCGACGGCATCATCAACGCCTCCGCGCCGAATCCCTCCGACAATCGCACCGTGATGGCGACGCTGCGTCGCGTGCTTCGCGTGCCACTCGGACTGCCCGTCATGCGCTGGATGCTCGAACTCGGCTCGATCGCGATTCGCACCGAGACCGAGCTCGTCTTGAAGAGCCGCTGGGTCGTTCCGGAACGGCTGCTGCAGGCCGGTTATGAGTTCCGCTATCCCACACTGGAACCCGCGCTCAGGTCGATCGTGGCGGAGCGCTCGCGACCCGCGCGATCCGCACTTGGTTCCCTCAGGCAGGACGCGATAAGCTAGAGAGTCGCAGTCTGCGATGTTCGATCCGCCTGCCACTGGCGAAAACACACAAGCACGATCTCGACAGTGGCCTGAATTGTGCCCTCAGCGGGCATGTCCACATCCTGGAGCAACTACTACATGACAATCGTAACGACCGACAGGGCACCCAAGCAGGTCGCCATCAACGACATCGGATCTGCTGAAGACTTTCTCGCCGCGGTCGAAAAGACACTGAAGTTTTTCAACGACGGAGACCTCATCGAGGGTGTCGTCGTCAAGATCGACCGTGACGAGGTTCTCCTCGACGTCGGTTACAAGACCGAGGGTGTCATCCCCTCGCGCGAGCTCTCCATCAAGCACGACGTCGACCCGTCAGAGGTCGTTCAGGTCGGCGACAGCGTCGAGGCCCTCGTCCTCCAGAAGGAAGACAAAGAAGGCCGCCTCATCCTGTCGAAGAAGCGCGCACAGTACGAGCGCGCATGGGGCGACGTCGAGAAGATCAAGGATGCCGATGGCGTCGTGACCGGTTCGGTCATCGAGGTCGTCAAGGGCGGCCTGATCGTCGACATCGGACTCCGAGGCTTCCTTCCCGCATCGCTCATCGAGCTTCGCCGCGTCCGCGACCTCACGCCGTACCTCGGCCAGGAGATCGAGGCCAAGATCCTCGAGCTCGACAAGAACCGCAACAACGTGGTGCTCTCGCGCCGTGCACTCCTCGAGCAGACGCAGTCCGAGAGCCGTACGACCTTCCTCAACAATCTCGCCAAGGGCCAGGTTCGCAAGGGTGTCGTCTCCTCGATCGTCAACTTCGGCGCGTTCGTCGACCTCGGCGGCGTTGACGGCCTCGTGCACGTCTCCGAGCTCTCCTGGAAGCACATCGAGCACGCCTCGGAGGTTGTCGAGGTTGGCCAGGAGGTCACCGTCGAGATCCTCGAGGTCGACCTCGAGCGCGAGCGTGTCTCCCTGTCGCTCAAGGCGACGCAGGAAGACCCGTGGCAGGTCTTCGCCCGCACCCACGCGATCGGTCAGGTCGCGCCCGGCAAGGTCACCAAGCTCGTTCCGTTCGGTGCGTTCGTTCGCGTCGCAGACGGCATCGAGGGCCTCGTGCACATCTCCGAACTCTCTGGCAAGCACGTCGAGCTCGCAGAGCAGGTCGTGTCCGTGGGCGACGAGGTGTTCGTCAAGGTCATCGACATCGACCTCGAGCGTCGTCGCATCTCATTGAGCCTTAAGCAGGCCAACGAGGGTGTGGACCCCGAGGGCACCGAGTTCGACCCCGCGCTCTACGGAATGCTCACGGAATACGACGAGCAGGGCAACTACAAGTACCCCGAGGGCTTCGACCCCGAGACCAACGAGTGGCGCGAGGGCTTCGAGACCCAGCGCGAGAAGTGGGAGCAGGATTACGCTGCAGCCCAGGCGCGCTGGGAAGCGCACAAGAAGCAGGTTGCAGCAGCAGCCAACGAGGTCATCTCCGATGTTCCCTCGGCCGGTTCTTCGTTCTCGAGCGACTCGGCTTCGGCCGGCACGCTCGCAGACGACGAATCACTCGCCGCTCTTCGCGAGAAGCTGTCCAGCAACTCCTGATCCGCGGAGACTCGGTCTCCACACGGTCAACCACAGCGACCGGGTCCTCATGGGCCCGGTCGCTTGTCGTTGAGCGAACTCGCAAAGGTAGCATGGTGCGCGTGCAGCAGATCGGACTCCCGTGTACCTGATAGCTCTCACCGGCGGCATCGCATCCGGCAAATCTCTGGTCAGTGATCGGCTCGCTGAACTCGGGGCAGTGGTCATCGATGCGGATGTGCTGGCCAGGCAGGTGGTCGAGCCGGGAACACCGGCGCTGGCGGAGATCGCCGAGGCCTTCGGCCCTGCGGTGATCCAGGACGACGGATCCCTCAACCGGCCAGCGCTCGGCTCGATCATCTTTCAGGACGCCGAGGCCCGCGAACGTCTGGGCGCCATCACCCACCCGGCAATCTGGAAGCGCACGCGTGAGTTGATAGCAGAGGCCGAGCGCACCGACCCCGACGCGGTCGTCGTGTACGACGTTCCGCTCCTGGCCGAGTCCGGTAAGGCGCGCAAGGCCGACTTCGATCTCACCGTCGTCGTGCACGCGGACGCCGAGACCCGCCTCAGGCGCATGGTGGAGCTGCGCGGACTCAGCCGCGAGGAGGCGCAGCACCGTCTCAATTCTCAGGCCAGCGACACCGAACGACTCGCGATCGCCGACCTGGTCATCGACAACAACGGCACGATCGCGCAGGCGCTGGACCAGGTCGACGCGCTGTGGCGGAGGGTACGCTGAGAGCGATGCCCCGATGGCGTGTCAGGGGCCGAATCTAGACTTACAGAATGCAACCCACGCGTTCCGTTCGTCCCTTCGAGGTCATCAGCGAGTACACGCCGAGCGGCGACCAGCCCGCCGCGATCGCTGAGCTGGCCGGGCGAATCAACGCGGGGGAGACCGATGTCGTGCTTCTCGGCGCAACGGGAACGGGAAAGTCCGCGACGACGGCCTGGCTCATCGAGCAGGTGCAGCGCCCGACCCTGGTGCTCGCGCACAACAAGACCCTTGCCGCGCAACTTGCCAACGAGTTCCGCGAACTGTTGCCGAACAATGCCGTCGAGTACTTCGTCTCCTACTACGACTACTACCAGCCAGAGGCGTACGTTCCGCAGACAGACACGTTTATCGAAAAGGACTCCTCGATCAACGCCGAGGTCGAGCGGCTCCGGCACTCGACCACCAACTCGCTGCTCAGCCGCAGGGATGTCGTGGTCGTCTCCACGGTGTCGTGCATCTACGGACTCGGCAGTTCGGAGGAGTATCTGGACGCGATGATCGCGCTCCAGGTGGGCATGAAGATCAATCGCGAGGCGCTCATCCGCAAATTCGTCTCGATGCAGTATCAGCGCAACGACGTGGACTTCTCCCGAGGTAACTTCCGGGTGCGCGGCGACACCATCGAGATCATCCCCATGTACGAGGAACTCGCCATCCGCATCGAGATGTTCGGCGACGAGATCGAGGCGCTGTACAGCCTGCACCCGCTCACGGGAGACGTGGTGAAGACACTGGATGCCGTCTCCGTCTTCCCCGGCTCGCACTACGTCGCGGGCACCGACCGCATGCACGCTGCGATCAAGACGATCAAGGTCGAGCTCGCGGAGCGACTCGAAGAGCTCGAGCGCGAGGGCAAGCTGCTGGAGGCGCAGCGACTGCGGATGCGCACGACCTTCGACCTCGAGATGATGGAGCAGATCGGCTTCTGCAGCGGCATCGAGAACTATTCGCGGCATATCGATCAGCGGCAGCCCGGCGAGGCACCGCACTGCCTCATCGACTACTTCCCCGAGGACTTCCTCGTCGTGATCGACGAATCACACGTGACAGTGCCGCAGATAGGCGCGATGTACGAGGGCGACGCCTCCCGCAAGCGCACGCTCGTCGAGCATGGCTTCCGTCTGCCGAGCGCCCTCGACAACCGACCGCTCAAGTTCTCCGAATTCCTCGATCGGGTGGGCCAGAAGGTCTACCTGTCTGCGACGCCGGGCAAATACGAACTCGGCATCACCGACAGCGTGGTCGAGCAGATCATCAGGCCCACCGGCCTCGTCGATCCGCAGATCGTCGTGAAGCCCACCAAGGGGCAGATCGACGACCTGCTCGAGGAGATTCGCCAACGAACCGAGAAGAACGAGCGAGTCCTCGTCACGACCCTCACCAAGAAGATGGCCGAGGAACTCACGGAGTTCCTCGGCGAGGCAGGCGTGCGGGTTCGCTATCTTCACTCGGATGTCGACACGCTGCGCCGGGTCGAGTTGCTCACCGAACTGCGCCAGGGCGTGTACGACGTGCTGGTGGGCATCAACCTGCTTCGCGAGGGCCTGGACCTGCCCGAGGTGTCCCTCGTCGCGATCCTCGACGCCGACAAGGAGGGCTTCCTGCGCTCGTCGACCTCTCTCATTCAAACGATTGGTCGAGCCGCCAGAAACGTGTCGGGTGCCGTGCACATGTACGCCGACGTGCTCACCGATTCGATGAAGATCGCGATCGACGAGACAAACCGCCGCCGCGAGAAGCAGATCGCCTACAACAAGGAACGCGGCGTCGATCCCCAGCCACTCCGCAAGAAGATCGCGGACATCACCGACGCGCTCAGTCGAGAGGATGCCGACACCGCCCAGTTGCTCGCCGGCAGAGACGGCCGCAAGAGGTCTCCGACGCCGGGA
>Ga0134125_10002413_pt1 | contig 22201 bp, 12 predicted proteins | sample KB31751_FD_96464 | JGI IMG/M metagenome (GOLD analysis project Ga0134125, IMG submission 96464) | Terrestrial soil microbial communities with excess Nitrogen fertilizer from Kellogg Biological Station, Michigan, USA - KB3-175-1 | ecosystem: Environmental > Terrestrial > Soil > Unclassified ... | reverse complement strand
GAGGCTGAAGAACAGAACAGGGATGCTGACCGAGATGACGGTTTCGAGAGGAATCGTGTAGGGAGGAATCAGCAGCCTGAGCGCCTTGGTTCCGGCGTAGGCGATGGCGACGCCAACCGCTCCACCGGCTAAGGCAAGTGATAAGCTTTCCAGAAACAATTGGCGAACAATTTGGAAGCGTTGTGCCCCTAACGCGCTGCGAATGGCGATTTCGCGCTCACGCGCGGTGGCCCGCGCCAGCAACATGTTCGCAACGTTGCAGCAGGCAATGAGGAGCAGCAAGCCGACGGCTCCGAAGAGCGTATATAAGACCCAGCGAAATTTGCCGACAACCCAATCGATGACGGTGACTACTTTGATGGTGAATTGCTTCGGATACTTGTCCGGATATAGCTTTGCCAGGCGCTTGGCGATGACATTGAGCTGCACGGCCGCGGCCTGAGTAGTAACTCCCGGTTTGAGCCTGGCCTGCAGCCAAAAATCCTTCTTCATGGCGTCGGGATCGCTGCGCTGCGCGGCGTCCGGTATCCAGACATCTGCCACGTTCCAGTTGAAATGCGGGGGCATCACGCCGACAACAGTGATGGGATGTTTATCAAGTACGATCGTCCGGCCCAGTATAGCTTTGTCGCCGCCGAAATGCGTCATCCAAGCCTGGTAGCTGAGCACTCCCGCCAAAGCTGCCCCCGGCCGCGCGTCGCCGCCGGTGATAACGCGGCCGAACAGAGCGGGCACGCCGAGGAAATGAAACGTGTTCGGCGTCACCATCCCGACGGCGAACGGCTCGTTGCCGGAAGGACTCTCGTACACCATGCCGGTGCTGTAGGTGCCAACGGCTTCTTCAAAGACGCTGCTTTCGTCCACATAGGAGCGGAATTCCGGAATGGTTAGCCCGCCGCGAATTCCTCCGCGAGTTTGCTCGGTGTCTTGGATCACCACGTCCACCATCCGACGCGGATTGGTGTAGGGGAACGGATTGAACAGCACGCTTTGAATCACGCTGTACATGGTGGTGACCGCGCCGATGCCCAGCGCGAGCGTTAAAGCCGCAAGGATGGTGAAACCGGGCTGCCGGAGGCTTTCACGGCAGGCGTAGCGGAGGTCGCGCATAAGCCATTGCATTGGTACAAGGCTATATGAATTTTGACCGGGGTGGGAGAGTTGGCCGTGTTTTACGCAGCATTAATCGCCTCTTGTTCCCAGTCTTCTATTTGCAAGCGCAGAATAGAAACATGAAAACGATGCCGGCGGTACGCATCAATGGCAAAGGCGCGTCGCGTATTGAAGCTGGCCACCCTTGGGTTTTTTCGAGTGATGTGATCGACCGGGGCGGCGCGGGTGCGGGCGATGCGGTTCGGGTGGTGGATTCGCGAGGCCGCGGACTGGGAACCGCGCACTACAGCTCGACCTCGCAAATTACATTGCGATTGCTGAGCAGGCGCGCTGAGGCGACTGATCGCGATTTTCTGAAGTGCCGCATCCTCGCGGCGCAGAAGCATCGCGAGTTGACCGTTGAAAATTCGGAAGCGTACCGGCTGGTCCATGCGGAAGGCGATCTGTTACCCGGGCTGATTATTGATCGATATGCGAGCTTTTTCGTTGTCCAGTTGCTCGATCAGGGCATGGACCGGATGCAAGCGGATATTGCCTCTATACTGAACGAAGTTTTCTCTCCGGCAGGAATCTTAGCGAGGAATGACGCGGCAGTACGGGCAAAAGAGGATTTGCCGCTCAAAGTGGAAGTGCTGACAGGCGAGATCCCCGATTATGTACGCATAGATATGAACGGCTTGGCATGGCGGGCCGACTTATTGCACGGTCAGAAGACAGGCATCTTTCTGGACCAGCGGGAAAACTATCTTGCAGCACAACGGTTCGCTTCGGGCCGCGCGCTCGACTGCTTTACAGCAACAGGCGGCTTTGCCATGCATCTGGCTGCGCGTTGCGAATCGGTTGAGGCGGTTGACAGCTCGGCTCCGACTCTGGCAATTGCCGAGGCAAATGCCAAAGAAAACGGCATCGGCAACGTTACGTTTACGCAAGCGGACGTGTTGGAATACCTGCCACAACTCGTGTCAGCGCACAAGCGTTTTGAGGTGGTGGTGGTAGATCCGCCGGCGTTCACAAAATCGCGTGGAGCAATTGAGGGTGCGGCGCGCGGTTACAAAGAGATCAACCTGAGAGCGCTCCGTTTACTGGCGCCGGGCGGAATTTTGGTGAGCTGCTCGTGCTCGCATCATATGAGCGAAGCCCGGTTACTTGAAATCGTAGCCGCGGCCGCGCTCGATGCCGGAAAGCAACTGCGGGTACTAGACAGGCGGACACAATCGCAGGACCATCCAATTCTGCTGACCGTACCGGAAACCCACTATTTGAAGTGCCTCATCCTGCAGGTGATGTGATCGGGGTGGGTGATGACCAGGTGTCCGGCGATACTGGAATTATCACCATGGAACCGCTCGATCCGGTAGAGGCGCGCGTACTCGGCGCGCTGATTGAAAAAGAAGCCACGACACCTGAATACTATCCGCTCTCGCTGAACGCCCTTGTTACGGCCTGCAATCAGAAATCAAACCGATACCCGGTGGTGGATTATGACGACGAGACTGTTCGAGAGGCGATTGAGCGGCTGCGAGCACGGCGTCTGGCGATGGTGATCCACGGCAACGGGCGCGTGACGAAATACGCGCAAAGCATATCCGAGCAATTGAATCTCGGCCGCCGAGAATTGGCGATTGTCGGCGTGCTGCTGCTGCGCGGCCCACAGACACTCGGGGAACTGAAGGACCGGACAGAGCGGATCTTTTCGTTTGCCGACCTGGAAGAAGCCGAACGAACGCTCGATAAATTGGCGGAGTGGCCTTCGGGGGCGCTGACGAGGAAAGTCCCGAAGCAGCCGGGTCAAAAAGAGGCGCGCTATGCACAGTTATTGTCCGATGAGCCGGTCATGGAACCGGTTATCGACGCTTCCCCTACTCCGCCGGGCCGGCTGAGTCAATTAGAAGGAGAAGTTCAGCAGTTACGAGACGATTTAGCTGAGCTGAAGCGGCGTTTTGAAGAATTGGAAAGCCAATTGCGATAAGAGTGGCGGGTTACCATTGAGCTGAGCACCTTAAAAGAGCTTTGAGCCGGGCGCTTACGCTTCCGGCTCCGTGTGTAGATGCGCATTCTCAGCCGATCGATTTTAAAGGAAATTGTGACCAGCGCCGTCCTCGGGGGCGTGCTGTTCACATTTGTCTTGTTTCTGCACACCATGCAGAAACTTTTTGCGCTGTTGGTGCGCAGCACGGCCTCGCCGATGGATGTGGCCAAGCTGCTTTTCTTTGCGCTTCCGGCAATGGTACCGTTCGCCTTGCCCTTAGGCGTATTGGTTGGCATTCTCATCGGGCTCAGCCGCATGTCGGCAGACGGCGAGATTACGGCTATGCGTGCGGCGGGTGTTCCCAGTTCGGCGGTCCTACGTCCGGTTTTGCTTTTCTCATCGCTGGCGCTGGTTGTTACCGCCATCAGTTCGCTATGGCTGACTCCATTGTGCCTGCGCCGCCAATCGCAAATCGCACGGCATATCGCGGCAGCTCAATTGAGCGCCGATATTGAGGCTCGCGTTTTCGACGAACAGTTTCCGAACACGGTTCTTTATTTGGGCGATGTCATAACCGGAAAGCAGGTGCACTGGCAGCACGTTTTTATGGCCGACACCACGCCCCCGGAGGATCTGGCCAAAGAGGGCAAAGACCGGAGTACTGACATTCCGCGTGTGACGATAGCGGCCGACGCGATTGCAACACCGCTGCCAGGGCAGAACCAGATTCAGCTCAATATGCACGACGTCCGAACAATTGAGACGGACAAAGAGGGCCGCGTCATTACGACCGGCAGCAGTGAAGGGGTCGAGGTCCTTCAGGCACAGAAACCAGACGTGGAGGTGAACCATGCCGTCACGGAAATGGATACGGTCCCTTTGTACCGGAGGACTTATAAGACGCCGGGACTCACCGCACAGCAGCGGAAGGAAGCGGCGATTGAGCTTCATCAGCGGCTGGCGCTGCCATTTGCCTGCGTGCTGCTGGCGCTGGTTGGCGTGCCGCTCGGTATTTCCTCGCAGAAAGGCGGCAAGTCCACGGCGTTCGTAATTACGGTTCTGGTGGCGTTCGTTTACTACCTGAGCCTGATTACGCTGATTGGACTGGCACGGAAGGGCAATTTCCCGGTGCCGGTGGCGGTGTGGACACCAAATGCGATCTTCGCGGTGACCGCAGCGGTGCTGATTTCGCGGCTGGAGAAGCCGGGCGACCGCGACTTCATGGCGTGGATGCGCGCCAAGGCGAGGGCTGTATCCAAGCGGATCTCCGAGCGGCAACCTGAGGTGTCGAAGGCGCTCAGCTTCCGATGGCTGCGTAGCCTTGCGCTGCGACCGATGCTGATCGACGGCTATGTATTGAACAGCTTTTTGTTCTACTTTCTGGTATTGCTAGGCGCGCTCGTGATGATGACGGAAGTCTTCACCTTTTTTGAATTGCTGAGCGACATGGTGAAGAACAACATCTCGATGGTGACGATGGTCGACTATCTTTTCAACCTGGCGCCGCAGCTTATCTATGAATCGACGCCGATGGCGGTTTTGGTGGCAACGCTGATTTGTTTTGGCGTACTCACGAAGCATAACGAAATTACGGCGTTTAAGGCGGGCGGCATCAGCGTTCACCGCCTTGCGGTACCTGTGCTGATTGCAGCGTTTTGCGTCAGCGGCCTGATTTTTGCATTCGATTATTACTACATTCCCGAAGCCAACCGCCGACAGGAGGAATTGCGGGCGGTGATTAAAAACCGCCCGGTTCAAACGTACTTGCGGCCGGACCGGCAATGGGTGGCGGGCAGGGATTCCCGGATTTTCAACTATAAATACTTTGATCCGAAGCAACGGATCATGTACAAGCCCAACGTTTACGAACTCGACCCGAAGACGTTTCATGTTGTCCATCAGATTTCGGCGGAGCGGGCGCGTTGGGAACCGTCGCTACACACGTGGGTTTTCCAGAACGGGCAGAGTCACGATTTTGAAAAGGATACCTATCAGGGCTTCCATAACAAGTTTGCATCCTTTAGTGAAATCAACGAGCCGCCATCGTGGTTCGTGAAAGAAGAGAAGGAATTTAAGGAGATGAACTTCAACGAGCTTGCGGGCTACATTCGCGAAGTAAAAGCCAGCGGGCTCGATACCATTCCGCTCCAGGTAGAGTACCATCGCAAGTTTGCCGTGCCTCTGTTCGCGCTGATTATGGCGCTGCTGAGCATTCCGTTCGCTTTTGTGGCGGGCAACAAAGGCGCGATGACCGGCGTGGGCATCAGCTTCGGCATTGCCATCGCTTATTGGGTGCTAAATAGCTTATTTATTCAGATTGGCGACCTTAATCAACTACCGGCGGCGATGGCGGCGTGGTCGCCTGATGCGCTATTTTCACTGGCGGGCATGTGGTTCCTGCTGCGCATGCGTACGTAAATCGTAATCACCTGGCCCCGACGTTCCCAGGAAGCTTCCAATTGCAATCCTAAACTCGCGCATTGCGCGCGCGTGATCTCCGGCTCATATCCATAGAATTTCGACAGAAATTCGCGAACTGGAGGAAAGCTGAGAATGCCTCCTCCGGGCGCCCAAGTTCGCGTATAGACAACAAGCGCGTCGTATTTATCGCGCGGAATGGCTTTTATGGAATCAAAGTGAAAATCGTTGGTTTCGATCACCTTTTGCGGCCGGTCGACGAACCCGAAATCCGGATCGCGCAGGCCGGCTGTGTACGGCCACGCGGTGGCGATGCGTGCGCCGGGCAGGCGGTGCTGAATATAGTACGACGCTGCCTCCTGAAGTTCCACGAAATCGACCATCGCGTAATTGTTTTCAAAAGGAAACGGATATGGCGGATTCCAGAACAGGCTGCAGATTAGCCCGGCCGACAGCGCTGTACCAATTGCGAGGCGAGGCAATTTCGGCAGTTGCCACAGCGCAATGGTCACAACGATGTAGAAAACGGGTAGAACAGGCAGCAGGTATCGTTCGAGGGCCGCACCACCCAAAAGCGTGACTAACAAAAAATTCGCTGCACAAACGAGCCCGGTTACGGCCCAATCGAATGAACGATAGGCCCACAGGCGTTTGCGCAGCAGCAGAATCAGCACAGTGCCTATCCAGCGAAATTCGGCGAAGAACAAATAGAACAAGTGCCGCAAAAAACTAGTCAGGACATGGACCGGCTGGAGGGAATACCAGATGTTGTACTGCGCGAAACCGGGATCGCCGGTCCAGTATCCGGTTTTATGATGAAGCAGCATCAGCCAGGCGCCTAACGCAACCGGCACGCCGAGATAGTAGGAAGCGAATTTAAATTGACGCTTCCATAAGAGCACGCAGAATAAAGCCAGGGCCGTTACAGCTCCAGTTTCTTTCACCAGGACCAACGCCACGCAAACCAGTGCGGACGCGGCAAATCGCTTACGAATAAAGAGCAGCAGGGCCACGAGGGCCAAAGTCATTGCCGGCATGTCGAGCTGCGCCATCATGCCCTGCATGAAAAACAACGGCGACAGAAGTAGCAGGACAGGCGGCAAAAACGCAGGCAAGCCGGGGACCCCGCGGCAAAGTTCGATCGACAGTAAGAACAAGGCAAGCAGGCCGGCTCCCGCCACGAGCAGCATGGCAAACCGCGTGATAACGATGGAATAGCCAAAGACCTTGTACCAGAGGACGAGGTATAGTTCCACGCCCGGTGGATGGATATTGGGAACAACAGAATGCGCCACCCACGAGCCGTTTCGCAGAAGATCGAGGGCGGTGGGAACGAATTGGCCCTGCTCATCCCAAAAATAAGGTAGATTCAGCAGCCCAAAATGCAGAGCAATGAAAGGAATGGTGAAGAGAAGGAAGAAGAGGAGCAGATGGAGATAACGGCTGCCGGGCGATGGCATAGCAACCGGTTTCACCGTCGCGCGCGACGCACTATTCTTCGGGGCAGCCACCATGGGGGCTATTGGACGAATTCGGCCTGGCCGTGCGCTTCCAGCTTGATTTCGCCAAATGCCGACTCGTACTGCTTAATGTTTTGCTGTAGGACGTTGAACAAAGCTTTGGCCTGCTGAGGGCTCAAATAGACACCTTGAAAGCTCTGGATATTCAGCATTTCAGGTGACGACTGATTAATGGTGCCGAAGAGCAGAAAAAAATCCCAGATGTTCACGCGCACCTGAACGCTATTGGCGTAACTTTCCCGGTAATCGGGGGTGGTCGTCAACTGAATCTTTGGCTGGGTCGGAGGTGTCATGCTCCTAGTATCCCCAACGCGTCAGAAAATGATTTCGCCAGTCGTGTCAGGAGGAGGCGATATCCCAAACATTTTCAAAATGGAAACCGTGACATCTTGTAAGCGCGGGCGCGGGGGCGGAACGCGCCAGCTTGTAAATAAAACACCGGGAACGTCAGTGGGATTTACACAGTGATCGGCAATCCAGGCATCGTCGTTATCGGTAATCTCGTCCACGGGCGTGCCGCCAAGACCCGTTTGCCATGAGGCACGATAGCCGGGCGCGTAGCCCACAATGAAATCGGGCGCTACTTCCGCATTCTCTTTCGTGGGGTGTACGGGGTAGATGGCTTCCACCACTTGACGGCCGTTTGCCGGATCTTTCCAAGCAAGGAGCTGTTCTTTGAGAGTGGCGATGGTTGCATGCAGCCGGTCGGGAGACGCGAGGATACCGCTGCGTTCGCGACCCTTCCGATTAAGATAGAGACCGTTCAGGCCGATGGCATAGGCTTCGGTTTGCGCCCAATCGATGGTTTGCAGGCTGGTATCTTCACCCGGCGCGCCCTTCAGCGTTAGGAACCCCCGATGGCTCAACCAGGTGTTTAAATTGACGGCCCGATCAAACGTAGTGAAGCCGTGATCGGAAAGGATAAGGAGTTTGGCCGTTGGAAAGGCCTTGCGCACCTCACCGACGCACTCATCGACCTCGCGATAAACCTTCAGCAACTCGGCATCATAGCGTTTCCAGAGGATGTGCGAATTTTGATCGACTGACGAGAAGTAAAAGAATAGAAGCCCGCCTTTGTAATTCCGCAATGACTGGCGGAGCAGGCGCTGTTCGTCTTCAAAGACAAGATGCGTTTGCCGGAGAAATTCGGGCAGAGTGAAAACCCCTTGCCGTAAGGCGGATGTGTCCTCGGGAATACCCAGGGTAAAGAACCGGCCGTCTTCATCGGCGATCGTGCGGCTCCAGTTTGTTGGGGCAGAAACGGGAAGAGCGGGCGCGGCAGGATCGATATTGACAGGAGAAATGTATAGCTCGAATACCGGATGCAACTGTTTTACATACACGCGGAATTCACCGGACACTGAGGACACGTGCGAAATCAACGGAAAATCTGCTCGAAGCCAGCGGGACCACTCGCCTTCGGTCAGCACTTCCACGTGATCGCCGCATTGCAGACGCATAACAGGATGATCGCGATCGACATCGGCGATAAGATTTGCCGTGGCGTAGGCGTGGTCCTTACGCAAGGCATTCGGCGGACCTTCCAACCGGAGTACAGTATGGCCATGTTGCAGATCTACTTTAATGATGCGGCCTCCGGAGACGTCGCGCGATAGTTCTTCCGGATCGTCGGTGTAGAACGTGAATGTGCCGAGCGTGCCGCGCAGATCCGGGGTTCCCATTCCCGAGATGGCGTGGCCCGCTGAAACAGGCGGATAATTTGTCGGCATCCGAATCACGGAAACCGGAATACCTCGATCGGAAATCAGCTTCCAGAACGGCACGCCATGCCGCAACGAAACTACGCGCGATGACGAAAGCGGCAGCACATAAGACCCGAGCGTCAGCGAAAATCGTGGAGCTTCGTTTCGGGACATGGAAGAGAACGGCTCCAGCGTCCGCGGATCCCGATGAACAAAATCGAACAGGCCATGTCCCGCGGGGTCGAGTCCAGTGATGAAGGTCGACCAGGCAACGGGGCTCTGCGGGGGAGTTGTGGTGCCAAGCTTTTGAAATGTGCCTTCCGCGCGCAGGCGGCTGAGATTCGGAAGATCATGCCAATGGTGTTCGACGAAACCGGGGTCCATTCCATCGACGCCGAGCACGATTAAGTTCGGTGTGTTTGTACGGTTAATGCCGCAGGACGTGGACAACGCAGCAGCAAGGGCGATCAATAAATATCTTATTGGGATGAGCCTCCCAAATAGCCGAGGCTTCGCAGCCGCTCTAGCGTGGGCTCATCAAGCGTCGATTTGCCGGTGTGGCCAATGGCGACGCGAATCTTATTTTGCGCGTTAATCCACTGGCGGAGGGCCGCCATCATCGATTCCACTTCGCCGGAATTTTGGCCGGCAACATCGTGTTGTTCCTGGCGATCCTTCTGACGATCATAGAGTTCGACCCGTTTAATTCCCGCTTTGGCCGCTTTATTGCGATAGATGAACTTCCAGCGCGAGTTCACGATGGCAAAACTATCGGTTGCATTCTCGGGCACTAAGCCTTGCGGATGGGCTGTTGCAAAACGAGACGAAACGACGAGCCCGCGACGTTTAAACGCATGCCCATTTATAAGCGGCGCCAAACTCTGACCTTCGACCATATTCGGAGTCTTGAGGTGTAGAAAGTCGAGAACGGTCGGCATGACGTCGATCAATTGCACTGGCTCGGAAATACGCTTCGGCGCGCCCAGGAGCTTCGGGTTCCACATCATGAGCATCGTATGCGTGAGTTCCTGGTATACGGAATGGCCGTGCGCCGTCCAGCCATGATCCCAAAACTCCTCGCCATGATCCGAGAGTACGATAATCAGCGTGTTGTCGAGCACGCCGACTTGCCGCAGCTTTTCCACCAGCAGCTTGAAGCTGTGATCGTTGTGGAGAATTTCGCCGTCGTACCGGTCCATTGCCTGGTGAATGAAACGTGTTGGCTCAATGCCGGCGCGCTTGCATATTTCCGGGCTGATCACAGCGCCGCCGTTATATTCATGATGCGTCAGAAAGCTTTTGTACTCGCGATCGAACACGGAATCCTCACGAGGATTGGCAAAGGACGCGTCAAATGGCGCCGGCGGGTCGTAGGGCGCATGCGGGTCCATCGAGTGAGCGTAGAGAAAGAAGGGCTCGTTGCGATGAATGTCAAGCCAGGGAAAGACAACTTTGTTTAGTGCCGCCGAATCGGTCCCGCCATCGGTTTTTGGATTCACTTGGCGAAGCACCACAGGATATTCGAGCATGTAATCGAATCCGCGATCGAGACCGGTTGCTCTGCCCACAAATGGATTAGCGACAATACTCGAAGTAACATAACCGGCGGCGCGAAGCTGCTCAGCGAGCGTTTGGGCTCCGTTGGGGATCGTATCGGCGTCGTTTCTGATGCCGTGGGTGAACGAGTACAGCGATGTCATTAATGACGCAATAGAAGCCTTGGTCCAAGTTGCCTGAGCCTGACAATCATTAAAGACGATAGCGGACGCGGCTAATTGATCCAGAAACGGGGTTGTCTTGCGGCCGTAGCCATTGAAGCTGGTATGGTCGGCACGTACGGTGTCCATCGTATAGATGAGAATATTCGGCCGGCTTTTCTTCGTGTTACTCGTGACTAGAGGATTGGACCATAATCCGACTTCTCCCGTTTTGGCGGATTGCGTTTGAAGTCGAAGGGTTACTTCGCGGCCGCTCCAGCGCGAAAGATCCACTGAGGCATCCTGCCAGCGATCGGGATCGCTCAATGTTTGCGAAAACAACGTGCCTTGTGCGCCGTTGACACTCACCTGGAACGTGACGGCGCGGCCCTGTTCCGTGGTTCCTATGCCGAAGTGGAAATGACCACCGGCAGGTACGCGAATAGGGAAGTCGATTGTAGAAGGCGAGTGGACGTAGATGGCATTCCTGTACTCATCGCGCTTACCCAACGGCTCGCGACCGGAGGGTTGCACAAAGCCCGCAGGCTTGGGAATCAGCTTGATGGAACGAATTGCGACCAGATCGGTTAAGCTGTCAGTCGGCATAATGCCCAGCGGTCGAGCGCCTTTAGGGGCATCGACATTTACCGGGAACCGATATACGTTGTATTCGCCGGGCGGCCCGAGCTTTTGACTGGCTTCGAAATCGCCAATTCTGATTTTGATATCGCTACCGCCCTGCGCGGACATTCGTATTTCGACGGCTTGATACAGCTTCCAGTCGATAGCCGGCTGCTTGGGTTGGAGAATCACCGGAGTGGAACCAGTGCCTTTAACGATCAAATCCCCATTGCGAACGCCAATACGACCGCGAAGCAATTGCCAGGTGATATCGGATGTGGAAAAGAAGTTCTGCCATACAACTGTCTCCGCAGCAGTCGCCGTGCTCGGCGCGGCGGAGGCTTCGATGTGAGCACTGGCTAGTTTGTCATCGAGGCGGATGATATTAGGTGAAGACGGTTGCGGCCCACCGGATGCGTAGCACCAGATGGGCGCGCATAAAGAAAACAGCAGCGTAGTAAAGATCAGCCGCAATCAGTCATCATCCTACCCTGACTCAAAATTCCAAGCGGGCTCCAATCTGGATGATACGCGGTGCGTTCGGCTGCGAGCTGAGATTGATGAGACCGGTTGTTGGATCCGGGTTATTCAAATTCGGGTGATTGAACACATTGAAGAAATCGCCGCTCATGCGGAGGCGAATGCGTTCAGTGAAGTTAAAGTACTTGAAGAGTGTAACGTCCTGATTGAAAGATGAAGGTCCAAGCATAAAGTTGCGAGCGTTCCAGCTTACGTTGTCGGTAATCGGCGTTTGCGCCACTGTGCCGTCGGCAAGCGTTTGCGGCAACTGATTGTTGAACCCAGATCCCAGGGGATGGATGCGCCGCGATCCGCGGGCTACGGGCACGAGATTTTGGAGCGCCGATGCGTTTACGCCCGTGGCTTGCGTGGGATCGAAATCGCCGGCAAACCAGAGTAACCGGTTTTGACCGAAGATATTCATGTTCAGCCGTTGATCGGGGTTTAAGGATGGATTTGCGAACTGGTATTCGGCTGCCGCGTTGCCCATCCAGAAGCCGCCGGCCCAGGTGCCGATGAATCCGATCTGCCATCCTCCGATGAGGGCATCCCACCCGCGGTTCACGTTTCCAAAGAACTTCTTTCCTTTTCCGAGCGGAAGCTGATAGAGGCCAGTCCATGTGATGCGCTGCGGCGGCACCTGGCTGGAGTTGGTGTAAAGAAGGCGCTGGCGCTGGCTATCCGTCATATTCGGATTCCCAATAATTTCGTTGTTGGCCGGAACGGAACCCGATGTGCCGCCGCCTTGACTGCCGCTTCCGGTAGCCGAGGCATTGAAACCGCCGGAACCACCGAACGAGCCGCCGCCGCTGTCATTGGTGGACATGGCGTGTGTGTAGGCGTAGAAGAATTGGAAAGAGAGCCCGTTAGAGAATCGTTTGTCCAGAACGGCCTGAACTCCGTGGCTGTTCGAATAGCCATTGTGGCGCAGGACGCCATTCGCTCCCGTCATTCCCCAGTTGGGATTGAATTGCCGTAGATACGTGAGCGTGGGCGCGGCTACGCCGGTAGCTGCCTGGTAGTTATATCGCGATGTAGGAGCATTGAAATCCCAATTCTGCTGCAAATTGCTGCCATGATTTCCGGTGTAGGAAAGCTTCAAGACCAAGTTATTCGCCAGTTGGCGTTCCAGAGTGAAGGTCCATTCCTGCATCCGGTTATCGGCCCAGTTGTTGTTGTCCATCGCCAGGAAGCCCTGCGCGGAACGATTCACGGCGCTCGGACTTACGGTTGCCGTTCCTCCCGAACCTAATTTGTCGGCAGAATTAGGTACGACGGTGAGTGCATAGACACCGTTGCTCCCTTGAAGATCGTTCACGCTATTCACGTAGCGCAAATTGAGCGGCGGGTCGATTCGCATGGTGGCGAGAATCTGTGATAGCGGCATGGGCCAGTAATAAGTTCCGAAACCGGCGCGAATCACCCATTTATCGGTTAGACGATACGCAGCGGACACGTTAGGCGCGATATCGTTCCAGACGTTGGGAATCAGAGCGCTGGGGAAACCGACGGAATTAGCGGAGACGGAGGTTAAACCACGTGCGGTCCAGGCATCAATCACACCGGTGGGGAGGCCGGGAACGGTGGTGAGCGTCGTGTCATGCGGAAACACAACTTGCATATTTGTAGCGTTTAAAGTGGTGAGGTCAATGTTGTCGATACGGTTGTATTTCTCTTTGTAGGGGGTCCACGTCTCCCAACGCAGCCCGACGCTTAACGTCAGTTTCGGCGTGACTCGCCAGGTGTCCTCGGCAAAAACGCCGATCTCCCTCTGCCGGAAATAAAAGTAGCCGCGGTTGTATTGATTAGAGAGATAAGAAGGAAGTCCCAATTCCAAGCTGGCGAGACCGGAGCCGGTGAAGGGTGTGACGCCTTGCGCCTCCGGGCTGTAAAGACCAGTCCAGAAGTTATCGAAAGAATTGGAGCCCTGAGCCTGCTGGACTTCCTGAACATTGTTCATTTCCTGCCGGCCCTTGAAGCCAAACTTCATTGTGTGCTTGCCCTTAACCCAGGTGACGTTATCGTCAATTTCGTATTGGGTCATGTTTTGAGCCTTGTGGTTATCTGAATCCCAACCGCCGTAATAGAACATGCTGCTGGCATCGGTGTAGACGGTGGGCCAACCGGTCGCGCCGAAGGGATTGGGCAGGCCAAGCTTCGCATCCCAGTCGATGTTATCTGCCCCGGTGCCTTGACTATTTGGAGAGCGCATGGCGCCAAGTTGCAAATCGTTCAGCAAAGACGGGCTGAATATGTGCGTATAATGCGCGCTGATGTTGTAGACGGTGGAATGCTGCGCCGACGTCCCGGTCGCATTGCTAACGCCTTGCGGCGGGTAGCCGTAGTGACCGCCGGTTTGCAGATTATCGTAATTCGATCGCGTGAAGCGGACGTACAGGCTGTTTTTCTCGGAGAACGATTGGTCGATACGGGCAGTAATAGAGTTGGTGTTCGTGCTCAGCGGGTAATAGGTTTGGAAATTGTAACCGGTCCAGGGATTCGCACCCGCGTTCGGACCATTTGGCAACGGAGTTACACCCTTGAACCCGTTTAATACTTGTGTGTTGAGCTGGTTGGAAGGAATTACATTACCAACGTAAGGAGAACGGGAACCGTCGGGCGCGGTCGAGTACGGATCGTACATCGTAATCCGGTTACCGCTGGTGTCGATCGCGTTGCTGAAATCGCCGTTCCACATCGCTTCAGTTGGCACGCCGGTTTGGGAGAATACCTGCGAGCGCTGGCGTAAAAACTCCTGATCGTAGAAGAAGAACGTCTTGTTTTTAACTATCGGACCGCCCACAAACCCGCCGAATTCATTCCGGATCAGTTTCGCTGGTGTATTGCCATCCTGAACCGCGCGGGCAACCAATCCTCCGTAGTTATCACGAAAGGTTTCGAACAAACCGCCATGAAACTCATTTGTTCCGCTCCTGGTGACCAGTTGGATAGTCGCAGGGCGGTCGAAAGCCGCTCCCGATCCGGCAGTTTCCACGCGATATTCCTGCACCGTGTCGAGACCAGGCTGCACACGCGACATACCGCCGCCGAAGCGATCTACGTAGGACATGCCATCGAGAAGAATCTCGGTAGACCCAACCATCATGCCGTTGGTGCGGGGCGCCGCGCCGCCCTGGGTATTCTGGCCGCCTTCCACGCCAGGGGTAAGCGTAAACAGATTCGAAATCTGGCGACCATTCAGGGGAAGGTCGTGAATCTCTTTCGCGGTTTTGAGATCGCTCAATTGACCACCTTCGGTAGCAACCTGCGAGGCCGCTCCTGTGACGTCTATGGTGGCTTGCACATTGCCCATTGCCATATTGGCATCGACCGTCACGGTCTGTCCGGCGCGGATCTCAAAATCCGTTTCCCACTTTTGGAATCCGGACGCGTCCACTACCAGGTGATAGTTACCTACACGCAAACTGCCGAAATAGTAGAGACCGGAGGTATTGGTCGTCGTTTTGCGCGCCGCACCGGTATCGGTATTGGTAAGCGTAACGGCTGCAGATGAAACGGTAGCGCCAGACGGATCTTTTACCGTGCCGGTTGCAATGCCCAATCCGGTCTGAGCAACCACAGTAACGGAACTGGCCGCAAGAACGATTAAAAGCTTTCTGACCTTTGACAAGAAACTATTCATAAAGACGCACCCCTTATTCCGGCCCGAAACACGGATTGGGGCGAGAATAACAGAATTTTGACGAGCTTGTCAATGTGAATTCGCCCTCTGGATTTTACTTACTTGCCGGACACAGTAAAGTTGCCGCTCCCTCGCGGTCGCGGCTCGGTTACATTGCTAAAACACCTCAAACGTTGCGGTTTTCTTTTGGCCGCTCAACAAATCGTGCACCTTCACCGTCCAAACCCCGGTTGTTTCGTTCGTAGCCAATGGTAGCGCCTTCTCTCCGCTCCCGGACTTGGCCAGAATGTTTCCGGAATAGTAATTCACTTCCTGTCCAGCCGGATTTAACACATCAATGTGGAACACGCCGGCTTGCGCCCGCGTTTCTCCGCCGAACGAGACTCCAATGCGTGCAACGGTCCCCCGTTCTACACGCGCCGGGGTGGAGAGCCGCAGCGCGGGAATCGCGGTGGGGCTGAATGCGATAACCGTTGGTTCATAGGGATCGACCGTAAGGCGCAATTCTTTAACTCTCCCTAGAGCTTTACCCGCACGAATGTCGTAGGCGTACATAAACTCGGGAACAATGAGGCGCACTTTTTTGGGCTTCGAAAAGCGCTGATTGGCTTGAAACTCGGGCAGGCCAAGATCCTTCACGCTGAGTTCCGGATTATTATGCAAACCGACAATGGTTACGCCGCCGTTTTGAAATGCGTGTGTCTCCACTCCCTGCACAGGCTTTGTCTGGGCGTCGACAACCTGGAAGACCGGATGGACGTCCGCCGCGGCGACAATTTTCGCCATCTCCGCATAAAGCGCGTCACCGGTTCCGAGCACGCGCCGGCGGTTGTAGTCCAGCGCGTCCATATGAAAGACCTTCCCACGGCCCGTGTCGCCATTCAGGATCGCAAAGAGGCTCGATTGCGGCAGCTTGCGGCTGTGTTCATCATACGTTCCGGCGTCGCCATCGACAATAAGCACGCCACCCTGTTTTACAAAACTCACTATCGCCCGGGCTTCTTTTTCCGATAGCGAACTGGAATGCGGCAGGATGAGAACCCGGTAACCACCATTCACCAATTCGCCTTCTTCCACCTGGCCATAGGAAACGAACTTATATTGCAAGCCCTCGTCCTCTATCAGGCGGCAGTACGAATCGCGCACATTTAGGAATGTACTGTCTTTGCGTTCGGTCCAGGACATGCGATCGACCCAGGCGTCGCCTTTTGGGCGCTGCGAGAGCATCCACTCCGTACGCATACTGGGCTGCGAATAGTGGATGGCGATAGGCCCTGCGAGGCGCTTGCTGTTGATCAACAAGGCGCCGATCCCATCACGCATTTCATTCCAATATGGCGCGACTTCCTTCCCACGCGGTCCGATCTGGTTATCTGCTGTCACCACGTCGTTCTTAGCGTCCCAGATGATATTTCCTCGGGCGCCGTGCAGGAGTTCGTACCAAAGGCGGTGTTTTTCCCAAGGCCCGGTGGCAAACGCGGTGGTTACGAATGCAAGCTTCGGATTCAGCGAACGGATGATCTCGATGTTGTCACCGATATCGTAGGGCTCCAGGGCATCGAGCACCGAGGAAAGACGTGAGTAGTCGTACCCGCCCCAGCCGGGCATCTGTGCCCCTTCAATACCGACATAAGCCGTGGGATCGACGCTATGAATTGCATCAACTCCCATCTTCAAAGCGTCCGCATAGGAGATGTCCATAAACTCTTTGTGGTCGGCCCACGACGAGTAGTTTCCATCAGTGCGCTTCAGTGCTTCGCGCGTAGTATCGGGAGTGACATCGTTCCAATCGGAGAACTTGGTTTCCCACTCGCTGTTCAGCGCGGCGAGCGTGCCGTATTTGTCTCTCAGCCACCGGCGCATAGAGCCGAGCGCATAATCGGAGAAATCGAAATCCCAAAATCCAGCGAGTTCGGCGATGCCCGATTCGTCGGCAAGATTGTAGAAGATCGGGCGATAAGGCGAATAGATATGCGCGGATTTCACCAGCCTGTCGTGAATTTCCTTCAGCCAGTAGGCATCGGAAAAGCTGGGATGCCGTTTTATCGCCTCTCTATTCGACGGATCTTGCTTGTATAAAGCCTTGGCGTTGAGCAGCGCCCAATTGTAGGGCCGGTCGGGCCGGTAGATATGGTAAGCGGAGTAGAAATCGGTCGCCATATTTTCCACGTAGAAGCGCAGATTGTCTTTCAAGAGCGCTTCCGGAAGAGTGTTCGAATGCTCCGACGATTTGCCGGCATTGACTCCAACCTTCTCAAGCTCCTTGAAGTGTTCCGCGCTGCCGTCCTGCCACATGATGACCTGGTAGTCCCACCATTTGCGATCGGGTGGCTTGGCAATGAAGCTTACGTCCGCATCCTCTTCCCGGTTATCGGGCTGCCCCTTTTTGTTGACACCATGAAACGAAAGGTGGACGTGAAGCTGATTTTGCATGGCGACAGCACGACGAATATCAAGCGGGAACCGCAGTTCTCTTTCGTCTGTGAGCTCCACCGGTACAGTACGGTCGTCAACAACACGCCCGTAGACGTCGGTCCAATGAACGTGGAGAGTTCCCTTCCCCGTGGCCTGTAAGCCAATACGGAAAACGACACTGACAGGTTTGTCGCGCTCCAACGCGGGCGCGGGAAGCAGCAACTCACCCGCAGCTAGCAACGATGCGCCGGCGAGCAGCAGGGCAAACAAAGAAACGCAGCGGCTAATCACTCCGACTTACTTTACAACATCAAGAAAGTGGAAGCCAAACTATTTTTCATGGGCGCCGGCGCTGGCCGCTGCGTTCAGAGATTCCATACGCGCGGGTAGTCGGCGGAAGCCTTTGGTGATGATCGCGAGGTAGACAACCCCGGCCAGCAGCCAGGCAAAGCCGGCGATTTTGGCATTGCTGCTTAGATGAATCCAAAGATAGGTACAGAACGCCGCTCCCAAAAGCGGGAAAAGCAGGTTCGTGAACCATTCGACACCCGTTCGGCGCCGCAGACGAATAAAATAGTGGCGAATGACGCTGAGGTTCACGAGAATGAAGCCGGCAAACGCGCCGAAGTTCAGCATTTCCACCGCGACTTGAAACCGGGCAAGAGCGATCCCGGCGAGGCACAGCAGGCCCATGAAGTAGACACCTCGAGTGGGTGTGGAAAAACGCGGGTGGATGTAGCCGAATATTCGGCGCGAGATGACGCCGTCGCGTCCCATGCCATAGAGAAGGCGCGAAGCACCGGCCTGTCCGGTGAGCGCGCTGGCCAATCCCGCAACCAGCAACACAAACGTTAGAAAACCAAACATCCACGCTCCACCGATGCGGCTGCCGATATCGAGAATTGCCGTTTCCGTTTGCGGGAAGCTGCGATAGTCGGGCCAGACAACCGCCGCGAAATATACCGTGACAACGCAGATGGCAGCTTGAATGATGCAAACCAGGACTGTCGCAAAGCCGATATTCTTTTCCGGCGTCACCGTATCTTCGGCAAGCGTAGAAATAGCATCGAAGCCGATGTAGGAGAGCGCGCTGACACCCGCTCCGAGCAATAGCGGCCCAGTAGCGAACGTTTCTGGGCGGTAAACAGCAGAGCGGTCGAGAAGAGCGCTCCATCCGTGCATCGCAACGATGTAGCGGACCGCCAGCACCAGAAATAGCACCGCGCAAGCGCTCATGATCGCCATCATCACTCCGCTCGCGCGCGCCGTAACACGAATGCCGGGAATATTCACGAGGGTTAGCACGACGGTAAACAGAACAGCCCACACCGCGTAGGGAACAGAGGGAATAAGCCTCTGGGCTGTGAGCGCGGCGAAGATAACGCTGACGAGAGGAATCAATACATAGTCGAGAATCATCAGCCAGCCAGCGAGAAATCCGGCGTATTCGCTCAACGAGCAGCGCACGTACGTGTAAGTGGATCCGGCTGCCGGGAATGACGCAGCCATTTTTCCATAGCTTGCGGCCGTGAAGAGCACCGCCACCATCGCCACCAGGTAAGCAAGCGCCGCATGACCGCCCGATATCTGCTGGACAATGCCGTAGACGGGATAGGGCGCGGTCGGCGTGAGAATTACCAGACCGTAGAGAATCAGATCCCGGCGAGAAAGAACGCGCCGCAGCGATCCGGCAGGAGCGCTCATCGGCTTGCTCTAATGGCAGATGGCATGGAAGCGCCACGAGCAAAAATACTCGCTAATGGCAGAGCCGCCGCTCCAATCAGCGCTGCTTCGCCGCTAAAAGCCGACGGACGCACCAGCAAATTTCTCGAACCCCAAAGATCGGAATCGTCGGGCAATTGCTGCCGCAGCAGTGGTTCTACTAAACGCCAGTCTTCGGTAATTGGTCCGTCAATTACGATCGCATCGGCATCCAGGCCCCAAACCACGTTCGATATCCCGACAGCCAGATACTGCGCAGCCTCTTCGAGCACCTGCCGCGCCACCGTATCTCCCGAAGCTGCCCATTGCGCGATCCGGCGCACACGAGCCGCGGTATCGCCGCCGCCCGTCTGCCGCTTCGACCCGCTCAACTCTGCGTAGCGATTGCAGATCACCGGATTCGCTATCAGCCGCTCCAAGCATCCCGGCCGGTCGTGACGCTCATTTCCGTTGGAAGTTTGCACGACCATCTGGCCAAACTCTCCGGCGGCCATGTGCGGGCCATGGTAGAGCTTTCCGTCGAACAGCACGCTCATGCCAACGCCCTCGTCTACTTTGACGAATACGAAGCAGCGGCGGCCCAACATCTCCGCGGCGCCGTAGGTATATTCGGCGAGCGCCGCTGCGCGTACGTTGTTTTCCACAAAAACAGGTTCGCGAATGCGCGCCTCCAAAAACTTGCGAATGGGAATGTGTTTCCATTCCGGCCGGTTGCCCAGTACGAGCATTCCGGTATCGCTATTCACGATGCCGCGCGCGCAAATTCCCGCTCCGGGCAAGCGGTCGGCCCCGAGCTCTTTGCGGAAGAGATGAAAGGTTTCGGCAACGCGCTCCAATGCTTCTTCGGCGGATGCCGGTGTGCGAAACCGCCGCGTTTCGACAATGCGTCCGAGCAGGGTGCTCACCGAGCATCGCGTTTCCCAATTTTCAATTTCGGCGCCGAAGACGACCCGCTTGGGAGCCAATTTCAACCGGCGTCCGGGTCGGCCTCCTGTGGAATTTTCGGCCCCATCTTCATGCACCAGTCCGTCTTTCATCAGACCGGTGATGATTCGCGATACCGCTCCTTCCGATAATCCACTTTGCCGCGAAATGTCGGCCCGCGACATGACTTCGTTCTGTTGCAAGAGGCTCAGGAGCGCCGCCCGGTTCGCACCTCGCAATTGCGGAGCCCGCAAAATTCGCTTTGCGGTTATACCCGACCTGACCATGACGTTAGTTTAGTATTGCAAGTAACGACGCTAATCCAAGCTCTTCCACGACAGCGGAACGGTGCTTTCCGGCAGGCGATGCGCGGTGGCATAAGCATTCCGCGCCTGCTCCGTCTGCCGGTACCAGTCGTCTAACGGAAGTTGCAACTCGCGGTAAACAAGATAGCTCATATCCACCGTTCGATCGGGAAGATGGTCTTTCACGTCGTCGAGTTCGTGCAGAAAGCGCCGGCCATTGGCCTCTTCCACTCGTGGCAACCAAGTTTCATACCAGGTTGCAGTTGCATCGCGAAGTACATCGTTGCGTTCGTACCGAATCGCGCGGGCTGCGGCCAAAGCCGCGTCGATTTGGGCTACCGCATGGTCTGCTTTGCCGCCCTTAGCTGAATCGGACGCCTGCGCAAGCAGATGGTCAATGCGCCCCAACCCGGTGAGGAGTTCCAGGTTCTGGCGGCACAATCGCGCAATGCTCAGGTAAACGGCTAATCCATGCCGGTGCGATTCCGCGCGCTGGAGATTCGCATTCAACAAGCCCAAAAGCTCATCGTTTTCGACAAGCGAAGTATTCGCAATGCCCAAGCGGCGCGCGTTTTCTTTGGACCATTGCGGTGTATAGCTAAGATCGGCGGAAGGAACGCCGGGCAACGGAATACTTTGATCGTGCGCGGGTTCCGGCGGCGAAAAGATCTTGTACGAATTGCCCCAAATCGGTTTCCGCGATTTCGAATCGACTGTCTCCCAGCTATCCATCCACGTTTGCGCCTGCAGGCTCATTAGTTGATATAGACGGCTCATATTTGTTACGCCGTGACCGTAAAACAAGGGAAAGAAGGCGCTCATCGCCTGGCTTGCATCCATAGTCCACGGCTTCCAGCCTGACGCGGTAATAGTGGCGTAGCCGAGCCAAAACGTGGCCGGATGCAATCCCATATCGGCCCACCCTGCAACGATCAATCCCATCAGGTCGGCGTCCTTTCGCCCGCTATTGGTGGCGATGGAATGTATTGCATCGCGAACGCGCTCCGTATTTTCGTGCAATGGATGCAACAAGCGGGATGGCGGCAATCGAAAATACTGCGGAAACATTCGCTCTTCACCTTCGGTGGACGTGTAAATCATCTGTCTCATGCCGTGGCGGCGGAACTCCGGATCGAATTTCGGGCCATAGGTTTCGCCGTTGATGAGATAGTTTGGCAGCGACGGGATGTCTTCCGGCTTCAGCGGATACTCACCCCAGAAGACCACCGACCGCCCCCGGTCGTGCAGGTAACCCGCAGTTTTTGTCAAAAATTCGGCGAGCACCTTGCCTGGACTACCCAACTCCTTCGCACGCTGCGCTTCGTGGCAGCCGCTGTTATCGGCCAAGCCGGCATAGTAAGCTTCATCTGTCGATAGATAGAAGTACTTCACACCGTGATTGGCTGCGAGCAAGTCATCGTACATGCCGTAAAGCAACTTCAACGAGTCCGGATTCGTCATGCAAAGCTCGTAGTTGCTGTCGGGAAATTCGCGCAGCTTGGCGTATTCCGGATGCTTCAGAATGAACGCGATGTGCGCAGGCGCATCAAGATACGGTACAACCTGCACGTGGTATCGCAGACCGTAATTGGTAAGCTCCTGAAACTGAGCGGGAGAGAGTGCTTGCGGCTC